>Ga0182017_10003942_pt1 | contig 11053 bp, 11 predicted proteins | sample 712E3DmetaG_FD_120492 | JGI IMG/M metagenome (GOLD analysis project Ga0182017, IMG submission 120492) | Permafrost microbial communities from Stordalen Mire, Sweden - 712E3D metaG | ecosystem: Environmental > Terrestrial > Soil > Wetlands > Permafrost | place: Sweden: Stordalen | collected... | reverse complement strand
GTGCGGTGCGCGGGCCTGCCTCCCAATGCAATGAGGATCAACCGGAATAACCATCGTCGATAAGCTATTATAGTCGGGGTGACTGTTTTTGTCTTGACATGAGCGTGGTGCTAGATTAGAAAAAGCAGACTTCTCATCCAGAGTGGCAGAGGGACTGGCCCTACGACGCCACGGCAACCCCGCTTCTACCGCAGCGGGGTGCTAACTCCTGCCCCGGCAAGATGGCTCGGCTGTGAATCGCAGCGCGAGTGGTCGGGGAGAGATGAGAGGGGGACAGCTCCGCTTGAACCCCTTCTCATCCAGCGTGATGAGGAGGGGTTTTTTGTTCAGGCGGAGTGGGGGACCGGGATGATGGCGATGCGCAGGCGCCACACGGGGGCGCCTATCGAGGAGACGGATCACTCCGTCTGATCCAGCACGAGACTTTCTTGAGCATGTTGACCAGTTACCTGGGGGCCAATCTGCGAAAGCGGGTTGGCCCCGGTTTCACGGAATGAGATCAGGGGACGAGGCACATCGATCAGGATGCGCCGTGACCCTCAAAACAGAATACGACACAAAGGAGATACCGGAATGGAGAAGCAGGGATTGAGCACGCTGGCATTGCACGCGGGACAGATAGCGGACCCGACGACCGGCGCGCGGGCCGTGCCCATCTACCAGACCACGTCCTATGTCTTCAAGAGCACGGAGCACGCCGCCAACCTGTTCGCGCTGAAGGAGTTCGGCAACATCTACACGCGGCTGATGAATCCGACGACGGATGTTTTTGAGAAGCGGGTCGCCGCCATCGAGGGCGGAACCGGCGCCCTTGGCGTTGCCTCGGGCCAGTCGGCCATCTCGCTGGCGCTGCTGGCCATCACGCGACTGGGGGACGAGATCGTCTCGGCCAACAACCTCTACGGCGGGACCTACCAGCTCTTTCATTACACCTTCCCCAAGCTGGGCCGCTCGGCGACCTTCGTGGACTCCCGCAATCCGGAGGCATTCAAGCGCGCCATCACGCCGAAGACGCGCGCCATCTACATCGAGACCATCGGGAACCCCAAGCTGGACGTGCCGGATTTCGAGGCGATCGCCAAGATCGCGCATGATGCGGGGATTCCGCTGGTGGTGGACAACACCGTGGGGGTCGGGCTGGTGCGCCCCTTCGACTACGGGGCGGACATCCTGGCCACCTCGGCCACCAAGTATATCGGCGGCCACGGCACCTCCATCGGGGGCGTGATCGTGGACGCGGGCAAGTTCCAGTGGAACAACGGCAAGTTTCCCGAGTTCACCGAGCCCGACCCGAGTTACCACGGCCTGGTCTACTGGGATGCCCTGGGCAACGTGCCGGGGATGGGCAACGTCGCCTTCATCCTCAAGGTCCGGGTCAGCCTCTTGCGGGACTTGGGGCCGGCGCTGAGCCCCTTCAACTCTTTCCTGTTCCTGCAAGGGCTGGAGACGCTGCCGCTGCGTCAGAAGCAGCATTCGCTGAACGCGCTGGTGCTTGCGCAGTACCTCAAGGCCCATCCCCTGGTGAGCTGGGTGACGTACCCCGGCCTGAAGGATGATCCGAGCTATCCGCTGGCGACCAAGTACCTGAAGACGGGGTTCGGCGGGATCCTCGGTTTTGGGATCAAGGGTGGACTGGAAGCCGGCAAGCGGTTCATCAATTCCGTCAAACTCCTCTCGCATCTGGCGAACATCGGGGACGCCAAGAGCCTGGTCATCCATCCCGCCTCCACGACGCACCAGCAGCTCAGCCGGGAGGAGCAGCAGGCGACCGGTGTCACGGAGGACTACATCCGATTCTCGGTGGGACTGGAGGACGTGGAGGACATCAAGGCGGACGTCGACCAAGCGCTCCGGAAGGCGGCGGGCTAACGCGATGATCGTCCACACGCAACAGGTCACATTCGATCAGGAGCTCAAGCTGCAAAGCGGGGCGAATCTCTGCCCCGTCACGCTGGCCTACGAGACGTACGGGACGTTGAACGAGGATCGCAGCAACGCGATCCTGATCTGCCATGCGCTGTCCGGCGACGCCCACGTCGCCGGGCGGCACGCGGCGTCCGACCGGAAGCCGGGCTGGTGGGACGAGGCGGTCGGGCCCGGGAAGGCGTTCGATACCGACAAGTACTTCGTGATCTGCTCAAACGTGATCGGCGGATGCTCCGGGAGTACCGGGCCTTCCTCGATCAACCCGGAGACGGGACGGCCGTACGGCCTGTCTTTCCCGGTCGTCACCGTGGCGGACATGGTCGAGGCACAGCGCTGGCTGATGGATGCCTTGGGCATCCCCGCGCTGCTGTGCGCCACCGGCGGGAGCCTGGGGGGCATGCAGGCCCTGCAGTGGACCGTTTCCTACCCGGAGCGGATTCGGAGCGCGATCGTTCTGGCCTCCACGGCGCGGGTGTCGGCCCAGTCCATCGCCCTGAACGAAGTGCCGCGGCAGGCCATCTATGCGGATCCGAACTGGAAGGAGGGGGATTACTATGGCCAAGAGCCGCCCAACGCGGGCCTGGCCGTGGCGCGGATGATCGGCCACATCACCTATCTCAGCGAGACCTCCATGCGGGATAAGTTCGGCCGGCGCTTGCAGGAGCGGGAGCGGTACGGGTACGACTTCGCCACCGAGTTCGAGGTCGAGAGCTATCTGAAATACCACGGGAACCGATTTACGGCGCGCTTCGACGCCAACTCGTTCCTGTACATCACCAAAGCGATCGACTACTTCGACATGTCTCTGGGCCGCGGTGACCTCGCCGAGGCGTTCACCGACGTGCGAGCGAAATTCCTGGTGCTGAGCTACAGCTCCGATTGGTTGTTCCCGCCGGAACAGTCCGAGGAGCTTGTCCGAGCGCTGCTCAGAAATGGAGTCGACGCCAGCTATGTGGAGATCAAGAGCGACTATGGCCACGATGCCTTCCTCCTGGAGGTGGAGCGGCTGGGGGAGCTGACCCGGGACTTCCTGGCCAGGGTCGAGCGCGAGGCCGCCCATCCGACCGGAGGGGCGAATGGATCGAATGCCGCGGGCGAGGAGCAGAAAGTCTATCCCCTCTCATGGGGGAACAAGGGGCGCGGCGCGCTGGGGCTGGCAGATAGCCACAAACGGGAGACGGCATGACCTCTTCGCGTCCGGATCTCGACGTGATCGTCCAGATGGTGCCGGAAGGGGCGCGGGTGCTGGATCTGGGCTGCGGCGACGGCTTGCTCTTGGCGGAGCTGGTGGCCAGCAAGGGGGCTCAGGGACGCGGCGTGGAGGTTGACGAGGCCAACGTCCGGGCGTGCGTGTCCAAGGGGCTGTCGGTCCGCCATGGGAACATCGAGGACGGGCTGGCCGACTTTCCTGAAGGGATGTTCGATCTAGTGATTATCAGCCAGACGCTGGCCTATCTGAACCGGCCGCTCTTGGTCCTGAAGGAGATGACCCGCGTGGGACGGTCGGCAATCATCTCGTTCGAGAACGCAGGATACTGGAAGACGCGCTGGCGTGCCCTTTGCGGCGACGGCAGCGGAACCACGCTGGCGTCCGGCCAGCCGCGGGTCCGCTCCATCACGCTGTGCCAGTTCGACGAGACCCTGCGACAGCTTGATCTGCGGGCCGAGCGGAGCGTCTTCCTGAGCGGTTCAAGCCGGGTCGAGCGATGGGCGTCGCTTTTGGCCGAGGCCGCCGTCTTTCAGGTGACAAGGATCTGAGCGGTACGCGATAGAACAGCGGGAGCGGAAAGGACGGCATGCCGAAGACCAGCGATCGTACCGCTATCTTCACCGAGTCGGTCATTCGCCGCATGACACGGGTGGCCAATCAACACTCCGCCATCAATTTGTCCCAGGGATTCCCGGACTTCGATCCGCCCGCGGCGCTGGTAGCGGCGCTGGCGGACACCGCCCGCAGGGGCCCCCACCAATACGCCGTCACCTGGGGGGCCCCAAATTTCCGGGAGGCGCTGGCCGCCAAGCAATCCCGGTTCATGGGCCTCCCTCTGGATCCGGATCGGCACCTGGTGGTGACCTGCGGCAGCACCGAGGCGATGATGGTGGCGATGATGACCGCCTGCAACCCGGGCGACGCGGTCATCGTCTTCTCGCCGTTTTACGAGAACTACGGCGCGGACGCCATCCTCACCGGCGCCCGTCCGCTCTACGTGCCGTTGCGCCCACCCCACTTTACCTTCGACCCGGCGGAGCTGCGGGCCGCTTTCCAGCAGCGGCCCAAGGCGCTGATCCTGTGCAATCCATCGAATCCGAGCGGCAAGGTGTTCACGCGGGAGGAGCTTCTCTCGATCGCCGCCCTCGCCGAGGAGTTCGACGCGTTCGTCATCACGGACGAGGTGTACGAACACATCGTGTACGCTCCCCACCGGCATGTCTACTTCGCCGCTCTCCCCGGGATGTTCGAGCGCACCATCAGCCTGAGCTCCCTGTCCAAGACCTACTCCATCACCGGGTGGCGGCTGGGGTACGCGATCGCCGCGCCCGCGATCATCGACAGCGCCCGCAAGGTGCACGATTTCCTGACGGTGGGGGCGGCGGCGCCGCTTCAGGAGGCCGCCGTCACCGCGCTCCACTTCGACGACGGCTACTATGGCGAGCTGCTCGCGAGTTACACTAGGAAGCGGGACGTGTTTCTCGGTGCGCTGGACGAAGCGGGGCTCGCGTACACGACGCCCCAGGGCGCCTACTATGTTCTGGTAGACGTGTCGGAGTTTACCAAGGCCGACGACGTCGGCTTCTGCGAGTGGCTGGCGCGCGAGGTGGGCGTGGCCGCGGTTCCGGGCTCCAGCTTCTTCCGGGAGCCGGTGCGCCACCTGATCCGATTCCACTTCGCCAAGCGAGAGGAGACTCTGGCGGAGGCCGGCGAGCGGCTCAAGACGCTCCGCGACCGATGGCGGAGGAGCCATGGATGAACCGTCGCGATCCGGCCATATGCAAAGACCGATCTATCTCGACTACAACGCCACCACCCCCATTCATCCGGAAGTTGCCGACGCCATGCTCCCCTTCATGTGAGTGGAGAGGTTCCGGATCGTCCTTGCATCGGGGAACAGGAGCGACCGTCGGTCGATCACGGATTGTCGGAGGAGGGGAAGAAAGGAGCGCGAATGGGGAAGCGACGACTCAAGAAGACAGAGGTGAAGACGGCACCGGAGCAAACACGGAGCCGCTGGACATTGTGGGCCTGGCTCGGAGCCGCCGCGGTGGTGATCGCGGGGGTGGTCGGGTTCCTCTTCTTCCGGGGGGGGGATGGGACCGCCACCGGGACGACCGCCACCGTCCGCGTGGGGAGCGCAGCTCCGGGCTTCACACTGAAACTCCTCACCGGCGAGACGCTGAATCTGGCCAGCCTGAAAGGCAAGCCCGTCCTGGTGAACTTCTGGGCGTCGAATTGCCCGCACTGCCAGCAGGAGGCGCCCATCATGGTGCGGATGTACGAGCGGTATCGGGACAAGGGGTTGGCGGTCGTGAGCATCAATGTGATATGGGACAACGCAGACAACGCAAGACGGTTCGTGGAGACCTACCACCTGCCGTATCCGGTCGGCCTGGATGCCATCGGCGCCATCGGTGGTGTCTATGGAGTTGACGCGACCCCCACGACGTTCTACATCGACAAGGGCGGCGTTGTCAGGGCGCGCCAGGACGGCCAGGGAAGCGAGGCGGAGATCGCAAAGCGGATCGAGGCGCTGCTGGCGGGCTGATTGCTGGGGATCGTGATTCCGCAGAGCATTTCTTCTCCCTTGAAATCTCCTTGGCAGGAGCGCGGTGCTCGCTTAGAAAGAACAGACTTCTCATCCAGAGTGGCTGAGGGACTGGCCCGACGAAGCCACGGCAACCCCGCTTGCAACACGGCGGGGTGCTAACTCCTGCCCCGAGAAATCGCTTCATGCGGACTCTCGGGGAGAGAGGAGAAGGGGCTTTGTATTTCCCGTCGGTAGCGGGGGTGTCGACGATTTGCGGTGGCGTCTCGCGCTATCTGATCCGGATCTCCGTGAGACTGGAGGAGGTGGCCGATCTGTGGCAGCGCTTGGACACCGCGTTGAAGCTCCCCCGACAACCTTAGCCAGAGATCGACAAAGATCGAGAAGGGGAGGTGCGTCGACATTTATGGTTGACCTAGACTGGTTGATCCCTTAGAAAGAAAGTGGCATATTACGATTGAACGGCGTGTCGAGGCAGAGAATCGCGAAGACGCGCGTGACGTTGCGATACAGGGGCAGAAAGAGAAGGATTCCTGGTCTCGAGGGAGTCGTGATTATCGGGGAGAGATCGGAGGACAACTTGCGGTGCATCTGTAGTCGGCGCCAGAAAGTGGCGCCTCTCCGGAGAACAGGGCAGATTGAGTCGTTTCGCCTCACGCGTGAGAGGTGAGCGGACGCCGAGTGTGTAGGTAGCCTCCCCTTTCGATCCCCTGGCACAGTCAGCTAGGCGGCACGATAGACTTGTAGGACACACCAGCGATCCGCTTCCATCGGCTGCATCTCAGCCTCGAGCACTCACGCCCGGCCCAAATCGATCAGAGTGAGATACCGCGGCGCGAGTCGCGCGGCCGCATGTCTCACCGTCGACCAGTCAATTGGAGGCCGATCCGCCGCAGGCGGACGGGTCTCTTTCCTATTGTGGCGGAAGAGGGACAGCCCCTCCGCCGAGAACTGGAGATCGTGCGATGCGCATTGCTGACGATGTCACTCAACTGGTTGGCAACACTCCCCTGGTGCGGCTCCGCCGCTTGACAAAGGGCGCCCACGCCCAGGTAGTCGCCAAGCTGGAGTACTATAACCCGGCACACAGCGTCAAGGACCGGATCGGCGTCTCCATGATCGAGGCCGCCGAGAAGGCGGGGAAAATCAAGCCGGACACGATCATCCTGGAGCCGACCAGCGGCAACACCGGAATCTCCCTGGCGTTTGTTTGCGCGGCCCGGGGGTACAAGCTGACGATCACCATGCCCGAGACGATGAGCAAAGAAAGACGCATCCTGCTCAAGGCCTACGGGGCTGAGTTGATCCTCACCCCGGGAAGCGAGGGGATATCGGGTGCGATCAAGCGGGCCGAGGAACTGGCGGCCAGCGACTCGCGTTATTTCATTCCGCAGCAGTTCAACAATCCCGCGAATCCGGAGATCCATCGGAAGACGACCGCCGAAGAGATCTGGCGGGACACCGACGGGGAAGTCGACTTCCTGGTGGCCGGCATCGGGACGGGCGGGACGATCACGGGGGTAGGAGAGGTCATCAAGGCACGCAAGCCCTCGTTCAAGGCCATCGCGGTCGAGCCTGACGCCTCGGCGGTGCTCTCGGGCGGGCCGAAGGGGCCGCACCTCATCCAGGGGCTCGGGGCGGGCTTTGTCCCTGCCGTCCTCAACACCCAGATCTACGACGAGATCATCCGGGTGAAGAACGACGACGCCTTTGGCACGGCTCGGCGGGCGGCGCGCGAGGAGGGCCTGCTGGTCGGGATCTCCTCCGGGGCGGCGATTTGGGCCGCTGTCGAGGTGGCGCGGCGGAAAGAGCATGCGGGGAAGCTGATCGTGGTGATCGTTCCCTCGTTCGGGGAGCGCTACCTCAGCACGGCGCTCTTCGCGGATTTGGTGGACTAGGCATGGGAGGGACCGGGGTGCCGGTCGGTGGGCGCGCGCCGGCCGACCGGCGGACCTCACAGGAGACAGCGATGTTCCGGACGTTCCATCACGACATACAATCTATCTTCGGCCGCGATCCAGCGGCTCGGAGCGTACTCGAGGTCTTGGTATGCTACCCTGGGCTCCACGCGCTCTGGGGGTATCGGATCTCGCACTGGCTGTGGGGACACGGGCTGAAGCTGCTGGGCCGCTGGGTCTCGCATCTCTTCCGCGCCCTCACTGGAATCGAGATCCACCCCGGGGCGACCATCGGCCCCGGCTTCTTCATCGATCACGGAATGGGTGTGGTGATCGGCGAGACGGCCGAGATCGGCGCCGAGGTGACGCTCTACCACGGGGTCACGCTTGGCGGCACGAGTCTGCACAAGGGGAAACGCCATCCCACCCTGGAGGACCGCGTCGTGGTCGGAGCGGGCGCCAAGATCCTGGGGGCCATCACCATCGGGGCCGACAGCCGGATCGGGGCCAACGCAGTCGTCGTCAAGTCCGTGCCTCCGAACTCCGTGGTTGTAGGCATCCCGGGCCAGATCGTCAAGCGGAGCCAGCCGCACACCGCGCAGGATGCGCCCGATCTGAACCATTCTCAAATGCCTGACCTGATCGCGACAAAGCTGGCCGCGCTGGCCGCGCGGGTCGAGGCGCTGGAGCAGCAGCGGCCGGGCGGATTGGTTCCTGTCGCCGCTTCTCGTCCGGGAAACGAGGTCTAGCGGGGACACGATTTGTCGGCTAGTGCATTGCCCCCAGGGGGTTGAGTGGTTATCATGCGCCCGAACCGCCGTGACCGCTCTCCTCCATGATTCGGCCGGGATGTCGAGCCGGCGCGACGAGTAGGGTGTGAAGATCTATCTGGATCACAATGCCACCACGCCGATACACCCCGATGTCCTTGCGGCGATGCAGCCGTATCTGACGGAACGGTTCGGCAACCCCAGCTCGGTGCACGGCTGGGGACGGGAGGCTCGCCAGGCCCTGGAAGGCGCGCGGCAGACCGTGGCCCAGAGTCTGGGGGCGACCGACAAGGACTGCATCGTGTTTACGGGCGGCGGGACCGAGGCCGACAACCTGGCCCTTAGAGGCGTACTGGATGCGCAGGGCGAGGGCGGCGGGCACCTGGTCGTCTCTGCGGTGGAGCACCATGCCGTCCTGCACACGGCCGAGTATCTCGCCCGTTGCGGCCGCGAGGTGACGTGGCTTTCCGTGGATGGCGAGGGCCTTTTGGATCCGCAAGACGTGCGGCTGGCGATCCGGCCCGATACGGTCTTGGTCAGCCTGATGCACGGCAACAACGAGACCGGCGTCCTCTTCCCGATCCGCGAGGCGGCGCGGATCTGCCGCGAGCGGGGCGTGCTCTTCCACACCGACGCCATCCAGAGCTTTGGGAAGCTCCCCGTGGACGTGGAGGCGCTCGGCGTGGATCTCCTCTCCATCTCGGGCCACAAGCTCGGCGGCCCCAAGGGCATCGGCGCTCTCTACATTCGTCGAGGGACGAAGATGCTTCCCCTTCTCACCGGCGGCTGGCAAGAGCGCTCACGTCGCGGCGGGACTGAGAATGTGGCTGGAGCGGTCGGTTTGGCGCGCGCCGCGGAGCTGGCGCGGGAGGATCTGAAAGGGGCGGGCAGGCGCATGGCTGAGCTTCGGGACCGCCTGGAGTCCGGGCTCTTGGCCGCCATCCCCGAGGTCCGGCGGAACGGGCATCCGACCGCGCGGCTTCCACAGACGAGCAGCCTCGCCTTTCCCGGCACGGAGGCCGAGTCGCTGATCCTGGCCCTGGATCTTTGCGGCATCGGGGTCTCGTCGGGCGCCGCATGCAGCTCGGGATCGCTGGAGCCTTCGCACGTGCTCACGGCCATGGGGCTTCCGCACGACCGCGTTCAAGGCTCCGTCCGGTTCTCGCTGGGGCGCGGGACGACCGCCGAAGAGATCGACTGCGTGCTGGAGACCTTGCCGCCGATCGTGGAGCGAATGCGCCGAGCGAACGGCCGGCGGCCCGGTCGCGAACGAGGGGAAAAATGAGCACCTCTTTCGGCGACGCAGAGACCGTGGTCGCCGCGATGAGCGGAGGAGTGGACTCGTCCGTCGCGGCCGCGCTCCTGCTTCGAGAGGGGTTCCGGGTTGTGGGGGTGACGCTGCGGGTCTGGCCCAGCCGACGGCCGGCGGACCCGGCGCGTCAATTCGACAGTTGCTGCTCCCCGGCGGCGGCGGACGACGCACGGGCCGTGGCCGATCACCTGGGGATTCCCCATTATGTCCTGAATTACGAGGCAGAGTTCGACCGCGAGGTGATCCAACCTTTCGTGGATGCCTACCTCAAGGGGGAGACGCCGAATCCGTGCCTCGCCTGCAACTCGCGGCTGAAGTTTGGGTCGCTCCGCCTGCGCGCGACAGGCTGGGGGGCTGCGCGGATAGCCACCGGCCATTATGCCCGAGTGGATCGCGATCCGGCCAGCGGACGGTATCGGCTCCGCCGGGGCGCCGATCGGCGTAAAGACCAGAGCTACTTTCTCTACGAGCTGACGCAGGAGCAGCTTGCGGCCACGCTCTTTCCGGTCGGACACCTTCGCAAAGAGGACACCCGCCGGATCGCGCGCGAGCTGGGGCTTCCGGTCGCGGAGAAGGAGGAAAGCCAGGAGATCTGCTTCGTCGAGGGAGATTATCGGGAATACTTGAAGCAGCGGGCGGGAGAGGCGATCCGGCCGGGGATCATCCGGGACACGAGCGGTGTCGTGCGAGGACGCCATCAGGGAGTGCCCTACTTCACGATCGGCCAGCGACGAGGCCTGGGGATCAACAATCCCTCTCCCCTCTATGTGGTTGCCCTGGACGCGGCGAGATGCGAGGTGGTGGTAGGTGACGCCCGGGAGCTGCACACCCGCGAGGTCGAGGTGGGAGGCGTGCATCTCGTCTCGGGAGAGCCGGTTGCGGGTCCGATCCGCGTTCTGGCAAAGGTCCGCTACGCTCAGGCCGCTACGCCGGCGACCGTTGATGCGATGGCGGGACGCAGGGTCCGTCTCTGCTTCGACAAGTCGCAGCGAGCGGTCGCACCGGGCCAGGCCGCAGTGTTCTTTGACGCGGAGGATCCCGAGGTCGTCTTGGGGGGTGGAACGATCCTGGGATGTACCCAGGAGATAGGAACCCCACTTCGATCGAGTCTGGCGGAGACTGCTTAGTGTGGTGAATCGGAAGTCCTTATATAAATTCCCGGCCTGGTGGACGCCCCTCCGACGCCTGGCGCCTGCACCCACCCTTTCGGGTGGGTACCCGATGCCGGCTCGCCCTTACCCCGGGTCGGCTCGCTCGGCGAGCGGACCTCCGTGCCGGCGGGTACCCAGCCAGCGGCTGGGTGTGGCTCGCCGGGTACCCATCCCCGGGATGGGTGTGGCGCGGCGCTCCGGGGCGTCCACCAGGCCTTGGAATATGGCAGCGAAT
>Ga0182017_10003940_pt1 | contig 11055 bp, 14 predicted proteins | sample 712E3DmetaG_FD_120492 | JGI IMG/M metagenome (GOLD analysis project Ga0182017, IMG submission 120492) | Permafrost microbial communities from Stordalen Mire, Sweden - 712E3D metaG | ecosystem: Environmental > Terrestrial > Soil > Wetlands > Permafrost | place: Sweden: Stordalen | collected... | reverse complement strand
TGCTCAATCAGCGAATGACGAGTCTGATGGAACAACTTATTGAGTTGCGAACTTACAACATTAAACTCCGGCGGGCGATGGGTGAGAACGTAACGATTTCTGATTCGGGAGTTGTGAAAACTATACAAAGAACCGCTGAATCAGAACAGAATAAGGTCGGCAGACAAGAACAAAATGTTGCGACAACCCAGCCATCATTGAGTCTGGAGCAGCAGATGATACCTGCTCGACCGGTGAAGCTTGAATCAGAGACAAAAATGGCGGTTTCGTTTCCGGCGATCCTTCCGACAGAAGGATATATTACGAGGGGATTTGAACCGGAACATAACCATTTTGGTTTGGATATTGCCGGAAAGACAGGTAATTTGATCGTTACAGCTGCAGACGGAAATATTGTTTTTTCCGGTTGGACATACGATGACGGTTATATCGTGATTGTTTCTCATGCAGGCGGATATATGAGCTTTTACAAACACAATCAATCGTTACTGAAATCTTCAGGTTCATTTGTACGGCGCGGCGAACCGATTGCAACACTCGGTAATTCTGGAACAACGAGTTCCGGTCCGCACGTGCATTTTGAGATTTGGAAAGATGGAGTTCCAGTAGATCCTTCTATCTATATGATAAATTTTTATTTCTAAAGGTGACATGTGTCTACAAAAATTGATCCTGTAAAAGAAATGAACATCATCGGCACCGGAACTGTGGTTGAAGGGAAGATTCGAAGCCAGGGAAATGTGCGCGTTGATGGAAAATTAATCGGTGAGGTAACAGCGAGTGAATCGCTTTCAGTAGGCATCACCGGTGAAATTGAAGGAAATGTTACGGCAAAGAATGTCACTGTTGGTGGAAAAGTGCGCGGCACTATTAGTGCCTCAGAGAAAATAGTGTTCGAAGGAAAATCTGTTGTCCGAGGCGATATTAGAGCCACGCGTCTTATTGTCGACGAAGGATCTATCTTTGATGGCAGAGTTTCAATGACCGAAAAAGTTCCAATATACGAAGTGAAGCATTAATCTGGAACGGATTCGGAGAACAGGGGCACGCCATGGACTCTGAATCTCCAAATCAGCAAACGAACACAGAACACGAAAAAGATAGTGTACAAAAAACCTATCGAAATTTTGTGCCATTCCTGACAATGGGGTTCCAACTTGCCGCGGCGGTCGTATTGTTCTTTTTTCTTGGTCATTGGATTGATAAAAAATTTGACATTGCACCGATTGGAAAACTGGTAGGTATTATCATCGGCAGTACTGGCGGATTTATAAAGTTCTTTAAGATGGTAGCATCAATAACAGCTGATGAAGAAAAACAACGAGCGAAGAACAAGCATGAAGATTGATTGGTCATTTATGCGGCTGGTATTTTTCTGCTTCGCAGGAGCTGCATTATTGGCGTTTTATCCGATATCTGAATTTGCGACTACAGAGGTCATACATGGTATTATTGCCGGCGGTGTCATGAGTTTAATAAATTTATTGCTCGGGTATGCAGCGATTGAAATTTCGTATGATCGTTCGCATACAACTTTTTTGAAATATGTGTTGGGCGGAATGGTTGTTCGGTTAATGCTCATGTGGGGCGTGCTGTTGGTCCTCATTGGATTTTACCATTATCATTCTGCCTCGTTAATGTTATCATTGCTTTTTTTCTATATAATGAATTTGGTCCTGGAGATTTTTTATCTTCAGAAAAGAGTCAACTCAAAAAAATAGGATAGAAATCGTTGGTCTTCGAATCTTCATTAGTAGCTGATACGCTCCAAAACACTTCTCAGATAGTGGCAGATACAGTTGCCGCGGCACATGCTTCTGGCGGGCATGGTGAAGGATTTAACTTCATGCATCTGCTGGAGCACATGAAAAACTCGAACAGTATCGAATTACCAATTGGTCATCTTGCACTGCCTCAGTTTGCTCCTGTCAATATTGGAGGTGTTACATTAGATCTTTCTATTACGAAGCATGTCTTTTTCCTCATTCTTGGCGGTGTTTTGCTTTTTGTCGCATCGGTCTATGCAGCACGATCATACAAGAAGAGTCTTGTTCCGCGAGGATTTGTGAATTTGATGGAATTAATTATCGTTTTCCTCCGGGATGAAGTGGTCTTACCGAATATGGGACCGGCAGGGCTTAAGTATATGCCGTACCTGCTTACGACATTCTTCTATATACTGATTATGAATCTATCCGGACTCGTGCCCTATGGTGCAACTGCGACCGGCAATATTATGGTCACTGCCGGACTTGCGATCATCGCCTTTTGTATGATCCAAATCTCTGCAATAAAAGCTAAGGGTCTTAAACATTATCTTGCGGAGCTGACAGGTGGAACGCCTTGGTATCTTTGGCTCATTATGATTCCAATTGAAATTCTTGGTTTATTCACAAAACCATTTGCATTGTGTATGCGTCTCTTTGCAAATATGACCGGCGGACACATTGTCATTCTTTCGCTCTTCGGTTTGATTTTTATGTTTCGTTCATTTGTAGTTGCACCCGTGTCGTTGTTGTTCGTTGTCGGAATTTATATGTTAGAACTCTTTGTCGCATTATTGCAAGCATACGTTTTCACGATGCTTACTTCGCTGTTTATGGGATTAGGTATGCAAAGTGAAAATCATGAAGAAAGTCACATTCATTAAAAGAACAAGATCATATTACATTCACAATAAAAATCATTAGGAGGATTTTTCAATGGACCCAAAAGCAATAGCATATCTCGCCGCAGGATTTGGAGCAGGAATCGTTATACTAGGTGCAGCATTCGGTATTGGCAAACTTGCCGCCGCAGCAATGGAAGCGAGCGGACGCCAGCCCGAAGTTGCCGCACAAGTACGTGTTTCGATGTTGATTGCCGCAGCTCTTATCGAAGGTGCAACATTTTTTGCACTTGCAATTTGCATTATTCTTGCAGTGAAGTAAACTAAAGGAACATAGATCCATGGAGTTATTATTTGACACTAATCCAGGGCTCATTGTCTGGACGATTATCTCATTTCTTGTTTTGCTGATCGTGCTGGCGAAGTACGCTTGGAACCCGATCCTCAAAATGCTTGGAGACCGCGAAGGCCAAATTCGAACTGCGTTGGAGCAAGCAGACCGCGCTCGAATGGAGGCGGCTGAAATGATGAAGCAGAATGAAAAGAACCTCGCCCGTGCAGAAGAAGAATATCAAAAGATGATTCGCGAAGGCAAAGCGTTCGCCGAAAAAATCAAAGATGAAATTGTCGTGAAAGCAAAGCAGCAAGCACAACAGGAATTGAAAAAAGCTGCAGAAGAAATTCAACGCAATGTTGAAGCGGCAAAGCTGCAACTTCGATCTGAAGTTGCCGACCTTGCTATTAAAGCAACGGAAAAGATTCTCGAAGAGACATTAGACGAGAATAAGCAGAAGAAACTTACAGATTCCGTAATCAATAAACTTCCAAAAAACTGACGGACTATGGCAAATCTGCGAATAGCAAATCGATACGCCGAGGCTTTATTAACCACTGCTGAAGAAATGCATATACTCAAAAATGTAAGCGATGACCTCACTGTCATCCAGCGCATCATAAAAGAGTCGCACGAATTTCAACTTTTCTTAAAAAACCCTATCATCAAGAAAGAGAAGAAACAGGCTGTATTCAAGGCAACTTTTGGATCGTCAGTTCAAGCCCTGACACTTCGATTTTTGTCTCTGCTCATTGAAAAAGAACGGGAAGATGCTCTTCCCAGTGTGATCGAAGCTTTTTTCCGATCACAGGATGAGATGTTAGGGATTGTTCGTCTCCATGTTAAAACAGCTGTGGAATTATCACAACAGCAATCACTGGAGCTGAAACAACGGTTTGAAGTATATTCGAAAAAGAAAGTGTTCATTGACCAAAGTTTAGATAAACAATTAATAGGCGGCTTTGTTGCTCGCATCGGAGATACAGTGTTCGATGGCAGTGTGAAACAGCAACTTAAACTTCTCCGCAAGCGTTTTGCGGATGAACTGATTGTAGTATAATGTTTGAGTGTACAATGTTTGTAACTCATTTATTCAATATCATCCAGCCGCATTCGTGCTGGAAGTATATAGAGGAAGAAAATGGCAGAAGTACGACCTGATGAAGTATCGGCAATATTACGGAAACAACTTTCCGGTTTTGAAAAAGAAGTAGATGTGTATGATGTTGGCACTGTTTTGCAGATAGGTGACGGCATCGCGCGTATCTACGGTCTATCAAAAGTTATGGCGAGCGAGTTGGTAGAATTCCCCGGCAACGTGTTTGGTATGGCATTAAATCTCGAAGAAGATAATGTCGGGTGCGTGATCTTTGGTGAGATATCTCACATCAAGGAAGGCGACACCGTGAAACGAACGGGCCGTGTTGCGTCCATGCCGGTAGGTGAGCAAATGCTTGGCCGTGTGATGACACCACTTGGACAACCGCTTGACGGAAAGGGACCTATCAAGACAAATAAATTTCTTCCGTTGGAACGTAAAGCGCTTGGTGTTATTGCACGAAGTCCAGTGAAAGAACCGTTGCAAACAGGGATCAAACCGGTGGACGGTATGATCCCGATCGGACGAGGGCAGCGAGAATTAATCATAGGTGACCGCCAGACTGGAAAGACCGCAATTGCAATCGATACTATCATCAATCAAAAATATACACACACGGAAAAGGCAAAGAAAGAAGGGATCGAACCGGTCTATTGCATCTATGTTGCCGTCGGTCAAAAGGGATCGACCGTTGCGCAGGTAGTAGCGACATTAGAAGAAAATGGTGCAATGGAATACACAACAGTGATACATGCATCTGCAAGCGATTCTGCCCCGTTGCAGTTCATCGCCCCCTATGCAGGTGCTACGCTAGGAGAATATTTTCGCGACTCAAGTCGTCATGCTCTTGTGATCTACGATGACCTATCAAAGCATGCACAAGCATATCGCCAGATGTCGTTGCTTTTACGGAGACCGCCAGGACGTGAAGCATATCCTGGTGATGTCTTCTATCTGCACTCGCGTTTATTAGAGCGAGCATCAAAGCTTAATGATGCACTCGGCGGTGGGAGTCTCACTGCATTACCAATCATCGAAACACAGGCTGGTGACGTTTCAGCATACATTCCGACAAACGTTATCTCTATCACTGATGGTCAGATTTATCTTGAGCCAAGTTTGTTTAATGCTGGTGTACGGCCTGCTATCAATGTTGGAATTTCCGTGTCGCGTGTCGGCGGCAATGCGCAAATCAAAGCGATGAAACGGGTAGCCGGACGTTTGCGCATGGATCTTGCTCAATATCGCGAGCTGGAAGCATTTGCAAAGTTCGGTTCAGATCTTGATAAATCGACGCAGCAGACATTACGGCGAGGTTCGCATCTTGTGGAATTGCTCAAACAAGGTCAATATGTTCCTATGTCAGTTGAAAAACAGGTAGCGAGTATGTTCACCGGTACGAATGGCTATTTGGACGAGATACCGCTATCAGAAGTACAGCGATTTGAAAAAGAGTTTCTCGAAATGATGGAAATGAAATATTCAGATGTGCTCAATACTATTGCCGAGACGAAAGAACTTTCCAAGGATCTTGAAACATATCTTCATGGTATCGCAAAAGAATTCGTACAGAAATTTAAAGAAACGCTAAAGTAATCCGTGGCAACACTTCGGGAAATCAGACGGCGCGTGACGAGCGTTAAAAGCACGCAAAAAATTACGAAAGCCATGAAAATGGTCGCCGCGGCAAAACTACGTCGGGCACAGGATGCGCTCGTTTCGGCGCGTCCGTATGCCAGAAAGATGTATGAGTTGCTTAGGCATCTTGTCACCAAAGTTGATCCATCCATCCACCCGTTATTACAAACACGTGAGACCAAAAAGGTTGTACTGGTGGTCGTTTCGGGTGATCGGGGAATGTGCGGAGCTTTCAATGGCAATATTATCAAGGCTGCTGTCGATCATTTGAATACTCACTATTCAAATCTATTGAACGAACCTGGTGGTATTCGCATTGTGACAGTCGGGAAAAAAGCGACAGACTTTTTTTCAAAACGAAAATACAATCTCTATGCGAAACACGTAGGCATCTTTGGGAATCTTCACATTGGTCATGCACGAACGATCATTCAACAACTGACAGAAGACTATCTCAAGGGTGAATTTGACAGGGTGGAAGTCATCTATAATGAGTTTAAGTCTGTTATTCAACAGCGAGTTGTTATTGAGCAAATCTTGCCGATTCCTCCGGAGCAAATTCTGAAGACAAAGGATTTTCATTCTCTCGCCCAAGTGGATTATATTTATGAACCATCGAGCAATGAAATATTAAATGTGTTATTACCGAAGCATTTGAATTTCCTGATGTGGCATGTCTTATTGGAATCCAGCACAGCCGAAGAAGGTGCGCGGATGACAGCAATGAATAATGCGACTGAGAATGCAAAAGAACTCATCCGTGATCTGACGCTATCTTATAACAAGGCACGGCAGGCAAGTATTACGAAGGAGTTGCTTGAGATTGTCAGTGGAGCCGAGGCGCTGAAAAAAGCAAGTTGAAATGTTTTATACTGTCCGCATGAATAATACAGCGGGCGTTTGCTTATTGGATCATTGAGGTAGATCTCATTCAATAAGTTCACTGCCCCATCACTTCGATGGAGAAGACTTATGGCATTAACGCCGCAACAGCAAAACCAACCGCGCCCACCAACTATGCAGGCGCCGCAACGCATCTCGTTGGAACAGATCGATGTCAAATCGCTCTCAAAGGATAAGATCCGGGATTTATTCCGTCAAGGAAAACTTCCCACGGCCGATCAAATTGTTGAAGAAATTCTAACCCGTGCTGTTCAAAGTGGTGCGAATGATATCCATTTCGAACCGATTGAAGGAGAAATGCAAATTCGACTAGGGCATGAAGGTACTCTCAAACGTTTGGTCTCGCTTCCACTTGATATGAATGATTCTGTTATTAGTGTACTGAAATCAAGGGCAACACTGAATCAATTTGAAAAAAAGAAACCTCAAGAGGGACGTTACTCGGCGTCCTATGGAAATGATGCGCTTGATTTTCGCGTCAATGTGATTCCAGTGCTTTCAGGCGAGCGTTGTTTGGTTCGATTATTGCGCAAGACTGCAAGTATCTCACGAATTGAAGAACTCGGATTCAGTAAAGAAAATCTTGAACGATTAAGGGTATTGCTTCGTAGTCCTCGGGGATTACTATTAATCACGGGGCCATCGGGAAGCGGTAAATCGACAACGGTCTATGCCGCTGTGAACTATGTTGCCAGTCCTGAAAAATGCGTGATTACGGTTGAGGATCCGGTTGAATACCGCCTGCCTTTTGCTAGCCAAGTGCATTTGCCTCCTGATAAATCATTTAACTTTATTGATGCACTCAGGGCGATACTTCGACAAAATCCAAACGTCATAATGATTGGTGAAATCCGCGATGCAGAAACCGGCATTGTTGCCGGCGAAGCCGCACTCACGGGTAATCTTGTGCTCAGTACTATGCTTGCTGACGATGCGATAGGAGCAATTCACCGTTTGCTCAATCTTGGCGTGCCGGCATATTGGCTTGCTTCCACTGTTGTTGGTATTGTTTACCAACTTCTAATCCGTAAGATTTGTCCTAATTGCAAAGAAGAATACCAGCTTTCGGCTGAGGAACTTCAGATGGTTGGTGCTCCTATGGAATCATCCGATCTTAAATTATTTCGCGGCCGGGGCTGTCCAATTTGTTCGGGTACTGGCTATAAAGGTCGGATTGCCATTAGTGAAGTTGTGACAATTAGTCCGAAGTTGCGGGACATGATCTTTCAAAAAGAATCAATCCTGACGATGCGAGAAGAAGCTGCCAATTTCGGTTTCCAAGGAATCCGGCAGGATGCGGTTCGTAAGGCAATCACTGGTATAACAACTTTACAGGAAATTACACGTGTGCTCGGTTAAAGCATACTAAAGTAAAAAATTCTGTATGAGAAATGGTTCTATCTCTCTATTTGCGGAAATGAAAATCCACAAAATAACTTCTTGATTGCCTGCCCTTTTTTCGTTATTTTTCAATTGGTAAAATGGTAAAAGTGTTTGGTTCGTTCGCCTTTTTTTTATTGAGACGAAAGGACTTTTATTGCACAAATGGCCTTGGAAAGTGAATGTTCGAAAGTCTTACTCAGAAGTTAGAAACAGTTTTTAAGAAACTTCGCGGACAAGGAAAGATAACGCCTCAAAATATTGAGGAATCCTTGCGCGAAGTGCGTCGAGCACTGCTCGATGCAGATGTAAATTATAAGGTTACGAAGCAATTCATTGAAGACGTCCAAAAAAGGGCCGTTGGGCAGGAAGTGCTTGCGAGTATAACTCCAGGCCAGCTTATCATCAAAATAATTCATGAAGAGATGGTAAAGTTGCTTGGCGAATCAAAAGCAGATATTGCAACAGCCCAAGCTCCGCCGACAGTTATTCTGGTGGCAGGATTACAGGGATCCGGAAAGACAACATTCTCTGCAAAATTGGCGAATCACTTGAAAAGCAAAGGACGATTTCCTTTGCTCGTAGCGGCAGATGTTCATCGGCCTGCGGCAATTGATCAGTTGGAGATGTTGGGGAAACAGCTTCAAATTCCTGTGTATACTGACCGTGGATCAGGCGCGGTAAAGATTGCTGGAGATGCTATAGGATTTGCCCGTAAAAATGTTCGTGATACCGTTATCATCGATACTGCTGGACGCCTGCATGTCGATGAAGAAATGATGAAGGAAGTTGAAGCTGTGCGCGATAAAGCGCAGCCGCATGAAATTCTGTTTGTGGTCGATGCAATGACTGGCCAAGATGCCGTCAATACAGCAAAGGCATTTCATGAACGATTGAATTTCGATGGTATTGTGTTGACAAAACTTGACGGTGATAGTCGTGGCGGCGCCGCACTTTCGATTCGTGGTGTGGTTCAGAAGCCCATAAAGTTCATCGGTGTCGGAGAAAAACTGGAAGCTTTAGAGCCATTTTATCCTGAGCGCATCGCTTCTCGTATTCTTGGTATGGGCGATATTGTAACATTCGTCGAGAAAGCACAGGAACATTTTGATGAAGCGAAAGCTGTTAAGTTAGAGGAAAAGCTTCGGAAATCACAATTTACATTCGAAGATTTTCTAGATCAACTCCGTGAAATTAAAAAGATGGGTTCGCTGGAGCAAATGATGAGTATGATACCAGGAATGAATAAACTTCCTGCAAACACTACTGTTGATGAGAAGGGTCTTGTGCGAATAGAAGCAATTATTCAATCGATGACAGCAGAAGAACGTGTGCGGCCATCTATCATCAATGGAAACCGGAGACGCCGTATTGCACTGGGTAGTGGCACGACAGTGCAGGATGTTAATCGTCTGCTGAAACAGTTTGATGAAATGCAGCGCATGATGAAACGATTCAGTAAAGGAAATATGCGCCGTACAATGCGCGGCATGCAATTCCCGATGAATTAATGAAGAAGATGAAAACAACTATTTTAGCAACAGAATCAAGTCAAACGGAGGAGTAAAACATTGGTAAAAATTCGAATGCGAAGAGAAGGGAAAAAGCAGCATCCTATTTACAAACTAGTTGCGACCGATTCCCGTTCTCCTCGTGATGGTGGATACCTTGAAGCTCTCGGTCAGTACGATCCGCACACAAACCCTATCACGTTAGTGTTGAAAGAACCGCGAATAGAATATTGGCTTAAGCAAGGAGCACAACCCACTGATACAGTGCGGTCCTTGCTGAGACGAAACGGCTTCTGGCTGCGCTGGACGCTTACACGCCAAGGTAAAGATGAGGCGACAGTAAAAAGTGTCATGGAAAGATGGCAGATGCTTCAGGTTGACAAACCAAAGCATGAAGCGGATCGGAAAGTACGGCGTTCGGAGCGAAAGAAAAAAGCAGCAGCTCCTCCGGCAGAAGCTCCGGTGCAAGCCGCTGTTGAAGCCCCTGTTGCCGCCGCATAAAGCGACTGGTAGTGCACTATTGGTGCATAATCCATTGGTTTAAAACAGAGCGATCCTACGGCAGAAGATACTTGATGGCTTTTCCATCGAACGGATATTGAAATATTTTATAGCAGTTCAATAATCCACAGTTAGAGCAGCGGTAGAGCGCTAACACAATTTCCACAAAATGGTTGTGAGAGAGACGGAAAAGAGAACCCGTCCATTGTGTAAACACAGCCGTTATCCTGCGCGGGAGGTGGAACGATGAAAGAATTTCTGGAGTTTGTTGTAAAACATTTAGTGGATCATCCGGAAAGTATTATTGTCGAGTTTGAAGAGAAAGACAATAATTCCGTCTTCAAATTAAAAGTAGCTGAAGGGGATATTGGGAAGATTATTGGCAGGCATGGTCAAACAGCAACTTCCCTGCGTGTGCTTCTTAAAGCTGTTGCCGCAAAAGAAGGTAAGCGAGCAGTACTGGATATCATAGGATAATGTATTGTCGTTTGAATCCATATATTTTGGTATGGGGATTAAAGAATCTATATGGATTTAATTGCGATCGGAAGGATTTCTAAACCGATTGGAACTCGGGGTGATTTGAAAGTTTTGCCGTTGACAGACGACAAACAGCGATTTGCGAATCTGCCGGAAGTGTGGGTTGGGCACGATGCAGCAAATGTAGAATTGAAGAAAATTTTGAACGTAAGAATCGACACCAACCAGGTAGTTCTTCATTTTAGTGGTATCGAGACGGTAGACGAAGCGAAAAAAATACAGGATGTATATCTTTTTGTCCGGAAAGAGGAAGCCGTTAAACTTCAGAACGGAACATACTTCATGGACGACGTGATTGGATGCGAGGTTGTGACAGAAGAGCAAGTGCATGTTGGAGTGATAACTGATTTACTCTCGCTTCCCATGAATGATGTATGGGTTGTTAAAAAAGATACTAAAGAAATTTTAATTCCGGCTGTTAAAGCGATTATACGGCAAGTGGACGTTGAAAACAAACGCATCACTATTCACTCTATAAATGGATTGCTTGACTGATGCGAATAGATATTATCACAGGATTACCGAAGTTATTGGAAAGTCC
>Ga0182017_10003937_pt1 | contig 11057 bp, 8 predicted proteins | sample 712E3DmetaG_FD_120492 | JGI IMG/M metagenome (GOLD analysis project Ga0182017, IMG submission 120492) | Permafrost microbial communities from Stordalen Mire, Sweden - 712E3D metaG | ecosystem: Environmental > Terrestrial > Soil > Wetlands > Permafrost | place: Sweden: Stordalen | collected... | reverse complement strand
CGGCAAGTGGTACCTGTTCGTGGCGGTGCTGCAGAACTATGCCCTGCCCGGGGGAGGCTGGTACGCGGCCCTGGCAGTGATCGGCGCGCTCAACTCGGCCGTGTCGCTCTACTACTACATGCGCATTGTGCGGGCCATGTTCCTGGAAGCTCCCGTGGGCGAGGTCACGGTGCGGCCGCACCTTGGCTACCAGATCATGCTGGGCGCCTTTTCCGCCGCATTGTTGCTCTTTGGCGTGTGGTGGAACCCGCTGGTGGATTGGACCCAGCAATCGCTCGTGTTTCTGCGAGGGTAGCTAGCTTTTCCGCCCTTGCGCAAGCTCCTCAAGGTTCCATCAGCCGGAGGCGCTTGAAGTAGTCGCGATAGTAGCCGCGGTCGCGTGCCAGCAAGCGATCGGCCATGCAGGCCGCGTGCGCTGCAATGAGGAAATCGGCCACTACCCGTGCCCCTGACGACCGCCGCCGCTCAAGATAGGTCTGGAACATCTCGCCCGCCAGCAGCGCGCTGGCGCGACTCGAGGGAACGAACTCCAGGTTCCAATCAGAAAGGAACTCTTCGATTTGCGCCGGCTGCAAGGCTGGCCGGATCTCGGCTAGCACGCATTCGCACACGATCAACGCGCCCTCTCCTGCCGCCTGGCGCAGGGCGCCCTCTGAACGGTCAGCAAACTTGCTGTCGTTGACAATCACGTCCAGCAGCACGCTGCTGTCAACCGCCGTGCGCATCTGCACCCCTTGCGCGCGCGAGATACTCGTCGACGGTGGACTTGCCGGGTAGGCGGCCGCTGCCGCGCCACTTGCGGAACGGGTCCACGGGGATGACCTTTGTGCCCACCAGCCGCCCGCTTTCGGCGCGAAACTCGATCAGCGTTCCAGGACGAAGGCCGAGACCGTCCCGAACGGTTTTTGGAATGGTGACCTGCCCTTTCTCGGAGACCGCCGATTTCATACCGGTAGAGTAGCAATTCCTACCCGTCGAGTCAACCTCATGTCTCGCCGCACGCGGCCCATAGCAAAACGCCAGCCGCATTGCTGCGACTGGCGTTCTGTAGGTTGCGCGATAGCGCTAGGCTAGAATTCGCAATTGGCCACTGCCAGGACTAGGGGGTTGCTCGGCAAGCTGATGTCGCCATCGCCAGCGCCACAGTCCACCACGTCGGAGGCGCCCAGTGACGAGTCGATTGTGTCGAGGCCGTCGCCGCCATACAGGTGGTTGGTGCCGGTGCCGCCGTTGATGTAGTCGTCGTCGGTGGTCGCAGGGCTGCTGGCGTTCGAGTCGGGGCCGCCCCTGAGGTTGTCATCGCCAGCCTCACCGTAAAGCGCGTCGTTGCCGTACGCGCCGTCGATGGTGTCGTTGCCAGCGCCACCCCAAATGATGTTGGCACGGTTGTCACCGATCAGCGTGTCGTCGCCGGCACCACCGCGAATGTTCTTGACGCTCGCCACTAAGTTGGTCACTACGATGACGTCACACTCAGTGACTTCACCCATCTTGTGGGTCGGGCACGTGCCGCTCAGGTTGGTCAGGTCCACGTACACCGCCCCCGTGCGATCACTGTAGTCAATGGTGTCGCTGCCAGCGGTCGTGGGTGCCGTGGCAATGGCCGTGGTGCAAGCAGCCGGGGCATAGGGCACCGGTGGAGTAGTGGAAACCGCCGTGACACAGTTCACGCCACCGCCGTCGATGGTGTCGTTGCCAAGCCCGCCCTGGAGGGTATCGTCGCCCGTGCCACCGAATAGGAAGTCCGCGACTCCGCCACCGTACAACTTGTCGTCGCCGGCTCCGCCGTAGAGGTAGTTGGTGTGTCCAGCGCAGCCAATCAAGGTATCATTGCCGCCCATGCCCATGAGCACGTGGACCGTGTCCACGTGTGAGGCATCGATGGTGTCAGCGGCTGAGCTGCCGATCACGTTCTCGACTTCGCCGTTGATGTTGTCACCCTCTGACGCCGCGAGATCGCCGTCGTCGTATTGCGAAGCAGTGACCCCGTTTCTCATTCCGATCGCGCTGAAAGCGGCGCCTGTCGAGAGGACGATGGGAACGTTGCCAGCGGCTCCAACCGTGTTGTTGGCCAGCGGAATGGTTGTGGCGCCTGCGGGATCCGTGGCCGGGACGCCTAGCGTCGTGAGAGCGGCGTGGATGTCAGCGTAGGTCGCCGTGCAGACGTCAACGGCGCTGGTCGCCGCGCTGATGTCGATAATGGTCGCCGTCGCGGCTGAGTTGCCCGCACTTACCAAAAAGCCCGCCGACCCAGTCGACATGCCCGTGACAGTTAGGCCCGCCGCGCCGGCGGCGTCGATGGGAACGTTGCCCAGCGTTCCAACCGCATGGTTGGTCAGGTGAACAACGGCGTCGGTCGGGCTGGCGGCGGCGACCTCGAAGGTGCCGAGGCCGTACGCGCTGTGGATCGCATTGTAGGTCGCGGTGGCCACCGCGTTCGCGTCTGCAGCCGCGTGGATGTCAATGAGGACTGGGCCTACGCCTACGTTGCCGCCGGTTGCTGCGAAGAGAAACCCGCCCGCCATGGGGCTCACCGTAAAGGTAGACTCGGCCACGTTATTGGTGATTGCGAGATTGCCTACTGGCCCAATCGTGTCATGGGTCAGGTGGACCGTCCCGTCCCCCGTGACTGTGGCGGCGATGAGCACGCCGCCTGTTCCGTGCAGGGTGTTGATGGCGAGTGCGGTGGCCGCGGCTACGTGAGCGGCCGTCGTTATTCCTACGTCGCTTATGTCGATCGCGGTTCCGCCGTGGGTGGGCACGAAGACGCCGGTGATCAGCTGATACTCGAAGGGGACGTCACGGGTCCCGTCGTGCAGCACGAACCAGTCATGAGCCACCAGCTTCGTCGGGACTACGCAGGTGATTAGACCCGTGGCGGGCGCATTAGCAGTCGTCTGGTAGTAGAACCTCTTGGTGTGGGCCCCGTCGCTGATGATAAAGAACTCGTTGTCATGGAGCGAGCCCTTGACCGGGCAGGTGATTGTACCCGTGGCCGCCACCCCGGCGCCTGTCTTGTTGTAGGCAAACGTCTTGCTGTGGGTCGCGTCGGCGAAGATCTGGAAGCTGTCATTGTCGTTGATAGCTGCCTTGGCCACGCAGCTGAGCGTGCCGGTCGCGGCGGCTGCCGCTGTGGGGGCGCCCAGGGTGACGCGCACGCCGGTTGTCCTGATGCCGTAGTCGACCGTGTCCGTGCCAGTCCCACCGTTTATCCAGTCTGCGGCAAAGGCCGCCTGCTGCAGGAAGAGGTCGTCGCCCGTGCCGCCGTTGAGCACGTTGTGGGTTCCCACCGACAAGGCGCCGCTGGTGATGGTATCGTTGTCGTCGCCGCCCCAGACGGTCAAACTGATGGCTCCGTCAAGCGCGACCACGGGCAATGCGGTCGTACTGCCGACCGCCGTCCCGCCTTGGCCCGTGATGGTGTCGCTGCCCGGACCGGTGCTGACCTTGATGATCTCCACCCCGGCCATGCTGATGTCGGCAAAGGTTCGCGCCGCCACACCGACGGTGTTTAGGGAAGCGTACGAAGTGGTGCCCCTGGTCCCGAGGGTGACCAGGTCTGCGCCCACGGTGCCACGGATCTTGACCGTGTCGCCAGCGCCTGCCCCAAGGTCGATCGTGATATTGGGGGTCGACGTCGTGGCTGCGGCGAATGCGCCGCTGTAGTAGTCAATGATGACCTGCTCGCCACCGGTCGATCCGTTGATGGTGATCTTGTTGGTGGCGCTGGTGGTACATTCGTTTCCTGCGATACTGGCGTTTGCCACGACCTTGCTGTCGGCGGCTCGTTTGAACAGGTAGGCGGTTTCGTTCGCCGCCAGGTTAAGGGTCATGTCTCCCGCGCCGTTGAGGATGCAGTCAGCTGCCAGAAGGTCGAAGTGGGTCTCGTCAAACCCATCGAATCCGGCGGAATCGAAATCGATCCCTTTGGCCTTCTGCTGACCGCTGCAGGCGCACGCTCCACCTAGAAGCAATGCCAATCCAAATTGAGTGAATCTGCGCTTTCCTAACATGACTAACCTCCTTGACGTTGAGACGGAAAAGTCCAGGTCGCATGTGCGCTGCACCCTGGCACGGCGGGGACTTCCGTCTCGTCACCCGTCGCGTTGTGCCTATGAAAATCGGCGTCAGGATGCTCTTCGACTCATGCGGAGGATCGGTTAAGGCCAGCCGCTGACTAAAGGATTGTTTTCCCGGTGCCGATGAACTGCCTCAAATGTACCCCTCTAGGCATTGGGCACCCACATGCGCCGTCATCGTCCTGGCTGGCGCGTGCTCGTCGGGAAACTCGCAGGGCGGGCTTAATCCAGCGGACGCTGCCCGCGCAGACGCGAGTGAGGCAGGCTGGGTGGGCGATTCCCGTACAGCGGACACGGCCGACGCCAAAGTCGACCGTGTCATTGATGGAATGGACACGGCGGGTGCGCGCGACGTCGCAGGAGAGCGAGGCGACACCGGAGACACCCGAGACGCGCCTGCTTTAGATGTGCCCGCCCTGCGTGATACGACAGGTGGGGACAGCAGCGACGAGGTGGGAGATGCGGCTGATGCCGCTGATTCGCGAGATGCGGCCGACAGGCAGGACAGCGCGCGAGATACCCGGGACGCGCCGGCAACGCCAGACGCAGTTGCGGCCAAGGACGCGAACAAGGACGCAAGCAAGGACACCGCCGCCGAGGTGATGCCGGTGGACGCCGCCCCGGACGTGCGCCTGCCAAATAGTTGTCTCAATCCCATCGAGATATCCATGCACGACGGCCCTCATGTCGACCTGGCCCTGACTACGACCGGAGAGAGCCACAAGTTCGACTTGCCCTGTGCCACAGGCGGGTCCGATCTCGTGATGACATTCAGCCCACTAAAGCAGGAGTTGGTCTATGCCGATACCTTCGGTGCAAGCTGGAACACGATTCTCCATATCAGCAAGAGCTGTCCTCCTGGACCCACGATCACCAATCCTACTGTCGGGCTCGATGCCTGCAGTGATGACGCGTGCAACACTAGCCAGTCACAGGCTGCCGCTCTACTCCCCAACTATCGTTATTATCTATATCTGAGCGGCGCCAATGGCGAATCAGGCGACGTCACGCTGCACTTTCAGCACGCACCGGTGGGAGACGGGCCTTCGAGCCCGCTGGCAGCAGGAACGGGCTCGATCAGCGGCATCACGTCGGTCGATGACGGCAACCCGCCTGATGTCTGCGAGGCCTCGGGCCCCAGCAACAGTTTCTGGTGGGTCACCTGCCCTGATTATCTGGGCGGCGCCCTTACCGCCTCGACCTGCACGGGGACAACCTTCGCTACCTACTTGATGCTGCAGAGTCCGCGCACCGCCTTAGTTTCCTGCGCCAACGACACCGATTCCTGCGGGCGCCAGTCGCTCATGAATGCAACGATTCCCCCCGGCGCCGGCCTGAACGTGCTGTCAATCGCCGGCGGGGATCCGAATGCTCTTGGCGCCTATCTGCTTACCTACACCCGGCCTTAGAGCACCGAACACTTTGAATGTTGGGCAAAATCCCGAGCCTGCGAGCGTCCGGAAAACTCGCCTCGCCCCGCGACAGCGGGGAGAGGCCGACGCGCGAAGCGCGGCGGGAGAGAGGCTCGGCCGCGCGAGAGGGCGTGGCTGCCCCTCTCCCTAACCCTCTCCCCGCTTTCGCGGGGCGAGGGAATCGGACGGTGCCGAAACGTTGCCGCTCCCGGATTTCACGACAGGGTCAAACCGTTCGGCGCTCTAGCGCCTTCTGCCGCGGCCCGGAAGTGCCGATGTGTCTAGCCTACATGACCCGCCGGGATGACTTCGGCTCGACAAGATGGCTTCTGGCTCTGTTGATATTGGCCTGCCCAGCGTGTCGACTGCTCTTGCAGACGGGGGCGACCGGCGGGTTCCGCGACGATGGGTCTGCGCCCTCGGCAGCCAGCCCGGACTCCGGTGTGGAGGGCGAGGCTCCTTTCGTCACCGTACCCGACGCTGCGACAGAGACTGAACCCGGCGACACGCCGAGCCCGAGCACGGACTTGGCGACCAACCCGGACACCGAGATTGAGATTGCGGTCGACCTCGATGCCGCCCCGGAGTTCGACACCAGCGCTGACGCGCCCACAAGTGCTGACCTGGAACCAGATGTCCAGCCGATCGCCAACACGTCGACGGCCACCGAGACAGCCACGCCTTCTAGTCTAGGTTTGCAGACCACGACAGTGAGCCAATCCAGCACCGGGAGCCCGACGGGCACCGCCACAAGCACGCCGGTCGGCACGGCCAATTTCTTGGGCACGGCCTCGCCAACCGGCACCGGCAGCCAGGCCGACGGCACCACCTCCACGGTCACCAGCACCCCCTCGGCCACCGCCTCCCAATCCGCCACGGCCAGCCACACCGCAACCAGCATCACCACCAGCCTCACCAGCACCCCCTCGGCCACCGCCTCTCAAACCGCCACGGGCAGCCACACTGCGACCACCACCTCCACGGTCACCAGCACCCCCTCGGCCACCGCCTCTCAAACCGCCACAGGCAGCCACACTGCGACCACCACCTCCACGGTCACCAGCACCCCCTCGGCCGCCGGCTCCCAGACCGCCACAGGCAGCCAGACCGCGACCATTACTACCACGGTCACCAACACCCCATCGGTTACCAGCTCCCAAACCGCTACGGGCAGCCAGACCGCGACCACCACTCTCACGAGTACCAGCGCCGTTTCGAGCACCAGCACGCCGACCGGCACGGGCAGCCAGACCGCGACCACCACGCCGACCGGCACAGGAACTACGTCGGTGACCGGAACGCAGACCGCCACTGCGACCGCGCCGATTCCGGTGAGCAGCGTGGCCCTCAACAAGGCGACGGACCAACTCGCGCCAGGCGACACCGACCAACTCACCGCGACCATCTCGCCCGCGAATGCCACAAACCGAGCCGTGACATGGTTCAGCGGCAACCCAAGCGTAGCCACGGTTTCGAGCTCGGGTCTGGTGAGCGCCATCGCCGCGGGCGCGGCCACGATCACGGTCACCACCGTCGACGGTGGCAGGACCGCGATCTGCGACGTGACCGTCGGGGCGGTGACCGGGGTCAGCTTGATCCCGTCCAGGGCGACGCTCGCCATCGGCCAAACGGTTTCGCTTGCCGCGACCGTTGCCCCCGCGGACGCACCCAACCAGAACCTGACTTGGTCAAGTAGCGACGCTACCGTGGCCACGGTTTCGGCCACAGGCGCCTCCGCGCTGGTGACCGCGGTCGCCTCGGGCAGTGTCACGATTACCGTCACAACCCAGGACGACCACAAGACTGCTACTTGTATCGTCACAGTGGGGATGCTCGCTCAATGGGTCCAGTCCCCCACAACTGCCAATTTCTCATCGAGCTTCGCTGCGGTGGCGGTGGATAGCGGCGGCAACATCTACACAGCGGGCACCATCAGAGGCGCGGATCCATACACCTTCAGCGACTCCGTGACGGTACACGGAAGTTCCACCAGCTCCAACGGGCTGCTGGTCAAGTACAATTCGACGGGCGCCGCGCAATGGGCGAACTCGGTAGCGGGCGAGGGGGGAGCCTCGGCCTTCACAGGGGTGGCTACCGATGCCTCGGGCAATGTCTTCGTCGTGGGCACCATCGCTGAAACAGGCTCCTTTGACTTTGGCCGGGTTGGCCATGAGATGGTGGTGCGCGGGACCTACACCTTTGGCAGCAGCCTGGTGCTGGTGAAATACAATGCGAGCGGAGTCGCACAGTGGGCAAGCACCGTGATGAACACTGTGATCCACCCGATGGGTGCAACGTCGTACGCTGCAGTCGCGACCGACTCATCGGGCAACCTGTACGCGGCGGGCGCCCTCTCCGACGCTGCCCCGTACGATCTCGGGAACGAAATCAGCGTCAGCGGGTTTGTGGCAGGCGGCAACAACGCCTTGTTGGTCAAGTACAGCCCTGCCGGAGCCGCGCAGTGGGCGCAAAGCACGTACAGTGGCAGCGGCGAGTCGGGATTCGCTGCGGTGACGGTCGATGGAGCGGGTACGCCATACGGAGCCGGTTATGTGGCGGGGACAGTGGCCCTCGGCTTTGGCAACGCGGTCATTGCCACTGGAACCGGAACCTCGAATGCGCTGCTGGTCCACTACAATGCAAGCGGCGTGGCCCAATGGGCACGCACTGCCGAAAGTGGCGGCAACAATTCCGGGTACACCGCGGTGGCGGCCGGCAATTCAGGTATCTTCGTGGCCGGCTCAATCTACGGCAACACCGCGAACAGCTTCGGTAGCGGGGTGAACGTCGCCGGAGCTTATGCGGCCGGCGCCAGCATCCTGCTAGTCAAGTACAGTTCTTCTGGTGCCGCGCAATGGGGGCACTCGGCGACCAGCGCCACCGGGTTGTCGCGTTTTGCCTCTCTCGCCCTGGATCCAGCCGGCCGCCTCTATGCGGCCGGGCTCCTGGCCGGTCCAGGCTCATACGACGTCGGCAACTCGATCGTGGCCTCCACCACTTCCAATGGAAACGAGGTCCTACTGACGAGGTATGACTCGGCGGGGATGTGTCACGGGGCGCAGACAGCGGCCACCGGATCGAGCGTTTCCGGATTCTCTGCCGTGGCTGCGGATGGTGCGGCCGGCGTCTACGCGGCTGGCACCATCAATGGTGCCGACCCGGTCGATTTTGGCAATTCAACGACGGTCACCGGCGCCTATTCCGGCGGCAACAACGCAATCCTTGTGAAGTACCAGTAGCCGATCTTCTTGCCGTCGGGCGCCAGCGTGCAGGGACCGAATTCGTTTGGGAGATCACGCGAGATTGATATATTGCCCCTCGTGTCTGAAACAATTCCCCCAACCATTGAAGACACGTCAGGAACCCCGCAGGCGACTTTTGCGGCCTGCCTTGCGAGCGCGACCCCATCGTCGTCAGCCCTGGTGGAGGTGGGCGGCCACGCCGTCTCACCTCGACCAGTCGAGAAACCGGGACGGGTCATCCGATGGCATCGCTATCGGGACCGCATCAGTTACTCTTCCTGCAACGAGGACTCGGGCAGCGAAGTCGAAGTGCTCATTCCTCAGACAGGGAAGCGCCTGGTCTCGATCTGTGCCAGCGGGGGCCGCGTCCTCAACCTTCTGCAGGACGGGGCCGAGGAAGTCTGGGCGGTCGACGTGAATCCTTCGCAGACCCACCTGCTTGAGCTCAAGGTCGCAGGGATGCGCGCCCTTGACCACGCCGACTTCCTGTCGTTCATGGGCGTGCGGGACTCGCAACGGCGACTGGACGTCTACGATTCGCTGCGACCTGTGCTGTCCGCCGGCGCTCGGGACTACTTTGACAGCAAGCCCTTTCTGGTCGAGCGCGGCGCGCTTTACCAGGGCAGCCTGGAACGCTTCTTTTCGCGCTACGTGGCGACCGCAGCCCGCCTGCTGCGGCCCCGGTGGGTCCGTCGTCTTTTTGCCTGCACCGATCTGGCGGAGCAGCGGCGCCTGCTCCCTGGCTGGCACGGCCCGCTCTGGCGCCTGGTGGCCAAGACCATCTGTCGCCGCGGCTTCTTCAGCTTCTTCTCGCACGAGCCTGGCTTCTGGCGTTTTCTTCCACCTGACCTCAAGTTGCACGAACGAATCTTTGGCAACGTCGAGCGCTATCTCGATCATCACCTGGCGCGCGACAACCACCTGCTCTGGCTGGTGTTCTTCGGCCGCTATTACGATGAGGGTGTGATGCCAGAGTATCTGCGCGAGGATGGCTTTGCCCGCATCAAGCGCGCCCTGCCCGGCGTCCGCCTGCACGTCGTCAATGGAGACATAGCCAGCGTTCTGCGCGGGGCACCGCCCCAGTACTTCGACGGATACTCCCTTTCCGATATCTCGGCCTATCTCTCGCACGAGTCTTTCGGTGAGACCATTGAACAGGTCGTGCGCACCGCTCGGCCGCGCGCCCGCCTCTGCTCGCGGGGCGTCTTCTATCACCGCCCGTTCTTTCCCGAGCATGCTTGCCGGCTTGAGCACGACCACGCGGTCGAAGAGAGACTGGAGCGGGATGACCACGCGATGGTACACTCATTCGCTGCGGCGGAGATCCGATGACCGGGACAAGCCTGTTCCGCGAAAAGCTGCGCCGGCAACCCGGCCGCGCCATTTGGGACTTGGCCGTGGACTACGCGACCTACGTGGGCATGTGCCTGTTTTTCATCTGGCTATGGGCCATGCGCGGCCCGCTGTGGCTGCTGGGTCCGACCGCGGGTCGGGCCGCGAAGCGGGCCCTGGTGAGCGCAGTGGCGCGCGTGGCGCGCGGCTAGTGCCTGATGGACCCTTTTTCCTTTCTCTACTGGCGTTTCCACTCCTTCTTCCGCGATCCGGAGCGCCAATCACCGCCCGGCCCTGTCGTGGTCGCGCCGGCTGACGGCCGCGTGCTCTACGTCTCCGAGGTTGCGCCCCACACCATGCCGGTGGTGGTCAAGAATGGAACCGAGATCCCGATCACCGACGCGCCTTTCGTGGGCCCCGGCGAGCGACCCGGCGTGCTGATTGGCATCTACATGTTCCCCTGGTCGGTGCACGTGAACCGCGCGCCAGTGGGCGGCAGGATCACGCACGCACACGCAATTCTCGCGCGCCACGAGAATCGATCGATGGCACGCGCCCTCATGCATCTCATGTGGCGCATGCCCATCACCGACGAGGTCTGTGCGTCCGTCGCGGAGAATGCGCGCAACACCATCGTCATCGAGGGGGACCTTTCGGTCGCCATGGTACAGATCGCGGATCGCTATGTGCACCAGGTGGACTGTTTCGTTCATCCCGGCGACACGGTCGAGCGCGGTCAGCGCGTGGGCATGATCCGCATGGGATCGCAATGCGATGTGTTTTTCCGACGGAGCCCCGGTCTCGAAGTGCTGTGCCGGCCCGGCGATCGCACCCGCGCCGGCGAGACGGTGCTGGCGCGGTACTAGAGCACCGAACGGTTTGACTCTGCCGTGAAATCCAGGAGTTGCAACGCCCGGGCACTGTCCGATTCCCTCGCCCCGCGAAAGCGGGGAGAGGGCTAGGGAGAGGGGTAGACGCGCGCGCGCGCGCGG
>Ga0182017_10003936_pt1 | contig 11061 bp, 8 predicted proteins | sample 712E3DmetaG_FD_120492 | JGI IMG/M metagenome (GOLD analysis project Ga0182017, IMG submission 120492) | Permafrost microbial communities from Stordalen Mire, Sweden - 712E3D metaG | ecosystem: Environmental > Terrestrial > Soil > Wetlands > Permafrost | place: Sweden: Stordalen | collected... | reverse complement strand
GAACTCGGGCTGGCGGTCGGCGCGCAGGTCCTCGTCGCGGAAGCAGCGGGCGATCTGGAAGTAGCGGTCGAAGCCGGAGACCATGAGGATCTGCTTGAAGATCTGCGGCGACTGGGGCAGCGCGTAAAAACTGCCTGCGTGGATGCGGCTGGGAACGAGGTAATCGCGCGCGCCCTCGGGGGTGGAACGGGTCATGAAGGGCGTCTCGATCTCCAGAAAGCCCTCGGAGACGAGGTAGTTGCGGATGGCCATGGCGACCTTGCTGCGGAGCGCAAAATTCGCTTGCATTTCAGTCCGGCGCAAGTCGAGGTAGCGATACTTCAGGCGCACCTCTTCGTTGGCGATGGCGTCTTCGGCGGGCGAGAAGGGCGGAGTCTTGGCCTCGTTGAGCAGAAGCAGTTCGCTGGCGACGACTTCGATCTCGCCGGTGGGCATGTTGGGGTTCTCCAGGCCCGCGCCGCGGCGGCGGACGCGGCCCTTGACCGCGACGACGAATTCAGGACGCGCGGCGTCGGCCTTGGCGTGGGCGGCTGTGGACTTCTCGTCGACGACGATCTGCGCGATGCCGGAGCGGTCGCGCAGATCGAGAAAGATGAGCCCGCCGTGGTCGCGGCGGCGGTTGATCCAGCCCATGAGAACGACATTCTGCCCCGCGTCTTCGGCGCGAAGCTCTCCACACATCCCGGTGCGTTGCAAAGTGCCTAGAAAGTCTAATGTCACAGTTTTCCTATTGTACGAAGTTTGGCGGGTATCGGCACCCGGATGGCATCGCGGGAGGAGTTCCAAAAGCCTGACGCTCCTGGAAATCAAGGGAGGCGGCGGGAGTGGAGTTTGGGGCGGCGAGACCGGTGTGAAGATGCTCGCGGCGGCGTGATGCCGGTTGCATGGCTGTGCCGGCGAGCGTGTGTGGGGGGGGCGCGGCGCTCAGGCGCGGGTCAAACGGGGCGATTCGTGGGGGATATTACAGAGGCGGTCGCGCGGGGCGCGAGGCAGATCAGGCAGCGGCGGCGTGGACTTCGAGGATGGTGCCTTCGAGCTTCTGGAGGTAGGCGACCATGTCGAAGAGGTTGCGCGCCTGCGGATTGCCCTCCGGACTGAGCATCCGCATGAGGCTCTTGGGCGACTTTGAGAGGGCGCGGCCGAGCGTGACGAAGCCGAGCGTGCCGTTGATGTACTCGCGCAGGACGGACTTGGCTGTGTCGAGGTCCCCGGCCACCATGTTGCCGACCGCCTCGCGCAGAAACTCGCGGCGAAAATCGCGGTCGGCGAGTTGCTCCTTGATCGTCTCTCTGAAGCTCCGTGTGAGGGCCATCTATTCCTCCCGCTTTCTCTTCTTGTACTCGGCCCATAGCGCGTGGGCCGATTGGATGTCTGCCTGCTGTCGCCGCTTGCTGCCACCGCCGAGCAGGATGACAAGTTGTTCGCCGTCCTTGGCGAAGTAAACGCGATAGCCGGGGCCAAAGTCCAGACGCAGCTCGGAGACTCCCGAACCTACGCCCTTGGCGGCTGAAAAGTTGCCCTGCTCCATGCGAAGCACGGCGGTGATGATGCGGACGCGTGCGGTGGTGTCGAGTTGCACAATCCAATCCCGGTAGGGAGTGTGGCCGCGCGCGTCAACGTACTCCCGCACTTCGATCATAGGGATAATGGTAACGTAAATGTTACCCTATGGCAAGGGCTATATTGAGGGCACCCGGCACCCGGCTCAGGCGGCTTCGCGCCATTCGTTGTCGTCGCGGATTTCGAGGACGATTTTTTCCCTGGTGGGCTTGAGTTCATCCAGCATGGACTGCAGGATGGTTCTTGCGTGCTCGTAGAGGCCGGGTTCTTCGGAGAGGATGGCGTAAGAGAGGCGGGCCAGCTTTTCCGTGGCGCTGGAGATGGGCTGTTTGCCATTCTCGATGCGCGAGAGCGTCTCCGGTTCGAGGCCCAGATACTTGCAATACTCGGTGGCCTTCTTGCCCAGCCGCTTGCGCAGGAAGCGCACCTCAGCGCCGGTCAGGTCGGACTTCGAGAGGACCAGATCGCGCGCGATGAGGCGCATCAACTGCTTCAAGGCCGGGATCTCCGCCATGATTCTTCCGTCTGGGGATGTGAAGTACTTGATTCCGACTAGAAAGACGTTGTCCAGACCGCTATCTACAAAATGGAACGGAGTTTCTTCGGTTGCGAAGTGTTCAGTCAGGTTCTGCTGGGTCATTCCTTGCGATTCCATCGGGTTACGACCTCAAATGTCTTGTTTGCTGAGTCCACGGCGATGATGATGGTTAACGCGTCGCCGTCGACGGATTCGGTTGCAATCCTATACTTCCATTGCCACTGGTCTTCGTTGAACTCAGGTGTGCGCTCGTAGTGCCAATCCTGTTCGAGCCCATGGATAACATCATCGGCTGTCAGACCCCTCTCAAGATGGTCAAACCGAGCGTGGTAGGTTTCCTTGGCCTGCCCCGGAGCGTCGTCGAGAGCCTGCTTTACCAGGGCCTTCAACTCGGCTTCACTCAGGTAAGGAGGACGATATCCTGTTATTGACATAATATCAAGTCTTTCTTGCTGCGACAAATGGGGGATGACCGTGAACCAAACGTTTTGACGCACACGGCGAGAGCATAATGAGTGTCAACCTCAAGTAATTCCCATCCGTTTCTTGTTCGCCTTTTTGAAGTTTTCTAGTGCCTGAGCCGATCGCACGTTTGGGTACTGAGCAGCCAAACTGCCAGGTGCTGGAGGACTGGCGACCAATGTGAGTTGATCCAGCAACCGTGAGCCGAGTTGATCTGCGAATGAAGGGGCCACTGTGTAAGTGATTGCGCCGGACGAGTCGCGAACCGTGACGATCTCCTTCTGTAGTTCAAGGCGCTTCAATGTGTTGTAGATTACGGCTGCAGAATTGGCGTACTTGGCCAACTCAAAGCCAGATTCAATAAGTTTGTTCTTGATTTGGCTCGGTGCGAGCCCAACATTGGCGTCCCTCAACACGCGCCTGATCGCGTCACTGATGCCCATGCCTTCGAGCATTTCTGGGGACAATACTGCCTCCGGCTTCGGCGCCTCGTTTACGAGACCGGAGAGCAATTCAATTGTGGAATTGAGTTGGTTCAATCTGGAATCGAGTTGGCTCAATCTGGAACCCAAGGATGCTCGATCATGAAGAAGCTTTGCCATCTCTGCACGGGCGTCTTCAAGTGCCGCCTGATAACTGTTATCGCTCATGAAATAGTTATACTACACTATTCATTAAATTGCAATGTAAAAGTATAAACAACCTGATCGATATATTGATTGTGGCTTTGAGGGGGGTGACTGAGCGCACTCGATAAACCACCCTTTCGCGGTAGGGCATGAAAGGATGGCCACCCGGCAAAAGCAGATTCCTTCGCTGCGCTGCGGAATGACAAACCAAACGGACAGGCAACGGCAAGGGCAAAAGCGAAATGCGGGGGTCCCTCCACTGCGCCGCTCACGATGGGGCTGTGAGCGGCTTCGGTCGGGATGACGGGGTTGAGGGTGGGGGCGGAAGAGAACAGACAACGGCAAGTGCGAAATACGGAGATTCTGGCTTCGCCAGAATGACGACGTGGGTGGGCCAGAATGACGACGTGGGTGGGCCAGAATGACGACGTGGGTGGGTGTGAGAGAACAGACAACGGCAAGTGCGAAATGCGGGGATTCTTCGCTTCGCTCAGAATGACAAGTAGAAGCAGATTCCTCCGCTGCGCTGCGGAATGACAAACAAAATGGATCGAACGAAGTTACGGGGTGACGGCGAAGGTTAGGGCGGATTTGGTGGCGTCGACGGTGACGTGGTTGGTGGGGCGGACGGAGCCGTCGAGGATTTTGATGGCGAGGGGGTCCTGGACGAGGCGCTGGATGGCTCGCTTGAGGGGGCGCGCTCCGTAGGCGCGGTCGTAGCCGGATTTGAAGATGAACTTGCGCGCGGCGGGGGTGAGGGAGAGCGTGATCTTGCGGTCGGCGAGCATGGCGGTCAGCTCGGCGAGGCGGAGGTCGATGATGCGGGTGAGCTGCTCTTCGCCGAGTGGATGGAAGACGACGACGTCGTCGATGCGGTTGAGAAACTCGGGGCGGAAGTGCTCGCGCAGGATGGCGAGGACGCGCTCGGTGGCCTCCGCGAATCCTTCTTCACCCTCGGCCCAGGCGGTGGTGAGCTGCGTGGCGCCGAGGTTCGAGGTCATGATGAGGACGGTATTTTTGAAGTCGACGGTGCGGCCCTTGGAGTCGGTGAGGCGGCCGTCGTCGAGGACCTGGAGGAGGACATTGAAGACATCGGCGTGGGCCTTCTCGATCTCGTCGAAGAGAATGACGGCGTAGGGGCGTCGGCGGACGGCCTCGGTGAGCTGGCCGCCCTCGTCGTAGCCGACGTAGCCGGGAGGCGCTCCGATGAGGCGGGCGACGGCGTGCTTTTCCATGTACTCGGACATGTCGATGCGCACCATGGCGGACTCGTCGTCGAAGAGGAACTCGGCGAGGGCGCGGGCGGTTTCGGTTTTGCCGACGCCGGTGGGACCGAGGAAGATGAAGCTGCCGATGGGACGCTTGGGGTCGCTGAGGCCGGCACGGCTGCGGCGGATGGCGTTGGCGACGACGGTGAGCGCGGCGTCCTGGCCGATGACGCGCTGGCGCAGACGGTCCTCCATGGTGACGAGCTTCTGCATCTCGCCTTCGAGCATCTTGGCGACGGGGATGCCGGTCCACTTGGAGACGACGGCGGCGATGTCTTCCTCGTCTACCTCTTCCTTCAACATGCGGTGCGAGGCTTTGGGATCGGTGGTGTCGGCGGACTCAGTGAGCTTGCGGAGTTCGGCTTCGGCCTTGGGGATCTCGCCGTATTGTAGTTCGGCGGCGCGCTGGAGGTTGCCTTTGCGGGTCTGCTCCTCGGCCTCGAAGCGGAGGGCTTCGAGGTGGGTCTTCAGTTCGGCGATGCGTCCGATGGCCCCGCGCTCCTGCTGCCAACGGGCGCGGAGGGCCTTGGACTTTTCGCGGACTTCGGCGAGTTCCTTCTGCACGATCTCGCTGCGCTCGCGGGAGGCTTCGTCCTTCTCGCGCTTGAGGGCGGCCTGCTCGATCTCGAGGGATGTGGCGCGGCGTTCGAGGTCGTCGATCTCGGTGGGGACGGAGCCGATCTGGATGGCGAGCGCGGCGGCGGCCTCGTCGACCAGGTCGATGGCCTTGTCGGGGAGGAAACGGTCGGAGATGTAGCGGTGCGAGAGCGTGGCGGCGGCGACGATGGCGGAGTCCTTGATGCGGACCTTGTGGTGGGACTCGTAGCGCTCGCGCAGGCCGCGCAGGATGGCGATGGTGTCTTCAACGTTGGGCTCGCCGACGTAGACGACCTGGAAGCGGCGCTCGAGGGCGGCGTCCTTCTCGATGTACTTGCGATATTCGTTGAGCGTTGTTGCGCCGATGGCGCGCAGGCCGCCGCGAGCCAGCGCGGGCTTGAGCATGTTGCTGGCGTCCATGGCGCCCTCGGCTGCGCCTGCGCCGACGAGAGTGTGCAGCTCGTCGATGAAGAGGATGATCTCGCCGTTGGAGTCTTCGATCTCCTTGAGCAGGGCCTTGAGGCGGTCTTCGAACTCGCCGCGGTACTTGGCCCCGGCGATCATGCTGGCCAGGTCGAGGGCGACGACGCGCTTGTCTTTTAATATTTCTGGGACGTCGCCTTGAATGATGCGGCGGGCGAGGCCCTCGACGATGGCCGTCTTGCCGACTCCCGGCTCGCCAATTAAGACTGGGTTGTTTTTAGTCCGGCGCGAGAGGACCTGGATGACGCGGCGAATCTCCTCGTCACGGCCAATGACGGGGTCGAGTTTGCCCCGGCGCGCGAGGTCGGTGAGGTCCTTGGCGTATTTTTCGAGGGACTGGAACTTGGCCTCGGGATTCTGGTCGGTGACACGCTGCGATCCACGCACGGCGGAGAGCGCCTTGAGGACGGCGTCGTGGGTTGCGCCCATGGCGGCGAGGGCGTCGCGGGTGGGGTCGGGCTGGCTGCCGATTTTGGGGGCCTCGGTGAGGGCGAGCAGCAGATGCTCGGTGGAGATGAACTCGTCCTTGAAGGAGTCGGCCTCTTTGGAGGCGCGGTCCAGAATCTTCTGCAGGGAGGCGGCCATTGCGGGCTGCGCGTTGGAGCCGGAGACTTTGGGCAGCTTGGCGATGGCGGCGTTGGCTCCGGCAAGAAGCTGCTGCACGCGGACGCCCGCGCCCTCGAGGACGGGAAGGACGACGCCCTCGCGGTCTTCGAGCAGCGCGGCGAGCAGATGCATGGGCAGGACTTCGGGGTTGCCGTTCTCGGCGGCGAGGGACGCGGCGGCCTGCACGGCCTGCTGCGACTTAACGGTCAACTTCTCCCACTTGAATGGCATAGCACTTCCTTTGATGCAGATGGACGGAGGGGATTGGACCGGAACCTCCGCCTCTGGTAGAACGCAATTTGGAATTAGTATAGGGCGCGCTGCGGTTCGCGTCTCAAAGGTGAGAGGTGGGCGCCCGGAGTGGTGCGCGGGTTGATGAATGTTGCGGCAAGCGGCTTGGTGGCGACCTGCGCTGGCGGCGGAGTATACTCCGGGACGCACGAAAATCAGCGATCCGGAGTCGATGCAATGAAGGCTGCCCGCAGGTTCTCTCTCGTCCCGCTCTTCCTCTTTCCAGTTTTGTTCTTCACGGTTCTGACCGCGGCTGCGCAGGCGCAGGCTGCGGCGCAGGCCCAGGCGCAGCGTCCGTGGCAGCAGGTGACGGTGCCGTCCACCGCGGAGGTTGCGGCGAACTTCAAGGCGCCACCGCGGGAGTATGGGGCGATCCAGCCGTTCCAGAGCTGGAATGGGGCGAACGCGGGAGAGAGGCGGCCGGGCATTCCGTATGACCCGGCGGAAGTGCGGGCGCGGATCTCCTACGACCTGGACCAGATGGCGGCGGCCGGAATTTTTATCATCAACATGTCGCCGGGGCGGAGAGCTCCGGGCGAGTCTGCGTACCTTTCGCCGGGGCACATGGACCAGGTGAAGTATGCCGTGGCCGAGGCGGCGAAGCGCAACATGCGGGTGTGGATCCAGGACGAGAGCGACTATCCGAGCGGGTTTGCCGGGGGATATATCACGGAGCGGTATCCGCAGCTTGGGATGCAGGACATTGTCTCGGACATTACGGTGCATGTGGCGCCGGGGCAGACGCTCGAGATGCCGGTGCCCGCGGACACGCTGGCGATCTGGGCGACAGAGACGGACCAGACGGGGGCGATCAAGCAGGTGATCCCGATCCCGGTGCCGGCGGACAAGCAGTTGAAGTACCTGACGCCGGCCGAGGGCACGACTCCGAACGAGCCGCGCTACACCTGGCAGGTGCAGTTTCTGCGGCACGTGTACCTGAGCTCGCCGACGCGCAACTTCAACCGCGCGGACGGGACACGGGCCAAGGACGCGACGTACACGATCATCGACTACCTGGACCCGAAGGCGACGGACGCGTTCCTGCATACGGTGCATGAGACGTACTACAACGCGGTGGGCGACCAGTTCGGCAAGACTGTGCTGGGCTTCTTTGGCGACGAGCCGGACTACAGCAGCGGGATTCCGTGGACGCCGAAGCTGCTGGAGAAGTTCAATGCGCAGAAGGGATATGATCTGGCACCGTACCTTCCATCGTGGTTCGATCGCGCACCGATCAAGGGGTCTGACCTGGCGCGCGCGGACTACTACGACGTGTGGAGCGGGATCTTCAAGGACTCGTTCTTCGGCGAGCAGGCGAACTGGGCGAAGGCGCACAACGTGGAGTATCTGGTGCATCTGAACCACGAAGAGACGATGCTATCGCTGGAGCGCAGCGAGGGCGACTTCTTCCGCGATGAGCGGTATGTGGAGGTCCCGGGCATCGACAACCTGAGCCAGCTTCTGCCGAACCTGGTGCATGTTCCGGACGGGACATGGAACATCAACAACAACTTTCCCAAGCTGGCGAGCTCGGCGGCACATCTGTTCGGCAAGCCCAAGGTGTGGGCGGAGGACGGCGGCGGCGTGGGGCTCGACGGCAAGTATCAGATGGACTACCAACTGGTACGCGGAGTGAATGCGCTGGAGGTCCGGGTGCCGTGGTCGCGCGCCAGTGCCGGCGCGCCGATCCCAACGACGCCACCCGCGGCGTCGCAGCAGGGCAAGATGATTGCGTGGTACGCCGACCGCGGCGGCTATTTGATGTCGATCGGACGGCCGGCGGCGCAGGTTGGGCTGTACCATCCGGGCAACACGATATGGATGGGCGGCGACGCGGCGACCGAGGCCGACCGCAGCACGACCAAGCTGGGCTGGCAACTGTTCGAGCACCAGGTGGACTGGGACTACTTCGACGAGCAGTCGCTGAGTTCGGTGGCGACGATCGCGGATGGCGGCTTCAAGAACCTGAGCGGGCAGGTGTATAAGGCGATCGTGCTGCCGTCGATGACGGTGATTACGCGCACGGGTCTGGCGCGCTTGCAGGAATTCGCGAAACAGGGCGGCAAGGTGATCTTCGTGGGCAAGACGCCGAGCCTGATCCTGGACAAGACGTTCATGGATGCGAAGGAGAAGCCGGACCTGAGCTTCGCCACGCTGATCGAGCCGTCGGGCGACATTACGCCGGCGGTGCTGGCGGCGCTGCCCAAGCCGGACGTGAAGCTGGACGCGGCGTTCCCGCGGCTGACGTACACGCACCGCGCATGGACCGACGGGGACATGTACTTCTTCTTCAACGAGAGCAACAAGACGGAGTCGCGCGTGGCGACGATTGCGGGACACGGCAAGGCGCAGACGTGGGACCTGGCTACGGGCGAGATCCATCCGCTGTCGGCGGCGACGGCTGAGGGAGCAGACGCACTGAAGGTTCCCCTGGTTCTGGGGCCGTATGAGGCGAAGGTGATCGTGGTGGGGCCGCTGCCCAAGAAGGGGGTTGCCGCAGCGCCGGAGCCGTCGTTCGCGGCGAGCGACACGTTTGCGACGCTGGACGGCGACTGGAAGCTGGACCTGAACGGCAAGCAGATGACAACGGCGCTGAAGCCGTGGGAGGAGCTGGGCACGAGTGGGTTCGCGGGGCCGGCGACGTATAGCAGGCAGTTCACCGCAGCCAAGGCACCCAAGGGGAAGCGTGTGTTCCTGGAGATCGCCGATGTGCACGACTACGCGAAGGTGACGCTCAACGGAAAGGACGTGGGCGCGTGTTCGTGGCAGCCGTATCGCTGGGACGTGACGAGCGCTCTGAAGAAGGGGGCGAATAATCTGGTGATCGAGGTGGATGCGCTGTCTGCTCAGGGCCGCGGAGGCTTTGGCGGGCCTCCGCCTGCTGCTGCTCCGGCTGCGGCTGGTGCGGCTGGTGCGGGTCCGGCGGGAGCTGCTGGGGCAGGCGCTCGGCGCAGACCGACTGGCGCTGCTGGAGCTGCTGGAGCGCCCGCTGGAACTCCACCTGCTGGCTACGGTGCCGCAGGAGGAGGAGCAGGACGCGGCGCACCCGCGCCGCCGCCAACTTCGGGCCTGCTCGGTTCCGTCAAGCTGGTGGTGTACTAACCGCTAACGGGCGGCAGACGATTCCACTTCACTCCATTCGAGTGGAGAGAGGGATCGTGTGTCGCCCGATTTGCAAATTCTGAACGAACTCCATCGACATCAAAAGCAAATAGGACAGGAGTGGTAGCTGCTGCACAGTGGAGGATGCGACGGGCGAGGAGGGTATGGCTTATGCGGAGTGAGGTGCTGGCGGTACAGGTGGAGGCGGCTGCGCGGGCGGCGGGGCTGGCGGTGGTTACGAGCGAGGCTGGCGGGACGAATGATGGCGGGGGGACGGCGAAGTTTCTGCTGGCGCTGGCAGGCGATACGGCGGCGGGCAAGACGATGTTGCTGGAGTTGAGCGAGCGCTTCGAGTTTGGCCGGCCCGATCTGCGGGACGGGGTGCGGGCGTATTTGGCGGAGGCGGCGAAGCGGCTGCGGAATCCAAGGCCGGAGTGCGCGCTGACGCTGCATGGGATTCCGCTGAGCTTTGGGCGGTTTGGCTGGCCGTTCCATGAGTCGAGCTCGGGGGCGGACACCTCGCTGGTGCACGGCGAAGTCCGGCTGGAAGACGGCGGCCAGAGCGTGCTGCACGCGAAGATCGCCGCGTCGATGACGGTGACGTTTCGCGATGTGGTTGCGGCGCCGGAGCAGCCGTTCGCCGAGGGGTTTGTGTACAACGCGGTGCGCAAGACGATGGACCAGGGGCAGTTGGAGCTGGTGAAGAGCGGCAACCGGCAGCCGGTTCCGTTGACCACGCGCTTCTACAGCCCGAAGCAAAAGACATTCAGCTTCAACGATACGAGCGAGGAGCAGCGGAGGGGATTTGTGGCAGGGAAGGTCTACTGGCTCTCCGGCGTGCTGGGAGCGGGTGGGCCGGTGTGGCTGTTGGACCCGCGGGACGCGCAGTATCTGAATACCACGGTGGAGGAGCTGCGGAAGGCGGTGGGCTCGCTGGCGGTGGAGGGGTTGCTGCGGGCGACGGACGCGGAGTACGGGGCTGCGACGGCGAAGCTGATGGAGCGGCGGGAGGAGTATGTTGCGCAGTTGGAGCGGATGCTGGCGTTCATCCGGCCATCGTTCAACGAGGAGATGCGTCACGGGTTGACGAATATGTGAGCGGCGAGCAGTGGATGTCCGTCTTCGGAACTAATACACAAACGGAATCAGCCGCCAGGTGCGCCGCATGTAGTCGCTGTAGTCCGAGCCGAGGCCGCGCACGAGAGCTTGTTCCTCGATCGGGATGCGATACGCGTAGGCAGCCGCGAGGCAACAGACGGGCAAGAGCATCGCCAGCCAATTCGTCATGGTCATTCCAAAGCCGACCTGGGCCAGCAAGCTACCGAGATAGGAGGGATGGCGAAGCCAGCGATACGGCCCCTGTTCGACAATGCGATGGCCGTTGGCGATGGCTACGTCAAATGTGAAGAAGCGGCCAAGGATGCGAATCGAGTACAGGCGGAGGAAAATTCCGCCGAGCCAGACGGCAATTCCGAGGGAAAACACGGCCTTCCAGTGCGTTCCCACGAAGAGGCTGGGAACAAAG
>Ga0182017_10003934_pt1 | contig 11064 bp, 6 predicted proteins | sample 712E3DmetaG_FD_120492 | JGI IMG/M metagenome (GOLD analysis project Ga0182017, IMG submission 120492) | Permafrost microbial communities from Stordalen Mire, Sweden - 712E3D metaG | ecosystem: Environmental > Terrestrial > Soil > Wetlands > Permafrost | place: Sweden: Stordalen | collected... | reverse complement strand
GGATCGGGCACGGCACTGCCAGCCAACAGGGCGTGCACCTGGGTTCCGAATTCCGAAGCTGAAAGATGGGCGGAAAGACCGGCGGGATGGAGGGAGGCGGCCGCGGCTTCTCCCGGTTTGCGCGAGCGGCCCTCGAATCCAAGGTAGTGCGACAGGTAGTATTTCCGCGGGCAACTGGCGAACAGCGAGAGCGCGGTGGCGGTGGCGTTGCCGTCCTGCTGTTCCTCGACAGCGGGCAGGGAGACTTGGAGCACTGGGGTCTCCTGCCGCGGTGTGCGCGGCGTGCGCGGAAAGCCGAGCAGTTCGGGCGCAGACTGCACGATGCGAATGCGCGCTTTCCACGGCTGGCCGCCGGGCGCGTGGTAGACCACCACCTGGTCGCACGGCGCGCCGGGAGAAAGCGCCAGGCGCTCGATCGCCAGCTTGTCCCAATTGGCGGGCTGGCGGCCGGTGGTGGAGAAGCTGAGCACCAGGTGACGCTCGGCGCGCGTCATGGCCACGTAGAGCAGGCGGCTGCTTTCCTCCTCTTCGCGCCGGCTCCATTCCTGGCGCAGGGCGTGCTGGAACAGATCGTCCTTGTCCTTACCGGTCGCCGGATTACGCCAGCGGGCGCCCAGCCCGCAATGCCGCGAGAAGGCCACCACGGGCACGCCGGTGTTCACGCCCTTGTGCATGGCGGCCACGAAGACCACGGGGAACTCCAGACCCTTGGCGGAGTGCACCGTCATGATCTTCACGGCGTTGGACGAATCTTCCGGCGGGGCGTCGGGTTCGCGCGGGTTTTCCTGGCGCAGCAGCGCCAACTCGGCGACGAATTCATCCAGCGACATGCGCCCCGCGGCGTCGCGCGCCAGGGCCAGGAACTTGTCCAGGTTGGGTGACGCCGGGTAGCCGCAATCGTCGATGGCGGAGAGCAGCAGGCGGTCGAAGGTGACGTACTCGCGGCGCTGCCGCCATTCCCGCAGGCGGGTGGCGAAACGGGCCAGCCGGTCGTGATCCACCTTGCCGAAGGCGGTGGGATCGGTGTGGCTGATGGCGTCGGCCATAGCGTCAACCAGCGTGCCGCCCAGCGTCTCGCCATTCATTTTGAGGCGGAGCAGCGCCTCTTCGGATGCGTTGACCAGGGGCGAGCGCAAGACCACGGCGAGCGAGATCTCGTCACGCGGGTTGGCGATGACACGCAGCAGGTGGGTGAGATCGTTGACCTCGCGAGCGGCATAGAATCCGCGCCCGCGATTCACCACGTAAGGGATCCCGGCCAGGTCGAACGCCGCCGTGAACTCGGGAATCACTTCGGTGTTGCGGACCAGGACGGCGCAGTCCTGGAAGGTGAATTCGCCCATCTCCAAGATGCGCCCGACGCTTTGAGCCAGCCACTGCGCTTCCATCGCCGGTTCCGGGGCGGCAATCACCTCCACGGAGTAGTCTGGCGCATCGTCGAACTGGCGCCCCGCCACCAGGGAGCGGTCTTCGATTCCCGTTGTCCCGGCGGTGACGGTTTCCACGGCGCGCAGGATATCGGCGCGACTGCGGAAGTTGTCCACCAACTCGACCAGGCGGTGGCCGCGCTCCCGTACGCTGTCGCGGTAGTGGGCGAAGCCCGCCGGGTCGGCGTGGCGGAAGCCGAAGATGGATTGATTGATGTCGCCCACGGCGTAGAAGCGGCCGGGCGGGCGGATGAGTTCGATGAGCCGGGCCTGTTGGGGGTTGGTGTCCTGAAACTCGTCCATCAGGACGTGGTCGAACTGGCGCTCGAGGCGGGCGCGGGTATCGGGATGTTCGGCGAGCAGGCGGACGGTGAACTCTTCGAGGTCGGCGAAATCGAGCGCGCCAGCCTGCTGTTTGCGCTCGCGATAGAGGTGGTCGAAGCGGCGCAGCACCTCGATCAGCAGTTCGCGCTCGCGCTCGTAGAGCGTGGTGATCTGCGCGTACTCGGCCGCTTCGATCTGCTCCCGCATGCGCTTCGCCAGATCGTAGGCGTTAGTGCCGCGTTTGCACTTCCGGAGATTGCAGGTGAACGCCGCGATGGCGCGCAGCGCGGCCAGCGGGCTATCCGCGCTCAGAATACGCTCGGCGCCCTCCAGCGCGGCCTCCAACTGCTCCTTCTGCGCCTCGGTCCACGTGCCGAGGTTCTCATTCCGGATGGCGTTCAGGGTGAGGTTGATCTCCTCCAGCGAGACATCGGCGGGCACCGGGAATCCCGCCAGTTGCTCCACGCCCACACCCGCGCCCCGCATGGTATCGTACGCCGCCAGCACGGCCGGCTCGAATTCGTTGGAAGAAAGGCCGCGGATGAGGCCGCGCATGGCCTGGCGGTGCTCCTCAAACAGCGCATCGATGGCACCGCGCAGGGATTCCTGCTGCATGCGCCAGGATTGGGTGGCATCGAGCACGCTGAACTCGGGGTCTATGCCGGCGAACACCGCGTTTTCGCGCAGCAGGCGCGCGCAGAAGCCGTGTACCGTGGAGACCCAGGCGCGCTCCAGCTGGGCGCGTGTTTCCGGCCGCTCCTGGAATGCTTCCGCCAGCTTCTTGCGCATGTTGCCAGCGGCCTTTTCGGTGAAGGTGATGGCCAGGATGCGTAGCGGGTCGACGCCCGCGGACACCAGTTGGTGGAAGTACTCCACCAACACGGTGGTCTTGCCGGATCCGGGTCCGGCCACCACGCAGGCATCGAGGTGGCGCTTGGAGACGTCGATGGCGTTCCGCTGATCGGCGGTAAAGGGGACGGAACTCATGCGCACCACCCAACGGGAGAAAGTGAGAAGAAACCGGAGCGCTGGCAAGCTAAAGCATGCCCCACCACGGCAATGGTGGGGCATGCTTTAGCTTGCCAACGCCCGCTTGCGGGCGTCGTGACTGTGAAGTCGACGCCGTTCATGCGCCCTCCGCTTCAGCCGTGGCCGTGGCCACTTCGATCCGGCAGACATCTTTGGCATCGCAGAAGCGGCAACTGTCGCGGTCGGCGGGGACGATCTCCACGCGGCCACCGCGGATTTCCTCCACCATCCGCAAGGTGCGCTCGCGCGTGGTTTCCAGCCACTCTTCGGGCAGCGCCAGGCTGTCCATCCGCCCATCGTCGCTCCAGCCGGCGTACTCGATGCCGCCCTTTAGTCCGACGTAGAACATGCCGGCCGGGCGGAAGTTCAAGTGCTGCGCGGCCAGCATATAGAGGGGCGCCTGCATCAGGTTCTCATTCTTCAGCTTGTCCTTGACGCGCGGCGCAGCGCTGTACTTGTAGTCCAGCACGAAGGCGCGGCCATCGGGCGCGACATCCAGGCGGTCGATGCGGCCTTTGATTTCCAGCCCTTCGGCGAGGGGAAGATCGAACTTAATTTCGGTCTGCGACTGAAACGCAGCGCGCGGCCACGTATCCCCGCCGGTGAAGCGCTTGAGATCGTCCAGCATGGCGTTGCGCAGACGCTCGGTGTGATAGCCGTTGGGGATGTGCGCGGCTTCCAGGTGGTCCGCGAAGACCCGTTCAAAAAGCGGCGCCACATCCCGAGGCTGCTTCCACCACTCCGCCAGCACCTCGTGCACGATGTTGCCCTGTTCGATGAAGGAGAGCCGCTCCTCGGGGCGGAGAGGGGCGGTCGCCAGGCGCATCAGGCGCTGCGTGAAGTATTGAAACGGGCATTGCAGGAACGTTTCCAGCGCGGAGGGCGAAATGCGCACCGTCTTGCGCCGCAGGAAGTCGAGCAGGTCGGGCGTGGCGATCTGCGCGGCAATCCCTGTCCCACCGCGCGACTGGGCCAGGCTCCGCGGCACGGGACGCACCGGCACCGCATCCACCGGCGGCACGAGCACGTCTTCCAGATAGATCGACGGCAAATTGCGTTCCCCGCGCGCGTCGAACTCAGGGTAGGAGAGGGTCACCAGCATGGTGGCGCGGCTGGTGGCGGCATTGAACAGGGCGCGCTCCTCGCGCTCGCTCTCCTCGGCGGTGCGCACACCGATGCCGGCGGTATTCAGGCGGCAACGCGCCGCGTCGGGGAAGAACGGGTCCTGCTTGTGGACTTGCGGGAACTGCTTCTCCACCATGCCGCAGACGAACACGATGGGCAGCACCCACTGGCGTGCTTCGTGGGCGCCCATCACATGGACCACGTTGCGCCGCCCGTCCTCCAGACGCAGCGGCTTGAGTCGCAGCACTTTCTTGACGGCGAACCAATAGTCCTCGATGCCGATTTCGTGGGCGCCATCGAGTGCCGAGGCGGCATCGGCCAGGGCCTCATCGAAGACACCGAGCGCGGCCGCCTGGCTGCGCCACTGGAGCGCGATGTCGTGAGTGGCGGGGTCGGGGGGCGGCGCCGGGCGGAAAAGGTGGCGCAGAGTGCCGAAGCGCGCCGCCCAGTTCCTGGGGGTGAGCGTGAAACTGCGCCACTCTTCCAGCGCGGCGAGCGAGTCCAGCTTGTGGAGCAGGCGCTCGGCGCCCGCGCGCGGCCGGCCATCGCCCGCAAGAAGCAGCGACCGCAGCCCGCTCAAGCCGGCGTTCGGCGTTTGCTCGCGCACGGCGAAATCGAAGCGGTCCGCCATGCCGTAGTCGGCGATTCGCGGGGCAAGGCGCAGCACGGCGAGAGAGCGCGCGTGGTCCCAGCCGCCAAGCATGGCATCGATGGCGCCAGAGAGGAAGCGCACCACGGGGTGACGCTCCAGCGTGCTCTCGAAATAGAAGCGGGCCGGGACGCCGAAGCGTTCCAGCGTGGAGCGCAGCGCGGGCACGTAGATCTCGGGAGCGCGCACGATGACGCCCATCTCGCGGAAGGGGCGTCCCGAAGAGGCCTGCTGAAGAATGCGGCGGGCGATCTCCTCCACTTCGCGTTCGATGCCCGGCGCCTTGACCAGCACGAGCGCCGGCCGTGCGCGCCGGGCGGGCATGCGTTCCTCGGTGCAGCCCATGGCGGCGAGGCGCGCCCGCAGGGCAGGCGTTAGGTCCTCGTCGCCGAGGGTGAGGGTGAGGCCGGCGTGCCTGCCCAGGGCGGCCACCAGGCGCAGTTCCGGATCGGGCAGGGCGTGAAAGCCATCCATGCAGATGGTCGAGATGCCGTTCAACCCATGGTCGGCGATCTGCGCGGCGGCCAGCTCCAGACGGCGCGCGCGCATGGCCAGCCCGCGGCGGGCCAGTTCACGATCCACCTCCTGGTAGACGGCGAGGAAGGCATCGCCCAGCGGGACATCGGGGAGGCAGGCCGCGAGGCGGGCGCTATCGCAGCCGGCGGAGGCGAACTCCTCGATGGTGTGCGCCAGGGAGTTGGTGAAACCTTGGAAGCGGGTCACGTGGGAAAACTCGGGACGGGCGGCGCGCCGGGCCGCCTCTTCCACCAGCAGGTGGAGCACGGCGGAAGAAACCTCGGCGGCGCCGCCGGCATAGTCGCGGACGAACTCGGCGAGGGTTTGGATAAGGCTGCCGCGAAACACCAGGCCCTCGCGGGCGAGCCCGTTTTGCAGGTGCCGCGCCATGGTGGCGGTGGGCACCAGGAGGCGAATGCCGGAATCGCCCGCGCCCAGCGCCTGGCGGAAGCGATCCAGGATGTAGGTGGTCTTGCCGGACCCGGCGGGTCCCGAGAGCAGGCGCATCGGCTCCAGTGTAGCGCAGGGCGAAGAAATATCGAAGAGCGCGCGGGGGCAACCGCGAGACCTCGCGGCGGCATTGCCGGTGCGGTGGGTTTTGTTCCCGCCGGGAATCGGTAAGCCCTCGGCGACCGCGCACGGTTAATTTCATGACCGGTGGTGCAATGGAGTGATCTACGCCGAAAGCAGGACCGAGCCGTCAACTGCCGAATAATCGGCGCGATTGTGGGTAATCAGGGGAACCTGATAATAGAGGGCGCTCGCTGCAATCCAGGCATCGGCTGTTTGGATCGGACGTCCCTTTTTCTTCGCGGCGAAAGAAACCTGGGCCCACTTGCCACACAATTCGCGGCTGACCGGCAGAACAACATAACGTGTCAGATGGCTAACTCGATCTTCCGGCTCTGGCCCCAGGCCCGTTCGAGCCCCCAACGCTCCAACTCGGCAAGCGTCATGAAGGAGATTCCGAGCAATCGACCTGTGATGGGGGGCTGGTGGCAACAGCCCGCGTATCTCCTTTGAACAGCATCGACACCACGTCAGTGTCACGATGGCGGCGTTCATTACGGGTTGGCGGGGCGGTTACCTTCTCGACGCCATTCGCGCAGGCTGGCGGTGAAGTCCTCCGCCGATTCGTCTTCTGGCAACCGCGCGCCGAGCAGAGTTTCAAAGTCGTCAACTGGAGTGACGCCCTGCTGAGCGGCCAATTCTTCGAAGGAAAGCGAGGCGAAGCGCTCCGTTCGCGAAGACCCGATTGGCTGTGCGATCTTGTCCACAAATCCAGGATAGCAAACCAAAGAGCATTCTCGGTTCTCCCGGGACTGCCTGGTGACGTGGACGGCGTGTCACGGGAGGAATCGCGTCCGTAGACCCGGGTCATCTCAACCATTCGGCGAGCGCAACGCCGCTGCCCTCGATGATAGCCCTCATGGTGCCAAGGGGAAGAATACGACCGCGATGATGCGCCACAATGACCTGCTTCGTGGTAGCCGGATTCCGCCATTTCTGATGGCTTCCAGACTGTCCTACGCATAGAAAACCGTGATGCCGCAGGATACTCATCACCTGGTCGGAAGTGAGCCGCGGCGTGCCGCGATCACCCAACCGTCACCTCGACCAGTTTCGCGTTCTCAGGCAGCTCGAGATCGCCGGGCTCCAGATAGAGTTCAATCGCCTGTCGTATATTTTCGCGAGCTTCCTCCTCGCTCTCGCCAGCAGACGCGCAACCGGGGAGTTCGGGGCACACCGCCGAGTAGTCACCAGTCTCGGGATCATGTTCCAGAACGACTCTGAACGTCATAGGAATAGTATAGGCCAGGGTGAGCGGGAGCGGCGTTTCACGGGAGGAATGATCTCGAACGCGCCTCGTCTAGCGAGCGATGACAGAATCCGCCGGCTCCCCTCCGACTGCTGGCACATCAATGATAGAACTTTGCAAGCCTGTCACGTGCTTCGTCAAACGAAATGTCCAAAGCGGCCTTCTTCCGCACAGTTGCCGACGAGACGAGAACCCCGACGCCTGTTGAATCCTCTCAGCGAGTCACCGTGCGCCAGATACCAGACTATCAGCAATATCAGCAATAGGCGGCCAGGCGAGGTTGAGTGAGAAATTGATGGAATTTTGGGGCCTGTAATCTACGGAAATACCGGCGTCCTAGACCGCTATCTTACCCAGGCGAAGTTCCTTACGCCAGGAATACCGCCGGGGAAACGTGAAAGAACTCGGCCAGCTTGCGAATGTGGGCCTTGCTGAGTTCCCGCTTGCGGTTCAGGACCAGGGAGGCGATGGAGCGCGCGCCAAAGATAGGTGTCAGGTCCGCCGCCCGCAATCCGCGTTGGTCCATGAGGAATTGGAGCAGGCGCACGGGATCGCCCGGCGGGAGCGGATGGGCGCGGTCGTCGTACTCCTTGACGAGCGTGGCGAGAAGGGAATGGAGCGCGGTTTCTTCCGGGCTGGCGGCGCCGTGCGCGATAGCGCGGCTGAGTTCTTCCATTACGGCGGCAAAATGGTCCAATTCTTCGTCGGTTTCGATGCGTTTGGGCATCGTTTGGGAAAGCAGTTGGCCGTACTTGACCGGATTGAGCGTTAGCACCATTTCTTCCATTCCTCCCGGTCATATTCCTTGTGGGTCAGCAGCGCGTTGATGTAGAGTTCCCGCGTGCCGAAGAACACGGTGGTAATCAGCCGGTAACGGTTATGCCCCAGATCGAAGACCAGCACTTCGCCGATGAGGTGCGCCCGTGGGAACGCGCGGCGCACATCGGCGAAGCAGGCCCAGTCGGCCGAGTTCGCCAGGCGGTACCAATCCAGCGCTTCGATTTCCGCGTCCGGGCACTTGGCGGTGATTTTGAGAAGGCCGCGTTTGCTGACCACGTTCACGTAGTTATGTTATCAAAATGATAACATAAAACAAGCGGCACGCTCCGCAGAGTGAGCAATTTTGAACAGACCGCCCATGCAACCTCCCGATATGATGAAATCCGGTAAACAAACCAGTCGAACCGGGCGGTCTCGCGACCGGGTTGAATGCTGCAGTTCGGATTGCCGCCGCCTTCGGTTTGGACAGTGGCGATGTTTGCCTGACGGACATGGGCGTGAACCCGGCCGCGAGTCCTCCTAGCAGGCGCGGGACACGCCCATGTTGCGGAGTCTCCCGCCGCTTTCAGGTACGATAGTCGTTCCATGTCCAAGCGGGCCGGGCTGCTACTCTTCGTGGCGTTCGCGGCGCTGTTCCTGACGGTGAACCGCGACGCCTATCGCGGCTATTTTCAGGACGACGAGATCGCCAACCTGAGCTGGGCGCCGGACCTTGCACCGTTGGATTTTCTGAAGGGCGCCGTCACGCCGCGGTTTCAGCCGAACAATTTCCGCCCGGTCGGCCACTACTATTTCCATGCGGTGGAGGAAATCGCGGGGCTGGATTTCCCGGTCTATGTCGCCGTGCTGCACGCCTTCCACCTGTTAAACGTCTGGCTGCTGTGGCTGGTGGCGCGGCGCCTCGGGGCCGCGCCGTTCGCCGCCGCCGCCGCCTGCCTGTTCTTCGGACTGCACATGGCGCTGTTCGACGATTTCTGGAAGCCGATGTATGTCTTCGATGTGCTGTGCGGCACCTTTTGCCTGTTGAGCCTGTGGTGCTACGCGAGCGGGCGCTGGGTGCTGAGTTTCGCGGCCTTCTGGCTGGCCTACAAGTCGAAGGAGCTGGCGGTAATGCTGCCGATGGTGCTGGGGGCCTTCGAGCTCTGGTTCGGCCACCGGCGCTGGAAGCCGCTGGTGCCGTTTTTCCTGGCCTCGCTCTCTTTCGGCGTGCAGGGAATCCTGGGCAACCCGAATAAGGACAACGACTACACCTTTCGCTTCACGGCCGCCGCTCTGGTCAAGACCAGCGTGTTCTACGCCGGACGCGTTTTTCTGGTTCCGTACCTCGGATTCGTGGCTCCGGCATTGGCGTTTCTGGCGCGCCACCATATGTCTTCAGCCCGCCGCACCTGGTTCGGACTGGCGGCGATGGGACTGTTTCTCCTGCCGGTGCTGTTTCTGCCCGGGCGGATGTTCAGCGCCTACTGCTACCTGCCGTTCGCCGGCCTGGCCATCGCCCTCACGGGTCTGGCGGAAGGGACGTCGCCGGCCGCCCTGGCGCTGTTCCTGGCATTGTGGCTGCCCATGGACATCCACGAGCTGCAGTTGCGGAGGCGCGACACTCTGGCCAACGATGGCGAGGTGCGCACCTGGATGACCACCGTCCGCCGCTTCGCCGCCGGAGGGGAGCGGGTGGACGCCTTCGTGTTCTCCGGCGCGCCCAACGGCTTCGAACATTGGGGAGTGGAAGGCGCGCTCATGTATTTCTATGAGCGCCACGATCTCACCGTCAAGTCCATCGGCGATCGGGACGCGGCCGCGCTGATCCAGACCACTCGCGTGGCGCTATTGAACTGGGACGCCGGCCGCAAGCGGCTGGACATCGTGATGCGCGTGCCGGGCGGCTACTGAGGGAGCACGCGCGAATCGGTCTGGAATTTCTTGTAGTCGCTGAACGTGAAGATGATTTCGCCGCGCATCACCTTGACCAGGGCGATGCGCGCCGATCCCTTGACGACAGCCCGCTTGGGCATCCAGATTTCGTTATTGACGCGCGCGCTTTCAATAGTGACGTGGCCGCCCTTGGCGAGGCGGATCAGGAAGCCGCCGAAGGAGATGGTTTCGAGCGATTCGATGTCAACCCTGATCCACTGGTAATCCTTCTTGTCGATCCACAGACGCAGCTTGACCTTGGGGAAAAAGGCCGTAGCCGCGTTTTTCGGGCGGTATCCGGGCTTGGGCGCGCCATCGATCACGAAGGCCACACCGCCGTTCAGGGCCTCCTCGCCGGCGAGTTTGAAGTGGAAGGCCGCGGGCAGCTCCTTGAGCGGTTCGCGCTGTTTCTCCTGCTTGCGCTCCCAATCGGCAACCCGTTGCGCGCGCTGCGCCGGGGTCTCCTTGCGCCGGTCTTCGATGCTCTTCTGAAGCTTCTCCTCCTCTTTGCGCTGGTCTTTCTGGGAGAGCGGCTGGTCGTTGCGCGCCACCAGGCGGCGGTAGGGAGACCCCTCCAGCAAGGTCACGTCGAAGGTCTCGCTCTCGGTCTTCGTCAGCCTGCCTCTGGAATCCAGATCGCGCCGCTCCTGGCGTTGCAGGAAGGTATAGCTGCGCGCGAGTTCGGTGTCGCGCCGGTCGAGTTCGGTGGCGCGGCGGATGATCTCCAGCGGGTCCTGGGCGGACGCGATGGCGGGCAGCGCAAGCGTGAGCAGGAGGAGACGCACAGCTATTTCTACGCTTCGGTTCCGGCGGCGGTTTCAAGCGGATTCCGGAGCCGGTGCCTTAATGGGATGCCTTAATGGTATGTTAATCGGCGTGGCGCGGATTGTCTTCTTCACGGCGGTAGTGGCCCTGCTCGGATTGTGGGCGGCGATCGCCCGGCGCGAGTAGGACAGACCATCGCCTTGCGTGGCTGTCACTGTTTGTGGCTTGGGCAAGGGTTGACAGACGACAAAATGCGATCGTCTGTCCCACTGAGTTACAGTAAAAGTACATGGAAAGCGCTCGGATTGCGATTGCGACGGCGGACGGTGTTAGCGTTTGCGATCACCTGGCGCGCGCGGCGGCCTTTGTGGTGGTGGAGGTGAACGCCGGCGTGCCCGGCGCGCGGACAACGCGGGCGCGCGGAACCCAGGCCTGCGGAAACCATGCCACTTTCGTCGAAATGCTGGCCGGATGCGATGCGGTGATTTCGGGCGGCATCGGAGAGGGTGCGGCGGTATCGCTGGCGGCGCACGGGATTCGCGCGCTGGTTTCGCCCGCGGCCGCCGGCACGGGCATCGACGACGCCTTACAGGCATGGACGGAAGGGCGCCTCGCCACGTCGGACGAACGCGTCTGCCTCTGCGGGGACTGACAAGCCTGGCACGGTAGGGGACTATAGGGGACAGACAAGACTGGCATGAATTTCCGGCGCCCTTTGC
>Ga0182017_10003932_pt1 | contig 11067 bp, 13 predicted proteins | sample 712E3DmetaG_FD_120492 | JGI IMG/M metagenome (GOLD analysis project Ga0182017, IMG submission 120492) | Permafrost microbial communities from Stordalen Mire, Sweden - 712E3D metaG | ecosystem: Environmental > Terrestrial > Soil > Wetlands > Permafrost | place: Sweden: Stordalen | collected... | reverse complement strand
TATAGGAGCCATTACCGTTCAGGGGGTTGTTCGTCAATTTCTTGATGCCTGGCCCGTCGGCACTCAGACCATTGAAGCTGTTCGAGCCTCCGCCGAGCGATGTCGGACGACGATAGAACTGCTGCGCACGCGATGCCAGATTCACCAGGTCATTGGTGAGTGCGTCACGGTTCGCGTTTGTGGCACTGTCGGAGAACATCGTGATCCCGACGGCCACCGCTATCCCGACGACAATAACGCCGAGGATGATGAGCAAAAGTTGCTGCTGTCCCATATTGTTGCTCCTTCTGTTTTGTTATATGTGGTTTGATTAAATCTTGCCAATTAGGCCCTGGTTCGCTTTGTATTCGTTCTGCAGCTATAGATATCAAGACCTATGCCAGATTGAATAGGGAACAGAATGAGCAAAATTGGGGAAGAAAAAGCGTATGTTGAATGCAATCCAGTCAATCTTACCTCCGAGAGGTCACATGTTCTCCCACAAAGGTAACACTCTTTCCTTGTTCACGCAAGTGCAGCAGCCACCTCGGTGAGCGTCGTCACACCCTTCTTCAGCATCTCCACGCCGTACCGCTGTATTGTGACGGTCCCCTGTTTCACGGCGACCTCTCTCAGGGCCTGTATGTCCAATTTCCCGCCTGACCAGAGGACCATTTCCCGGATCTGGTCCGTGCATTCGAGGGCTTCATGAAGAGGGAGCCTCCCTTTGTATCCCGACGTGCAGTTGATGCAGCCTACCGGACGGTAAAATTTCGTCGCAGCGGCCTCGTCTTCCGCGAAACCGAGCCGCGTGACGAGTTCCCTGCTCACTTTTGTCATCGGTTCTTTGCACCGCTCGCAGAGCTTCCGTACTTGTCTCTGAGCGATGATTGCGTTGAGTCCTTCCGAGATCATGAAAGGCTCATTCCCCATCGTGAGGAAGCGCGCCACAGCGGTCGTTGTGTCCCGTGCATGCAGCTTTCCGAACACCTGGCGTCCGGCAACGGCCAGACCGAGAGCGGTGGCGGAGGCGGCGGAACGGTCAAGATTGCCGATGTACACGATGTCTGTATCGTGCCGGCGGACTGCGTCCAGGGCATCATCGAAAGCAAGCTTGGGATTGATCTTGACCTGGCGGGCCCCTTCCAGGAACAATTCGACCGGATCCTCGACAGTGACGGTGTTGAGGCCCGGCTTCATGACCGAGCGGAGCGCCGCCATCAGGGTTGCGGTCCTCCCGCCGCCGGACGGGCCTACGAGTACGATCAGACCCCGCGGACGGGCGAGAGCCTCCCTGAACACACGGAGCGCGTGGGGCTGAGAGACAAGCGTATCGATACCGACAGTCTCCGGATCACGCTGGACCCTGATGACGACGGATTCGAGCTTGCCGCTCAGCTCGCGGGAAGATACTGGAAGGACGGAGACCGAATAGCGGATGATCTGGCTGTCCACGGTCTTCTGTGCAGCCCCCGTCTGTGCGGCCATCCGCTCGAAGCGGTCCATACCCTGCCCGCGGGTCTTGATCACGGCGACAACAGCTTCCGCACGGGTGTCTTCGATCGTATACCAGAGCGCAAGCTGACCGTCGATGCGAAAACAGACATCTGTTTTGCGTGCCGAGCGAGGGATCACATGTATGTCCGTGGCACCGACACGGACAGCATCCGAGAATACATTCTCCACGAGCCCTAGGAGCTGTCCGCGAGAGATGTCCCTGTCGATGGCCCCTTCGAAATCCGACTCCTCCTCCTCGACAACCGATTCTGTCACCGCAGGGGTGGTGCTCCCAGGCTGATCCTTCTCGAGCGTCAACTGGCGCCAGTACTCGGCCCAGTCGCGCTCTTTCATGTAGCAGATTTCGAATTTTTTGTACGGGAGCGCGCGCGCGACGTCCGATATCTCCCGATCCGCCGGATTCGGTGTGACGACAATGATTTTGTCGGGCTGGTTCTCTGCAAGGTCGTACGGCAGGACTTTGTGTCGCATCGCCAGCTGCCTTATCGATTCCGGCAGTCCGCGGAGGATTTTCAGTACGTCGGTCGGGAGAAGACGCCGTGCGCCGCGCTCGTTGATGTCGATCACGCGGAAGGCGTAGAACTGCGCCACCTGGTAGTGGAGGACATCCTGGGAGAGTCCGAATTCTTCCTTCAGGATCTCGACCAGGCTCCGTTTGTCCCGATCATTGTTTTTCTTCCACTCGGCCGCCTGCATCGCAACTTCTTCGGAGATGATCCTGTTGCGGACAAGGTGCTCGAGGAATGAAGTCATGAACGGCCGTGGAGTGCCCGCCTGCGTCTTGGGCGGGGGTGAGGCGCCCGTCCTGCGCTGATCGTCGTCCTGCTGGCGGGCCTCCGGAGGGGTTCCGAGTCTGGGCATCTCAGGTGCTTCCATTGGCTGAGGTGCGCGTCGCCTTCTCAATCAGAGCGAGTATCTCCTCGATCGGCGTGGTCTTTCCGAGAAAGTAATCGTTCGGGGATTCCGCCGCGAGTCCCCGCGTATGCTCGTCATCATACCCCGAAATGAAGATGAACGGTATGTCCTTTGCGTCCGTGAACTCCCGGACGAAACTGTGAAACCGCACACCATCCAGCGTTGGCATGAACACATCCGACATAATCAGGTCGAACTTCTCCTCCTCCAGGGCTTCCCGGGCCTGTTTCCCGTCCTGAGCCTTCACGACGTCATATCCCTGCGTACGGAGAACCTGCTCCATGACGTTCAGGAAGGCCTCCTCGTCGTCGACAATCAGAATTCTCATCGTACACCTGCTATTGTGAGGAGAAAAATACCCATATCCCTGCCGGTCAGAAATCTCATTTGTGGGCCCTGTAGGGCTCGAACCTACGACCCGCAGATTATGAGTCTGCTGCTCTAACCAACTGAGCTAAGGGCCCGTGTCGTTAATATAGATACAGACTGGTGAAAAAACAAGGATTTGAATTTTCTCCTATTTTTCCTGTATATTACAGGGGGAGCAGGTTGACCTGTATCACTCAAATCCCACCCGGTCGTCCGTATCCTGTCACATGGCGCTACGATCAGATGAAAGGTGTTGTCTTTCCATGACCATGTTACGCTTGTTTCTGACGCCGGTTCTTTGTTGCGCCTTCGCTTTGCCGCTTCTCATCCCCGGCTCCGAGTGTGCAGCGCAGAAGCGCCCGGCGAAGCTCCGGGAATTTCTTCTGCAATACAGGGGGAAGGAAATCCAGATAATCGACAACACCGGAGGGACCGAACAATTCGTGGCCGGGGACCCCTCCAAGACATACACGATCACACTTAATGAAGTGGAATCTGATTATATTGTTGTGAGCAGGAACACTGCCACCGACAAACGGACTTTCATCTATCCGCTAACCATCATACGGCGCATCATTTACGAGCATGACGGCAAGCCGTATGACCTGATTTTGTTGGAAATGTACTGAAATCAGGCTTGACTTCCACCCCATTTCCTGCTATATTTATTGGAGCCAGGAGTAAAGCCTCGGTCTTCCTCAGTTCTGTCATTCCGACCTCCGCTCCAGACGAGCGATTCTAATGTTATTCTCAAGGCACGAGGGATTCTATGGCCAAGGGTAAGAGTATCCTCCATCATTGCGCCCATTGCGACAGGGCAACCAAGATGGAAGTCATCGGGCCGGTTGAAACGCAGCCGGAAAAGACTTGGTACCGGTGCACCCGGTGCCGACACGCGACTCTCGTGGATGTGACCGCCCTGCGCATGAAACAGGAAGAGTCTGCCAAGAAGCCCGAGCGCGAACAATGCCAGGACTACCGGCCTGAAAGCACTTATACCGTTGGAGATGCGATATTCCACAACGAGTGGGGAATCGGCAAAGTGGTATCCAAGGAACGGACGTCGGGAGGCGACAGGGCGATTGTTGTCGCCTTTGAAAAACTCGGTGAGCGAAGGCTGCTTGAAAATGTCGTCGTTGAACCTGACGCAAGCTAGCGGGATACCATGACCGTCGAATGACTCAATCAATTTCATCAGAGTACAATACACTGTAAACAGAAGGAGGTGATATCGTTTGGTCGGCATCATCGTCTCGGACAATGAACCCATCGACCGCGCCATCAAGCGCTTCAAGAAAAAATACGAACGCTCCGGAGTATTGAAGGAATTCAAGAAGCGGGCCTATTTCACGAAACCCTCCGTCAAAAAGCGGATGAAAAGAGTGAAGGCCATCCGCCGGGCACAGCGGACACTCGCTGAGCAAACGTAGAGCGCTCCTCCTCCAATGCAAAACCCACCTGACGGTGGGTTTTGCATTTTCACCCTCCGCACACAGCTACCAATTCATCCCACGTCCGGCAAGTATTTGCTGTGACTGAGTATGGCCGAGCCTGGCGGCCTGGCGGTATGCCTCCAGCGACCGTACCTCGTCCCGCTTCTGCAGGATCTGCCCGGTGAGGAACCAGGCATCCCGGGAATTCGGGTTCAGCGCTATTGCACGCGAGAGGGTGTCAAGCGCCTCATCGTACTTCCCCATGAGCAGTATAGCGTACCCCAGGTTGTACATGGCCTCGTAAGACTTCGGCTTGACAGCGAGCGATTGTCTATACCAGGTGGCGGCGTTCTCAAACCGCCGTTCGATGAGCCTCAGGTTCCCCATATTCGTAAAGACTGCATAATTCCGCGGGTCGATCGCCAGCGAGGCACGGAGCACGCGCTCTGCGCCGGCCGTGTCACCCTGCGCCAGGTATGCACTCCCGAGATTGGTCAGCGCTTCGGGAAACCGCGGCTGGATCTCAATTGCGCGCTTGAAGCTGTTGACGGCCCCGGCGTAGTCCTCCTTCGCCCTGAGCGCAAGTCCCATTTCATTGTGAGCCAGGGCATGGTTGGGGCTGACAAGCAGCGTATGGCGCCAGAGGGTCACCTCATCCCGCCAATCACGGATATCAAGTACTGTCAGTGCCCCCTGCGCGAGGAGGATTGCGCTCACGGATACGGCGATGGCCGCAATGAAGACTCCTCTCCTCTGTCGGTTCTGCATACAAGCCCATGCCGATGTGACTCCTCCGCCCATCAGAAGCGCGAATGGCGTCGCCGCAAAGTACACGTAACGGTTTGTCAGGAGCTGAATGGACGAGGGGACAAACCCCGCCATAGGGAGGAGTGCAACCAGATACGCGGACCAGGCAAACAGCCAGGACCTGTGCCCCTTCCACCAGAGAATTGCGCAACCCAGAGTCAGGACCGGAGTCATCAGCCACGTAAGCAAAAAGCCGGGCTGTGGCGGGTACGTATACAGTGCCGCCAGGTCAACAGGCCAGACTGTCTTTATCACATAGAAGGAGATGTGATAGAAGCCGAGTTCGGTACGGTTCACGTTTGCCTGTGCCCGAATGACCTGTGCGATGCTCCCGGCCTGTTCGGATGCGCCATAAGCGACAATTGCTGCGGCGAGGCCGACGAGAAGAAAAGGGACGATTTCCCGGAAGAGCCGCCACCACCGGCGCCGGCCTCCGCCGACACCGGCCGTGATCAGATCCAGTATCAGCAGCAGTCCCGCAAGCGTCATGACTGAGCCCTTTGCGATCAGCGCAAGCGCGAACAGGCCGAGCGACACGGCGTACCAACGCCCGGCACCGGCCCTCCCCCGTCGCGCTGCATAGACCATGAATGTCAGGAGAGAAGGGAACGCAAAGAACGCCGAGAGTAAATCTTTCCTGCTCGAAACAGATGCGACTGATTCCACCCTGAGGGGGAGGCACGCGAAAGAAAGCGCAGAGACGACCGCACCGATAAGGATCGCCGTCTCCAGTGTCGTTTCCTCTTCCCCCGCGGTCGTTACGGGGTCGGGGGACAACCGGCGCCGATATGCACGAAGTATTGCCAGGGAGAGGATGAACACCCAGACTGCATTCAACGAGTGCAACACGATGTTGGTGAGGTGGTGACCGCGGGAGTCCATGCCCCACAGTTTGTAGTCGACAGCGTGCGAGAGAAGCGTTAACGGGGTCCAGGAATTGAAGTAGACGTGGCTGAACATCTGCCACACCATCGTGGGGGAAAGAGGTGTGATATAGGGATTTGTGAGAACGTAGAATTCATCATCCCAACCGATGAAATCGTTGTTCAGGGCTCCGCTGAAAAGGACGAATGTCGATGCGGCAATGAGGAGCGCAGCCAGGATGATTCTCTGGCGCCCCGGATGAAGGTCCATGGTACGTGCGGTCATGGTGGAGATGAGGGGCCTACGGGATCAGCCCTCATGAACAGAAAGGGAGACACACTCACCGACAGCCATCCCACCACAGCCAGCAGGAATGTGCCTCCCTGTGTTACCGATCAGCCCCCCCCCCCGCTCACTCTTCGGGGGTCGATTCCTCTTCCCCTTTAGACTGCGCCTTTATTTCCTGAACTTCCTTGCGGATTTCCTGGGCTTTCTTCTTCAGCTCGTTCATGTTTTTCCGCACCCTGGTCCCCGCGGACTTGTTCCCCTTTTCATAGAACTTCACGAAGTCCTTATCGAACGACGCAACAAGGTCCTTCAGTTCTTGAAGTCTGCTCATCGATGTCCCTCCTTGGGTTTGTGGTGAGAATGTTCCTTTTTCAGCGCGCCTTCATATTCCCTGCGCAACGACTCGACAAGCTCGACGCGGCGATCATAGAGTCGGCGCAGTTTTCTGGGTCTCCGTTTCGATAAAGGTTCGCCCCCGTGCTGACAATCCAATCGACAAAACCGCATTCAATAAGTGGGACGATACAGGATCCACCGAGTCCGGCGGGGGTGAGAGCCCCCGTCAGGCTCATCCCAACCGTGACATCCGGTTCAAGCATTTTCCCCGCAAAGAGCTGGCAGGCTTCCCGTAGTCTTCCCGAATTGTAGGCCTGAAAATGGCGATCTACCAGCGCAGTGACACCTATGTCACCTGTGATGGGCGCCGTGGCGATAGGTGTTCCCCTTAGATACCTGTTCTTGCGGGAATTCATTGAGTGGATGAATTAGAGGAATGCTGTAACTATTTGCGAATCCATGTACGCGAAAAACAGTCAAAAAAGCAAGGGAATTTTGAGCGAATTCAATGATCCACGAAATATAGTGGTAAACGTCACCTCAATCGGGAAAAACGGAGAAAATGTGGTCGAATTCACTTGACACCGAGGGTTTCTTTGCTTATTTTTATTTAGAATAATTCTAAACAGGGGCGCTGATGGACATCGAAGGGGCTCACGAGATACTCACGAAATATCTGAAGTCGAACGGGAAGCTTCGCTCGACCCCCGAACGTTTCGCGGTCCTCGACACGATCCTCCAGATCCAGGGTCATTTCGATGCTGACAGCCTCTACTACAGGATGATCACGAAGGGAGTCAAGATCTCGAAGGCCACCGTCTACAACACGCTGGACCTCCTCAAGGAGTGCGGGCTGGTTTCGAAATACCGTTTTGCTGAGAACACATCGAGGTATGAAAAAGCCTTTGGCCGGCCGCGGCATCACCACCTGATCTGTCTCGAATGCGGAGAGATCATCGAATTCGTCAACGACCAGCTCGACACGCTCCAGGACGCGGTGTGCGGTGAAAAGGGCTTCACGCAGCAGAGCTCCACACTGCAAATATTCGGCACGTGCTCCAAATGCAGGAAAAAAGGGTAAGGAATGACAACCGACGCACACATGACATTGATCGATGCACCGATAGGAACGTTCGTCCGCATACGGCAACTCACCTCACGCCCCGAGATATCGACAAGGCTGCGCGAGCTCGGGTTTTGCGAGAACGCGGTAGTGCGTTGCGTGATGAAGGGATACGGGAACATCATTTGCGAAGTGTACAATACACGGGTGGGATTGGACAGCGGCCTCGCCCGGGGCATACATGTGTCGGTGTCTGAGTGAGCGGTTTTGCCGGGACTGCGGAACCGAACCGGCCCGGTGGTTTGACGGGAGGAAGGCACGTGCTCGACGATGCCCGGAGGGGTTCACCCATACGCCTTGTTGCTCTGGTGGGCAACCCGAATTCCGGCAAGACGACTCTGTTCAACGCCCTGACCGGCCTCCGGCAAAGGGTCGGCAACTACCCCGGTGTGACGGTCGAGCGAAAGGAAGGGCGCCTCCGGCTCGGCGAAGGCCTGGAGGCAACTCTTCTCGATCTGCCGGGGACATACAGCCTCATCCCGGGATCCCCCGACGAACAGATCGCCACCGACATACTCCTCGGAACTGCGGATCATACCCCTCTCCCCGACGCCGTTATCTGCGTCGTGGACGCAAGCCACCTCGAACGGAATCTCTACCTCGTCAGCCAGATCATCGACCACCGGATACCGACCGTCATTGCACTCAACATGATCGATATCGCGGAAAGGTCAGGGATCAGGATAGACGTACAATCACTCGCGCGCGAACTCGGTGTACCGGTCATTCGCACGGTTGCGAGCAAATCGGAAGGGATCGAAGAACTCACATCGGCCCTCGGGGCGCTCCCCGAGGGGAACAGCCCGGGGAACGGATGGCGTCTCCCCGGTCCGGTGGAGCGGGAGACCGATGAACTGGCGGGGATACTTCAGGAGGTCCACCATATTTCCCCCCCGAACGCCCGGCACGAGGCGATGAAGCTCCTCACCACGGAGAGCGCTCTCCTGGAGAGGATGGACCGGTACGCCCCCGAGGTGATCGCCCACGTCAGGCGCGACCACGAGAAACTGGATTTCCTCGGATTCGACAGGCATTCTGTTTTCGTTGAATCACGGTATGCCTGGATCAAATCGGTCTGTTTGCAGTCGGTCACACGGAATTCCGCACAGGGGATGAGCCTGAGCGACAGGATCGACGCCGTCCTTACACACCGGGTGTGGGGCGTCGTGATATTTCTCGCCCTGATGGCCCTCGTGTTCCAGGCGATGTTCTCCTGGGCCCAGCTCCCGATGGACCTGATCAAGCAGGGATTCGACGCGCTGGGCGCCCGCGTCGAGGTCGCCATGCCCCCGGGGGACCTCCGCGACCTGATCGTCCACGGGGGGATCGCAGGGGTGGCGGCCGTGGTCACTTTCCTCCCCCAGATACTCTTCCTCTTCTTTTTCCTCGGCCTCCTCGAGGATACGGGATACATGGCCCGAGCGGCATTCATCATGGGGAGGGTGATGAGCAAGGTCGGGCTGCACGGGAAATCATTCATCCCCCTCCTCGGGTCGTTCGCGTGCGCAATCCCGGGGATCATGGCGACGAGAACCATAGGCAATCCGCGCGACAGGCTCGCCACGATGCTCGTCGCGCCGCTCATGAGCTGCAGCGCCCGACTTCCGGTTTATGCGCTGATGATCGCCGCGGTGATCCCTCCCCTCAGGATCTTCGGCTTTCTTTCTCTCCCGGGACTGACAATGCTCTCGATGTACCTCCTGGGCCTGGGGATGGCGCTCTTGATGGCCTGGATATTCAAGAAGACGCTCCTGCGGGGCGGCCCCCCCTCGTTCATCATCGAACTCCCGCCATATACGATGCCTTCTCTCCGTTCGACGCTCACGCTGATGTGGGAGAGGGCCTGGTTGTTTCTCAAGAGGGCGGGGACGATCATACTTGGCGCTTCGATCCTCCTCTGGTTCCTGGCAAGCTACCCGAAGCTCGACGGGGGGACCCCGGCCGACAGACTTAATCACAGTTTCGTGGGGTTCGCAGGGCGCATGATCGAGCCGGCAATACGGCCACTCGGGTTCGACTGGAAGATCGGCATAGGGCTTATCACTTCGCTCGTACAGCGGGAGGTGTTCGTGAGCACGATGGGGACCATCTATGACGTAGGATCCGGGGAGGGGGGGCACGGGGGGCTTGCAGAACGACTCAGGTCGTCCAGGGATCCTGTGACCGGTGCGAATTCATTCACACCACTCACCGGGATCTGCATCATGGTCTATTATGTGCTCGCCATGCAATGTTTCTCGACTGTGGCGGTCATGCGCAGGGAGACAAACGGCTGGAAATGGCCCCTGTTTCAGGTCGCCTACATGACAGCACTCGCCTACGGCGTGACGTTCATCGTCTTCCGGGTCGGAACGGCGATGGGGACAGGAGGAGGATGATGGACTGGCAGCAGCCGGTGTCACTGGCGGTCGTCGCATTCACGGGATATTTCTTCGTACGGTACCAGATCCGCTCGCGGCGGAAATCGCGGTCACGGGCCTGCGGCTCCGATTGCGCCTGCGGAGCAGGGGATGAGGAGAGGCCTGCCGCGGAAAACTCATCCGCAATCCGGGGGGGAAAAGAAAGAATCGTCAGTCCGGAACAGGATACGGCGGCACCCCCAACTCGTTGAACAATCTACCGGAACGCGATCTTGAATCTGCAAGGTGAATGCCGTATCTTTGATCCAACAATCACCTGAAAAGGAGAGGTAACATGGAAGATCAGAAAGCCGGAACAGTGACCGAAGGAGAGGTTTTCGAGGCACTGAAGGAATGCTACGATCCGGAAATCCCCGTCAACCTCGTCGACCTCGGCCTGATCTATGATGTCAAGATCATCGACGACTGGGTGGGTGTGAAGATGACACTGACGACCCCCGGTTGCGGCATGAGCGGGATGATCTCACAGAACGTGCGGAACCGGGTACTCAAGGTCCCGGGTGTGAAGGAAGCCGACGTCCGGATCGTCTGGGACCCGGCCTGGTCGCCGGCGCGCATGTCGGCTGCAGCGAAGAAGAAACTCGGGATGAGTGCGTAGATTGCTTCGTCGTGGCGCCTCCGGCGCCACTCCTCGCAACGAGAGGGGACGCCCGCAATGTCGACACAGGAAAGGCTGCCTTACGGCAGCCTTTCCTGTTTATTCCGTGATCCACTCCCGCGGTGTAACGGATCAGCGGGTACCCCAGAGCATTTCGAGCTGGCTGAACGCCCCCTCCGGAATCTCCGGGTACACGTGCGACCCCTTGCTGAGAGGGACTGCAAGAGCCGGGAGAGCCGACACATCCACGAGCGGTATCGACCACCCGAAAGAAGAATTCATCACCGCAATGAACTGGTTTGCGACGACGCCGGACCCCTGATCAGACGGGTGTACGCCGTCGAAGCTGAATGTCCCGCCGCTTACGTAGTCTGCTGTGAACACCAACCCCGCCGAGCGGTACCCGTTCGCTTTGAG
>Ga0182017_10003930_pt1 | contig 11070 bp, 1 predicted proteins | sample 712E3DmetaG_FD_120492 | JGI IMG/M metagenome (GOLD analysis project Ga0182017, IMG submission 120492) | Permafrost microbial communities from Stordalen Mire, Sweden - 712E3D metaG | ecosystem: Environmental > Terrestrial > Soil > Wetlands > Permafrost | place: Sweden: Stordalen | collected... | reverse complement strand
GGAGTTGCCGCTGGAAGTATATTCACCATCCTCTTGAAAACCGCCGAGGACTCCTTGCGCTTCTGCGGCAGTTACGCTTTGGCTGCCGGCGACAAAACCGGTAGTCAGGCAGTAACCGTCAAACCGCCGGATAAATTCCTGCCGGCTCACCCGGGTATGGCCCTTATCGTAAAAATAATAGACATCGGCATCGTCCACTTTCGTCACCAGCACAAAGTGGCCGCCGGAATTATTGTCCAAATGAGCGATGAAGGGCGCGCCGGCTTTAGCGGTGCGCCCCAGGTCAAAGCTGTTGACGCGCGAAAGATATGTCCGGGCGCCGAAATATTCGCATACTTTTGACAGGGCGTAAAGCGAACTGCTGATTTTTTCCGAACCGGCCGCGGCGGTTTCCGGCGATTTTATCTTTCCCGCTAAAATATCCGCGATGAGCAGGAGGCTGGCGATTTCTTCGATGCGGCCGGGACGGCGCAGGGCGCGCAGTAAATTGTATACCACATACGCCGAGCAGGGAACGGTTTCGGTGCGGGGATCTTTCAACCACACTAAAACACTTTCGCGGAAATCTTTTTTTAAATTAATATTAACGTCAAGAGGCGTTGTATTATTGATCCGCGCCGGGCCGGAAGATTTATTCTTTTCTACATGGCGGAGAAAATCATTCACCGCGCCGGCTACCGCTTCGTTAAATACTTTCGGTTTTAAATCCTGCGCCGCCAGCGGCCTTACCTGAAAATCCGGCCGGCTGAGATTGGCGAAATTAAAATTTGCCGCCCAGGCAGCGTCATGATAAATAAAAATCGCGCAGATAAACAACGCGACGCGCCGCATCCAGGGCCGGAAATAAGGGCTGTGCATTTCGCTGAAAACCCCCGCCTCGTAGATTTCCTCCGGGAAATAAAGCAATTCCCCCGGCCCTACGCCCGGCGGCGTTTGCCCTGGTTTTTGTTCCTGTTCGCCTGATTGTGTTTTCGCGGGACCTTCGTCCATTAGTTTTGCCTTTAGCCTTTAATTTATTTATTTGGGGAAGTAGGTGAACTTTTTATTTTAATTCGGCTGCAGCCTCATTAAAATAAAAAACCGGGTTACCCCAAAATCGACCTCTGCATGATTTTCGGTAACCCGGCTATCCTTTAACCTGAAAACGGAAAACTGTTTTTTGGTTCTTCAGTTTTTTGGTTTCTCGGTTAATGGGGACCCGTGGCTTTGCGTCCCCCGGTTACCCGGGGTTTGCCTTTATCGCTGCCATCCCTTATATATTAAATAATATTTATCTTAAAGAGCACAGACAATATATAACATATTTACCACCAAAAAAACAAGGGCATTTGCAAATATTTTTTTAGATTTTGAAAACCTTTACAAGCCGGGAAAGTGCCCGCCCGATAGCGGCAGGTGCTTTCCCGGCTGACTACCGGAAAAATGCTGACAACCGGCATCAATTGCATTTTTCCGGTAAACCCGTCGGAAAACAACCGTTTGCTGCCATCTATACTAAAAGTACAAACACCTTTCTGACTTATTTGGACAATTTGATATGTAACTCTTTATAAAATATGTATTTGTGAAAGTATTTTTATATTCTTTGTTTGTAAGTCCTGCGTCTTCACGTCCTAACAGCGAAGCTGCGGACGTCCCAGCCGAAGGCTCGCCTCTCGGCCCGTCTCGCCGAAGGTTTGCCGAGGCGGGCGAAGCCGAGGGCGGACGTCCTACAGCCTTACGGTTCTCTCCCACGTCCTACGCCCCAGTGAGCGTAAGCGAACAAACATCCCACGGTTTACGGTTAAGATGAGCATATTTAGCCTTAGCCCTAACCATAATAAGCGCTCTGTAGCGACAATTTCGGTTATATTTTAGGGGAGGAAGGGCAATGCAGTATATATTTAGGAAGGAAATAATGAGTTCAGCTAAACTTACCGGATTTACCGCCCTTTTGGTCCGAAGATAACTTTTGTAATATCAGATAAGCTAATTGGTTATGAAGAAAACGTTGCGCAATCGCATTTTTTGGGTTAATGTGTCATTTTCTTAAATAAGTCGGCCGGACCTACTTGCGCCTGAGGCACGATGTCCCTGGCAGAGGTAAGGCCCGAAGTGTCATAATTCCCCGGAGGACCGAAAAATGTTACCGTTCGCCAAACACCAAAAGCGCCGGCATCGCCGGTCGGGCCCTGGCGGTTGGTAAAGGTTTTTCCGCCAATGTCAACCAACTGGTAGCTGCGAAGCCTTTCCACCTGCGCCTGGCGCTGTTTGGGGTCAGGATTAGCCAAAGCCCTTGCCATTTCCCCGGCCAGCGCCGCGTCAATTCCATCCCGGCCATACATGTTATAATCTGCCCGGCGGATGAATCTTAATTCACTGTCTCCGGGCTCGTAAGCGTATCGTACGCCGAATACCGGCAAGAGAGTCAGGCAGCCGTTGATGTAAGTGTTCCGGGAAACCGTGACTTCTCCCTGGCTGCCGGTCGGCGCGTAAGCCTGCTCTTCTATTTCCCGGTCACGCAAGGCCAGGGAGGTCGCGATCCTTCGCGAGGCAATGCGTTCACCGATATCCGGATCAATATTCCCGGCGGCAGGAGGAGATGAAAGCTCGGGGCTGATGATGTGAGTTTCGGTAAAAGTATTATTCACGGTGGGCAAATTGGGTAAATTCTCTAAATAGTGCCCGACCATGGCCTCCGCGGCGGCCGGAGAACCTTCTTGCTTCACGGCTTTCGCCAGCTCCTCTTCGGGGTCTTTGTGGGCGGCAGCAGCTTCTTTATACTTTTCCGTATATTGGGCAAATAATTTAGTCGTATCCTTGGAATAGCCATATTCGCGGTTTAATCCCTCTAAGATGGGGCCTTCCCTGACCGGTATGGAACCGGCCCTCGCGCCTTCTATAGCCACAACCGCATCGGCCACCGCTTGCCGGTAGGCCGCCTCGTTCATAGGCCTGCTGTATGCCGCCACCCGCTCTGCCAGCGCCGGCATCTCTGCCGGGGGGACACCGTTGCGTTCCGCAACATTTTGTAACACCTGCTCTACTTCTCCAATTCTGCTTGCGGGAATACCGTCATGTTTCTCTATGTATTGGAGTACCTCGCGCCTTTTTTCTGCTTCGGGAATACCGCTGCGTTCTCCTGTACGTTGTGACGCCAGCTCCTCTTCGGGGTTTCTGCCGGCGGCAGCAGCTTCTTTATACTTTTCCGTATATTGGGCAAATAATTTAGTCGTATCCTCGGGGGAATAGCCATATTCGCGTTTTAATTCCTTGTTTAATCCCTCTAAGATGGGGCCTTCCCTGACCGGTATGGAACTGGCCCTCGCGCCTTCTATAGCCACAACCGCATCGGCCACCGCTTGCCGGTAGGCATCCTCGCGCGCGTGCTCGCCGGATACTGCCGCTTTTGCTTGAGAGATAGCCCGCACATCTTTTAAAACCGGCCTCAAATCATCAAAAATAGCCGAGGCTAAAGTCTTCCTGCGTTCACCATACAGCGCGGCAACATCGCCGACCGCCCTTTGGTAATTCGGGGCTTCCTTTTTCACACGAACCAAAGCATCCGGCCCGCCGGCTGCCACCACCTCACCCTCTAATTCTTTTATTTTCTTGCTTAAATCTTCTAATTTTTTTGTACGTTCTTCCTCGCTTAAACTCTGATTCTGGGAAACACTATCCCGCTGGGCATAAAGCGGAGACAGGATGGCGGTTGCTGCGCTTAACTCTCTCTGCGCCGCCTTATCGATTTTTGCCGTGAACAGGCTGCGGGGAGTAAAATTAGAAGTGCCTGTTTTTCTTCCTTCCAACACCATGGACGGGCCATGATAGGGTGAAACCTCGCCGCCGGGAGTATATTGATATACCGAGCACGCGTAACCGGGGCCAATGGTAAACCCCTGATAAACCGTCTCATCCGAGCCCTTGACATGGCGCTCGGGAAAATATAACGGTAAGACCGGTATCTCATGGTCATCGGTAATCGAAGCGACCAGGCCGAATGGCCCATAGCCGTAGGTAGTGCTTTTTTTCTCCTGACGGTAAACCCGCTCGTATCCGCCCTTACGGGTATCCGCGTTATACCGGTAAACATCCTCGGTGTTGAAGTAATCGGTTTGCACCTTGCGGCCTAAATAATCCACACTGGTCCGGCTGGCCAAAACCGGCGAAGTGTATAAGCGCGCGCCTTGCCCCAATCTGTCGATAATCAGATTCAACGCCGCGTCTTTTTTCTCCGAGTCTGTAATATCAGCCACTGCCGCCTGCATCCATGGTTCTGCTTTAAGCGACTTTTCCGCATCGGGGTTCTCTTTAGCCAGGGCCACTTCAGCGCGAATATTTTTTGCCGTTATATCTCCCGCTAAACGGTTGGAATAAGTATACGCGCCCAACGACGTGCCACCCATGGAAAGATTGTAGGTACTGCTGACACCAAAGGGAGACAATGTACCATCGCCTCGCTCCCTATTCCCCTTGTCGTCCTTTTTATCTTTATCGTCGCCTTCCTTATCCTCACCTAATACCTTTGAAAGCAAAGCGTCCTTTTTGCTCTTGGCGTATCCAATCACAGCTTCTTTTACCCGCTCATTTCCTTTTGCATTCAAATCTATCCCTCCGGGGACAACTTGATGCGTTACCGTATAATCCACCGTGCCGGTTTTCAGGTATTGCAAGTTTTGATAATGCCAGTCAACGCCGGGATCATTCCTGGTGAAGCCGAGGTCTCTGGCCCGGATCAACTGCCGGTCGTTAGCGACCATGCCCGCGAAAGGAACAAGGCCTAACCAACTCCCTGAATGTTCCTCCATATCTGCCGCTCCCGCCTTCAAACGGCTGAGTTCTGCGTCTATATTGGCGAGCGCCTCACCCTGATGCTCCAACGCCAGGCGGTGGACCGCGAACGGCCCTTCATCTTCTCCTTCCTTTATCTGTTGCTGCGCCACCTTCGCGTGAGTAAGGATATCTCTATCCACTTGGAGCTCGGCGCGCGCCACCGGTTCCAGGTAGTCTTTTTTGACGGCTCTGTCACTGATAATCCCCTCGACCACATTCTGATTATCCTGAGCGACGATGAACTCGGCGGCAGCGAAGTCAACGTTGTAATTCTTTTTTATTCCTCCTTCCGCCTCAGCCGCATCGACCGCATGCTTTTTAAGAAAACCGCGATTTATCTCTTCGCGCGTAGACACATTGCCGGAAGCGGGAGTTGCCGTCCCATCTTTTTCTCCGACGGCGGTTGTCGCGGCGGTTGATGAATCCGGCGCGGCTTCCCGGCCCGGGACCAGTCCCATGCTTTTGCTTTTCATCATCATAACATGGTTCATCTGGCCCTCAGCCTCATTCATCCGATTCTCATATTTTCCCTTAACCCCATAGTATATCTGCCATGCTTCTCCTTCGGATACATGAAAACGAATAGCTGCTTGCAGTACTTGTATTTCGGTATCTCTTTCGGCACTTTCCTTATTTCCTCCTGATGGAGAACCCGATGCCGGTTGACTAGTGAGATACCTGGCAAATTCCAAAGCGCACTGGTCATAATGAACCCTATCTACCGCCCCCTTTAAACCTGCCAACTCCTCTCTGCTCTGAGGCAGTATAAAAGCAGGCGGCCTTGCATAGGACAACTCAACCTGGCTTAAAAGTTCAAGAGCGGCTTGACGATAAAGAACCTGCTGTGATTCTGATAACTCAGCCGGCATAATCGCGGCTCCCGGCAGGCCCGCGTCTCCCGACATACCCCCGTCTTTCGTCACCACACCTCTTTCCGTCACACCCCGGGCGATATTATTTAAAGCTTTCCTGGGATCGCCACTTCCATCGCCGACCGCTTCATCGTAAATCTGCCGCTGATATTTCTCGAAATCTGACTCGGCTTCTTTCTTATAGCCGGGCTTCCTTCGGGGATCGAGGGCTTTCATTGCCAGCTGCTGCATCCCTTGCCTTTCATCCCTCGTCCGGTCAACAAGCTTTACTATATCGTCCATATCACTTCCCTCTTGATTTTCATTATTTTTGTTTAATTCAGCCACCCCTTTTCTAGTTTTTTCTAAGCCGGCGATATTTTCAGGCGAATATTCGGGATGCCTGAATTGCTCTAACTCGCCGGGAGTCAACATCAGCGCGCGAGACTCCTGGTCCGGGCGTAAGAAAAGATTGGCCAGGCTGTATCCCACCGAATGGGTGAAACGGCCGACCGCCTCGCTGGTGATCTCATGGGCTAGTTCTGACGACATAATCTGCTGCGGCGTCGCCCCACCCTGCGCCGCTTGGTAGCGGTTATAATACTGCATATTGAAATTATCGATTTGGCCGAAGGGATCCGGCCCGTTGCCGTTGGGCAAAGGCGCCACGAACATCCCCGACCATTGTTTGGCAATCGCGCTCCTTAAATCACTGTTAAAATTGTAGAGGGCCGCGCCGAACGTACCCGGCACGCTGGATCTAAGCAGTCGATCGACCCGTACTTCCCTGATGCCCACCGTAACCGGCACCGCCACCGCGCCGGTTACGTCGCGGCCGGCTTCCTGCTCGCCGGGCAGGGCGTATGCATCTCCCGTAGGTTTGACTACCTGGCCCTTAAACACAACAGCATTGGCCGCGGCCGCGTCTTCCACTTCCTTACGGTTTTTAAAAACAACCCCCATCGAAGTTTTATATTCGCCGGAAGCCGTAGGCCTGACTACCTCGCCGTTGATCACTAAAGCCCCGGACGCTGCCAGATCTTCCGCCTCTTTTTTAGAGTTAAATTTCAAGTCGGCTACCTGGTATCCGGTAACGCCGCCTTCGGTAAATTCCTTGACCTCCGGTAATCCTTCACTTATCCCTTGCGCCGGCACGACGCCGGACTTTACCTTAATAAATCTCTCGTTGGGATTTCCCTTACTACGCTCAGCTACCTCCGGCGCAGTAAGAATCCGGGATGTCTTTCCACCAACAGTATACGTCCCATTCGAATTAATTTTTCCCTGCATTTTTATTTTGCCCTCAGGAGTATCTACCATGCTATAGTAATTGTCTCCTTCAGGCCATGCCTGAACGGCCTGGCCGCCATTATTTCCTCCATACCATAAGTAATCTCCGGGGGTAAGAGCGGTTTTTTCCTCTTTTAGTTCGCCGCGCGGTTGCTGCGCGTCGGCGGGAGCCTTTGCCGGCGAGGCTTTCAGAGTTTGCTCTACCGCTTTGTAGTCGGCAATCTTTTTTTCCTGCTCCGGGGCAAGCGTAAGGTCATAAGTCTTTCCTCCGTAAACCGCCTGCGCCGAAGTTGGGTTATCCGCGTTTCGCGTAATCTGGGAGTGGGCCAGCTCGGCGATAGTTAAATTTGTCGAGCTTCCTTCGCCGGCAACGGTGCCTTCCGGGCCTGCCGCCTGGGCAGGAACAGTTTCCCTTCCTGCCTCAAAAGCTTTGCGCCGGGACGGATCATCCAAATTATTACTCTTATTACCCAATATTCCTTTATAGGACTGCCCTCTTTCAATATCTTTCAATATCTTCTCTGCTTTTTTGGCTTCCACCTTATATATTTTGCCGTTGCTGGGATCGCCGAAAAAAACAAAATCACCTTTTTTCTCAAACGGCATATCGGCTAATTTCGCAGTTGTAAACGTGTCGGAAGGCGGGACAGGCAAGGCAATGGCTCCGGCATTCCCGGCATCCACGCTAATAGGGGCAATATTTTCCTGAGACGCGCCGCCGCCGGCGCCGGCATTACCGCTGCCTGCGGCAGGTTTATCACTTTTTATTGTAGCGCCTTCGGGAACCTCCCGGACCTCTTGCGGCCGCACTATTTTATCGGCGCCGGCGGCCACTCTATAACAATGGGTATCGGTGAGATAGCCGTCGTTGGGATCGATGTCTGACACTCTTACATATTCAGCCCCGTCTTTGGTGAATTTTTCAACTGACCGTTGCGGATCATCGCTTTTCAAGAAATTTTTCCAACCCTCAGGCGTATACCCCTCTACCGGTAACGCTACCGGCGCGTCAGGATTCTGCCGGCTTAAAGCGGCATAGTCCGCCGGTTTATCAGCGGGCTTCTCCGATTTTTTCTCTGCTCCCGCCGCCGGCGAGATAAATACCGGCTGCCAGTCATCGCCGGATTGGCCGGATAATCTGCATTTACCACCCTTGCAATCCGCCGTAATCCCGTCTCCGTCGTAAACAATTTGGTGATCGCCGGCAGCGTTGGCATACGTCCGGGAATGGATGAGCGCTTTGTCCTGCCCCGCGCCGGATTCCCCGCTGTACACATATTTCATGTTGCTCCATAAATCGTTTATCCCGCCCCGGAAGAAAAAGTCGAAAGTCCAGCTTATCCCTTCGCTTAACGCCAGATAAGCCGACGCCTTTATCACGCCGAATTCAGCCGCCCCGGGCGACCCTTTAACATTTCTATCGATTAACGCGTCGCCAAAACCCTTCATAACTTCCGCCAGCGCTTTCGCCCCGGCAATTGCCGCCGTCTTTCCGAGATTGCGCGAATATGCCCAGTCATCTTCTTTTCTATCCGCGTTGCTCACCGAACGCCAGGGATTATTCCAACCCCCGATGTTGATGACCGATTCGCTGACTATGCTTGCGGTAAAACCGCTTACCGCCTGCCACACGCTTCTCATGAACATCGCGTGCGGATCGTCTTGGTTGTTAGCCCGGCGGTTTAACTTTTCCAGGGTGGTACCCGACAACTTCTCCAACACCCTGATAACCCCATAAGTCGCAAGCGCTCCGATCAACGGCGCCGGGCCCATCATCAAAAGTCCCTGCCACATCGCCTGGAGCGGGCCGATGTCTCCAAACTCCCTCCCCTTGCTATCCTTAATCGTATTGAGATGGCAATCGTTGACGAACCGCGCTATCCCAATCTGTTCCGCCGCCATTTTCTTAAGCCCGTCGACACTCAGAAAGCCGCGGATCATATTTTCGTCACTGGCACTACCTATGGTTACCGTGCTCCCATCCCGGAGAGTATAAATAGTAAGCCCCGTTTCCTTATCCAACTTGCTGTCTTGAACATCCCCCGCGCTTATCTTCCTCTTTTCATTCGCCTTATGGCCGGGGTTGTTGGGGCAATAGCGCGCGTTTATATTTTTGTGGCCAAAGTAGTCCCTGGCAAGCATTACATGGTGGTGTTCTTTACCCGGTATCGGTTTTCCCTTGGCGTCAACATCGTCAAACGAGACGAGCGACGACGCGCCCGTGGCCGCTTCGATGGCGTCTACTAAATCCCCCCTTACTGTGCTGCCGTCGGTAGTCATATACTTCCCCAACCTTCTCACTATATCCAGCGTCACGGATTTTGCCCCCCCATTTGGCCCATCCAAAGCGCTGAGGGCTTTTCCGATACTTTCCGGCGTCGCCTCCAGGGATGCCGCTGTCCAGGTATTATTGTCGCTGTCCGTGAAATATGCGCCTTCCTCGCCGCTCTTCTTTACCTCTACTGTGGAAGAAGTCCCTTCGGCATCGGTAGACTGAATCATCCACCCCCCTTCCCCCCCCCTTGCCGCCTTGTCAAAATACTTGAAACCTCCCTGGCCGGCTTCATTTGTTACCGTACTGCCGATCCGGACGGTCCGCCCATGCACCTTGGCGGTATGGGTCTCTGCATCGTAACTATGAGGATCAATATCGCCCACCTCAATGGTTCGTACTGTTCCGTCGCCTTCTTCTCCGGTATCCATTACCGTAACCTTTTGTTTCTTCGCTTCCTCAGCGCTCATCTCTTCCGCCACCGCGCCCTTTTTCTGGCCGGACAGCGAAAGCCCTTTCAGCGCGTGCATCGCCGCGGTTGCCAGCACCGGCGACAGCAGCCTTGCCAGCGTGTCATCGCCGCCGCCGATACCGGTTAACTCCACCAGGTGATAAAAAAGTATCTGTAGTAAAAGTTCTTGCACTTTTTCAGCGCACCCTTGCACGACATCGCCGAGGAAATCCAATAAAAGCTTCTCAAAAAAGCCTTTCTCCCCATTCGTGATAAGGCTTCTGCAAGCCTCTGCCGCTAACTTATCCAATTTTGGTATTAAGCTTTCATAGGCGGTGATTTGTTTATCCCGCTCGGCGATCATTTCCGGTATCGATTGTTCACCGTCTCCTCCTCCTCCCGCCACTTTCTTTTTGCCGGGCTCGAAACCCAGTGCTTCCATAAGCCGGCCGAACCAATTTAGTTTTTTACCATCCTCTTTAAAACACAAATACTTCACAGCCGCGTCCCACCCCTGGCCAATTTTGTTAGCTACCCAGCCGATTGTTGCGTTGTACGCGGCGCAAACCGCTTTATACGCGACGCTAATCGCGGCGATTACACTGCCGAGCCATGATCCTCCCATGTAATTCCCAGCCGCCTTCCATGCCGCGCAAATTGTATCGACCAATTTACCAAGCCACGATCTTCCTGAACCGCCCTTGCCCGAAGTCAAAAAGTCCCCCAACCTGCCGAGGAGATTCTTCATATTTAACGGCTTTTTCGGCATTATTCCATTTAGCAAATCAGCCTTCTCTTTTTTCAGTTTAGCCAGTTTATCCTTAGCCTTTTGAGCTGCGTCTTTGGGGTTGGGCTTTTTAAGAGCCTTGCCCAGCGCGCTGGTCCCGATGGAAATAGCCATATTGATGGCCGAACTGAGGCTTATATCGAACCCGCCGATTGTTATCAGCTTCATCTCATTCCATTGCGGGACAAAATGCCCCATCATAAATCCTGCGCTGGTCGTGATAAGAGACATCAGGATGTCAGTCACCGCGGCTTCTATCAACTCTTTCGTAGTCTGTTCCTCGCCCTCGCTGTCTCCGCCGGCGCCGCTGGCAGTGGACGAACCGGTGCTATACCCATTTAAAACGCCGGCGAAAAAAGGAATCCAGGCGTCGATCTTGCCCTTATTGCCCGGGCGGGTTGTAGTTGTTCCGTCGGAGTCGACGAGATCGCCCTGGCTATTGCGCATCGCCGCGCCGGCAAAACCATAAAAATTGGAAAGGAAAAAAAGGAAGGCGATACCGGCACAAATCCATTTTTGATTCCGCGTAAAAAATGGAGAGGCAAGGACTCCTTTTTGTTCGTTCACCGGATTTGAGTTTTGTGTTTTATCGGGATTCATTTTTTAT
>Ga0182017_10003929_pt1 | contig 11073 bp, 9 predicted proteins | sample 712E3DmetaG_FD_120492 | JGI IMG/M metagenome (GOLD analysis project Ga0182017, IMG submission 120492) | Permafrost microbial communities from Stordalen Mire, Sweden - 712E3D metaG | ecosystem: Environmental > Terrestrial > Soil > Wetlands > Permafrost | place: Sweden: Stordalen | collected... | reverse complement strand
TTGAGCGAACCAGTTCTGGAAGCTTTCGCTGCTGAGCTTGGGAGCAGCCTTCTTCTTAATCAGTTCCCATACGTTCATAGAACGAGATCACGATGCGCCAGAGCGCGCTTTATCCACACATTTTCCACAGCCTGTGGAAAATGATGCAGGCTACCTTTAGATTTCCGGAGTTAACCGCTGGTGAGAACCAACCAGGAGCATCTGCGGCTTGGGTCTCACATGCCCTGCTGGTAGGCAAGTCTAGCACAGATCACCAGGCTGTGAGAAAAAAGTTTGCCACGCGATAGAGCCTTCAGAATCATCGGTTTGCAGACAATTCTCCCAAATCATTTTTGGCCCGGTTTGTGAGTCCTGGGTACTAGTCCCCCACTTTATTCCAGGCGCACACCGCGCCGCGTTGTTGGGCGGTTCCGGCAGACCAGATTCCTTGTAGTCCTGGGGGTAATGGAACCCACGCGTTTGCATTTGACAGTGGTAAACCGGCCGAGGGACAATGAAGGCTCAAGCGGGAGTAACTCAGCTGGTAGAGTGCAACCTTGCCAAGGTTGATGTCGCGGGTTCGAATCCCGTCTCCCGCTCCAGCCTGATAGCTTTTCACCCATGCATGCGCGACTCCGGCGCAATCAGTCCGTTGGGATCGCTCCCCGACGGGAGCGTGGAGAAGTCGCCGGGCAAGCTGAAGCATGCCCCACGTAGGACATGCTTTAGCTTGTCCTCTTCGGTGGTACGAGGCGATTTTTTCACAGTCCCGTCAGGAAGCGGCCAGGAGCAAAGCTCTTATGGACGGATTACGACTCGGGCCCCGACTCCACGTAGCGGTAGACTGTGGTTACGGGGGCGTGCGGTCAATGGCGCAACAATCGATTCTCGTGGTGGACGACGATGCGGCAGTGCGCCGCCTGCTGCTGGCCGTGCTGGCCTCGCCGGACCGGCGGATCGAAGAAGCCTCCGACGGCCGGGAGGCGCTGGAGCGGCTCGAGTCCACGCCGTACGATCTGGTGCTCACCGACGTGCGCATGCCCGGCATGGACGGCCTGGAGTTACTGCGCCGTATTCGAGGGGCGAGCCCCCGGACCAGAGTGATCGTGATGACCGGCGGGAGCACGCCCTCGAGCGTGGTGCAATCGCTGCGCGACCAGGCTTTCACTTACTTCAGCAAGCCGTTCTCGCAGGAGGCCGTGGCCCACATGATTTCGCAGGCGCTCACAGCGGCCGCCTGCGACGACGACATCGAGGTGCTCTCGGCAAAACCGGCGTGGATCTCGCTACGGGTGCGCTGCCGGCTGGGGACGGCGGAGCGGCTGATCCAATTCCTGCGGGAAATGGAGGTGAGCCTCACGGCTCCGCAGCGCGACGAGGTGGCCATGGCGTTTCACGAGCTGCTGGCGAACGCGATCGAGCATGGTGGGCAGTGCGATTCCCAGAAATGGCTGCGGCTCACCTACATCCGGACGAGCCGGGCGATCCTGTACCACATCGCGGATCCCGGGGAGGGATTTTCGATGGAGGAGTTGCCGCACGCGGCCGTGTCGAACCCGCCTGGGGAGCCGTGGCAGCACGTGCAGGAGCGGGAGCAGCGCGGAATCCGGCCGGGAGGATTCGGCATCCTGCTGGCGCGCAACCTGGTCGACGAGCTGATTTACAACGAGAAGGGCAACGAGGTGCTGCTGGTGAAGTATCTGGTGTAGAGAAAACCCGCGACAGTACACTCTTTCCACGGGGGGACAGAGTGTACTGTCGCGGGTTTTCGGGGGTCCCTATAATGAATAGGTGGCCCGGGTGGCGAAACCGGCAGACGCAAAGGACTTAAAATCCTTTGGGGGGCAACCCCCGTGTGGGTTCAAGTCCCACCCCGGGCACCAGTGGAATCCGTGAGCGAACTGGAGCGGCAAGTCGGCCTGTTTCTCGACGAACTGAAGCGCCAGAATGTCTCGGCGCACACGCTACGCGCCTATGCGAGCGACCTGCGGCAGTTCGTCGCGTACTTCACGCCGCCGGGGGGAGACGCGCCGGGCATCGGGGCGCTGGACAGGCTGGCGCTGCGCGAGTGGCTCGGAGATCTCTACCGGCGCAAACTGAAAGCCGTGTCCATGCGGCGAAAGGTGGCCGCGGTGCGCTCCTTGTCCCGCTTCCTGATCCGCGAGGGTTTGGCGGAAGTCAACTGGGCGCGCCTCATCCGCACCCCCAAGGCGCCCAAGACGCTGCCTCGGGTGATGACGGCGGAGCAGGCCAACTCGCTGCTGGACCAGATCGCGGCGGGGAAACTCGAGCGACCGCATCCGGCGCGCGACCTGGCCATCTTCGAGCTGCTGTACGGTTGCGGCATCCGCATCAGCGAACTGGCCGGGCTGAACCTGGCCGATGTGGACCTGGCCGAGCGCTGGCTGCTGGTTCGCGGCAAAGGAAAAAAGGAGCGGCAAGTGCCGTTCGGCTCGAAAGCCGCCGCGGCGCTGGAGCGCTACCTGGCGCAGCGCGCGGGCGATCCGCGGGAGACCGCCGTGTTCCTGAACCACCGCGGGCGGCGGCTCACCGATCGCGGGGCGCGAGGGATCGTCAAACTATACGCCCGTCTGGTGGGTGGCGATCCGTCGCTCCACCCGCACAGTTTCCGGCACGCGTACGCGACGCACCTGCTCAGCGACGGGGCGGATCTGCGCGCCATCCAGGAACTGCTGGGCCACGCGCGGCTCTCCACCACCCAGAAGTACACGCAGGTATCGCTCACCGACCTGTTGGGGGTTTACGACAAGGCGCACCCGAAAGCGTAGGAGAGGCAGGCGAAACCGCCTGCCCCACCCGTTTGAAGTAGCTGTTAGCGGGAGGCCAGCAGCACGACTCGGCCCGGCCGCCGCATGCTGGCCGTCTTGGCGACTTCCTTCTCAGTCTTGGATTTCAGAAGTTCCAGCCCGGAAGCGCCCTCCGCCCACCAGATATCCGCCAGGAAGTAGTTGTTTCCGTAACGGTGGAACTCGAGGGTGGATTGATCCACCGGAGTGTTCCGCGACGCCGAGTTCCCGGTGAAGAGAACCACGCGCTGGTTGTCGCTGCTGCGCATGGCCGTTATGCCGAGGTTATCGAGCCCGGTGCTGCTGATCGAATACTCGCCGGCCGGCAGGACAGTGTTATTGACGGTGAACTCGAATGGGACGCTGACCCGCAGGGTCGACCCAATCTGCGCATAAGCCGACACTCCTGCGAGCGTGGCCAGTGCGGCCAAAGTAACCAACCATCTGAGTTTCATTGAAACCCCTCCTTATTGATCTTCTTAGGAAGGGCTGCGTCCGGCGTCCTCTATCCCCCGCGCAGTGCGAGGCCCAGTAACCGGACCAGCCATCCTACACTATCTAAGACGTACCATCCGGGGGCGGGGCTACAGACGTTGTGGGGAAGTTACAGGACCCTTACAATTTGGCGACGGGGACCTGGAAACGGAGGCGGGCGACACCGCCCGCCTCACGCGGTTGAGGAAGCTGGTCAGCGGGAGGCCATCAGCGTGACTTGTTCAGGCCGGCGTGCACTGGCCGTCTTGGAGAGTTCCTTCTCGGTTTTGGACATCGCCAATTCCGCACCGGAATCGTGGGACGCCCACGAGATGCTCCGCAGAAAGTACCTGCCCCCGTACCTGTCGAAAGCGACGGTGGATTGATCCGGCGTGGCGCTCAGAACCACCGCGCTCGCCGTGAAGAAGACGCTATGCTGGCTGTCGCTGCTACGTATGGCCAGCAGACTGGCGCCCGGAAGCCCGCTGTCGCCAATCCAGTACTCGCCGGCTGGCATCGTGGTGTTGTTGACCGTGAACTCGAACGGAAGTGAGACCCGCAGCGCTGGGGCGGTCTGGGCGAAGCCAGGCGCCACCGCAAGCACTGCAAGCATAAGTGAAGTGACCAACCATTTGACTCTCATGGAAACCCCTCCTTGTCGATGGTGCGCGATTCCGGTTAGCGGGAAGCCAGCAGAGTTAGGTGCTCAGGCCGGCGGACGCCCGCGGTTTTTGCGGCTTCGATTTCGGTCTTGGTTCTTGGGAACTCCAGCCCTTGCGTGGAAGCTCCCCACCAGGCGCTCACCAGGAAGTAGCTGCTTCCGTAATGGTTGAACACCAGCGTCGGCTGATCCTGCGCGTTGTTGCGAACCGCCGGGACCGCAAGGGCGTAAGCTCCGGGACCCGCATGAGCGGTCTGGAGACTCGCTCCGCCCAGGGAAGTGTTCCCTTGCACGATGTACTCGCCGGCCGGGAGAACGGTCCGGCCAACAGTGAACTCGAATGGAACGGAAACGCGCATGCTGGTTTGGGCGTAGGCCGACACCGACGCCAACGCCACCACAGCAGCGAATGCGATCAGAAACCTGCTTTTCATCGAAGCCCCTCCTTGGGATTCATTCGCAAGCGGGCTTGGGAGATCCGGAGTCGGAAACCCTGCCACTCGATGCCCAGGAAGCTTGCCCAGCCGCTTCTGCCTAAATTGGACGCAAATGTTTCCAGAAGGATGCCAGACGGAGCGGCTAATTATTGTTAACTATTTTCCGGCCACGCGCGGCTTGACCGGAGGGAACAACCCGCCTGCCTGGAGGATGCGCTGGCCCTCGGGGCCGGCGAGGAAATCGAGGAACCGGCGGGCGGCGGCGGCCTGGCGCGTCGAGGCGAGCATCCCGCAAGTCTGCCAGATGGGCGAATGCAGCTTGTCTGGCAAGAGGGTAGCTCCCTGGCTAAAGACCAGGGACCAGGCCGTGATCACCGCCTCGGCGTTGCCGCTTTGGGCGTACTGAAAAGCCTGGCGAACGTTTTCTCCGAACACCACACGGGGTTGCAGTTCCTTCCAAAGCCCTTGATTCAAAAGCGCTTCCTTGGCAGCGACCCCGTATGGCGCATGCGCCGGGTTGGGGATGGCCAAGTGGAGGACTCGCGGATTGCGCAGGTCTTCCAGCCGTTGGATGCGCCCGTCCTTGGACCACAGCGCGATCCGGCCGGAGGCGTAGGTCCGCACCGAGTCCGGCACCAGTCTCCCGGCGCGGGCGAGTTCCGTAATGTAGTTCTCGTTCGCCGAGAGAAACACGTCGTAGGGAGCGCCCTGCTCAATCTGGCGGCTGAGCATGCCGCTGGAGCCCAGGACGAAGCGGATCCGGATTCCGGAAGCTTGCTCGAAAGCCCGGGTCAGTGGCTCCTGAAGCGGTGCAAGATCAGCGGCTGCAGCGACCAGCAGCTCCTGTGAAGGGGGTTGCGCCGCAAGGCAAGTTGACAATGCGCCACTAAAGTTTGATAATGGAATTGTGCTAATGATGGCGGCAACCATGGCCGCCCGCAGGTTGAAGGTCATCTAGCATTATATTAGGAGGCTTGGAGGGACATGAGCAAGATTATTGGAATTGACCTGGGAACGACATTCTCGGTGGTGGCCGTCATGGAGGGTGGCCAATCGGTTGTCATTCCCAACCAGGAAGGCGGGCGCACTACGCCTTCGGTGGTGGGCTTCACAAAGAGCGGGGAGCGGCTGGTGGGCCAGGTGGCCCGGCGCCAGGCGGTCACCAATCCGGAGAACACGGTGTTCTCGATCAAGCGCTTCATGGGACGCCGCTTCGCCGAGGTCAGCGAGGAAATGAAGCTGGTGCCGTACAAAGTGGTAAGCGGCGACAGCAACGACGCGCGGGTCGAGATCACGGGCAAGAAGTACTCGCCGCCGGAGATCTCGGCGTTAATCCTGACCAAGCTGAAGGAGGCCGCCGAGGCGTATCTTGGGCAGAAGATCACTCAGGCGGTCATCACGGTGCCGGCTTACTTCAACGACGCGCAGCGGCAGGCCACCAAGGACGCGGGCAAGATCGCCGGCCTGGAGGTGATGCGCATCATCAACGAGCCGACGGCGGCGGCGCTGGCCTACGGGCTGGACAAGAAGAAGAACGAGACCATCGCGGTGTACGATTTTGGCGGCGGCACGTTCGATATCTCGATCCTGGAAGTCGGCGAGGGCGTGGTGGAAGTGAAGTCCACCAATGGCGACACGCACCTGGGCGGCGACAACATCGACCAGCGGATCATCGAGTGGATCATCACCGAGTTCAAGAAGGAGAACGGGATCGACCTGTCGAAGGACCTGATGGCGTTGCAGCGGCTGAGAGAGGCCGCCGAGAAGGCCAAGATCGAACTGTCCACGCTGCTGGAGACCGAGATCAACCTGCCTTTCATCAGCGCCAACGAAAGCGGCCCCAAGCACCTGGTGATCAAGCTCGGGCGGACGCGGCTGGTGCAGATGATACAGGACATCCTGAATCGCACGCTGGAGCCTTGCAAGCGGGCGCTGGCGGACGCCGGCGTGACGCCGCCGCAGATCGACGAGGTGGTGCTGGTAGGCGGTTCGACGCGCATCCCGCGAGTGCAGGAGATGGTGCGGGAGTTTTTCGGCAAGGAACCGCACAAGGGAGTGAATCCGGACGAAGTGGTGGCCATCGGCGCGGCGGTGCAGGGCGGTGTGCTGGGCGGCGAAGTAAAAGACGTGCTGCTGCTGGACGTGACCCCTCTGTCGCTGGGCATCGAGACGCTGGGCGGGGTGTTCACCAAGCTGATCGAGCGGAACACCACCATCCCGACGCGCAAGAGCGAGGTGTTTTCGACCGCGGCCGAGAACCAGACCTCGGTGGAGATCAAGGTCTACCAGGGCGAGCGCGCCATGGCCGGAGACAATCGTCTGCTGGGGGTGTTCCAGTTGGGCAACATCCCGCCGGCGCCGCGGGGCATCCCGCAGATCGAGGTGATCTTCGACATCGACGCCAACGGCATCCTGAATGTGACCGCCAAAGACCGGGCCACCAGCAACGAGCAGAAGATCACCATTACATCCTCCTCGGGCTTGAGCAAGGACGAGGTGGAGAAGATGGCTCGGGACGCGGATTCGCACTCGGCCGACGACCGGCGGCGCAAGGAAGAGATCGACGCGCGCAACCACGCCGATGCGATGGTCTACAACGTCGAGAAGATGCTCAAGGAGCACCGCGCGAAGATCGGCGAAGCCGACGCCAAGAGCGTGGAAGAGGCGCTGGCGGAGACCAAGGAAGCGATGAAGGCGGGCGGCGTGGAGCAAATCAACGCGGCCCGCGAGAAACTGGAATCGGCCAGCCACCGGCTGGCGGAAGCGATGTACCGCACCGCGGCCAGCCAGCAGGCGCCGGGCGCTGGGCCAACCGACGGCGCCGAACCGCAGCAGCAACAGAAGCCCAAAGAGAATGTGGTGGACGCCGAATTCGTCGACGTCGACGACAAAGACAAGAAGTGAGCTTGTAGGGTCGGGGGCGGGTCTCGAACCCGCTCCCTACGAATTATGCCGGCCACGAGTCAGGACTACTACGCGGCGCTGGGTGTTTCCCGCACCGCGAATTCCGATGAAATTCGGAAGGCGTACCGCCGCCTCGCGCGCAAGCACCATCCCGACCTCAACCCGGGCGACAAGGCGGCCGAAGAGCGCTTCAAACGCGTTCAGGAGGCCTACGACGTCCTGAGCGATCCGAAAAAGAAGCAGATGTTCGACCAGTACGGCTTCTATTCGGAGCACGGGCCGCAGCCCGGGGCCGGCCCGGAAGGCGCGGGGATGGGCTTTGGCGGATTCGATTTTTCGGACATCACCTCGCAGGCGGGCAAAGAGGAAGCGGGCGGGGGTTTCCGCGACCTGTTCAGCCAGTTCTTCCATCGCGGAGCGAACTCCGAGCCGAAGGCGACGCCCGAGCGCGGCTCCGACCTGGAGTACGGGCTGACCATCGATTTCTGGCAGGCCATCCGAGGCACCCAGGTTAGTCTGAACATCAGCCGGCAGGAATCCTGCGCGGCTTGCGGCGGTTCGGGATCGGCGGGCGGCAAGTCGGGGATCTGCCCGCAGTGCAGCGGCTCCGGCAATGTGACTCAGATGGCGGGCGCGATGCGGTTCAACCTCACCTGCCCGAAGTGCAACGGTAGCGGCAGGCTGATAAACGCCTGCTTGAGCTGTCAAGGGGAGGGCCGGGTTTCGAGCGCCGAATCGGTGGAGGTGCGTATCCCGGCGGGGGTCCAGACGGGCACCCGGTTGCGAGTCGGGAGCAAGGGAAATGCCGGAACGCTCGGGGCGCCCGCGGGCGACCTGTACATCACGGTGCGCGCGGAAGCTCATGCGTTCTTCCATCGCGAGGGCGACGACATCGAGATCCAAGTGCCGGTAACCGTGACCGAGGCGGGGCTAGGCGCCAAGATCGAGGTGCCGACCATCGACGGGAGGACGCTGCTCAAAGTTCCGCAAGGCACGCACAGCGGGCAGAAGTTCCGCATGCGCGAGCGCGGGGTGTTCAATTCCCGCAAGAATACGCGTGGAGACCAGATCGTCGAGGTGGTGGTGCAGCCGCCCAAGGTGCGGGACGAGCGCACCAAGGAGATTCTGCGCGAACTGGCGCAGCTCAATCCCGAGGACCCGCGCGAGCAGATTTGGAGCCAGGTGTAAGCCATGGCCAAGGGACGATCCAAAGCGGCCTTCATGATTTCCGCGGTGGCGGAGCAGTACCAGATCCATCCGCAGACGCTGCGGCTGTATGAGCGGGAAGGGCTGCTCAAGCCGTCGCGCAGCGAAGGCAACACGCGGCTCTACACGCAGGAGGATTTGCAGCGCCTGGAGGCGATCCTCAAACTGACGCGGGATTTCGGGGTGAACCTGGCGGGCGTGGAGATCATCCTGAACATGCGGGAGAAGATGGCCGCCATCGAGCGCCAGGTGGAGGAGTTCGTCCGATCGCTGAACGACGAGCTGGCGATGCGCCTTCCCGTCCCTTCCAGGGATGAGCGCAATTCGCTGATCCCGGTGATCACGCTGCCGTCGACGACGGGGGTCCGCAAAGAATCGAAGAAGAACGGCGGATAATTCCCGGCCCCGAGGATTGGCGCTTTCGCGAAACCGCTCGCTAGCGGGACTGTGAAAACATCGCCTTGTAGCACCGAAGAGGGCAAACTGAAGCATGTCCTGCGGGGGCATGCTTCAGCCTGCCCGGCGATATTCTCAAAGCCCCTGTCTCTCGTGGCTCGGAACCGAGCCACGACCGCAAGGGAGTGGTTCCCCGCCAGTGCACACTGTCGGAGCATCGGGCCGAGCTGTTGTCATAATTCGATCCACAGGGGGGCAGCAGGGAGCCGATGTTCCTTCCGCGGGTCGAAGACCATCCACAGCCCGGGGATGCGGGAGCCGATCGCCGCGTTCACTTCCCACCAGAACGATTGCCCGTCTTGACTGAAGCCGCACGCCGCAGTTGCGGCGGAACTGCTGGGAAGCGAGGAACTGCGAAGCCATCTACTTCGCCATCACGGTTTGCGCGCTGTTCAATTCCTACAACCGCTGGATCGACGCTTCGGGGGTTCACGCGCTCTCGGAGGAAGCGCACCGCCGCTCACGGCTATGTCCGAGAGTAAGGCGGCGGGACTGACGAGGTACTTGCAGAATTCCTGGAAACCGCTCCCTTGCAGTCGCGGCTCGGAAACAGAGCGCTGATTCTCAATGGGTTACCGAGCCGCGCGCGCCAGCAAGCGGACCTTTTACGAATTCTGCAAGTCCCTCTGACGTCCCGCGCGGACTGAAGTCCGCCCTCCTATAATAGAGATAGTGGACACAAGAGGTTGCCTTGCCGCGACGCTGGCGGCCGTCGTGGTTCTTGCTTCGGTTGCCGTGGCGCAGCCGGTCCGCCCGAAATCCGGCCCCGTCGAGATCATGAAGTCGTCCGAGCTGCGGCCCGGGATGAAGGGCGTCGCCTGGACGGTGTTCGCGGGGACGGAGCCGGAGGCAATACCGGTAGAAATCATCGGGCTGTTGAAGAACGCCTGGGGCCCGGACCAGGACATCATCCTGGCGAAGATGGGCGGCAAGGCCCTGCGCACCAACGTGGCGGGCGGGATGAGCGGTTCCCCGGTCTACGTCAACGGCAAGCTGATCGGGGCGGTGGCGTTGCGGCTGAGCGTTTTCTCTCCGGACGCCATCTGCGGGATCACGCCGATCGAACTGATGCTGGAGATCGAGGATTTCGACACCTCGATCCCCGGCGACGCGCGCACGCCGGACAAGACACCGCAGGTGGCGGCGGGCGCTGCGCCCAACCCGCCGCAGCAGAGCCCCGTGCTGATTCCCATCGACACGCCGCTGGCGTTCTCCGGCTTCGAGCCGGGGGTGCTGCGCGAATTTGGGCCGCTGTTCCAGCAACTCGGGCTGGTAGCGGTCGAGGGAGGCGCGAGCGGGAAACTGGACAGCCCCAAACCGGCGCCGGGATGGCAGAATGCGTTGCAGCCGGGCGATGCGGTGGCGGGCGTGCTGGTCTCGGGCGATATGAGCGTCACCGGATTGGGCACGGTCACTTACAACGATGGCCGGCGCGTGCTGGCGTTCGGGCATCCGCTCTTCAACCTGGGCCCGGTCAACATGCCCATGAGCAAGGGGGAAATCCTGTTCACGCATGCCTCGGCGTTCCAGCCGAACAAATTCGGAAACGCCACCGAGATCGTGGGTGCGCTTCAGCAGGACCGGCACAGCGGCATCCTGGGGACCCTCGGGGCCACCGCCGAGATGGTGCCGGTGACGGTTCGGGTGCGGTCCCTCAACGAAGACAACAGCGTTCGGAAACAGAAGGAGTTCCACTTCAACGTGTTCGTGCAGCAGAAGTGGACGCCGTACCTGATGATGGTGACGATGTTCAACTCGATCTCGGGCCTGAACGACTATCGCGAGGAATGCACCTACCGGATCAGCGGCCGCGTGGAGTTGGACGGGCAGAAGAAGTTGCTGGTATCGACCATGCAGGCGCCGGGCGAAATGCCGGTGCCGGCGCCCATGATGCTGGCCGGATGGTGGGGCGACAAGTTCAACCGCCTGTTCACGAACACAGTGACCCCGCCGCGGCTGAAGCGGGTGGACGCCACCATCGATCTGCTGCCGGAGCGACGCATAGCCAGCATCGAGAATGCCTGGATTCCCTCGAACGAAGTGGCGCCGGGCGAGGAAGTTTCGGTGAAGGTCTTCCTGCGTCCGTACCGCGGCCCACGGATCGAGCGCACGTTTAAGCTGCGGCTTCCGGCCGGCCTGACGCGCGGCG
>Ga0182017_10003927_pt1 | contig 11075 bp, 10 predicted proteins | sample 712E3DmetaG_FD_120492 | JGI IMG/M metagenome (GOLD analysis project Ga0182017, IMG submission 120492) | Permafrost microbial communities from Stordalen Mire, Sweden - 712E3D metaG | ecosystem: Environmental > Terrestrial > Soil > Wetlands > Permafrost | place: Sweden: Stordalen | collected... | reverse complement strand
CTGGCTGGCGTTCACATCGCTGCGCCTGCATAGTACGTGGGAAAGGCAGGACGCTCATTCATTCGCTGCTGAGCATGCAGGCGTCGATTATAACGGAAAAAATTCGCAGTACGATGTCGATATTGGTAACTTTATGACGCTGGAAGATTTTAATAACACGAAACTTCTCAATAGAGAGTATGATCTTATGTATTCCGGTTCAAGTTATGCATGGAACTGGGATTCCGATGCCGATCGTCAGAAATTTAAAAATTTAAGAATCCAGAGCGACGCAGATTTTAATAACTCAAAATTTGTCATCGCTGTTGCAGTGGTGAACCGTTTGATATCCGCTTTTCGAGTCGGAAGATTCGTTGCCAATCAAAACAGCCTGCTGTCGGAAAATTGGAATTTTCAATTCCTTCCGTACGCCGATACTATGCTCAACTCCGGATTTTCTTTTCATATAGAAAAATCTTTTTAGACGGTGAGCGGGAGAAGCAGGCGGCCTGATATGTCGACGTATCGGATGACGATCGAGTACGATGGAACCAAATTCGCCGGGTGGCAATTTCAAAAAAACGGACGTTCCGTCCAGGAAGTCGTTGAAAAAGCGATGTTTCAAATTATGCAGGTACCCTTCCGCATCGCCGGCGGGGGAAGAACGGATGCCGGCGTGCACGCAACAGGGCAGGTTGCGAGTTTTCAATATCCGCCGGATCTTAACGTCAAGAAATTGGAACATGGCATGAATGCCGTTCTGCCGGAAGATGTCGGTGTTTCCGCTCTCCATAAAACGGATGACGACTTTCATGCGCGGTTCAGCGCAAAAGCACGCCGGTATGAATACAGTATTGCATCGTCGCGCGCCGTGATCGGCAGACTTTTCTGCTGGACAGTCTATCGAGCATTGGACTTTGAAGCGATGGAGCAGGCTGCGCAACTTATCAGCGGGGAACACGATTTTCGGGCTTTCTGCAAGACGGCGGCAGATGCGGAACATTATCGATGCATCGTAAATTTTGCTCGATGGTCCAAAAGCGAAAGAGGATTCCTCTTTTCCATTCAGGCAAATCGGTTTATGCACGGAATGGTGCGGGCCTTGGTAGGAACCATGGTCGATATCGGCCGCGGTTCAACTCGGGAAGAAGAATTCGAAGCGATATTGAATTCTTATGATCGCAGTAAAGCCGGAATGTCGGCGCCTGCGAAAGGGTTGTGCTTGAAGGAAATTATCTATTGAGTTCATATGTCCATGTTTAAAAAATTCATACGGGATATTTTTGTCAAAGGCGGTTTGCTGAAAACCAAACTCTCGGAAGAAGAGCTGGAACAGGTGATCGATGCCAGTACGCGCAGCGGAACAATCGATAAAACCGAGCATGAGCTTATTAAAAGCATCCTGCAGTTTTCCGATATTACGGCAAAAGAAATTATGGTGCCGCGTCCCGATATCGTTGCGCTCGATATTCATGCAACGCGGGAGAGTATTATTCAGAAGGTCGTTGAAGAAGGGTATTCACGTCTCCCGGTCTATCGGGGAACGATCGACCGCATTATAGGCATCATTTACAGCAAGGATCTGCTGAGCCTGATGGAACATAGGGATTTGATTATCCTGCAGGACATTATTCGACCTGCATATTTTGTCCCTGAGACAAAAAAAATCAGCCGGCTGCTCCGCGAATTTCAACTGAACAAAATTCATCTTGGAATTATTGTGGACGAATTCGGCGGAACTGAAGGTCTTATCACCATGGAAGATATCATCGAAGAAATTGTCGGAGATATACTCGATGAATACGATGAAGTTCGAAACCCGTTTGAAAAGAAAAACGACGGATCGACTCTCATCGATGCCGCAATGAGCATCGCCGAATTCAATGCTCATTTTCCGAAGTCCATACCGGAGGATTCGGATTACGAAACTCTTGCCGGATACTTACAAAAAATAACCGGACGTCTGCCGGAAATAAAAGAAGAAATTCGCACAACGGAATATATGTTTACAATCCTTACAAAAAGTGCGCGAAGATTGAGACAAATAAAAGTGAGCCGGCTTTTCTGAAAAAGGAATCGGTTCTCATGCCGCAAATGCATGGAACAAAATGATGAAATTCTTCCAGCAGCAGAAAAATATTTTGCTTGCGCTTTATCGAGATGTAAAACCGAGGCTCACAAAACAACAGAGAAGACCTCTTGCAGAACTCGCCTGGCTTGTTTTCGGCCAGTTCGTAACGTTATTGTTAAGTTTTGTTTCGATAAAATATATCACATCGATCGGAACGAAAAATTACGGCATATTCGTTCTTCTTACAAGCATCACATCTATTTGTTATGCGGTCTATTTCAATCCGTATGAACAAGGATATGTAAGATTCCTGTTCGAGAACAGCGCATCCAGGAGTCAAAGGAAACTTTTCCTGAGAAAATTCCTGAGGGGAATCTTAAAGGGGGCAGGAATTGCGTTCATTCTTTTTACAGGTATTGTCGTTCTAGCCCGTCTTTTTTTTCAAGAAGCCGAATATTTTTCTCTTGCAGCCATTATCGTTATTATTTTGCCGATTGCGAACCAGCCCATTACGGGAATGCTCAATGCGCTCCGGCTGCGGAAAACTATTGCGATTCTGCAAATTGCAGAAAAGGCCTTGCAGGTAATAATTTTCATCGTTCTTGTTTCAATAGCGAAACTTACACTGACAAGAGTGTTTTGGGCGATTTCAGCAGCTTTTTCTGTGCTTCTTATCGCCCGGCTTTTTGTGATACGACGATATTGCGTGGACAGCGAATCCGAACCGGAAAAGATTCAGGGAAAGATCCAAGACGTCCTTCCTCCAAATTTGGACAGTCAAATATTTGCGTTCATGCTGCCGTTCATTATCTGGGGGATTTTCGGCGGCCTTCAGGCGAATGGAGAACGATGGATAGTGGAATCGTTGCTGCCGACATCGGATGTAGGGCGCTACGGATTGGCATTTAGCCTCATTTCGTCTACAGCAGTCGTAAGTTATAATATTTTATCGCAGTTTTTCCTGCCGATCATCTATGAAACATTTTCATCTAAACATGAGGGTAGAAAAGCATACGGGGGCAGATTGATAGTCGTCTTTCGATGGATTATTGTACTTGTGTTTTTCGGATTCGCCTGTCTTTTTGGTCTCATCGGCGATACTGTTATCGGTTTGGTAAGCACAAAGGATTTTGCTGTCGGCGGTATGTTCTTGTTCATGCTCACGATGGGAATCGGATTTTTCTATATTGCGCAAGTGGAGACGACGATCGGTCTGAGTCTTTGTAAAACGAATATTTACCTCGTGCCGAAAATTGCAGCATCTTTGAGTTCGATACTTCTTTATTTTGTGGGATGCTTTTTTGGCGGACTCAAAGGAACGGCAATAGCCGTCGTTTTTGTGAATTTGGGATACTTGATATGGATCATTTCTGTCAACCGAAAGTTCTTAGCGTCCGGAAATGAAATAATAAATGCGGATCTTCATATAGAAGAACCAATGTTTTAGGGGTGGAATTGCAGATGAATGCACGCGCAATGCTTCGAGCGGCGCCCCGGTGACCTGTAAGTCGAGTGCGATTTATTGTGATCCGGATATTGCGGGAATGTTTGCACTAACCTTAGGTGTTGAACCATAGAACGTGCAGCATCGGAAGAGAGAAGAATATCCGGGAACATGTTCTACAATTATTTCAAAGAAAAGCTGAGAAGGTATTGGAAGTGAATCATCAAATTGCGTCTTTGCGATAAAACAAAAGGCGGCTCCATTGGTTTGGAGCTCTGGGAGGAAGATGCATAGCAGTTATCTGTAACTTTTAAAAAAGAGGATGTTCATGTTTTTCCGCAAAGTTGTTCCAGGATCCGTAAGCAGATTAACGATAGTCGATCACCGTGAAAGCTATGGCCGGCATATTCTTCAAAAAGCCATAAAGAACAAACAAATCATGAACTGCGTTGATATCGGCTGCGGAGATGGATCCGATTTATCGATCATTTCAGCGCACAATGTTCATGCTAAATTATATGGCATCGATTTTGGCGATTGGAATGCACAAAAGCTTAAAAAACTTAATATCATCCCTTTGTATGCGAATATAGAAATAGAAAAGCTTCCATTCGACGATAATTCTATAGATTTTATTATTGCGAATCAAGTAATTGAGCATACAAAAGAAATATTCTGGATTAATCATGAAATTTTCCGATGTCTGAAGGTCGGCGGTTTTCTGTACTTGGGAGTTCCGAATATTCTCTCTTTTCACAATAGGATTTTGATGGCGGCCGGGCACCATCCAACACAGAATAAGTTAACATCAGCGCATGTCCGTACATTTTCAAAGAAAGATGTGTACGGCTTCTATAAAAATATTGGCGCCGGCTTTTGCAAAATTGACGGTTTTTGGGGATCTCAGTTTTATCCCTTTCCAAAGAGAATAGCCCGCATGCTCTCTTTCCTGATGCCAACGTTTTCTTTTTCGATTTTTTTCTTGATCCGGAAAACCGCCGAATATCATAAAGAGTTTATTGAATGGCCGGAAAAGGCGCATTTAGAAACGAATTACTTCATCGGATAATCTTGAAAGAATTGCGCACAACCATAAAATGGTGCATCAAATATTAAGAGAGCGATTCTTAATTAAAAATACTTCGGATGTCCTTACGTTCTGGATTCCTCCCGATTTTGTCAGAACGAGAATGTCTTTTTCGTTAAAGAGCGAACATCTATCTGAATGTTGAATTGAGAATCATTGGCGATGGTGAAATCCGCGGAATGCCGGAGGATGAGGTGCAGGAGATTGGTTTGAAACATATTGTAAAATATTATGGCGCTCGGACGGATACTTCCATGCAATCAGCACTCTTCGATATTTTTACGTTTCCATCGCTTTGGGAATATATGCCGATCGTTCCTATGGAAGCAATAGCTGCGCGCGTGCTTATCGCAGCTTCAAAGATAGACGGAATATCCGGATTGGCGCGTGACGGCATCGAAGTGCTTCTCGGTCCGCCAAAAGATACTGATGCACTGCAAAATGCCATCCTCAAGCTTCTTCGGAATTCTGAGATTGGGATAAAACGCCGGGAACGGTCTTTTAGCCGTGTCAAGGAAATGTTCGGTGTTGAGGTTATGGCAAAAAAGATAGAATTGATTTATTCCCGTCTACTGGATCGATCATGAAAATAGGAATTTTCGGCGGATCGTTCGATCCGGTTCACAAAGTGCATCTGCGCATAGCACGGGAAGCGGTACGGCAATTCTCCCTCGACCGTATTTTCTTTGTCCCTGCGTTTATCCCTCCCCATAAAAGAGAACGCCGGCTTACGGCAGCGATTCACAGGCTGAATATGTTGAAAAAAGCCGTGGCGAAGACGGAAAAATTTAGAATCTCCAGATACGAAATCTCTAGAAAAGGCGTTTCCTATACGATAGAAACACTGCGGAAATTCAGAAAACGATTTCCGTCCGCTGAATTGATACTTATCATAGGAAGCGACAGTCTGGAACAGATTCCTGCATGGAAGGATGCAGATAAAATTATCCGGATGGCGCTTCTGGCAGTGTATGAAAGATCGGGTTGCCCGATCGATGCAGCGGCGTATCCGCATAGAAGAATTCAAGGAAAGCGCTTCGAGGTCTCTTCGACGGCTATACGGAAACAGGTCGAGATGAAAAAGCCGGTACGCGGCCTTGTACCGGAAAGCGTATGGAAGTATATCAAAGATAAAAAACTTTATGTACATTCAAGTACAATGATATGAAAAACCCGGGTCTCAAGAAGGAAGATATTCGAAAAATTGTTCAGGTCGATCACCATGACCCGTTTGCAGTTCTCGGCATGCATCAAGTGCCGGACGACGGCAGGACGGTCATTGTCGTCCGTGCATTTCTTCCTGATACGGAATCAGCATCTGTAATACGGGAAGACACGCAGAAAGAGTATCCCATGGAGCGGATTGCTCCGGAAGGATTATTTCAGGCGGTTTTACAGGAGGATTCCGAAGTATTCAGGTATCTTCTGAAAAAAAAATATAACGATGGACATCTGGAAACGTGTGCAGATCCGTATTCTTTTTTGCCGACACTGACCGATTTCGACATTTATCTCTTCAATGCAGGAGACCATCATCTCATTTATGAAAAACTCGGCGCACACAAACGGACGATCGAAGGAATTTTGGGTGTTCAGTTTGCGGTTTGGGCGCCGAATGCCAAAAGTGTCAGTGTTGTCGGGGATTTCAACGGATGGGATTACCGGAGACATGCAATGCGGGTTCTTGGAAGTTCCGGTGTCTGGGAAATTTTTATTCCAGGATTAAAGGAAGGGGAACTTTACAAATTTAAAATCAAGACCCGGAACGGGCAGCTTCTCGATAAAACGGATCCCTATGCAACAGAAATGGAGTGCAGACCGCGCACGGCTTCACGGGTCAATAATCTCGATCGATATCAATGGAATGATGCTTTGTGGCTGGCCCGCCGTGCGAAATCGGATCATATGGGAGAACCGATTTCCGTCTATGAAGTTCATCTGGGTTCATGGGAGCGAAAACCAGAAGAAAACAACAGGTGGCTGACCTATCGTGAGGCGGCTCTCGATCTTGTTGAGTATGTCAGGGAAAACGGCTTTACGCATATCGAATTCATGCCCATTATGGAGCATCCGCTGGATGCATCGTGGGGCTATCAGGTAACCGGATATTTTGCTCCAACCAGCAGATTCGGTTCGCCGCAGGATTTTATGTATCTGGTTGATTATTGTCATCAAAACGGAATCGGCGTTATTTTGGATTGGGTCCCGGCGCATTTCCCAAAGGATTCACAAGCTCTTGGAGAGTTCGACGGAACGCATCTTTATGAGCACGGTGACCCGCGGAAAGGCGAACATCAAGACTGGGGAACCTATATTTTTAATTACGGCAGAAATGAAGTTCGGAATTTTCTTATCTCCAATGCATTGTTCTGGATTGAACGATACCATATCGATGCGCTTCGCATCGATGCGGTTGCATCCATGCTCTATCTGGACTATTCACGGAAGGAAGGGGAATGGATTCCAAACCAGTACGGCGGCCGGGAAAACTTAGAAGCTCTGGCGCTTCTCAGGGATATGAACAAACTCATACAGAAGCAGTTCCCCGGAGTACTGACGATTGCGGAAGAGTCCACAGCCTGGCCGGGTGTTACGAAGAGCATAGAATTAGGCGGTCTGGGATTCAGCCTTAAATGGAATATGGGATGGATGCACGATATGCTGGAATATTTCAGCAAGAATCCTGTGCATCGTTCATATCACCACGAGAAATTAACCTTTGTGCTGCTGTATGCATTTACGGAAAGATTTATGCTTCCGCTTTCTCATGATGAAGTTGTCCATGGAAAAGCTTCTTTGCTTTCCAAGATGCCGGGCGATCAATGGCAAAAATTTGCCAATCTCCGGGCACTCTACGGCCTGATGTTCGCATTTCCCGGTAAGAAGCTCCTCTTTATGGGTTCCGAAATCGGCCAGTGGCATGAATGGAATCACGATTCTTCCGTCGATTGGCATCTTTTGCAGTATGAGCCGCATCAGAAACTTCAGCTCTGGGTAAAAGACCTCAATGAGATGTATAAAAGAGAAGGTGCGCTGCATGAAGTCGATTTTGCAAATTATGGTTTTGAATGGATTGACTTTCACGACGTCAATGACAGTGTGATAGCGTTTATACGAAAATCAGCCGGCGGTAAAGAGAGCATCGTTGTCGTTTGCAATTTTACTCCGATTCTCAGACTCGGGTATCGTATCGGCGTTCCGGAATCCGGTTTGTATCGGGAACTGATCAACAGCGATTCAAATCATTATTGGGGAAGTAATAAAGGAAATGCCGGTGTCATTGCTGCAGAACTTATTCCGCAGCATGGACGATCCTTTTCTCTTAATTTGACGCTGCCGCCGCTTTCTGTCATATTTTTGAAACATCAGCAAGAACAAGCGTGATTAATGTCCTGCGGTCAATCTGATCACCGCAGGAGGGCGGCCAAGGCTGCAGTTTTGATCCTTTCAAGACATAGAAACGCAATCGACGGGAGAATGAGGCTTTGCACTATGACCGTATTTAAAAAAGAAAGTGTGATTCAAAAGTAAAGAAAGAGAAGAAAATGGAAGAACAACGTTCACAGGATGCGAAGCAAACTCCGCCTGCATGGTCGAATGTCATGCAGGAAATTACTCAGCCGTTTATAGACCTTGTAAGAGCTCCGCGTGCGTTGTGGGGTGTGAATCTTGCCTATACGATCGAGGGGTTGTCTTATTTCGGCATTCTGACATACCTTGCAATCCATTTTTCGGATTTTATTTTTAAGGGTGTCGAACACGCTGATATCTGGTCCCACGAAATGGTAATGGTTCTGACTGCCGGCATAGCTATTTCGATGGTTCTGCTCGGATTCGTTCCGGATAAATTCGGGCCCCGAAGGGCATTAATTTTTTCTTTCGCATTTCTTCTGATAGGAAGAATTATCATGTCGGCGGCGCCGACAATTCTCGGCATGCAGCCGAATGGACTCTGGTCTCCGCTCCATCTTACAACCATGCTCGGCATTTTATTTGTCGTCATCGGGTACGGTGTCTACCAGCCGGCTGCCTATACAGCCGTTCGGCAGTTTACAACTCCTAAGACAGCTTCCATGGCCTATGCAATGCTCTATGCACTCATGAATGCAGGTTCCTCGCTTGTTATGTTTGCATTCCTCTTTAGAGATGACAGGTTTTTGGGATTGGGCATCAACGGAACGTTCTGGATTTTTACGGGTTTAACATTGGTTTCTCTTGTATTGACGATTGTATTATTATCGAAAAAGACGGTTGCCGATGCGATTGATCGTGCAAAAACAGAGAGCGCCGCAATAGCGGCTGAAGAACGGGCAAAAGAACCTGAAAAAAAACCGGAATCTTTACCGGCATCCGATAACTCGCATCGTGTTCCTGTGACGGCATGGATAATTCTATTCGGAATTATTGCCGCAATCGTTTTGCGTGTTCCCGATCCGTGGCGCATCTACCTGAGCGTTGCGGCTCTTTTAGTGCCGCTTGTTATCGCACTCCTTCCGCAGCAAATGAACAGGGCAGTTGTAAGGCGGATAGCACAGCATCCTATGGCTGACGCCCGATTTTTCTTTTTCATCTTTGCACTCATGCCGGTACAGACGCTGTTCACATATAACTGGCTTGTTCTTCCGCAGTATATTTCCCGCGCGTACAGCGGATGGATCGGGAACTATTATGAAATTGCATCGAATGCAAATCCCGTTCTTATTTTCATACTTGTCCCGGTTATTACAGCTCTCACGTACAAAAGAAATGTATATTCGATGATGATTGCGGGGACGTTTGTCATGGCTTCGTCTGCATTTATTCTTGCACTCGGGGCTTCCCCTGCGACACTGACGGCATATATTATTCTCATGACAATCGGCGAGGCGATGTGGTCGGCGCGCTTTCTCCAATACGCCACCGAAATTGCGCCGCCGGAACGTGCCGGTCAATATCAAGGTGTTGCGCAGCTCCCCTGGTTCCTGACGAAGTTTCTTGTGCCGCTCCTTTATTCGGGACAAATGATGGAACGGTATTGTCCGGAGACAGGTACGCAGAATACGGGCACGATGTGGCTTATTTTCGGGCTTATTGCAATTGTCAGTCCAATCACTCTTATTCTGATGCGAAGATGGATGTCGAAGGGGTTCAAAACAAAACATGAAGGTTAAAAGGTTTCCGAAATGATGAGATCGATACGGTGGTACCTTCTTGGGTGTGTTTTTGCAGCGGCGATGATCGTCATCTGGTTTACGACTCGAATGAAAATGATTGATCCTCCCGAAACGATATGGAAACTGCATCGTATGGAATTTTTTAACGGAGATTCGGCTCGGGCAGCGGTCAATGATCTGCATGGATCATATCTGGTGCCGAAAAATAATTTCGTAGCAAATTATGTAAGTCCGGACGGTTGTGCCAGGCTGTATATTTCGTTTTATGATAATAACGCGGCCGCTTCGCGGGAGATGGAGCGCATGGCGGGGATTGTTCAATCCGGGTTCATTCCGGATTATTCCCGTTTCCGCCGGATTGAGATGGAAAAGATTCCGATTGTTGTTGTCCAGGGAATGAGGAAATTTCATTATATCTTTACTTACCGCAACGGACTGTATTGGTTTGACATCGATGCCCCGGTTGCACAATCGACGATGCGGGAATTTGTTCGTTATCTCAGGAAGCAATGACAATGCGTGTTGCCGTTGTTCAGACAAATCCGGTTTTCGGCAAGCGGCAAGAAAACATCGAGAGAACGCTGGATCGTATGGCATCTCTTGCGGCGGACTTGTATGTCCTGCCGGAACTCTGCACGACCGGCTATTCTTTTAACGATAAGGACGAAGCGGAGTCGCTTGCCGAGAAGGCGGACGGCCGGACATTCGAACGGTATTCTCAATTTGCGCATGAGCATGAGACGTATGTCGTTTATGGATTTGCAGAAAAGGCCGAAGTTCTATACAATGCATCGCTGCTTGTTGGTCCGGACGGGCTGATCGGTTTGTATAGAAAAGTACATTTGTTCGATCGGGAAAAACTTTTCTTTACACCGGGTAATTTGGGTTTTCCGGTTTATAAAACTTCTTTCGGACCGATCGGTATGATGATCTGTTTCGATTGGTTGTTTCCGGAGAGTGCGCGGTCGCTTGCTCTGAAAGGAGCGCAATTAATTGCACATCCGGCGAATCTTGTTCTGCCGTATTGTCCAGATGCTCTCGTAACGCGCTGCCTTGAAAATCATGTTTTTACTGCAACAGCCGACCGCGTGGGCAGCGAACAAAGGGGAGGCGTGTCGCTGAGCTTTATCGGATCGAGTGAAATCGTCGATCAGAACGGAAACGTGCTTCTTCGATTGAGTCAAACGGAGGAACAGATTGCATCCGCCGATATCGATCTCTCTCAAGCGAGCAATAAACGTATCAACGAACGGAACGATGTATTGGCCGATAGAAGACCGGATCAATATACGGCATGATCAACGGCCCGGTTTCTGAGAAGAAAAATGTGCAAAAAAACGT
>Ga0182017_10003925_pt1 | contig 11077 bp, 8 predicted proteins | sample 712E3DmetaG_FD_120492 | JGI IMG/M metagenome (GOLD analysis project Ga0182017, IMG submission 120492) | Permafrost microbial communities from Stordalen Mire, Sweden - 712E3D metaG | ecosystem: Environmental > Terrestrial > Soil > Wetlands > Permafrost | place: Sweden: Stordalen | collected... | reverse complement strand
TCGAAGGCCGACACCCGGATGAACCGCTGCTCGCGTTCCACCACCTCACCCTTGCGCGCCCGCTTGTAGAGCGGCACGCCGCCGATCTTGATCGCCGAGAACATCGGCGGCGTCTGGTACTGGTCGCCGAGGAACTTCTCCATGGCGGCGCGCACCTCGGCCTCCGTCAGCGGCGGGACCGGGCGGGTTTCCATGACCTCGCCATCGGCGTCGTGCGAGTTGGTGATCTTGCCCAGTTCGATCGTGCCCTCGTACTCCTTGTCGAGATTGGTGAGGTACTGTGACACGCGCGTCGCCTTGCCGATCAGGAGAATCAGCAGGCCGGTGGCCATCGGGTCCAGCGTGCCGGCGTGGCCGATGCGCTTCATGTTCAACTTGCGCCGGAGGCGCGCCACGACGTCGTGCGACGTGCAGCCCGGCGGTTTGTCCACGAGCAAGACCCCTTCGATTTCCTTGGGCTTTCCGAGCATTGTCCAGTGAGCATCGAAGGATCGCCTCCCGGTTTCAATCGCGAACCAAGCCCCGCCGCCGCCCGCGTGGCCAGGGCCGATTCGTTCTCGGCCAAGCTGACGTGTCGTAGGGGCGCGATCTTGTCGCGCCCTCGGAAATGGGCGCAGCAAGTCTGCGCCCCTACGATAGGAAAACGAACGTTCCAGCTGAGAATCAATCCGCCCTGCCAGTTTGGATTCGACGGCCGGCCGATCAGCCTTACCCGCGTCTGCGTCCGGTTTCCCGCCTCAACCGCGGCCGGCGATCCGCAGCCGTTCCGCCAGCACGGCGACGAGGCGCGGATAAAACGTGTCCAGTTTCTCGCCCTGGACGGTGAGACCGGACGCGCAGGCATGGCCCCCGCCCCCGAACTGGCCGGCGGCCAGATCCAACCGGTAGATCGGATCCATGCCGCGCAGACTGGCTTTCACGCCGTCCGGCCGCTCCTCGATCAGCACGCCCACGTCCACGCCGTCGATCGCGCGGGCGTAGTCCACCAGGCCCTCGGTTTCCTCCGGCAATGCCCCCGTTTCGGCAAACACACCGTCCGGCAGCACCCCGATGCAGACGCGCCCATCGCATTCCCGCCGCAGCGAGGCGAGAAAGCGCTGCAGCAGTTGGAGTTTGCCGGCCGTCTCGCGCTCGTACAGCTCGTACGAGGCGACGACCGGATCGGCGCCGCGGGCCACCAATTCCGCGGCCAGCAGGAAGCAGCGGCGTGAGGTGGACGGGAACCGAAACCGGCCGGTGTCGGTGAGGATGCCGGCGAACAGCCCCTGCGCGGTGGCGGCGTCCACTGGCAGCCCGTTGTCGAGCAGCAGGCCCGCGAGGATTTCCGCCGTCGCAGCCGAACCCGATTCGACGAAATTGTGCTGCGCGAACGCGGTGTTCGACAAATGGTGATCAATGTTGCCCGACGGGGCCGGAAATTGCTCCTTCACCAGCCGGCCCGGCCGGTCCGCATCGGAGCAATCGACGAAGATCGCCACCTGGTCCGCTCCCGGAGTTCCCGGCGTGCGCAGGAACGGGATGTCCCCGACCAGGAAACGCAACCGGCGGGGCACCGGATCGGAGTTGACGCAGACCGTCTCGTGGCCACGCGCGCGCAACACGCGCGCCAGCGCCACCTGCGAGCCGATGCAGTCGCCGTCGGGCCGGGCATGCCCCACCACCGCGATGCGGGCGCCGCGCAGTCCCTCGAGGTAGGCGGCGAACCGCGGCGACAGCTCGGGGTAGAATGGCTCCATGTCAGTGGCGTTCTTTCGCCTCAATCTCATCGAGCGCCTGCAACACGCGGACCCCGCGCTCCGGCGCGCAGTCGAGGACAAGCTCCAGGCGCGGCACGTTCTTGAGCACCACGTGCCGGCCGACGATATGTCGGATCTCGGGCAGCTTGGCCCGCAGCCAGCGGCCGCATTCCTCCACCACCGCCCGGTCGCCCAGCACCGCGTAAAACACGCGGGCGTCGCGGAAATCGGGCGCCACCTTCACGTCCGTGATCGTGATGCGCACCGCCTCGGCCTGGTAGCGGGTATGCAGGTAGGCGCTGATCTCGCGCTGCAGGAGCTCGTTGACTCGCACCGTGCGGTTGGACATGGCGATGGTTGAGTTTGGATATCGGCTGTTCGCCGGCGCACCCCAGCTCAACCAGAAATCCAAAACCTAAATCCGAAAATCACAGGGCCGCCCGAACCTTCTGGACCTCGAAACATTCGATGACGTCGCCTTCCTTGTAGCCATCGAAGCCGTCGAGGCGGATGCCGCATTCGAGGCCGGCCCGAACCTCGTTGGCGTCGTCCTTGAATCGACGGAGGGTGCCCACGCGCCCCTCGAACATGACCTCCCGTTCGCGCCGAACGCGGGCCGAGGCGTTGCGGTTGATCTTGCCCTCGGTGACCAGGCAGCCGGCGACAAATCCCTTCGCCACCGGGAAGATCTGGCGCACCTCAGCGGCGCCGAGCTTGACCTCACGCAGGTCGGGATCGAGCAGGTCGGCCATCATCTCGCGCACCTTGTCGCCGAGTTCGTAGATGATCTCGAACGTTTCGATACGGACGGAGTGATGCTTGGCCAACGGGGTGACGCCGTTTTCGAGCTTGGTATTGAAACCGACGATGACCGAGCCTGCCGCGCCGGCCATCAGCACGTCGTTCTTGCTGACCAGGCCGACCTCGGCCAGAACGATTTCCAGGGAAACCTTGGTGCTCTTGATGCCATCGAGGATGCTGCGCACGGCCTCGATCGAGCCGAACACGTCGCATTTGAGCACCACGCGCAGGGTCTTCTGCTGGGCCGCGGCAATCTCGGCAAAGAGCTTTTCGACCGAAACCTCCTTGGGCTTGGAGGCCAGCGTGGTGACTTCCTTCTGCAGGCGCTCCTGCTCCTCCTCGGCCAGCCGCTCGGCCTCCCGGGTGTTTTTCACCGCGTGGAACAAGGCGCCGCTGTCGGGCGCGCCGGTCCAGCCGATGATACGCACCGGCGTGGAGGGCGGCGCTTCCTTCACGGCCTCGCCCCGGTCGTTGAACATCGCGCGCACGCGGGCGAAATTCGGGCCGCAGACGATGGCTTCGCCCACGGTCAAGGTGCCGCGCTGGACGATGACGGTGGCGGCGGGGCCGCGGCCGACGTCGATCTGCGACTCGATGATCACGCCGCCGGTCTCCGCCTTTGGGTTGGCCTTGAGTTCCAGCACCTCCGCCTGCAGCAGGAGGTAATCGAGCAACTCCGTGATGCCCTGGTTCTTGACCGCGGCCACCGGCACGGTGATCGTCTCGCCGCCCCAGTCCTCGGGCGGGATGCCGCGTTCCTGCATCTGCGCCTTGACGCGATCGAGATTGGCCCCCTTCACATCCATCTTGTTGACGGCGACCACCAGCGCGACCTTGGCGTTCTGGATGTGTTTCAGGGCCTCGTCCGTCTGCGGCATGAAGCCGTCGTCCGCCGCCACGACCAGCACGGCGATGTCGGTGACGCTGGCGCCGCGGGCGCGCATCTTGTTGAAGGCGGCGTGACCGGGGGTGTCGAGGAAAGTGAGCTTGCGGCCCTTGTACTCCACCTGGTAGGCGCCGATGTGCTGGGTGATGCCGCCCGCCTCGCCGGCGGCGACATTGGTCTGCCTGATCGCATCGAGCAACGAGGTCTTGCCGTGGTCGACGTGGCCGAGGATGCACACGACCGGAGGCCGGGGCACGAAAAACTTGGACTCGTCCTCCACCGGCTTCTCGACCTTTTCCTTCGGCGGGGGCGGGGCGGCCGCCTCGCCGCGGTGCTTGATCTCCAGCAGGCAGCCATGTCGCTCGGCAATCTGGACGGCGACCGGTTCGTCGATGCTCTGGTTCATCGAGGCGAAGATCCCCATCTCCATGAGCTCGGAGATCAGCTTGAAAGGCTTGAGGCCGAGCGCGGTGGCGAAGTCGCGGACGATGACCGGCGGTTTGAGATGGATGATCTTGACGTCGCCCGCCGAGGTCACCGTGACCGAGGGAGTTGAGACCACTGGCAACGTGGCCGGAGCGACAAGCGGCCGGAGCGCGGGCGGCGGGGGGGGCGCGCTGCGCGGAGACACCGGCAACGGCGGTGGCGACACGGCGATCGGCGGCGCCACGGGTGGCGGCACCGGCACTGGCGCGGGTGCGATCGGAGGGGAGGACGGACGCGAGATCGGCGCGGAAACGGGGGCGGGCATCGGCGCCGGCCGGAACGGCGGAGTCGACGGTGACATCGGCGTCGGGCGGGAGTAGGGCGGAGCCGCCATGGGCGGCCGGCTTTGCACGGGCGCGCGCATGATCGGCAACGCCGCGGGCCTTGGCGCCGGAAAGACGACCAGCGGGCGGCTGGCTTTGGCGGCCTCCTCCTTCTCGCGGACGATATCCTGCGCCGACTTCACAAAGAGGCCGGCGGGCACTCGGGTAGTGAAACTGGGCGGTGTTTCCACCGCGGGCGTGACCACGGCCGGCACCGGCGGTTCTCCCACGCTGCCTTCCGGCGGCACGGCGGTGGCCGCCGCGCTCGGACCGGTCTCGGCCGGAGCCGCCGCCGCCTTCTTCTGGGCAAATTCCTGCTCCAACGCCGCCGAGGTGATCTTGTCGATCGTGCTCGAAACCGACTTGACCGGGTAGGCGCGCTCCCGCAACAAGGCCATCAGTTCCTTGTTGTCCAGGCCGATTTTCTTCGCGAGTTCGTGGAGGCGGATGCTCATCAGTGGCGGGAGAGAGAGGAGTGCGGACTATTGCTTGGCCCCGGTGAACGCGGAAATCTTCTTCAGAATCTCGTCGGCTTCCTCGATCGTGAAGCCCGCGCCGACGAGGTCCTCGTTCCCGACCCCGTTGAACAGCTCCACCGAGGCGAAACCGGCCGCGACCAGTCGTTGGGCGATGGTATCGTCAATTCCCGGAATCCGGGCCAGGCCGTGCGCCGCCATGCCCTTTTTCTCCTCGAGCGTGGTGGCGACCGTCTGCAGTTTCATGATGTCCAGCTTCCAGCCGAGCAGGCGAGAGGTCAGGCGGGCGTTCTGCCCCTTCTTGCCGATGGCCACGGCTAGGTCCTCCTCGGACACGGAGACGCCGATGCGCCGGTTGCGCTCGTCAATCGTGATGTTGCGCGGCACGGCGGGCTTGAGGGCCTCCACCACCAGTTCGCTCGGGTCGGCATAGTACCGGATGATGTCAATTTTCTCCCCGCCCAACTCGCGAACGATCGATTTGACGCGGGCGCCACGGGCGCCAACACAGGCGCCCACCGGGTCCACTTTCGCGTCGGTGGTGGAGACCGCGATCTTCGTGCGGTAGCCGGGTTCGCGGGCAAAGGCTTCGATCTTGACCGTGCCGTCCGCGATCTCCGTGACTTCGAGCTCGAAGAGACGGCGGACGAATTTGGGGCTGGCGCGGCTGAGAATCAGTTCGGGGCCCCGGCTGGTGTTTTCGATCTCCAACAACAGGCAGCGGATGCGCTCGCCGGCCGCATAATCCTCTCCGGGCACCTGTTCCTTGCCGGGCATCATGGCCTCGGCCTTGCCCAAGTCGACGAACAGATCGCTGCGCTCGCGCCGCCGGACGATGCCGGTGACGATGTCCCCCACCCGGTCCTTGAAATCGTCGTAGATGCGCTCCTTCTCGAACTGGCGGAGCTTTTGCATGATCGCCTGGCGGGCCGTCTGGGCCGCGATCCGGCCCAAATAGGACGGATCGATCTCCTTCTCGATGAATTCCCCGAGTTGGGCGCCGGGCTTCAGGACCTGGGCCTTTTCCACGTGCACCTCGACTTTCGGGTTGCTGACGGAATCGACCACCTTCATCAGGACCCAGGCATGGAGCTGGCCGTTCTTCGGGTTGATCTCGATCTTCAACTCCTGCCCCGAGTTAACCCCCTTCTGGGCCGCCGTTTTAATGGCGTTGACGATCGCGGCGATCATGTCGGCGCGACCGATCCCCTTCTCCTTCTCCATGTACTCGAGGACGGACAGGATTTCGCTGCTCATATGGGTTGATCTATGGAAAAAAAAAGCGGGCCAAAGGCCCACTTCATACAAAGTGAACTGGTTTTGGGTCAAGGGTGTTGGCGGGCCGGATTGATGTCAAGTCCCGCGCCCCCGCGCTGGCTTTTCCGCAGCGCCTGGGGTGGCATGGGCATCTGGCACGGTCCCCAGTTGCGTGGCCTGGGTCTCATGACACAGGTCCCCAACTCACGGGTCGGCAGACCCGTGCCACTTTCAAACACCATCGCGACCCACCGTCAATGGGCCGGTGCGCCCCGGGGCCCGGGGGCGGGTGGAATCGCTTTTGACATCGCCCATCCCCCACCTAGTGTGCCCGGTTGCATTCATGCAACAGCTCCACGCGTATTGGCGGATGAGTTATATCGAGGCGCCGAGGTCACCCAAGAACGGACAGCTTTTCGCTGATCTGCCGGCCCGAGAAGATGACCGCGAGGCGCTGATCGTCCACCGCAGTTCCCTGTCCTACCTGATACTCAACCGTTTTCCCTACAATCCCGGCCACCTGCTCGCCGTTCCGTTTCGCCCCGCCGCCGACCCGGTCGGGCTGACACCGGCGGAACGCGCCGACTTGATGGAGGTGATCGCCTTGGGCCAGGCCCTGCTCGCCGCCGCCATCCATCCCGATGGCTTCAACATCGGCTTCAACCTGGGGTCAGCGGCCGGTGGGAGCATCCGGCATCTCCACGCTCACATCGTGCCGCGATGGAACGGCGACACCAATTTCATGCCGGTGGTCGGCCAGACTCGCGTCTTGCCGCAGGCCCTGACCTCCACCTACGACCGGTTGCTCGAGGTCATGCCCGCGGTGCTGGCCACCATGAAGGCGCGACCGTCTCCTCCCCGCCCGCGCGGCCGTGCGCGCACCGCCCGCGCCACGGCAGGGAGCCGAGGCCGGAAGACCCGCTGAAGACGGGGACTCCGGCCCCGTCGCCACCACCCGCCAATCCGTCGTGCCCTCCAAGACCCTCTATTACCAGAATCCGCGCTACCTGCATCAATTGTACTGCGGTCGTGAGGAAAACCTTCTGGCGGTCGAACAGGCCTTCCATGTAAAACTCGCCACCCGCGAAGACTGGCTGAAGATCGATGGGACCGATGCCGATATCGCCCGCGCCGAGGGGTTCTTCGCCTTTCTGAACGAGGGCCGCCAGCAGGGGCTCACGCTGCGAGCGGTGGATTTCGCCCAACTGCTCGATGGCTTCGCCCGCGACGACGGGGCGCAGTTGCGCTCGCTGTTTTCGGACCCCCTGGTCATCACCACCAATCGCAAGAGCATCGTACCCAAGACCATCGGCCAGAAGCTCTATCTCAAATCGATCCAGGACAATCCCGTGGTGTTCGGCATCGGCCCGGCGGGTACCGGCAAGACCTACCTCGCGGTTGCGTCGGCGATCTCCGCCCTGCTCAAGAACCACGTGCAACGGATCATCCTGACGCGCCCCGCCGTCGAGGCGGGTGAAGAGCTCGGCTTCCTCCCGGGAGACCTCCGCGAGAAGATCCTGCCCTACCTTCGGCCACTCTATGATGCGATGCACGACATGCTCGACACCGAGGATGTGGCCCGCCTCGCGGAAAAGGGCGTGATCGAGATCGCCCCCCTCGCCTACATGCGCGGCCGGACGCTGTCCAACGCGTTCATCATCCTCGACGAGGCGCAGAACACCACCCCGGAGCAGATGATGATGTTTCTCACCCGGCTGGGCGACGATTCGCGGATGATCGTCACCGGCGACATCACGCAGATCGATCTCCCGCGGCCGAAGCAGTCGGGCCTGCTGCAGGTAACGCACATCCTGCACGGCATTGCCGGCATCGATTTCCACTACTTCACCGGCGCCGACGTGGTGCGGCACCCGCTGGTCCAGCGCATCATCGAGGCTTACGACCGCTTCCGCCATCCCATCACCTCCGATCGCGAAGAGGAGGAAAACGCGTAGTCCGCCCCCCATGCCGCTGTTCCGACGACTGCAGCTGCTGCAAAACCGGACCGCCGCCACCCGGCGCCGGCGCAAGACGGCGCCGGCTTCCGCCGCCGCCGCCGAGATTCTCGAGCGCAGCCAGACCGTGGCCGCCCTGATTTTCGTCGTCACGGTGGCGGCGATCGTGCTGATCAGTTTCGTCGGCGTGTCGTCGGCCACGCTGCCCGTGTTGCCCAACCAGCTGGCGATGGTGCGGATCGTGGCGAGCGCGCCCTTCTCCTACGAGAGCAAGATCAAGACCGAATTGAGCCGCACGCAGCTCCTGAACCGGGTGCCGCCCGTTTACGACCTGGAATTCGGCCCGCTGCAGCAATTCGACACGAACCTGCGCGAACTCCTGGCGGGCGTCGATGAACTGGAGCAGGACTATCCCGCGGGGGCAGTCGCCTCGTCCGGGCTGCAGGGCGCATTCGCGCCGGCGGCGCGGCGGGCGGCGGAACTCACCCGCCTCGTCGATGCGTTCGACGCCAAGGGGCCCTACCGCACCTCGGTCGACGACGTGGCCGCGCTGCTCGCCCTCGGCGACACGAAAGCCCGCCGGGCCATCGCGGAGAACGGCCTGGCCACCCTGCGGGAGATCTACCGGGAAGGCGTCTACGGGACCGGCACCTTCGCGGCCGGCACGCCCGAGACCGTTTCGCTTTTTCGCGTGCGGCGGTCCTCCGGCGAGATCGCCCAGGTGCGGGTGCAGTCGATGGAGGAGGCGCTGACCTTCCTCCGCATCAACCTCGCTGCCGAGGGCGTGAGCCGCGAAGCCACGCTCGCGCTGTTCCGCCTCTTCCGCAACGGCGTCACGCCCAACCTCATCTTCAACCGGGCGGAGACGGAACGCCTGCAACAGCAGGCCCTGGCCGACCTCAAGCCCGTCTCCGTGGCCGTGGAGCGCGGGCAGACCATCATCGAGCCCGGCACGCGGGTCACCCCGGAACAGTATGAAATGCTTGTCGCCCACCGCGATTTTCTCCTCCACAGCGGCAATGTGGCCCTGAATGAGGGCCTGCAGCTCTTCGGCCGCATCCTCCTCGTGCTCGCGATGGTGATGGCCTCGGTCTTTTACATCCGGCTTGAGGACCCGGAGACCATTCGGAGCAACGGACGCCTGGCCCTGCTCGCCCTCGTCGTCATCCTCAACCTGGCACTCGTGCGCACCACCTACTGGATCGGCGAGCTGCCCTTCTTCATGGAGAACACCGCGGCGGCGTCCCTCCTCCCGTATGTGGCGCCAACGGCGCTCGCCCCCCTTATCGTTGCCATCCTGATCGACGCCGGCTCGGCCATCTTCATGGCGCTGCTGATTTCAATTTTCACCAGTGTGATCTATGGCAGCCGCCTCGACGTGCTCGTCATCACCTTCCTCGCCTCGATGGTGGGCATCTTCTCCTGCCGCGCCATCCGCCAGCGCAGCCGCGTGGTGCGGGCGGCGGGCCTCGGCGGTCTCACCGTTGCCTGTTTCGCCCTGCTGATCGGCATCGCCGACCAACTGCCCTTCGCGATTGTGTTCCGGCAGATGGGCGCCGGTCTGGGGACCGGCCTGCTCACCGGCGTGGCGGTCGCCGGCCTGCTGCCGGTGCTGGAAGGCCTGTTCAAACGCACCACGGACATCACCCTGCTCGAGCTGACGGATTACAACCACCCGCTGCTGCACCGCATGCAGATGGAAACCCCGGGGACCTACCACCACAGCCTCGTGGTCGCCAATCTGGCGGAGAACGCCGCCAGCGCCATCGGCGCCAACCCGCTCCTGTGCCGCGTCTGCGCCCTTTTCCACGACATCGGGAAGCTGACGAAACCGGAGTTCTTCTCGGAGAACCAGCGCGATGGCGTGAACCCGCATACCGGGCGCAACCCCTCGTTCTCCGCCCTCATCATCAAGAGCCATGTCAAGGAGGGGCTGGACCTCGCGCTGAAACACCGAATGCCCCGGTCCGTCGTCGACGTGATCCGGCAGCACCACGGCACCACCCTGATCCAGTCGTTCTACCAGCGCGCCCGCGGCGAAGCCCGCCCGGTCCCCGCCCCGTCCGGCGCGAGCGCTCCGCTGCGGGACGTCGCCGACGCGAGCCCCGCCGTCCCCGACGAACGCGTGTGCGAGACCACCTACCGCTACGACGGACCCAAGCCGCAGTTCAAAGAGAGCGCCATCATCATGCTCGCCGACGGCGTGGAAGCCGCCACCCGGTCGCTGCGCCGCGTCACTCCCCAGCACTTGGGCGAACTGATTGACCAGATCTTCACCGCGCGATTCGAGGACGGCCAGCTCGACGAGGCGCCGTTGACCTTCGCCGAGCTCACACAGATCAAGACGAGCTTCAACTTCACGCTGCTGAATATGCTGCACGCCCGCGTGGCCTATCCGTCCGCGGCGGAAAACCCTGAGGTGAAGAATGCCGCCCGGAAACCGGAGCAGGGTGCGGGCTAGGCCGCAGCGGCGGTCGAGGGTCGAGGGCCGAAGGTCGACGCAGCCGGCCCGCCGGAGCGCGAGGCTGGTGCGTATCTACAACGGCGATCCCGGGCTGCGGCTTGACCGCCGTGGCCTCATCGCGGTCCTCCGTTGTCTCGATTCCCATGCGCCGGCGATCCTCGGCCGCGCATCGCGCATCGCCCCTCGCCCCTCGCCCTCCGACCTTCAACCATCCCCCATCTCCCATCGCCTCTCGCCCCTCGCCCGTCTTCCATCGACCATCACCCATCACCCATCGGCCATCGCCCCTCGCCTTCCGGCTCCCCCCGCCATTGCGCCCGGCGAGTTGTCGCTCGCCTTCCTCACGCCGACCGGCCTGGCCCGTCTTCATGTGACGTTCCTCGGGGACCCCTCCGTCACCGACGTCATCACGTTCAACGGCACGCCGGATTCCAGCCAGGCGGGTGAAATCTGCGTGGCGGCCGGAGCCGCGGCCGCGTTTGCGGCGCGCCGCGGGCGCGGTTTTGCGGAGGAACTGACGCTCTACCTCGTGCACGGCTGGCTGCACCTCGCCGGACACGATGACCGCACCCCGGCGCAGAAACGCCGCATGCGCGCCGCCGAGGCCCGGGCGATGGCGTTGCTCCAGGCGCACCGGTTGATTCCGCGGTTCACCCTGGCTGGTTGACTCCGCCGCCGGTTGCCGGCGTCCCG
>Ga0182017_10003922_pt1 | contig 11082 bp, 14 predicted proteins | sample 712E3DmetaG_FD_120492 | JGI IMG/M metagenome (GOLD analysis project Ga0182017, IMG submission 120492) | Permafrost microbial communities from Stordalen Mire, Sweden - 712E3D metaG | ecosystem: Environmental > Terrestrial > Soil > Wetlands > Permafrost | place: Sweden: Stordalen | collected... | reverse complement strand
CTTCGAAGCCCGGCAGCGGCTCGGGCGCCGGGTTGTCGTGGTCCACCACGGTGTCGCCGATTTGCGCGTCCGAGACCGTCTTGATGTTGGCGAACATGAAGCCCACCTCGCCCGCCGACAGCTCCGTGCACGCCACCGGTTTGGGCGACTGGTAGCCCAGCCCCTCCACCTCGAACACCTTGCCATTAACCCACAGCCGTATGCGCTGCCCGATGCGCAGCGTGCCGTCCACCACCCTCAGCAGCGTGATCACGCCACGGTAGGAATCGAACCAGGAATCGAAGATCAGCGCGCGCAGCGGCGCCTCGGGCCGCCCTTTCGGAGGCGGGACCAGGTGCACGATGGCTTCCAGAACCTCGTGGACGCCCGTGCCCTGTTTCGCGCTCACCAGAATCGCCCCACTGGCGTCCAGTCCGATCACCTGCTCGATCTGCTCGCGCACCCGCTCGGGCTCGGCCACCGGCAGGTCGATCTTGTTGATCACCGGAATCAACTCGAGATTGTGGTGCAGCGCCAGGTAGGTGTTGGCCAGCGTCTGCGCCTCGACGCCCTGCGAGGCGTCCACCACCAGCAACGCCCCCTCGCAGGCTTGCAGGCTGCGCGACACTTCGTAGCTGAAATCCACGTGCCCCGGCGTGTCGATCAGGTTCAACTGATACAGTTCGCCGTCCTCGGCGCGGTAGTTCAGCCGGACCGCGTGGCTCTTGATGGTGATGCCCCGCTCGCGTTCCAGGTCCATGCTGTCCAGGACCTGCTCCATCATCTCGCGCTGGGAGAGCGCTCCCGTCACCTCCAGCAGCCGGTCCGCCAGCGTCGATTTGCCGTGGTCGATGTGGGCGATGATGGAGAAGTTACGGATATATTGGGGGTCCATGCGGTATGATGTGTCGAGGCGGCGCTGAACGCGCGAAAGCGCTACTGGCAATTATCCCATATGCTTTACAGCAGAATCGTCTTTGATCTCGGGGAGGACGGCATCGCCTTGCTCGCGATCCACCGTCCCGAAAAACTCAACGCGCTCGACGCCACCGTCATGGCGGAGCTCGACGACGCCTTTGTGCGCGTCCGGAGCGATGCTGCGATCAAGGGGCTGATCCTCACCGGCGGGGGCGGCAAGGCGTTCGTTGCGGGCGGCGATATCCGGGAGATCGCCCGGCTGACCCCGGTCAAAGCGCGCGAATTCTCGCTCGGCGGTCAGCGCGTGTTCCGGAGGCTGGAGCGGATGGGCAAACCTTCCGTGGCCGCCATTAACGGCTACGCGCTGGGCGGCGGCCTCGAGCTGGCCCTGTGCTGCACGTTCCGCGTGGCCTCGGCCAATGCCAAACTCGGCCTGCCGGAAGTGAAGCTCGGCTTGATGCCGGGTTTCGGCGGCACGCAGCGGCTGCCGCGGCTGGTCGGCCGCGGGCGGGCTTTGGAGATGATGCTCTCCGGAGAGCCGGTCGGCGCCGAGGAAGCGCTCCGCATCGGCCTGGTCAATCAGGTCGTGCCGCCAGCCGAGCTGCTGGATTTCAGCCGCAGCCTGTTGCGGAAGATCCTCGAGAACGCGCCCATCGCCGCGGCGCTCATCATCGAGTCGGTGGAAGTGGGCCTGAGCAGCGGCATCGAGGAAGGCCTCAAGTTCGAGGCGGCCGCGTTCGCCCTCGCCGCCTCGACCGAGGACCGGAACGAAGGCACGGCCGCGTTCCTGGAGAAGCGCAAGGCCGTGTTCAAGGGGAAGTGACTATGTCTAATCCTGTCATCGAAGGCAATCTCAATGCGGCGGGCTTGAAGTTCGCCATTGTCGTCAGCCGATTCAACGGCATCATCACCGAGCGCCTGCTCTCCGGGGCGCTGGACGCCCTGGCCCGCACCGGCGCCACCGGCGACACCGAGATCGTGAAAGTTCCCGGCTCCTGGGAACTGCCGCTGGTGGCCCGCGAATTGGCGCGGCAGCGGCGCCACGACGCGGTCATCTGTTTGAGCGCGGTGATCCGCGGCGACACGCCGCATCACGAATACATTGCCGCCGAAGCCACCAAGGGCCTGGCCCAGGCCGCGCTCGAAACCGGCGTGCCGATCACTTTTGGGGTTCTCACCTGCGACACCATCGAGCAGGCCATCGACCGCGCCGGCGCCAAGGGCGGCAACAAGGGCTTCGACGCCGCCATGTCGGCCGTTGAAATGGGCAACCTGATGCGCCAGTTGCGCCAGCCCAGTTAGCGGCTCATGCCCTCACGCCACCGCTCCAGACAGCGGGCCCTTCAGGTGCTGTTCCTGCTGGATGTCCGCAAGCAGCCCGTCGAGGAAGCGCTCCGTTCCTACTACGACTCCCTGTGCCGGGAGGAGAGGGAGCCGGAGAACGCCCACGACTTGCAACCCGACCGTTTCATGGAGCATCTTGTCGAGGGCGCCGCGGCCGCCGCCGAGACCATCGACCGCCGCATCTCCGAGCTCTCCGCGAACTGGCGCATCGAACGGATGCCGGCCGTCGACCGCAACATCCTGCGCCTGGCAATCTACGAGATGACCGAGGGCCTGACCCCGGCCCCCGTGGTGATCGATGAAGCCCTGGAACTGGCCAAGCGCTTCTCCGGCGACGACTCGGCCGCCTTCGTCAACGGCATCCTGGACGCAATCCTCCGCGGCGCCCCGGGGCCGGCCGCCGAGCCACACACAGATGGAGGGCGGCCTTCAGGCCGCGCCGGGCTTGAGCCCGGCTGAGGCGTGGCACAGGCATTCAGCCTGTGCGGGCATTCTTTCACGGTTCCGCCAGGGAGCGGTTCCTCCGTTTGACCATGGTCATTGACTATGGTCTAATAGAGAAGAAAGGCGGCGCCTCCGTGGAACAGATCGCAGTTTCCCAGTTCAAGGCCACCTGCCTGGCGGTTCTCGAGCGCGTCCGCAAGACCCGCCAGCCGGTGCTCGTCACCCGCTTCGGGAAACCCGTGGCGCAGGTGGCGCCGCCGCCAGTCCCCGCCCGGCCGACTGGCTGGTTGGGCGCTCTCGCCGGGACGGGGAGAATCGAGGGCGACATCGTCTCTCCCGCCACCGACGGGCAAGATTGGGACGCCTTGCGGCCATGAAACTGCTCCTCGACACACACATCTGGCTGTGGAGCTTGCTGGAGCCCAAGCGGCTCTCGCGCCGCGTCGCGAAAGCGCTCAACGACCCGAGAAACGAGCTCTGGCTCTCGCCGATCAGCACTTGGGAAGTATTGGTTCTGAGCCAGAAGGGGCGGCTCGTCCTGAACGAGGATGCGGAATCCTGGATCGCCAAGGCCATGGCGCTGGCGCCGCTTCACGAGGCTCCCCTCACGCACGAGGTGGCGCTGGCAACTCGCGCCCTCCAACTTCCCCATCGCGATCCGGCCGACCGGTTCCTCGCGGCCACGGCGAAGGTTTACGGGCTCACCCTGGTGACGGCGGACGAAAACCTAGCCCGGTCGAAGGATTGCGCGACCCTACGGTGAATGCTGTGGAAACCGGCAAGTACGACCCGAGCCTGCCGCTGGCGTTCCATATCGCGCGCCGGTTCGGCATGACGATTGAGGAGATTTTCGAGGCGGAATCGGATGATACAAGTCACCAATCTCACTAAGACCTTCACTGACCCCAAGCGGGGCGCCGTCCACGCCGTGGATCACATCACGTTCGAGGTGCGGGAGCGGGAGATCTTCGGGCTGCTGGGCCCCAACGGCGCCGGAAAAACAACCGCCCTGCGCATGCTCGCCACGGTCATGAAGCCGTCCGAAGGGACGGCCGTCCTGGGCGGGCACGACGTCGTCCAGGAGCCCGAGCAGGTGCGCAAGCAGATCGGGTTCCTCTCCGGCGACATGGGGCTATACCACCGGCTCACTCCGCGCGAGACGCTCAACTTTTTCGGGCGGCTCCACGGGCTCGACGGCGAAAACCTCAAGAGCCGGATTCGGGAAGTCTTCGCGCTGTTCGACATCGAGAAGTTCGCGGACACCCAGGTGGACAAGCTCTCCACCGGCATGCGCCAGCGCGTGGCCATCGCGCGCACCCTGGTCCACGACCCGCCCATCCTGATCTTGGACGAGCCGGCCTCCGGCCTCGATGTGCCCACCGCCCGCGTGATCGAGGAGTTCATTTTGAAATCGCGCAACGCGGGCAAGTCGATCCTTCTCTCCACCCACGTGATGGAGGAGGCCGAGTACCTCTGCGACCGCATGGCGGTCATCCACGAGGGCAAGGTCAAGATCGTCGGCACGATGGCCGACTTGCGCGCCGCCACCGGCAAGGAGCGCCTGCGCGAAATCTTCCTCAACCTGCTGGGCATGGAAGCGATGGAAAGGAGAACCAACCATGAGTCTTAGCTCGATCTCCACGATTTACCGGAAGGAAATGCTCGACATGGTCCGCGACCGACGCACGCTGATCAGCATGGTGTTGGTTCCCATCGCCGCGATGCCGGTGCTGTTTCTCTTCATGGGGCGAATGATCTCTTCGGCCGAGAAGCGAGCCGGCGAGGAATCGGTCACCATCGCCGTTCAAGGCAGCGAGCGGCTGCCGGGCTTGCTCAATGCGCTGGCTGGCGCGCGCTTCAAGCTCGTGGACAAGGCGGACCTGAAGGCGGCGGTAGAGAAGAAGGAGATTGCCGCGGGAGTAGAGCCGGTCCTGCTTGCTGGCGGCGTCAAAGAGGTGCGCATCTACACCGACCAGACCCGCGATGCCTCGGGCGTGGCCGCCGGCAAAATCCGCGTGGTGCTCGATCTGTTCAAGGATAACCTCGCCAAGCAGCAGCTCATCGCCCGCGGGGTGCCCGTCGAAGTGCTTTCCCCATTCACGGTGAAGCGCGTCGATCTGGCCCCCGCAAAGAAGATGGCGGGAATGGTTTGGGGCTCCATGCTGGGCTACGTCGTGGTGCTGCTCATGTTCTCCGGAGGAATGTACCCGGCCATCGACCTCACGGCCGGCGAAAAAGAGCGCCGGACGCTCGAGGTGCTGCTCTCGGCCCCGGCCGGGCGCGATGAAATCATCCTCGCCAAGATTCTCGCAACCACCAGCGCGGTGGCCATCACCGCCCTGCTCAGCATCCTGAGCCTGGTGGTGTCGTTGCGCTACGTGGACTTCGGCAAGGCTTCGAAAATGCTCAAGCCTGGCGGTTTGGCGCTGGATCCGTCGGTGCTCCCGCTGGTGATGCTGGCGCTCGTGCCGACGGCCATTATGGCCGCTTCGATCATGGTCGCCATCGCGCTGTTCGCCAAGAGCTTCAAGGAGGCGCAGAGCTACCTCACACCGCTGATTATGGCCGTGATCTTCCCGCTGATTGCGGGGATGCTCCCGGGCATCCAGCTCACTCCGGCGCTGGCGCTGATCCCGCTGTTCAACGTCTGCCAGTTGATCAAGGAGATCTTTCAGGGCGACTTCAATCGCCTGAGCTTCGCCATTACGATGGCTTCGAACATCGTCTACGCCGGGATCGCCTTCTTCGCCGCGGTGCAGGTATTCAAGAGCGAGAAGGTGCTGTTCCGCACGTAGGGAGCGGACTACTTCCCGATACAAAATGTCGAGAAGATCCGGTTCAGAATGTCGTCGGCGGTGGTAGCGCCGGTAATTGCGTCGAGCGCCTGAAGCGCGGCGTAGAAGTCGAGCAGGAGCATTTCGTGCGGGATGCGCTCCGCGACGGCGGCACGGCCTTTCTCGAGGGCCGCGAGCGCCTCCTTCAGCAACCGTTCGTGACGCAGGCTGGTGATGAAGCCGGTCTGGTTGTCCATGCCGGCGGGGGCGATGGCCTCGGCGATGCGGCGGCGCAGGGTCGCAATGCCCTCGCCGGTGAGCGCGGAGACGGCCACGTAATCGCCGTCGATTTCGGCGCGCCGATCGAGATCGCACTTGTTGCCCACCAGCAGGCAGCGTCCCTGGCGCCGGGCGCGCTCGACGAGCGCAAGATCCTCCGCCTCGAACGGCGCTGAGAGATCCACCACCACCAGCGTCAGGTCCGCGTCCGCCATGGCCTGGAAGCTGCGCTCGACGCCCAGCGTTTCCACCCGGTCCTGGCCCGGCCGTATGCCCGCCGTATCGATGAACTTCACCGGGATGCCCTCGATGGCTGCGACTTCGCTGACCAGATCGCGCGTGGTGCCGGGGGTTTCGGTGACGATGGCCCGGTCCTGCTCGAGCAGGCGGTTGAAGAGGCTGCTCTTGCCGACGTTGGGCCGCCCGACGATGGCCAAATTCAATCCTGAGTGGACCAGCTTGCCGTACTCGAAGCTCGAGACGAGTTCCTCGATGCCTTTCGCAACCGGCTCGATGCGCGCCAGGATCTCGGCGTCTGAGGCCACGCTGACGTCATCTTCTGCGAAGTCGATGCCGGCCTCGAGCAGGGCGATCAACTCGACAAGTTGCTCCTTGAGCGGGGCAACGCGGCGGGAAACGGAGCCGCCGGCCTGCTGGGCCGCGATGCGCGCCTGATAAAGCGTGGTGGCCTCGATGAGATCGCGCACCGCCTCCGCTTGCGGCAAATCGATGCGGCCGTTCAGGAACGCGCGCAGCGTGAACTCTCCCGGCTCGGCCAGCCGCGCGCCGGAATCGCAGGCGCGCTCGACCGCGTGGCGCAGCACGATGGGCGAGCCGTGGCAGGAGATCTCCACCACGTCCTCGGCGGTATAGGAGCGCGGCCGCGCGAAGAAGCTCACCACCACCTCGTCCACCGCGTGGCCGTCGGAGTCGGGCAACTCGGCGAGCGTGGCGGTCCAGGGCTCCCATTCCGGTGGCTTGCGGAAGCGAAGGATGCGCGCGGCGATCTCCCGCGCCTGGGCGCCCGAGAGGCGCAGCACACCGAGACCTCCCCGGCCCGGAGGCGTGGAGACGGCGACGATGGTGTCGGCGAGGTTCAATCCTGGGTCAGCGCCGCCGCCCACGCCGCATCGGCGCTCGAGCGGGTTCGGCCGTCGGAAACGGCGACGAGGGCATGTGGGCCGGATAGATCACCACCTGGCGCTGCGGCCCCAGACCCACGCTCTCGCTGCGCACGGCGGTCTCGTTCCGCAGCGCAAGGTGAATGATGCGGCGTTCCCGGCTGTTCATCGGGTTGAAGGGAAACGGCGCGCCGCTGCGCTTGACCCGTTCGGCCGCCGTGAGCGCGCTCAGCCGCAGCTCCTCGATGCGCAACATGCGGTAATCGTTGGCGTCGAAGCACAACCGCGAATGGTCTTCCGGCCCCATCCGCAGGCTCTCCATGGTGAGCTGCTCGAGCGCCAGCAGCACCTCCGCCTTGTTGGCCAGCAGCAGATCTACGTCCGGCCCCGAGAACTTCACCACCACGTCCGGGTTCTCGAAATCCGGATGCCGGGTCTCCCCGTCGCAGATCCGGAAGCCGACCTCGAACCCGGCCCTTTCGATCACCGCGCGCAGGAACTCGCCGATGCGCGACTCCACCGCGGACAGCGTGTACTTGCTCTCGCTCACCCTTTACCCCCGCCCTTCTTGCGTTTCGCAACCGTCGGCGCGGCCTCGGGAGGCGGCGCCGGCATGCTCCGGTTTATGAACCACTGCTGCCCAATCCCAACCACGTTGCTGGTGAGCCAGTATAACACCAGACCACTCGACATGTTATAGAACATAAAGCCGAACACCAGCGGCAGGAACATCATCATTTTCGCCTGCGCAGGGTCCTGCCCGGGGGTCGGGGTCATCTTCTGCATCACGAACTGCGCAACGATCATCAGCACCGGCAGGATGTGGATGGGCAGGTGCTCCGGCTGGGAAAGGTCCGTCACCCAAAGCCAGTTAGCGCCGCGCATCTCGATGGCCACCGTTAGCACGTTGTAGAAGCCGATGAAGAAGGGGAGTTGGATGAGCATGGGAAGGCAGCCGCCCATGGGGTTGACTCCGTGCTTCTTGTAGAGTTCCATCACCTCCTGGTTCTGCTCGGCTTTCTTCGGATCGCGCATCCCAATGCCCTTGTACTTGGCGTTGATGGCATCGATCTGCGGCTTGAGCCCCTGCATCTTCTTCATCGATTTCATGCTGGTGAACTTCAGCGGCAACAGCGCGAAATTGATGAGGATGGTGATCAGGACAATCGCCCAGCCGTAGTTGTGCGCCACGTGATCGTTGAGCCAGTTCACGATCAGGAACAGTGGCTTGGCCAGCCAGCCGAACCAGGTGCCGAAATCGACGATTTGCTCCAGCTTGGGGTTGACCTTCTTGAGGATGTCGAGGTCCTTCGGCCCCACGAAGAGCAGGAACTGGTTTGCGTTCGACCCTCCCACGGCGGCGCCGGCGTGCACCACGCCCGTCACGTCGTCAGCGCTCGTCCGGAGGGCGGTCGGCCCCTCTTTGAGAGGCAGGAAGACGGCGGCGAAGTAGGTGTCCTCGATGCCGGCGAACGAGAAGGACCCCCAGTCGGTGAAGGACCCGTTCTTGGCGTCGCCGGCGGTCTTGAGCACGAGCTTGCCGGAAGACTGGTCGAAGCGCACGCTGCGTTGCACGCCCGCGGCGTTCTGCACGGCGCCGTCGCCGAAACCTCCGCGCCACTCGATGAGGTGTGCCAGGCCCGTGCCGCCCACACTCACTTCCGAAGTGAACTCCGAGAGGTAGGTCTGCTTGTCGAGCCGAAGCGACTTGCGCGCAACCACCTCGCCGTCGGAGTACTCGTACTCTACGCCGAGGCCGTCCGCCGCGGGCTTGACGGCGTACAACACCTGGTTGAGATCCACTTCCGGCGCGGCGTCCTTGTAAGTGAGCGAAAACGGGTAGCCGGTCTTCAGGGCGCCGGCCGCGCTGACCAGCTCGAGCGGCTTGCCGGCGCTGTCCTTGTACTTCTTGAGGACCCAGCTCTTCACCACCGCGCCGCGGTTCGACATCACAATCTTGTAGACCTCGGTCTCGACCGGGAACTCCTGTTCCTTCTCCGCCGAAATGCGGGGCGCCGCGGGTTTGGCCTCATCTGCAGCCCGCGCGGCTCGTGGAGGCTTCGCGGGCGCAACCTGCTCCGCCGGCGCCGGCTTTCCCGCGGGCTGGGTGGCGGTGGTCTGAGCCGGCTTGGGAGGCGGTTCCTGCGGCCCGAAGCTCTTGTAGAGGTAGGGCATCAGGAATAGCACCCCTCCCATCAGCAGGAACGCCAGAACCAGCCGCTTCTCCATGGACAGCTCCTCGGGAGGCTTCGGTCCTCCTGGTTTGGTACCGTTGGGGATGTCCGCCATGGGCTTAAGTAGTTTCCCTTCTCCAGTTCATCGCACCGGATCGAACCCGCCCGCGTGAAACGGGTGGCAACGCAGCAGCCGTTTGAAGCCGAGCCAGACTCCCCGCGGCGCGCCATACTTTTCCACCGCCTGGAACATGTACTCGGAACAGGTCGGCTGGTAGCGGCAGGCGGAGGGCAGCAGCGGCGAAATCAGCCGCTTGTAGCCGCGCAGGAGGAACAGGATCAGAGCTTGCATCGGGAAAACAACCGGCCGACTTCGCGGGTGAGGTCCGCGAATGGCGCCTTCAGCACAGCCCGGCGAGGGTTGATCACGATCTCCCACTGTGGCTCGAGTTGACAGAGTTGACGGCGAACCGCTTCCCGCATCCGCCGCTTGATTCGATTCCGATCCACCGACTTGCCCAGCGCTCGCGGCGTCGTGAACCCGATCCGGGGACCTTGCGTCGCCGCCTGGCCCAGGCAGAAGGCCGCAAAGTACGGCCCCGACACCCGAAGCCCCTCGGCGTAGACCCGGCGAAAGTCCGCCGGCCGCAGAATTCGCGCGCCTTTCGGGAACGACTGGTCAATCGGTTTAATCGGCGTTGGCGTAACGAACGGTGCGCTCGTCGCTGACCGTCAGCTTCCAGCGGCCCTTCGCGCGACGGCGCGCGATCACTGCCCGCCCGTCCTTGGTTTTCATGCGTGCTCGAAAGCCATGCGTCTTGGCCCGGCGACGATTATTCGGCTGAAAAGTTCGTTTTGGCATTTTGCTTTCCGACCCGGAACACAGGAGCCGCTCGCAAGCACAAGCCCGGCTTCGAGATATACTCCAGATCCTTCAGTATACGGGGCCGCCGAAGGGGTGTCAAACGCGCTGGGAGTTGCGCGCTCCGAGGCATACAATCTCGCACTGTCGAAGCTGGAACGGAATCTGGGGCGCGATCGGGAAGACATCGAGCATCTCGGCCGGATCGTGCCGCTGGATGCGGACGCGCAGGGGCAGCGGTATAAGCAGGAACTCCGCCCTTATCTCACGAAGGTCGAGCGCCACGACCTGAACAGCAATTCGATCTTGCCGACGATCTCGTGCTCCCGGCTGTTTGGGTCAGTATTGAGCCGTTCATGCGTGCGCCGCACGAAGTCCGATGTCTTGAATGGCTCCAACGCCGGGAAGAGACGCCGCTGATCTGCAATATACTTTTGTGTGGCCGCTTTCACCGTCAGGCCCCGATCAATGGTTGGAACCTTTCCACCACGCTGGTGCTCTTCAATCACGAGAGCGAACCGCTGGTTCACATAGGTATCGGCGGCTGTCTTCGTGGTGATGTGCGGTGGGAGTGCTCCGTTGAATTCCTCAAGCAACTTGCCGGTCAGTGGGTCCGTGATCGTGTAGCGGGCGTACACCCGGCATCCATCGAACTTCTTCCTGGGATGCTTGGCCTTTGCGTTGGGGCAGGTAGCCTTGTGACAGGGGGTAGATCTCACGTTTCACTTGCCCCATTTTGCACGCAGAGCGCCTACATCTGCAAATAAGTTGGTATGTTATTGATTATAAAGTAGTTAATGGCGGAGAGAGAGGGATTCGAACCCTCGATACAGTTTCCCGTATACACGCTTTCCAAGCGTGCGCCTTCAACCGCTCGGCCATCTCTCCGGGATGCGGGGAACGCGCGGCTGCTAGCTCCAGGATACCAGCAAGATCAAGGCTTCGGCTGGGCGGCGGTGCGGTACAGGAAGTCGCGCACGCGCAAGTACCACTCGGCGCCCAGTTGCGGCGGCCCACCGGGGGCCTGACACCACTTCTCGCGGTCGGCGGCTCCAAGCGCCTCCAGGATCTCGGCCGGCAACGTGGCCCTGCCGAGGGACCGCGCCAGCGCCATGTCCTGCCGCGCGTTGCGCCGGATCAGGCCGCGGACCGTGAGCGGCCCTTCCTCGCCACCGCGGACGGCCCCG
>Ga0182017_10003921_pt1 | contig 11083 bp, 10 predicted proteins | sample 712E3DmetaG_FD_120492 | JGI IMG/M metagenome (GOLD analysis project Ga0182017, IMG submission 120492) | Permafrost microbial communities from Stordalen Mire, Sweden - 712E3D metaG | ecosystem: Environmental > Terrestrial > Soil > Wetlands > Permafrost | place: Sweden: Stordalen | collected... | reverse complement strand
GCCGCCTGTCGGGGCGTGGGTGGTGCCACCTTGAGGGGTCACGTTGCCGCCATTACCACCCGCGGAACTGTTTCCTCCCCCGCTCGATCCCCCGCTATCGTCGCTCGGAGCAGGCAGACAGTTGGTCGTGCCCAGGAAGAGCAATCCAACGCAACTGACTCGCGCGAGAGCCCAGGCTGCGCCACGAAGTGCTCGACTGAAGTCTAGTTTTACGGTCATGGTTCCCTCTCTTGCCGCCAGGTGGATGTGGCGAACTCTACCCAGTTGTAAATGAAGCGTGCAACAATTCCCACGGAGTGTGGGCCGAAATATAGATCATTTCATGCAGATCCTGCATCCAATCAGCCGGGCTAGCGCATAACGACAAGCATTCCGATGGCGCGGAAAGACTCGGCGGCGGCAGGCGACACTCAGTTGCGTTTCTTGGCCGCCGCGCGTGCGGTCGAGCGTGGCTTCGGCCTGAGTGAATGGCTCGAAGACGCGCGAGAGCATCTCGTGGCTCAAGCCGACCCCGGTGTCCCGCACGCGAACCACAGCCATGTCTTGCGTTCCCGTTGGCATTATCCATCCGCGAATCGCCACCTGTGAAGGCTGTCGATCATGGATTCTGTAAGCCGAGTAGGCCAAATGCAACTGCCTGGCACCGCTGGTTGCGAGTTCCTCCAGCGCCGGCAGGGGTGTACACTCGGCCCGTGCCGACGCCTATGCGCAAAAAGCTACGGTCCAGTGCGACAGGAACTGTGTCCTGCCTCCTGGCCGCTCTGGTCCTCGCCCTCGCCAGCCCTGCGCTCGGCGACGATAGCGCCACCGAGCAGGCCAGGCAGCACTACGAGATCGGGACCCAGCAGTACGACCTCGGCCATTGGGACGATGCGATCCGAGAATTCGAGAAGGCCTACGAGCTGCGGCCCGACCCCAGCTTCCTCTACAATCTGGCGCAGGCCTACCGCCGCAAGGGCGACCCCAAGCGGGCGCTGGATCTCTACAAGAACTATCTGGCCAAGGTCCCCAAGACTCCTCAGCGCCCTGAGATCGAAGAGAGAATCAAGAGCCTGCAGAAGCAGATCGAGGAGGCGGCCCCTGCCAAGCCCGCCGCGCCTGCGCTGGAACCGACAGTTACATCCCCTGTGCTGCCTGCGAGCCCAGCGGAGGTGCCAGCCCCAACCGAGGCGTCCGCGACGTCTGCGCCGCAGGTCAGCCCAAGCCCAGCGGCCTTGCCTGCGACCAGCCCGGTTTCTCCGCCGGCCCAGCCGACCGGCCAAGCTCCTGCGGCTGCCACCGAAAGCAAGAGCACCCCAGCTTCCGTTGTGGCCAAGGCCAGCGAGCCTGCACCGCGAGGGCGCAACCTTCGCATCGCAGGCATTGTCTGCGGTTCCGTCGGAGTCGCCGCCATCGTACTGGGTGCCCTTTATGGGGTGCAAACGCAATCGCTGTCGCACAAGGTCACCACGGCTGACCAGTTCAATCCGAAGGACGATTCAGCGGGCGTGGCCGCGCAGAAGGCGCAGGGGTTCTACTTTCTCGTGGGCGCGGTCGCCACGTTGGTCGGTGGCGGCCTCTACTACTATGGCTGGCGAGCCGCACGCGAAACACCCTCGCGAGTGAGCGTGAGCCCTGTGTTGGGCCCCGGAGCCGCGGGCATCTCGGCCATGGGGGTATTCTGATGGCAATCGCGAAGCCAAGCTTCGATCTCCTGTTGGCGTTCGGCTTGCTGGCTGCGCTGTCGTGCAAATACGATCCTCGTCCGCCCAACGGAGTCCAGACGTGCGCCGGCACAGACGCCGGAAAGCAATGTCCTAGTGGATACGAGTGCCGAGCCGGCAAGTGCTACAACACCCCGGCCGATGACGGCGGACTTGGGCTAGACGCGCCCCAGTCCGTCGGCGGGAGTGGTGGGAATGGAGCTGGTGGCAACGCTGGGGCTGGGGACACGATGACCAGCAACCCCGACTCAAGCGCGGCCTGTGGCCAGCTGACCCAGTCTTGTTGTGCCAACAGCCAGTGCACGGCAGGGACCGTGTGCAATGGTGCGAGCTGCGTGCTCTGCGGCGCCAGTGACCAGCTCTGCTGCGCAGGCAACACCTGTGCGACAGCAGGGCTGGTGTGCAGCGGCGGGAGCTGCGTGGCCTGCGGGGCCCGCACCCAGCCCTGCTGCGCAGGCAACGCCTGCAATAGCGAGCTCGCCTGTTCCGCCAATGGCAACTGCGTTCTCTGTGGGGCACTGGCTCAGCCTTGCTGCTCCGGCGACACTCCTTGCCGCAACTCCCTGGTGTGTACCGACAAGACCTGCGTGCAGCCCAACGTCGACGGTGGGAGCGCGACGGCGACGGCCACGACGTACGACGCCGGAATCGCGACGTTCACGGCAATCGTGACAAACACGGAAACCATGACGTTGAGCAAGACCCACACGGCCGGGGCCACCCTCCTCAGGACCGGCACGAATACCAAGTCGCAGACTGCGAGCGAATCCGCAACCATCACCGCGACGGCGACGGCTACCACCACCACCGGACCGAAGTCCGACGCCGGGAGCGATGCCTCAACCAAGACGTCTCTCCGCACCAGCATCATCATCGGCACGGCTTCCGCCGTTTCCGCCGGCTTGCCTGCAATGCCCTAGATCATGTCAGCGCACCTTCAGCGAGTGCCCGCGCGAGCTGGCGAAACGCGGCCGCGCGGTGAGAGAGCCGGTTCTTTTCCTCAAGCGGGATCTCGGCCATGGTGCGCCCCAGAGACTCGATGAAGAACAAGGGATCGTAGCCGAATCCGCCCACGCCACGCGCGGACTCTAGCAGGCGGCCTTCGCACGCGCCCATGCGCACGAGTTCCAGATTGCGGGCCGGGTCGACGAACGCAGCGGCGCATCGGTAGCGAGCGGTGCGCTTCTCGGTCGGGACGCCAGCCAACTCGCGCAACATCTTCTGGTTGTTTCGCGCATCATCGCTGATATGGGAACCCTGAGAGGGTTCGCTTTGCCCTTCGGCCCCCACCTGCCTCCTCCTCCCCGCTCGCTTCGCTCGGCCTCGCCATTCCCTCCCGCGATGGTCCGCGGCGAGCAAAGCTCGCCCGCTCCCCACGCGACTAGGCTCGCCGCTCCATCGCGCCGAGTACACGCCAGGGGCTCCGTAGAGAGCATCCACTTCGATGCCCGAATCGTCGGCCAGGGACGGCAATCCAGTGGCGGCTGCTGCCTGGCGCGCCTTGGACAGGGCGTTGCCTTCGAAGCTGGGCTCGTCCTCGACGAGCGCGCACTCAGGCGCGACCTCGTCGATGGAAACCAGGTCCCAGGCCAGGCCCACATCGGCCAGCAGCACGCCGATCTCGCGCAACTTGTGCCGGTTGCGGCTGGCAACCACGACCCTCACGGGAGCCTGGCCGCCTGCAGAGCTTTCTGCTGGAGAGCAAAGAGCTGTTTCGCACCCACGCTCGCCAAGGTCACGAGCTTGGCGTAGTCGTCGGCGGAGAAGGGCTCTCCCTCGGCCGTGCCCTGGATCTCGATGAACTGGCCGGCGTCGGTCATCACGAAATTGAAGTCCACGTCGGCCGCCGAATCTTCTTCGTAGGACAAATCTAGGCGCGGCTCGCCTGCCACCAGGCCCACCGACAGCGCCGCCACCGCCCGGCGCAGGGGATCGTGGGCCAGCTTCTCGCTCTTCACCAACCGCCGCAGGGCCAGGGCCAGCGCGACCCATCCCCCGGTGATGGCCGCTGTGCGCGTGCCGCCGTCGGCCTGGATCACGTCGCAGTCCACGGTCAGTTGACGTTCGCCCATATGCGCGGTCCGCACCGCCGCGCGCAGGGCCCGGCCGATGAGCCGCTGGATCTCCTGGCCACGGCCGCCCGGATTGCGGCCGGAACGCGTATGGGTCGAGCGCGGGAGCATGGCGTATTCGGCGGTGACCCAACCCTTGCCCTGCCCCGCCAGGAAAGGCGGCACCTTGTTCTCGACGGTGGCGGTGCAGATGACCTTGGTCTCGCCGAACTCAACCAGGGCCGAACCTTCGGCGTAGCGGTTGCAATCCGGCGTGATACGGATGGCGCGCAATTCGTCAAGTCGTCGGCCGTCAGGGCGCATGGTGGGCAGGAGGATCCCTGTCCTCTGGCGCCCTGTCAACCAACACGCTCACGGCTGAGTCGGACCGGACCCACGTGACCAGCGTCACACTTGTAACCTCGGACAAGCGCGCCCTTGACCTTCATGTTGCAGGAATGTTGTAGATTGCCCGCCATGTCATCGACTCCGGATTCCGCCGACCGGCCGCTGGCGTCGGACCTGGCCGGGGCGAAACCTGCGCGACCGGCTCGGGGGCGCATGCGTCGACTGGCTGACCACGCCGACATCGTGGTCGCCGCGCTGCTGTGCTCTGCGCTGGCCGTGATTCTGTGGAGTCAGGGTGGCCAGGACGATTGCTACATCACCTACTGGGCGGCCCGAGCCCTGGCCGAACACGGACAGATCCTCAACTACAACGGACTGCGCCTGGAACAAAGCTCGTCGCTTTCGCTTGTCCTGGTCCTCGCGCTGGTCTACCGGCTCACGCCCCTGTCTATGCCCACCGTCGCGTACTGCGTCTCGCTGGGGGCCGGGGTGACGACCATGTTGCTGGCTGTGCGGGTCGGCCGGCGCATGGGCCTAGGCTCGCGCGCCGGTCTGGTGGCCGCCCTCGGCACCTTCGGCTGCTTCAGTTACTGGGCCACCAGCGGGATGGAAACCGCCCTGACCACAGCCGCTGCCCTTTGGTTCATCGACGAGTGCACCCGTGCGACAGAAGAGCGCAAGCGCTGGCACTGGCTGCACTTCGGGGCTGCGGCGTTCCTGTTTGCGGCGGCACGACCCGAGACGCCCATCTTGCTCGTCGGTCTTGTCCTGCTTTCCATCGTCCTCGCTCTGGTCTCGCGGCGGTCCGGGGCGCAGAGCGCGTGGCAGGCCCTCCGTCTCCCGATGGGCCGCGCGGCCCTGGCCATGGGTGTGGTGGGAATGCTGTTCGGATTTCGCAAACTGTACTTCCATGCCTGGTGGCCCAATCCCGCGCTCATGAAGGTGGGCGGGTTCAATGCCGAGGACGGAGCGCGCTACCTGTGGGACGTGGGACTCGCCTTCGGCGCATTTCCCCTGCTGCTCTTCGTGGCTGGCCTCGCGGTGCTGGTGATGCGGCGGGTGCGGGGCGCGGGCAATGCGACCGCAGAGCTGGTGGCCAGCCTGGGGCTGGCCCAGCTCACTTTCCTGGTGGCCAGCGGCGGCGACTGGATGGCAGGGGCAAGATTTCTGGCGCTCATCGTACCCTCCCTGGTTCTTGTTGGATTCTTGGCCCTGGAGCAATTCGCGCCGGCGGCGTCAGGGCGGGCCGGACTGGCGGCGCTCTACGCAGCGGCGAATCTGGTGTTCGCGCTCCAGCTTCTGCATCAGGGGGCGGTGGAAGGCCAGCCGTTGTGGACCATGGGCGGGCTCTTCGCCCGCTTCGATGTGCGGGTGAAAGACCCCCACCAGTTTTCACGGGTGGAGCTGCTCAACAAGATGCACCGCCGCGACGCCGTTACGGTCAGCGAGTTGTTGCCGATCGCGGACGCCCTGGTCGCGCAGGTGAAGACGCGGCCCCTCTACGTGATGACCGGGCAGGCCGGAATGACGGCCTACCATTTGGCGTCCAGGCATTTCGGCAAGGTCAACATCCTCGACTTGTGGTCGCTCACCGATCGTCAGCTCCTCGACTGCCTCCCCCGCGGCACTGTGTCGGCCGGCAAGTGGGGCACCTTCATCGGCCAGGATCGCCCGCTGAGAGAGCACGCGGAGATTACCAGACGCTGTGGGCTGCCTTTGCCCGACATCTTCTACAACGCGGTCCTAAACGACTTCCTGCTCCCGCTCTTTTCACAGCTCGACTACGTTGTCCTGTATCGCCAGGTGGGCCGGATCAAGAACTCCGAGGGGCAGAAATTTTTCCCCGGCGACGAGGAAGCCGACGGTTACGTCGCGGTCAGACGGGATCTAGCACTGGCAGCCGGCCTGCAGCAGAAGCCCGTCTGGCATTGGGATCTCAATCCACCGTAGCGCCACAACGTTACCACCACATGCTGGCGGCGATGGTGAACGTGTGCTTGTCGGGCTGAATGGGATTCCAAAGGGCGCCGGGCTGGCCATACGGGTAGGGCATGCCTGGCCACGGCCCCAAGGTGGAGTCCGTGTTCTTGAAGTACCAGCTTCCGTACCCATAGTACTGATATTGAATCATCACCTGCTCGCGTGTGACGAATGCCGTGTGAAAGATCAGCCGCGGAGACACAACCCAGAAGTCGTGAGTGCGGTCGCCCATGTTTGGCTGGACCGAGTCGAACCGAACACCGCCAGACATGAACGTCAGCGGCGCGTAGAGCCACTGTGTGCCCAATTTCAGCTTGCTCTTGCCCATCAGCGCCATCGCCGGCTCGTCCCTCGGGGCAAGGCCACCAATACGGTTGTACATACCGAAAACCTGTATGGTGAAGTCCGCGCCTTGTCCCCACCACTCCTGCGGCCGGAGGAGAAAGGCCGCCAAGCTGAAGGTGTATTGAAACCCGACGCTGTTGACCGTGCTGTAGCCATGACTGGATATTATGCCGCCGGCATAGTTGGCCCCGGTATAGTTGGCCTGGTACTGCCAGCCGCCTTGAGAGTGAAGGACCTCGATTGTGTCTGACAAGACACCCACGTTTGCCGTCTTGATGGAGGAGAAGCCGAGGTAGCCGTCGCCAAGCCATCCACCGTCCAGTCTCAGATCGACGCCCAGAATCCGCATGCGGCCATCCTTGGCTGCGTAGGACAAACCCGGGCTGGCATAGTCAGTGGGCTTCTGGGCCGAGGTGGGATCGTTCAGGTCGGTCCGCATCGCGTCCATGGTCCAGGTAAACATGCAGTGGCCTGTCAATGTGAGAACCTGAGCGAACACCCCGCCCACGTGGCCGTGGGCCAACATGGTTGTTCCCATCTGTGCGTGCCCAGGGAAAGGCTGCCACGATGGGTAGGGTTGCTGAGCCCACTGCTGCACATCCATCTTGGCGCCGCCGCCTCCCTCTGCAACGAGCCTGAAATTGTCGGCCAGGTCAAAATTGAATGTACCGGTGGCGCCGGCGATGCGCGTGCGGCCAATCATGTACGTGTCATAGGCACCGCCATCGTACTTGCCCATGGCGCCGTAGCGGTCCCCGAATACGCCCACGTTCCACACCATCATGCCGACGTCGCCGAGAGCGTCGGGAAAATTGAGAGTGACGAAAGCCCGGTCGATGCCGAGCTGGTCCTGCAGCTCGCGCCAGCCGCCCGACTTGATGTTGTAGCTGGCGATGGCCATGGTCATGGTCACGCGGTTATTCCCATACTGGAAGAGCATCTCGCCCCAGGGCCCGGGGTTGTTGTTGGTGAAGCTCCATGTGGTGTAGTTCGAATCGGGCGTCACCGGTGGGGCGTGGAACTGAATCCCGTGGCCGGACTCCGAATCCATGCTCAGCCGCATGGGACCGCGGAAGAAGCCGTGAAACCTAAAACCCCAAGTCGAAGTGGGCGCCTCGGGCAGCGCGGGCGGACCGTTCGAAGGACTAGCAACCGCGGTGGTCTGTGGCGAGAGTCCGAGCTGGGTGGTGTTTGCTCGACGCTTGGGCTGCGGGCTGGCCGTGGCGGCTTCCGGCTTGAGCGCGTCCGCCTCGCGGGGGGCGCCCGCGACCGCCGCTTCTGTCGCGCCGACACCCGCAACCGGGGCCACCGCAGCCGACGAGGTTTCGTCATCATTCGCTGCCGGAAAACCGGCTTGGGCAAACGCGGCCCTGCCCACAGCCAACCAAGTCACAAAGCTGAGGGAAGTGGAAAGCAGGCACGGGACATGTCGGTTTCTCGGAGGGGCGGTCGTCGTGGAGCGAGCCTGGTTGAGCATCCGCCCTGGTTGGGTCATTTCGCACATTTCCGACCTCCCTCACATCACCCCCAACTGCCTCTCTCGTCAAGTAGCAGCCCAATCAAGCGGAAGGCTCGCCACGATGGGCGGCCCTTTCGTCTCTCAGGGGAGGCTGATAGCCGACAGGCAGAACTTGAAATTGAGCCAGGCTTCTTCGGACAACAGCTGCAAGGCGAAGTAGTCGATCTTGGTGAAGTCGGTCAGGTGTGGAGCACCAGGGCTCCAGCAATCTTCGAAATCAGAGGGCCTCACGCTCGCCCCGGATCGGTAGTTGGCCACGCAATACGCCCGCTGGGCCGGATCGCCCGCGCGATGAGCGACCAGTCGGTAGTGGCCGAGGTTGCCCCGGAATTCGAAGGCGATGCTCGAGCTTGCGCCGCCGCCCCAGGCTTTCTGATCTTCGCGCGTGTGCCACATCATGAGCACGCCCCAGTTGGTGTCCCAGTCGCACCTCTTGGGCAGGCCGGCCTCGTCCACGCAGGCAAGTTGGGGTGTCTTCCCGCTTGTGCATAGCGCCCCGTCATCAAAGTAGAGATGGTTGGCCGAGGCATAGGCGCGTTTCGAAAAGGTGGTCCCCGAACCGCGAAGAACTCGAATCGGGCCCGTGGCACCGCCGACCAGCTCCCCGTTACGACCGATGGTCAGGCGGCGCGGGCCAGGCGGTGCAGGCGCAGGCGCGTCGTCCGCTGCGGCAGACGCGGCCCAGGCGCCAGGCCCCAGCTCGGATATGGCGGCGGGAGTCTCAGGCGTCGCATCGAGGCTCTTTGCCCTCGCGAAGTAGGCGAGATTGCGAGCCGCGCTCTTCCTGTTGGGAGCGCCTCTCTTGCGCTCAGCGCGAGCCGACGAACCTGGGGCAGCGGCCGATTCTGCCGCGGTCTTCTCCGAGCTCTCGGTCGCAACGGCCTGCACGAGCGTGGCCTGCGCCCCTGGGGGGACGACCAAGTCGCCCATCACCACACTGGCCGTGGTCGTGTCCACGTCGAGCCTATGTCCAGCGCGCACCGGGGTGGGGTCGTGCAGCGGATCGCCGCTTACCATCACTTCCCCATCTTTCACCCCCAAGCTGAAATGGCCTGGCCCGGGCGCCCAATCCACCTCGAAGCGAGTGCCGGTCACCCGCGTGTGCAAAGGCCCGGTCAGCACTTCCCAGCGACACCCAGGACGGTGAACCACGGACAGACCCGCGTGGCCACTCGCCAGCGCCAGCTGAGCCCCGCGCCAGAAACCCAACCCGCGCACCCGGCCGGAACTGCCCTGCCCCAGCGTGATGCGCGTGCCGTCGTCAAACGCGACTACGCACACGCGATCTGCAGGAACCGACAGACTGCCATCCGAGGCCGGCGAGCAGCCCTGTGCTTGCCATCCCAGGGTACGGCCCGCTGCGATCCAGAGGACCAGGCCCGCCAGGGCTGGAACAGCCAAAACCCACCAGCGCCGTCGCAGAAAGCTTGGCCTTCCCGCAAGGGCCCGTTCGATCTCGGCCCATTGCCGGAGATCGGCAGGCTGCTCCCCTGCCGCGCGCGCGGCGAGGTCACCCAGGGCGTGACAGCGGACCTCGCCCGCGTTCAATGAATCTTGTGGTTTGGTCAACTGGTCCCTCCCTGGCTGAGCAGACCCGCATATTGCGCGAGGGCCGGCTCGGATTTCATGCGCGAGTCGACCCGCAGAGCGAGACGAGCTAGGCGCCGCTTGACGGTGGAGAGGCTCATTCTGTGAGCGGCTGCCACGTCGTTCATTTCCATCTTCTCGACGAACCGGGCGACGAACAGCGAGCGATCCTCTGCGCCCAGGCTGTCCAGCAGCCGGTACAGCGCGCGCACCGCCTCGCGCGCCTCGTCTGCCGCGCCGAGCGCGACGGTGCCGGGCCACTCGTCGCTCGAGTTCAGGCCCACAATCGCCCGAATGCGACGGCGCCTGGACTCGTTGCGAGCCACGCCCAGGGTGACGCCGATGATAAAGCCCGGCAGTGCAGCAGGCTCGCGCAGTTCATCCAGACGCTTGAACACCCGCATGAACGCCTCCTGGCAGACATCAGGGTGATCGGGTCCCGGCCCGAAAAACCGCCTCACCAATCGCTGCACCAGGGGTGCGTATTTCTCCCAGATGGCCTGGCAAGCCCGTCGGTCACCGCCGCGCGCCGCACGCACGAGCACCCCATCGCCGCCGTCCGGTTCATCGGAGGCAAGCTGCGACGGGAAGGGGGAACGCACCATGGGACGAAGCACCGCTTGCATGCCATCCTGTCGAAGATCGGTTGCTTGTGCAATGCCGCCGAGCCGCAGATGTCGCAGGGGGGTGCCATCCGAGCCCGGCACGATGTCAACTCCGCGTGGGTTGAAGTTCGTGCTGTTCTCCGGGGTTTCAAATCGTGTTCGGCGAACGAACGACAAATGGAGAGTGCAATCCATTTTCAGTCTTCCTCGCTCCTCGTCGTTCACCCTCGGGCTGTGCGAGCCCCAACAACTCCCGGCCGATTCGCGCCAACTTGTGCAATCGACTGAACACAGTTCGCCTTGTGATCCCCAAGCTCTCGGCGATCTCGACTTGCGACATGCCATGGACGTAGTGCATGACCGCGACAGTGGCGCCCGCCTCGCCACAGCGCTCCAGCACGGCGGCCACAAATTCGCGATCCGCGTGCCACCCTTCCATCGATCCCGCCCACGGAGGCCGCACCCGCAGGGACACGGCCGCGCGGGTGTGAATCTTGAGCTTGCCGATCTGATTCAGACAAACATTGGTCGACACACGGTACAGGTAGCGGCGACCATCGTCGTCGTTGGAAAAACGCGGCCCCCGAGCGAGCACACGCACGAACACCTCCTGGGTTGCGTCTCGAGCCGCCGCCGGAGACTGCAACATCCGCCGACAGTGGCCGTAGATCGCGGGTGCGTACTTCTCATAGAGGGCAGCCAAGTCAATCTCGCTGTCAAGTCTCGCACCGGCACTCGCGAGAAGTTCCGAACCGGTGGGTGCGGGACAGATGTCGCTTTTCGCGAGACTGGCTTGGGTTCCGCCTGCCATCATGATGACTCACAGGGGCGGGGTGGCGTTGCGGACCAGGTCGAGGAAGTAGGACTGGAACCAGACGCCGGCTTGGGGTGCGTTGGGCGCGCTTTCGCTGGATGCACATTCCGCATCGAAACGCGGCTGCGACG
>Ga0182017_10003920_pt1 | contig 11084 bp, 7 predicted proteins | sample 712E3DmetaG_FD_120492 | JGI IMG/M metagenome (GOLD analysis project Ga0182017, IMG submission 120492) | Permafrost microbial communities from Stordalen Mire, Sweden - 712E3D metaG | ecosystem: Environmental > Terrestrial > Soil > Wetlands > Permafrost | place: Sweden: Stordalen | collected... | reverse complement strand
TCGATTACGCGGAAATCATCGAACTGCACCATAACCTGAAAATGGACGCGCCTTCGGGCACCGCTTTATCAACCGCTAAATCCATGGCTAAAGCCCGGGGCAAACCATTCAACCGTCCGCCGGTAGAAAAAGGCGAGGCCCTGCCCAGCCGCGGGTTACAGGCAGAAGGCATTTCCATCCACAGCATCCGCCTGCCGGGATTTTTGGCCCACCAGGAAGTGATTTTCGGGGCTGCCGGACAAACGCTGACTATCCGCCACGACACCATCGACCGGGATTGTTTTATGCCCGGTGTTATCCTGGCAACCAAAGCCGTGGTCAAACGGCGCGGGTTGATCGTCGGGCTGGCGCCCATCCTCGGCCTGGAAGGATAAAAAAATGAGACAGTTCAATGCGGCTGTCGTCGGTGCCCAAACCCTGGTCGGACAGGAATTCATCAAACTTCTTGAGGAACGTGCTTTCCCCGTGAATTCGCTCCGTCTTTTTGCCTCGGACCACGTTCCGGCCGGCAAGAAACTTTTTTTCAAACATCAGGAAATTACCGTTCAGGAACTGCTGCCACAATCTTTCCACGATGTCGATATCGCCTTTTTCTCGTCGGGGCCTGAGGTCAGCCGCTATTTTGCGCCGCTCGCAGCCCGAAACAGGACCCTGGTCATCGATACCAGCAGTTATTTCCGAAGCGACAAAGAAATCCCGATGGTCGTGCCGGAAGTTAACATTGAAGACGCGAAACTGCATCATGGCATCATCTCCACCCCGAACTGCTCCACGATTCAGTTGGCGGTGGTTTTATGTCCTTTGCATAAACTGAATCCGATCAAACGGGTTATCGTTGATACTTATCAGTCTGTCTCCGGCAAAGATGCGGCGGCCATTGAAGAATTGAACAACCAGATGAAGCAGGTGATGGACGGACAAACGGCGGTCATCCGGGTTTTCCCGCACCAGATTGCTTTTAATTTATTGCCGGAAGTGGACGTTTTTCTGGACAGCGGCGAGACCCGGGAAGAAAGGAAGATTCTGGAAGAGACCAGGAAAATCTTGCGTTCACCCGAAATGGCCGTTTCCGCGACCTGTGTCTGGACGCCCGTGTTTATCGGGCACAGTCAGGCAGTACATGTCGAATTTACACATCCGATGCCGCCGGAAGAAGCCCGGCGGATACTTTCCGCGGCGCCCGGCGTGAGGCTGATGGATGATACGACGGTCAGCATTTATCCGCAGCCGTGGACAGTCGCCGGCACAAATGAATGTTATGTGGGGCGTGTCCGTCAGGATACATCACACAGAAACGGCTTGGCAATGTGGACTGTAGCTGATAATATAAGAAAAGGCGCCGCGTTAAACGCCGTGCAAATCGCCGAAGAAATGATAAAACGGGAATGGCTTTCCCCTAAGGGTTAGGACATGAAAGAACTGGGCAGACTGATTACCGCAATGGTGACCCCTTTCGATAAAAAAGGTGAAGTGGATTACGACCAGGCGAAGAAACTGGCTTTAGCACTGCTGAAATCCGGCAGTGAAGGACTGGTACTGGCGGGCACCACCGGTGAATCCCCAACACTGCTGCATGAGGAAGAAGAAATTACCCTGTTTAGGGAAGTTAAAAAAGTGGTCGGCAAGAAAGGTTCGATTATTGCCAATACCGGCAGCAACAGCACCGCCGAAGCGGTTCTTTCGACCAAAGATGCCGAGAAACTGGGGGTTGACGCCTGTTTGCTGGTGGTGCCTTATTACAATAAACCGTCGCAGGAAGGGCTGTATCAGCATTTTAAAACGATAGCGGAAAGCACCGATTTACCCTGCATCCTTTATAATGTGCCCACGCGCACGATTACCAGCCTGAGGGCGGAAACGACAATCAGATTGAGCAAAATCCCAAACATTATCGGTACCAAAGAAGCCAGCGGGAACATGGACCAGATCACAAAAATAATCAAGGAAGCCAAACCGGGTTTTCTGGTCTGGAGCGGCAATGACTGCGACACACTGCCGATGCTGGCGCTGGGCGCTTACGGCGTGATCAGCGTAACTTCGCACCTGGCCGGGAAGCAAATGCATGAGATGATTTACAGCTATGTTAAAGGCGATACGAAGAAAGCCGCAGAGATACACGCGCAGCTTTTACCGTTGTTCACTTCACTGTTCCTGGTTTCCAATCCCCAGCCAGTAAAATACGCGCTGAATAAAATCGGGTTTGACGTAGGAAAACCGCGCCTGCCGCTGATGGAACCGGACGCGGCCACGGCCGCGCTGATTGACGCCGCATTGAAGAAATGCAAGATTGATTTGCCGGTGAAGTAGGCTAAAAATCAAGTAAGGTTAATAAAAATAATTGTCATTGCCGGACTTTGTTTATAAAATAGCCTCACACACAGAGGTATTTTTTACCGCACGATTTCACCCTCATCATCATCTTCTCCCCTCAAGGGAGAAGAGACTTATCCCACAGTGGGCAACATATCTTCTATTCTTTCAACTTGGCCGCTGCGTTTCTGATATTGATGAATGGCGCCGGATAAGGCTTCTATCTTACCGTCGGGGAAGACTTTGATGGCAGTACCGGAAACAATGCCGTACCCGATGGCGCCGTCTTTTTCCAGCTTTAATAATGCCTGCAGTTCTTCCCAGCCGTCCGCTTCGCCGTGGGTATCACAAAGCACCGGTGCGATCCCCAGACAAGGGAAGATTTCAGCTGTGTTATCGTCGTCCGGGTTAGGCCAACGGATCCATTCTTTAGCCAACATGATGCTGCCGGCGGAAATCCCGAAAAACGGCTTGCCCTGTTTGTAAAGCCCGACAATGAAATCGGTCAGATTTTTATCGGACAGCACCTGCATGCCATGTTCGACGTCGCCGCCGCTGACATAAACGATATCTGAGGATTCGAGAATATCTTTAGCTTTGTCCACATCCGCTTTTTTAGAGGCGAGGGCGGCGAGTTTGACCTTACCGGCCCCGGCTCCTTTGAGCGCCGCAGCCATCATTAAAAAGAAGGCTTTGCTGTCATCGCTGGCAGCCCCAAGATAAGCGATGGACGGGGCGGTTTTGCCGCTTTCTTGAAAGACAGACTGATATAAGGGATTAAAAGAGGCGGGGTTGCGGGGGCGGCCGCCAGCCAGGAGATAAACAGGTTTTAAATTGCTCATTGATTGATTACCTTGATTATTCTTTTTTTTATTGATGCACTCTCTCTCAATCTCTCTCCCGTCGTCCCTCCGGGACCCAATGGCCTAATAGGGAGAGAGGTGAATGTATTGATTTAGAAAAATTATCCTTTTTCCAGATAGTCTTCTATTTTCAGGGGGAAGAGGGTTTTGGAGAGGCGGTATTTGCCGGAAACTTCCGGCGCAATCATTTCTTCATGGATGACGGCAATTTTGGCTTCCCGTCCGTAAAGCCCTTTGAGAACCGAAGCGGCGGATTCACTGAGCTCCCGTTTATCCGGTGTCCGGCTGGCGAGATGCAGTTCATAAGTACCAGGAGAGGTTTGCTCCAGTTTATACTCATCGATTTCTTCGAGCGCACTCAGGTTATGGTCCAATTCCCGGGAAGTTACCAGACGTCCCGCGCAGGTTAAAGTGGCATTCACGCACCGGCCTTCGGTGGCTGCCAGGATTATCCCCTCGTGGCGGCCACAGGAACATTTTCCCGTTTCCTCCACTCGCACCAGGTCGCCGACGTCGAAGCGCAGCAGATGATACCACTCGTTGTGGAAAGGCGTTACCAGTATTCTACCCAGCGACGGGCCGCCGTGTTCTTTTTTCAGCGGCTGGAAATCCACACGGCAAAACTGCGTGTTCTGGTGGAATTTACCGGCTTCGCACTGCATGAAGACATAACCCGTTTCGGTGGTGCCGTAGGAACTGGCGGTCGGAGAGGTAAAAACTTTGCGGATTTGCCGGTAATGAAGATTAGTCGGGTTTTCGTAGGTTAAGACGATCAATCCGGGCTGAAATACGGTTTGTCCGCTGGCAATGATATATCGGCACAACCTGGCCAGCAAGGACGGATTGGCTTCCAGAATCACCGGCCGGAAAACGGCCAGTTCACGGATCATCCGGTCCATATGCTCTGCAGTCCAGGCGGTATAATTCGTCCGTTCACTTAAATAAAGAAACCTGGCGAGACGGCGATTTTCCAGCGGCAGATCAGAGTTGTCCGAAGCAATGCCGACATTCAAAGGGTTTACCAGAATCGCCTCGGGATGCTCGCCGGTGGCGAGGCGGGCAGCATAGGTATTCAGTTTCCAGGAAGCCCTTTCCGAGGCGTCCCACCATTTCTGGTTCCAGATATTAGTGACTTTATCATCGGTGGTGCCGCTGGTACTGACGAACGAGATTTCGCCGCTGTCCAAGGCGTGCTGAATATTCACTCCCGGACTCACGAACCCAAGGGGGAAATATTCCCGGATATCTTTTTTCGTTAATACCGGCATCGCCTGATAACGCGTGTCAACGGATAACAGTACACCGGGGTCGAAATCGCGCCAGGATTGATAGGCCGGGATTTCTTTCAGGGCGGTGTCAAGGGCGGCGGAAGAATCCTGATAGTATTTCAGGGAAAATTCCCATTTTTGCATCATTTTATCTTTCCGGTAACAGTTGTTTTACTCTTAGCTCAAGAAAATAAAATTGGCAGAACCCACTATTTACAGTTAAGAAAGCTTACCACGCAGACACAAAAAGTTGCAACCATGAAATACAGACAAAATGAATTCCGAACCGGAATTATATTCTGATATGAATTGTCTTTTATCCGGAACCTTTGGGAGTTGTTTCCGCGGATTCGCCGGCGTGTTTCGGAATTACTTTAACAACCAGCAGGGTTGTGAAAAGGTACATCCCGGCCGTAAACCCGAAAACATTTTTGAATCCTAAAGACGAGCCGAGAGCTCCGCCGATGGTGGGGCCCACACCGCCGCCCAGAGAACTGGCGCTTTGTCCAAGCCCGAAAACAACACCCTGTTGCGCAGGGGATACGGAAAGACTGAGTAACGCATAACCCGCTGTCAATATCCCGCCATTCAGCAACCCCCGTAAGGCGATGTAAATGGTGAGTTGAGTAACATTCGTAGCGGTCATCGGTCCGAGGTAGGCGAGACAGGTACCCAAGCAGGAAAAGACCAGTATCGTTTTCAGAGGCAAACGAGTGGTGAGACGGCCGGCAACGACCGCCGAGAGCGCCGCAATGATGCCGGCAAGAGTAAAAGCGATGCCGGCCTCGGTCGCCGCCTGCCCCAGCGGATTGAGCTGCTGAATGAAAAGGGGAATGATGGGCCCGACCATGCTGGGGCCGGCGTTTAAGGCAAATTGGATAATCAACAGGGGGAGGACCTCTTTGGAGCCGGCCAGGCGCAGCATACTGCCGAGGGAACTTCTTTCCGCCGATTTGACCGGTTCAAATTTCTCTTTAACCATAAAAAGCACGACAAAGCCCCCGGCAGCGAGGGCAGCAGCGGCGATGAAAAACGTAGTTTCATAACCGTATTTATCGGCGGCTAAACCGCCAATCAGCGGCCCGCAACTGTTGCCGATATAGATTCCCGTCATCAGCAGCCCCATGGCAAAAGGCCTTTTTTCCCGGGGAGTCATGGCGGCCACCAGCGCGGAAGCGGCGGCGACCGTGCCGCTGAGCACACCCTGAAAGAATCGCATGATTATCAGAAACGGGACATTCGGGGAGATAGCAATGAGCGCCACCACAACCGCGCTGCCGAAAATAGCCCGCAGCACCATCGGTTTTCTGCCCGTGCGGTCCGCCAGCAATCCCCACAGCGGCGCGGATAAAAACATGGCAATACCGCAAATACCTTCGGCGATCCCGGCCCAAAAAGCTGCCTGTGAATAGCTATAATTGCCCAGCTTTTCAATATATAAGGGCATAAACGGGAACACAAAACTGAAGCCGGCCATAACCAGTAATTCGGCAATAAATATTGCGTAGAGGTTTTTCTGCCAGTTATTCGAAGCCGGTTCTGAAAAAGTCATAATTTCTTGTTTAATAGCTTTTTATATCGCCGCATTTGTTACCGCAGTTATCTTTTCGGAACGGCACACCCGAAAGAGAAAATCCGGTTTTACCCGAAAACCGGGGAATATATTACTAAATGTACAAATCTGATTATAGGCTTTACACATGATTGTAGCAATGCAGCGGCGCGAATTAATACCCTAATAATTCAAGAGATTGCGCAAACTGGCACCGGGTTAACATTTTAAACCGAGGACATTGTTCGCACTTTCTCCCCCTTTATTTACGATAAAATTGGACTAAATGTTTCCGGCTGTCAATAATTGCTTACTCCTATATAACCTCACTCTTTACATTTGCTTCGATGTAAGTCTACCGAAGCAAAGTACCTTCGGCCCTCTCCACTGATGGAGAGGGAGGAGATTTTTTAGAGGGGCTGCGCCCCTCTCCCATTCACTTTGTTCTGGGACTTCGTAACTCAGGCCTTGCTTATACGTTTTTATCAATCCAAAATATCTCCCAATAAAAGCTTGATTCTCTTTCCATTCCTCTCCCGTTGTGCCTCCGGGACCTGCGGCCTTTCCCGAAAGGGAGAGGTGTCTGCAAACCTAGTTATGCCATTAACCACTGGCATTATTTCAGCGCCCTATCCGGCGGGCAATGCTTGACGATTGTTCATATGAATGCTAATTTATTTGCGAATATTACACAATAATTACGGGTAATGATTGCGGGCGCCCGTATTTTTGACGTATAATGTAATTTTGGTGGGGATAGAACAAGGAAATAGGAAAACTGCGAAAACTCCGGACATAACAGACCTTAAGGGTTTTTGATCATATATGTTGGGTTCTCAATGTCATCCGTTTTAAACACTACCCTAAGCGAAGGATGGTAGATGGACACAATAAACCTGTTTTTCAATCCGAAAAATGTTGTATTATTCGGTGCTTCGGATAAACCCGGTTCAGTCGGCGAAACCACATTAAAAAACCTGCTGTTATCCAAAGATACCCGTACCGTTTACATCGTGCATCCCAAACACGAAACGCTGTTGGATATTAAATGCTATCCATCACTCGCGGCGCTGCCGGAAACCCCCGAACTTGCGGTAATTGCTACGGGGGCCGACCACGTGCCGGAAATCGTGGAGGATTGCGGCAAGGCGGGCATTAAGGCGATTATTATCATATCTTCAGGTTTTAACGAAGCCGGGGAAAAAGGCAAAGAACGGGAAGCGCAGATAAAAGTTTCGGCCAAGCATTACGGCATCCGCATTATCGGGCCGAATTGTCTCGGCGCGATACGTCCCAGTTCCGGACTGAATGCCACTTTTGCCCGTAAAGGTACAAAACCGGGTAAAATCGCATTCCTTTCTCAAAGCGGCGCGCTCGGGACTTCCGTGCTGGATTGGGCAGTAAGCAGAGATATCGGCTTCAGCGCCTTTGTCTCACTAGGCTCGATGCTGGATATCGATTTCGGCGATTTGATCGACTATTTCGGGGTTGACCCCCAAACCAAAAGTATCATTATTTATCTGGAATCGCTGGGCAACAGCCTGGAGAATGCCAGAAAATTCATGAGCGCGGTCAGAGGTTTTGCCCGTAATAAACCGATTATCGTAATTAAAGCCGGTAAATTTCAGGAAAGCCGCCAAGCTGCCAAATCACACACCGGCGCAATGGTCGGGGAAGATTCGTATTATGACGCTGTTTTCGACCGGGCCGGCGTGGTACGCGTCGAAGAAATCGGGGATTTATTCGATTGCGCTTCCATCCTGGATACGGCAATATTACCCAAAGGCCAGAACCTGGCAATCATCACCAATGCCGGCGGTCCGGCCGTCCTCACCACCGATGCCCTGATCGGCCGCGGAGGCAAACTCGCTCCCCTCAGTGATGCCACTATGGAAAGCCTGAACCAGGTCTTGCCCCCCTACTGGAGCAAATCCAATCCGGTGGACATATTGGGAGACGCCAGCGTCGAGCGTTATATCAGCGCAATCGATATCGCATTGAAAGACCCGGCAGTGCACGGGGTGGTCGTGATATACACGCCCCAGGGAGTTGCGACTGCCGTTGATTTAGCCAAAGCTATTTCCAAAACAGCCAAGAAGAGCACCAAGCCAATCTTAACCGCATTAATGGGCAGCAGAGAAGTGGAGAAAGCACGCCAGGTATTTTACGATAATAAAGTACCGACTTACGAGTTCCCGGAAGAAGCGATTAAAACCTACATGTACATGTACCATTATGCCCGGAACCTGGAAAACCTTTACGAAACACCGGAAGATGTGCCGCTCGATGTGGGCACTCCGAAAAATCACCTCAAACTGATGATCCGCAACGCCGCGCGTTCCGGCAAACTGGTATTAAGCGAAGATGATTCCAAAAAATTCCTGAATACCTACCGCATCAATGTGACATTGCCGCATTTCGCAGGTGATGCCGAATCGGCCGCCAGTTCCGCCTCCGGGCTGGGTTATCCGATCGTGATGAAAATACAATCGCCCGACATTTCGCATAAATCCGATGTCGGCGGCGTAGTGCTTAATCTTAAATCAGCCGATGAAGTTCGCAAGGCTTACAAGGAAATGCTGGAAAACGTCACCAGCCAATTCCCGCAAGCCCGCATCGATGGGGTCACTGTGCAGAAAATGATAACGGCTTACGATTATGAACTGATAATCGGCAGCAAGAAAGACCCGACGCTGGGCCCGGTGATAATCTTCGGCCAAGGCGGCACGGAAACGGAGTTTTATAAAGACGTAGCCGTAGGACTGCCTCCTTTAAACCAGAGACTGGCACGTCTGCTGATTGAGAAGACGAATGTTTACAACATGCTCTCCAAGGGCTTCCGGAAAAAGCCCGCGGTGAATTTAAGATTGCTCGATGAAACGCTCATCCGTCTCTCTAACATGATTGTGGATTTCCCTGAAATCAAAGAACTGGACATTAATCCGCTGGTGGTAAGCGGCGATAAGGTTATCGCGCTGGACGCGCGTATCATCATCGATGAGAATGTCCTGAAAACACAGTTGAGCGAATTTTCGCACCTGATTATTTCTCCTTACCCCACGAGATATATTCAGCCCTGGTTGTGCCGTGACGGACGGTCGGTTTTACTGCGCCCGATCAGGCCGGAAGACGAACCGATGGAACACGAACTGATCGCCGGGCTGTCACCGGAGTCATCCAGGTTCCGTTTCTTCTATATAATCAAAGATATCTCGCACGACATGCTCAGCCGTTTCTGCAACATCGACTACGGGCGTGAGATCGCTATCGTGGCCGAAGCCAATACCAACGGTAAAAGAAGAATCGTCGGCGTGGGCAGGCTGGTCATCCAACCGGGAACGCAAAACGGAGAGTTCGCCACCCTCGTTACCGATGATTTCCAGGATGTCGGGCTAGGGCATAAACTCACGGATATCCTGATCGGAATCGCGCAAGAAAAAGGCCTGACCGGGATGTACGGCGTGATACTGAAAGATAATAACAAGATGGTCGGATTGGCGAGGAGCCTCGGGTTCTCCATCGAATCGGTGGACGCTGACGAATACAAGGCTTCGTTAGAGTTATAAATTCTTAAGTTTAGACAGATTGGCTTTGGTATTTAATGTTTAGTTTCTAATTTTGTTGCAATAACAAGTTTGAAATTATGTTAATCCAATCTAATTATGACCCAACGACCCTCACCTATCCTCTCTACATTTGCTGCGCAAAGTACTATAGCCTAAAAAGGAGAGGAAGGTATACGAGAAGGAGGGCTATCGCCCTTCTTCTTCTGGAGGTTGTACTTAGTCCCTACCTTATTCTGTTCTCCCCGTGCAATATCCAACCAAAAACTAACCGAACGGACTTACTGTTATCCAAAACCTGATCGCCACCAAAGTCGACAGAACCAAGCTATTGAGAGAGGCGGAACATGACAGCTGAAAAAAGACCGATTATCGCCATTACCATCGGGGACCCGGCCGGCATCGGGCCGGAGGTTGTAGTCAAAGCCCTTGCCGACAAAACGCTTTACGATATATGCCGTCCTTTTGTGATCGGGGAAAGCGCTGCCGTGCGCGCGGCGATAGCGATCACCCAAAATAAACTCACACTTCATCCCATCGAACACGCCTCCGAGAGCACCGGAAAATCCGGCACAATCGATATCCTGGACATGCATAATCTGGATTGGAATAAAGTAAAAATGGGTCAAATTGCAGCCGAATGCGGCCGGGCATCGATGGAATTTCTGGAAATGGCGATGCAACTGGCGCTGACCCATGAAATCACAGCCATGGTCAACGCCCCGATAAATAAAGAAGCCACAATGCTGGCGGGCTATACCGGCCTCGGTCACCTGGAATATATGGCAGAGGCCACCAAGACCAAAACATATGCCACCATGCTTGCTACAGGCAATCTGCGGTGCGTTCACCTGACAACCCACTATTCGTTGAAAGAAGCCTGCGACCGCGTAAAAAAAGATTTTATCCTCAGCCGGCTGATATTGACCGATGAATCTTTCCGACAATGGGGTTTCGGCAAGCCTATAATCGGGGTGGCGGCGCTGAACCCGCACGCCGGGGAAAACGGAATGTTCGGCCGGGAAGAAATAGAAGAAATTACCCCGGCTGTCAAAGAAGCTGTAAGACTAGGCATTGATGCCCGCGGGCCTTTCCCCGCCGATTCCATCTTCAACCGCGCCATCAGCGGGGAATTTGATGTGGTGCTGGTAATGTACCACGACCAGGGACACATTGCCGTCAAGGTGCACGGTTTTGAGAAGAGCGTCAGCGTAGCGCTGGGCCTGCCATTCATGCGGACATCCGTCGACCACGGCACGGCTTTCGATATTGCCGGTAAAGGGATCGCCAACTCCGAAAGCATCGAAGAGGCGATTAAAACAGCGGTGTGGCTGAGTCAGGGAAAAGGATTGGCGGGGAAGGGGTAAAAAGCCCTCCCTGTTACTCCCGCGCAACCCCAGTGGCCGTTCTTCCGGAATCGGCACAGTCAAAACAAAAACAACCAGTCTTTTTTAAAACTCAGGCGATATTAACCACAATAAATATTCCATTTGCCGATTCAACGGATAAGTTGATATGATGGTAATAT
>Ga0182017_10003917_pt1 | contig 11092 bp, 9 predicted proteins | sample 712E3DmetaG_FD_120492 | JGI IMG/M metagenome (GOLD analysis project Ga0182017, IMG submission 120492) | Permafrost microbial communities from Stordalen Mire, Sweden - 712E3D metaG | ecosystem: Environmental > Terrestrial > Soil > Wetlands > Permafrost | place: Sweden: Stordalen | collected... | reverse complement strand
TTTGATTTTTCCAAGTTGAGTATCAAACAATACACCCAATGCAAAAACCCGGTTAAACTTTTGAGCACTAAAATTCAAGTTCATACTTGATCCATAACCACTGCCAGTTGATGCATGGTAAACATTTATTCCATAAGTAGCGCTGCTTTTATAGGTTGTCATTTGACTTATGTCTATTCCACTAGTTGGATTGTTTTCGCTATAGTTATTTGCCCCTATGCTTGTGATTATCATTAATCCTGCTGCTATGTTTATTAACCGTTTCATGACTCTGTGTGTGTGTTTGATATATTTTACGTATCTAACAATTTATATCCTCGGTAAAACCGATGATATCCATTCAGGTCCTAATTGATTGTTATTATTTTAATCATTAAGAATTATCATCAGTAGTGTTGATCTTTATCATCAATACTATCAGATACTAACTATTTGCTGAACTTTATCTTGGGGTAGTACCAGCATCAGTGTTCTATACTGCAAGGTAAGATTGCAAATAATTTAAAATTAAATTGTTACAGGCTTAGCGTGGATTTTGTAGAAAATGCTGGCGACACCCCTAATAAAAACCAGCCGTGATGTTAGCTTTGAGTTCATCCAGGAGGGTTATTCAATAATCCACAAATACAGTAAACAATCCTTTAAAAACGATGTGCCGCGTACTTATTGTTTTGACGACCTTGGAACAGAAAACAACCTCAAATATTTTGGTAACGAATGCAATGTAATGGCAGAAATCCTGTTATCTCGTTACGATTTATTTGTTTCACGGCAAATGCTTACGCACCTTACCACTAACCTCAATAGTAGCGAAATTGAAAATATTTACGGCACAAGGGTTCGTAGTAAGTTAAGGGAAATGTTTAACTTAGTTTCCTTTTCTGAAAAAGCTAACGACAAACGCATTTAATTCTATTACATGAAAACTATTTTTTATCCTTTTAAATTCAGAACATTCAACATTTTATTATATTTGAAAAAAATAAGACAATTAAATTTATTTTTCTGTTTGTTAAAAGTCAAGTATTAATGGAAGAAGTTTCTGTAATATTAGTTGATGGGCATGATAACCAAATTGAGTTGATGCAAAAAACGGAAACCCATAAAAGAGGATTATTACATAGAGCAATTTCAGTATTTATCTGCAATTCTAAGGGCGAATGGTTATTGCAGCAAAGGTCTCTAAACAAATATCATTCAAGCAATTTATGGACAAATACTTGCTGTAGCCATCCTTTACCAAAGGAAACTAACCTTGAGGCAGCAAATCGACGTTTATTTGAAGAAATGGGTATTAAATGTAAAATGAATGAATTATTTAGCTTTCAATACAGGGAAGTATTGGATAACGGTCTTATTGAACATGAATTTGACCATGTATTTTTCGGAATTACAAACGATTATCCAATAATTAACCTTCAAGAAGTTCATGAATTTAAGTATATGGAATATAGCGACTTGAAAAAAGATGTTAATTTAAACCCAAATAACTATACTATTTGGTTCAAAAGGATTTTTGAGCGAGTAAATCAATTAATTAAAAAAGATTGTTTTAACTTAAAAATATCGTTGTGGTCAACAATATGAAACTTTTATGTTAATTAATTTGCTCATAAATTCTTATTTATAATAAAATGAAAGGATATGCCATTGCATTATTTTTGTTGATTTCCTGCATCTTTTACAAGGTGTTTTCTCAGGATTTAATTACAACTTCATCTGGCATAGAATTTAAATGTAAGATAACCAGTACTGATAGTATCAATGTTTATTTCAATATTAGAAAAGGAGGACAAGTATTAAAAACATACATATCTAAAGCAGACGTTAAAGTTATGCAATATGATACTATCCCTATATCTGTCCTTGATACAATTAAATTTGATAAATCTCATTTATTTTCAATTAATACCGGATATTCCGCCCATATATCTAAGGATGATATTTTGTCACCTTTCAATTACAGTGGCTCAAATGCTCCATTAAATTTTGACTATAAATATTTAAGAAGAAATAGCATACAAACCTTTTCATTGTTTTTTAATTCATTAAAACTTAAATCTAACATTCCAGATTTAACAAACAATTTATTTCACTATACTGATAATATATATGCAGTATTAGACTATTCATATAATAAAAAAATATTTTCTAAATATAATATCCAATGCTTTGTTGGTGGAAAATTTAAAAGCCTTTTTAACTTTAGGGATCATTATCCAAGTTCATATGGTCATGCGTATAATGCAGAGCTAATAAATAGTCTTGGTCTTAATGTCATTTTAAAAAAAAAATATCTTACGAAAAATGACTTTCTGTATTTCAATTTAAATATGCCTTTTTTAAGCTATTCCGTTGCAAATGACACATATAATTCTATGGGGTATTTTACTCAATTTAATGACATTAGCAATCCAAACATCAATCTTTGGCAGATATTTAAGAATGGAAAGATGATTTCATTAAATAAATTTATTGAGCTTCAAACAGAACTATCATATACAAAATTTATTACTAAAAGATTAGGTATAGGTGTAAAATGTGGATTTGATTTATATTCATTCGCTGAATATGAGCAATTGTTATATTCCAAATATTTAAACACCAATATACTTATTGGTTTAACCTTTAAATTGTAACTAAATGAAGATTAAAATTCTTTTTATATTTTTATTTTTCACAAATATTGGTTGTAAAAAGGATTTTTTTGGTAGAGACCCAAAAAATACGCCTGAAAATAATTTTGAAGTATTTTGGAATGACTTTAATAAAAATTACGCTCAATTTAATATACGGCACATTAATTGGGATTCTGTCTATTCAATCTATCGCCCTCAGATAAACTCTAATACAAGCGATATTCAATTATATCATGTTTTATCAAATATGGTTTATTTAATTAATGACATGCATGTTAGCTTATATACACCTTATAGGAATGTATTTTGGAATGGGACTGCAAAATTAATTGGCAGTTATCCTAGCAGCAAACTTGTAAATATTTGCAAATACTTAAATTGTAATAATAATCAAAATAGCGCCATTTATCAATATCGCGATTTACAGGGTTACAATGTTGGTTATATCTTAATAAAAAATTTCGAAGGTGAAGGTAATGGCTTAAATTTAGCGGACAGCAAATATAATTTTATTGATGACATTTTAGAACAATTTAAAAACAAAGATGGATTAATCATTGATGTTAGGTCTAATCAAGGTGGAAATATGTATAATCCCCCAACAGTTGCAAGTCGCTTTGCCGATATGAAAAGAACTTACTTTAAATTTTGTCTAAAAAACGGACCTAGCAAAAATGATTTCTCAGATTGGATGTATCAATATATTGAACCGTCCGGTAAGTTTCAATACAAAAAACCAATAATTGTTATTACAAGCAGGGCAACCTCCAGTGCTGCAGAGCTATTTGTATTGGCCATGAAGTCTTTTCCTTATGTTATAACTGTTGGTGATACAACGGGTGGTGGTTTTGGATTACCCATATTTCGTGAATTGCCAAATGGTTGGTCATATCGCTTATCAACGGCTATTGGAGCCACTCAGGATAATTTGATTATTGAAGGTCGTGGAATTCCTCCAGATTTTCCAGTTATAACAGCAATATCTGATTCCATCAATGGTGTTGACCAGTTAATGGAGAAAAGTATAGAAGTTATTACAACGAAAATAAGTAAATGATTGTTTAATATTATTTATTTTGTTATCTTTCATTTTATTGAATAGCAGTATAATAAATATTTTTTTTCCATAGTATAGAAACTTTCACCAGTAATTTTTTCGAAATCTTTAAGTATTCTTTTTTTTCGTAATTTGTAGAGTTTATTTACTTTTTCAACCCCATAATTGTCAAATAACCAATTAATAAAAAATCCTGCCTGCGGATAGAATATATTTTCTGAGATTTCTTTCCCATTAATCAATTCAGTCGGTTTAAGGATTTTATCTTCTAAAATATACTCTTTCATCCATAATTCAATATCTTTTTTTACAACCTCACTATTTGAATTTATATATGAACCATAATTACCTGTCACTGCAACTGCAAATCCTTCACTCATAATTCTTGATTTTGCATGTCCCAATTCAACATTTGCTATAAGATGCACCAATTCGTGAGCTCCAATAAAAACACATTTGCCATTTTTAGGATTTTTAGCCTGTAGAAAAGTATAATAAATAGTCAAAGTTGTTAAATTTACATGTCCTCCTCCATTGGTGCCAATTTTTTCTTTAGCTTCATCGCTATTAAATAAATAAACAGTGAATTCAGACACAAAATTAGTTTCTAACTTTGTATTAATTAATAACATACTTTCATTCTGCTCATCTAAAATGGCATCAATAATTAGTGAGTCCGGTGACGTTACTTTACTATAATTAATAGGACGAGTATTTAAAATAACTTTTCCTCTTTTGCTAACAATCCATTTCCCATCAATATTTTCATTGGCGCAAGATGATATGAAACAAATTGAACTTAATAAAACTGAAAATATGCTTTTCATATATAAAAACAATTTTGAATTTAGTTGTAAAGCATTTTGTGAAATAATTCTTTACATTTCTATAGATAATGGTTTTCCAATATAAAAATCAAGAATCTTCATTCAAGCGCATTCTTATAATTCACAAGATTGAATGACTGGAAAACAAAACCTATCAGATGATTTCGGTATCCAGCAGCTGTAGTCTCATTGAGTTTTTTAATTTGCTGACCGTTTAGTATATAGTCGCCTTCATCATAATTATCTAAAATACCAATAAGATTAAGTAGTGTAGATTTACCTGAACCTGAAGAGCCCATAATTGACACCAATTCGCCTTTATCTATCTATAAATCAATGCCTTTTAAAACATGAAGTATATTTGTACCATTAAAATACGATTTATGTAAGCCTTTAATTGAAATCATGCAATGTGTCTATTTATTTAATGTTTTGTAAAACAATATTTTCAGAATTATGTGCAAGTGTAAGATAATAATCGGCCATATTTTTTACACCTTCTTTATTATATATTGAAGCAACCTTTTCACAAGCCTTCTCAATATCAAATTTTGGTTTGCAATGGTTTAAAAGCCCTATAGGAATTAAATCGTTTTTAAGTGTATTTTGATTATAAATAATTTTCACACGTAAACTGTGTTCTGAAGATAAATGTATCCAATTTTTGATCGAACTTTTATAGTACTCAATAACTGTATTATAACTAAGTGCCGTTTGTTCATAAAAATCTGCCAAAGCCAAAGTTGGTAGATAATCACTATTATCTAATAATGTTGCCCGTTTTAAATAAGTTTCGGTAGTTTTTTTATGTTTAGCGTACTTTCCATCTATAATGGCCAAATAATACCAAGGTCTGTTTAAGTTTGGTAATACTTCAACAGTAATTTCATAAAGTCTTTTTGCTTCAACGGTGTCTTGAGTTGTAAAATATATCTTAGCTAAGCGGGCACAAAGAATAGGACTTTTTGTTAATGTAAAATCATCATTTAACTCCTTTTTGGCAACTTTTACAATACTATCCGCTTTAAAATAATACCTACTTTTTAAGCCGGAATAAAAATAGGAATCTAAAATATCAGGAGAAAGTTTAATAGCAATCTTATATTCATACAACGCAGAATCAAGCTGGTTATTTATTTCGAAAAAAAGGCCTTTACTTATGTGATAGATTGCAATATTTGAATCTATTGCTATTGACTCAGAAATTTCCTGAAATGCCTTACGATTTTCCCCTTTGAGGAGATATAACCAACCTAAATTATGATGAAAACAATCATCATTATAATTTAAAGACAATGCTTTTAAGTACAAATTAATTACGGCACTCAGTTTAACATCATCGATATCCTTTTTTTCTAATTTTATGTTATTAAGGTTAATTATTTTATTTTCATCAAGCTCTTTATATTCTATTAACGCTTTGTGTGCATAAAGTAATGCATTATCTGAGCTATATTCTATTGCCTTATTAATGCATTTTAAACTTAACCTTAAATCATTATTCTGAAAAGAATCAATATATTCATTGTTCAATTTATTGCTCCTAAAATTCTTATACAGATGAACACTTCCCCATAATAATGGTAAGAATAAAGTTGCTAAAATTATATACAGTCTGATTTTTGTTATGTTCCAATTTTTAAAAATAGGAGTCTTTATGCAAATCTCATTTGAAAGATAAGCACACATGATGCTAAAAATCAACATCAGTAAAATATTTGAGAAAAAAGAAGAAAATGAAAGCTCTCGAATGGCAATAGCAATAAATGAAGCTAAAATTAGACACAAAAAAAGCTTATCAACTTCACGAGCCTTTAAAAGCAACATTAATAAAAAAAAAGAAATACATAAAAAAAGAAAACAATAAATTATACAACCTATGATACCCTTTTCTACCAATATTTGCAAAAAAGTATTGGAGATTCTGCCACCAAAAGACGAATCATTCGACTTATGCCTAAACTTATTGTAATTAAGGGCAAATGTATTTGATCCTATTCCAAATAAATAATTATTCCTATGTTTAAAGAGATTGTAACTATTGTCCCAAGTATTTATTCTACCATTGATACTACGCTGTTGGGACACTGTCTTATTGAATATTATTGTTGATTTTGCCGCATTCGTATATGGTGCTAATGAAAATGTAGCAAGTATAATAATAATACCATTTAATTTTAGCAATGTTTTAAGGTCAAAAACTTTTGTAAAATAAATGCAAGTCATTGAGATAACAAAGAAAATAAGTATTGCAATAAATATTCCTCTAGAAAATGATAGCTGCAAAGCATGTAGAATTATAATAACAAAGCCAAGGTATAAATATTGTAAAGTTAAATGTTTGTAATTTGAATAAAACAGAAAGATGGCAAAAGGCAATATTGCTAAAAATATAGTAATCCATTCGTTAGAAGGAGAATCAAAAATAACGAATAAATTCCTGAAATCTGTGAAATCCTTAAACCCAACTCCTGTAATCAAATTATTAATTAAAATATAGCGATAAATAGTTAAAATTGCAAGAACAACACCTATAACTGATATAAAAATTATGACTTTATTTTTATTTACTTCATTATTGTAGAAATTAATTCGATAAAACCAATATATAAAATAAGCAATAAGGAACTTTGACAAAAAAAGTACAGAATTTAAAGGGTATGAAGAAAATTTATAATTTATAAATTCTGATAAAACAACTAATACAAAAGCAATATCAATAAAGTTTATTTTAAAGACTTTTATAAAACTAACTTCTGACTTTGAGTTAAGCGATAGTATTGTAAATATAAAACTTAATGAAACAACAACATAACACAAATAAATATTCAAAAAACTGCTTAAAACTATTAATAGTAAAAAAAATATTTTTAAAACATTATTAACATTAATATGTAACGTTTCTTTCATTTTTTTTCATTTATTGCAATTAAAATATACTTCTTTATTGTATTATAAAGATAAATTAACATGCGGAAAAAGAAATATATAGAAATTCCTAAAAATAATGACTTAATTAGAATTTTAAATACATCAGAAATGCCCTTAAAATATTGTTGAATAGAAAATTCATGCATAAAACCTTTATATAATGTAAGTATTTCTGATGGAAATACCCGTAACATATTTGGAAGATAAAAAAACATAATAATTAAAAAATAAACCAAAAACAGATTGCTAATTAATGCGTAGAAAAAGAATGAATATAAAAATTTGGGTTTAATAGAAAGTGTAATGGGTGCTTTTAAATTCTTTTTTTGAATAATATACTTACTAATAAAATATTCAATGATCTCAGCAGACCTTTGTCTTAAATTTGGAATACCAAGTAGATCGGTTGCTAACCAGTATCCATCAAATCTTAGAAACGGATTTAAAGACAATAAGCTTTGAATACCTATTACTTGCACAGCATAAATATATACTTTCTGATTAGTCAATAAGAAAAGAATAAAGAAAAGCACATTCAATACAAGTTGAAAATAAATTCCTGCAATATCTATAACAGCTCTTTTTGTGCCTGGCAAACTCCATGTATTGCTTAGGTTTGCATACATAACAGGAAATCGCAAGTAAATTCCTATGCCTACTTCGCCGTGTTTAACCCCATAATAGTGACATGCCGATATGTGACCAATCTCGTGAAATAAAGATGAAACAGTCAAAATAACAAAAGTTAACATAAGTGTTCCCGGTGAATTTAATAAATCGGAAAGATTGATTTTGTTGTAAAAGCTTACAAAGAAATAATAATAAGCACTAATTATCAATAATACTAGAATTTTAGCAATTGTAGGTTGAAATAAATGCTGAAATACATTGGAAATAGGTTCTAAAAAATTTTGAGGAAATATGGTACGTTTAAAATACAGAAATGACCCCCTTTTTGCTAGTTCAATCGGATTAATTGTTTCAACTATTCCCTTTTTAGCTAAAAAATCATTAATTACAATTGCCACATCATTAATCTGGTATTCTTCATTTTGTATAGTAGAATACTCTTTAGTAATATCTTCTAAATTATCATATTTTTCAATAGTTTTAATAAGCTTAAACATACTGCTGTTTAAATGGTATTGCCTGTCATCAACAAATACTAGAAAATCCAGCTCCTGTGTTTGAGTTTGAAATTCCTGAAGTTTAAGGTTTGCGTTTAAACGAATGGGTAACTTGAATAAGTAATCTTTATTTTCAATTGAATTTTCCATAGTAAATCTTTATATTTAATTCCATAATGAAGCTGCCTTTAAAATGTAAACATTTGTAATTGTTTTACTTTTGAATGGTGTTTTAGCTACACCATAATCTATAAAATTCACAGCTGGCCAATAATGATCCTCCAATATGTTTGATAAAAGGTAATGTAGTGCTTTTTCAATTATACTAGAATAATCGCTAATACCAATATCTTTAAGATAACTGAGACAAATAAGTGAAAATGCTGTATTGAGTGGGTCACTTATTTTAGGTTTATAACCCCACCCCCCGTCATCGTTTTGAGTTGATATAATATAGTTGTTTGCTTTTAGTATTGCCGGGCTATCTGGTTTAATGTCGCAAAAGATGCGTAAAGATACGTATGTACCGTAATAAGGGCCAAGATACCAAGTACTTTTCCAGTATCCTTTTTCATATTGACTTTGTTCAAGATATTTAATTCCTTTATCAATTGCATCTTTATAATTATCTTTATCATATAAATATAAAGCATATAACAAATTAGCTACGACTTCGTCGTTTGTAATTACATCTGACACTTCCAATATTACTTTATCATAAAATTGTCTTTTCAACTTTTCCTTTTCATCACAAATTTCGTCAGTAGTTAATATCCATGTTCCAACAGAGCCATCTGCGTGACTTTGATGTTTTAATAGTGTGTCGATAGGTATTTTCCCATATTTATCTACTAAGTTTTTTTTACCTGCTTTTATTAGCACTTCTATTACCTGGCTTGTTGTATCTGCATCAGAAACTAAGTAAGGACAATTATGATAGAAATTCCAACCTTCTGAGTCTGATACTCTCGAACCTATTAAATACTTAACCTCATGTTCAATCATGGGTTGTAATATAATATTCAAATTTTTATCAACATCAAGTAAAATTTCAGTAATAACAGCACGTTCAAAAATATTACTAATTAAATATCTTTCAGTATTCATGCCAACTGGCGAGTACTCCTCTGGAAAATATTTATAATTTGTAGCTTCTAAAAAATCTAATTTCCATTGCTTATATACATAATCTAAAGTATGATTCAAAATTTGCCCCCATTCATTTTTGGGTTCTGGTAAAACCATATTAAATTGAGGTATTTTCTTTTCAATTTCTACATTTTTAATAATACCGGCTATAGTAAGTTGTTTTTGCACCAACATGTCAATATCCTTCTTAAAAACTATACAGGAGTTTAATTTGCTCTCAATAATATCTCGCCATAATGGACAATTTAGATTTTTGACAGTTTCAAGGGACTTTTGAAAATATTCAATCGACAATTCTAATGTCTTACTGGCAGTCCCTGAAAAAAATACATGTTTTCCAATATCAGCTATATTCATGTTAGATAATTGCTCTTCCAAGTTGTTGTCAAGAACAGTTCTACTTAATAAATATGAATATTGTCCATTGGCATAATCTTTTTTCCAGTCATTTACATCGTCAAAAATATTTAAAGCGATGTAAAAATATTTAATTGAATCTTCTATCGGAGCAATAATTTCTATTTTATTACTTTTAATTGCAAAAGCAGTTGGAATCGCTTTTGCAAATGATGAGTTGCCACCATAAATCATCTCCAACTCATCTGTTGTATAGCTACAAAATTTGTTAAAATGGCAATTTATTTCGCTAATTACTGCATGGGTATATTCTTTATAATATTTTTCAAAATACTGCCAAAATTTATTACCCGATGGGAATAAATCATACATTATCTTAAGGCTTTCCTCTCTTAGTACATAAGAGAATAGTAATACTTCCTTATTTAACTTGTCCGTTTTTTCGTCAAGAATTTTATCTGTAATTAATATTGACCATAAGTAAAAATTGGATGCAATACCAATTTGAGATAAAAAACATTCAGACAAGCCAGGAAAAGTTCCTAAAAATGATTTTATTACTGCATTTGTGTCTTCGTTTCGTTGTTTTCCAACACTAAATTCTTTAATATAATCAATACATGCATCTAAATTGTACTCCTTAGCCAAATCAATCATTTTATCAATGATACTATACTTTTTTTTTACTTCAGTCATTTTCTGTTACTTTTATAAAACGATTATTGCTCTTAGCATTGCATCAATTTATATATTATTTTGGAGATATTCATGAAATTCCTAATACTGTTTTGAAATTCTTTTATTCTCGTTTTGTTCAGTTACCTGTTGCTTGCTGTAAAACAAAAAAACATCATGTTACAGTTTACGCATACACCGGGTAAATTCATTTTGAATAGTTTTTTATAAACTATTCTCATTGTTAAGTAAATTAGTTGAAAAAAAAGCTGCCTAAAACCTCATTTTATTTGAGAAGTATGAATTAGAATATTACTTTTAATGAGTAAT
>Ga0182017_10003913_pt1 | contig 11103 bp, 16 predicted proteins | sample 712E3DmetaG_FD_120492 | JGI IMG/M metagenome (GOLD analysis project Ga0182017, IMG submission 120492) | Permafrost microbial communities from Stordalen Mire, Sweden - 712E3D metaG | ecosystem: Environmental > Terrestrial > Soil > Wetlands > Permafrost | place: Sweden: Stordalen | collected... | reverse complement strand
GGCCTCGGACTGATTGGGATCCAGACGGATGACTTCCCGGTAATGCTTCTCCGCCCCTCGGACATTCCGCAATCCCTGGTACGCCGCGGCCAGCAAGAGATGGGCATTGACATCATCGGGGGCCTGGGCCAGGGCCTCTTCCCCCTCCTGGATGGCGCCGCGGAAGTCCCCCTTCTTCAGGAGGGTGGAGGTCAGATTGCTGCGGAGCGCAAGCGAGGTCGGATCAAAGCGTAATCCCTCACGGCCCCACATCGTCGCCGCGTCCAGATCGCCCTGAATCTCCGCCCAGATGCTGCGCGAGTAAGCATAATATGCCCGCCAGTCCGTTCGCGCGTTCGTGCGCCCAGCCGGAGCGGGCGGCTTTGTCCCTGCTGCCCCCACAAGACTCTCGCCGGCGGCTTGCTGCGCCACGACCTCGGCGCAACCGGGGACCATCCCGGTCACCAGAGCGGCCACCAGGAACCAACCTGCCATCGAAAACCGTTGCATACGCCCGATCCTTCTGATGAGAAGCCGACGGCCGGGGGAGCCCCGGCCGCATAGTATAACTGTACCAGGACGCCCGCGGGGCGTCAATCTGATTCTGGCCGCTCCGGCGCGACTCCCGGCGCCGGGAACGGCGCTCCGGCGCGATCCCGCAGCCTCCCTGGGGGCGCCGCCAAGAGAGCGTCCACGGCGCGCCACAACTCCGGGGCCCCTTCTCCGGTCTCGGCAGAGAAGAAGAGTCCCATCTCGGCTCGCGCCAGGCCAAGGAGGCGTACGGCGGCGGCCTGCACCGCCCTCCGCTGGCCACGCGGGACCTTGTCCGCCTTGGTCAGGACGACCACGGAGGGCGCCCCGACGGCCACCAGAAAATCCTGCAGCCCCTGGTCCCGGTCGGTGGGGGGGTGCCGCGCGTCCACCAGGTGGACGACGCCGCGGAGCGGGACGCGGTGCGTCAGGTACCCCTCCACTAAGGCCCACCAGTCCTCCTGCAGGCTCCGCGATACTTTGGCGTAGCCGTACCCCGGCAGGTCGGCGAAGAGGACAGCCTCGTTCACGAGGTAGAAGTTGATTGTCCGGGTCCGGCCGGGAGTGGAGCTGGTGCGCGCCAGGCCTCGGCGTCCGAGTAGGCGGTTGATCAGCGAGGACTTGCCCACGTTTGACCGGCCCGCGAACGCGACTTCAGGCCGCTCCCCGCGGGGGAACTGGTCGAGTCGTCCCGCACTTTCGACGATCACAGCAGACACCACGCGCATTTTTTCGAGCTCTCCTCACACCCATCCGACGTTGGCGGGACACACCGGTCAGAGTATACCACCCTTGGCGCGCCTCCCCAATCTCCCCCTTGCTCCCCCGTCGCACTTGACCCGTTTTCCCGCCCCGTGCTACAAGGGGAAGGCATTCGGATAATCGGGCAGGGAGCCGCGGACGCGCGAGACGAGAGGCGGCGGCGGGCGACGGAGTCTTCCAGGGGAGGTGGCGGGAATGGGACCGAGCATTGGGCTTCGCGGCCAGGCCACAGCGCGGGTGACGGGAGACCGGACGGCACAGGCGCTGGGCAGCGGCGACCTTGCAGTCTTCGCCACTCCGGCCATGGTGGCGCTGATGGAGGCGGCGGCCGTCCAGGCGCTGACCGGATCCCTCGCAGAGGGCGAGACGACGGTGGGTACGCGGATCGAGGTCTCCCACCTCGCCGCCACCCCGGTGGGGACCGAGGTCCGCGCCGAGGCCGAGCTGACCGCGGTGGAGGGTCGAAAGCTGATCTTCATGGTTGTCGCGCACGACCAGCAGCAGAAGATTGGCGAGGGACTGCACCAGCGGATGATCGTGGCGCGCGACCGATTCCTCGCCAGGCTCGCCAGGGGAACCTGACGCGTTCCAAACACGGACCCACCAAACGCAACGACCCGCCAGGCACAATGACCGTGGCGGGTCTATCCGCTCTCGGTGGCTAGAAGTCGCCGTCTCGGAAGGCCCTGTGACCTGGTGATACCATGCTCCCTTCCGATGGTGAGGCGGCGCCCCCGATGGACACTACGGGACCAGCCGCGAATAGAGGACGTGGCGCCGGTTCTTGGTGTAGGGACGTACCTGGCCCGGCCAGCGGCCCTGGTCCACGGCGTTGCCCCATGCCTCGCTCACCAGCACCTCGGGGCTCTCGATCTCGTAGAGAGCGTTGTAGGTCGGCTCGTTCTCCATCACAATCGTCTTGCGCTCACCCCCGATGACCAGGGTCACCTCTTGCTTCCTAAACCGCGCCACCGCGACAACCCCAGGCACCTTCAAGAGCAGGGGCACGTGCTCCTTGTCATAGACCTCGTTGAAGAGGGCCTCTCTGCTCGGCTCGACATCCATGGCTGCACTGAACAGGTACCTGGTTTGAAATGGCATGAATATCTCTCCTTTCTCGTGCGGTTTCCCGAGCCCATGACAACATCAGCCTTGTTGTTTAGCGTATCATAAGTCGCAACCGAGTGACACCGTGGAACAATCTTGCGGTCCTCCTTTCATCCGTGACGCGCGTTGCGCCCGTTTGGTGGTCGGGTGGGTCCCCGCGGCGGGATTAGGGATGTGTGCCGCCATCGGGCATGGTCGCATGGGAAAGCCGTACCTCGCGCAGGTCGGCGTCAGCCAAGATCGCTCCGGTGAGGTCCGCTCCGCGCAGGTCGGCTCCGCGCAGGTCGGCGGTGCGTAGGTCGGCCCCGCGAAGATCGGCCCCGGTCAGATCCGCCCCATCCAGGTCCGCGAGGTACAGGTTTGCCCCGCGCAAGTTCGCCCGGCGTAGATCCGCGTCGCCCAGGTAGGCGTAGCTCAGGTCTGCCTCGGACAGGTCTGCCCCGCGAAGATCTGCCCGATCCAGCAGGGTGACGTGCAGGATGGCCCCATGCAGCTTCGCCCCGTACAGGTTCGCCTCGGACAAGTCCGCCGCGACCGGCAGCGCGTTGGTGGCTCGCAAGCGTGTCAGGCTCGCGGGATCGAACCCGTGCGCTTCCCGGCCCGTTCCCAGCAGTCCCCCGAACAGTATCCCCGCCAGCACGGCGGCCTCGACTCCTATTCGCTTGTATCGCATATGTCCCTCCCGCTCGCGCGCATCTCTGCGTGCTCGATCCCGTCTCTCTCCCTACGTGCCGCCTGTTCGACCGACAATGACCCTGTCGCCGGCCCGCAGACCCGTGACAACCTCGGTGTGCATGCCATCACTGAGGCCGGTCTGCACCCGGCGGGAGAAGAGACGTTCGGCGGACGCCCACAGACGTCCCCTGCCGACCACCCCGGTCCTGCGGGCTCCCAGACCCTGGAGCCTCATGGGCCAACGCCTTCCAGCACGGCGGCCAATACCAGGTCCGGGCGAGGCGCATCGCCGCCGAATACAAGCTGTTCACCGACAGAGAGATCACTGTAGGACAGGAGTCCCGGCAGGTCCGATTCGAGGCCGGGTGCGGGGAGGAGAAAGAGCGCAGCCACCACAGCCGCAAAAGCCGGGAGAAACACCCACGCGGGGCCCCATGGATCGGCCGGCACGGTGATGCGTGCGATCGGCAGAGTCCGGAGGACGCGGGCCGCAAACTCGGCGGACGGCTCCGGCGCCTCGGCCAATGTGGCTATCGCCCTGCGGGTCACACGCGCCGCCGCCAGCGCGCGATGACAGGCGGGACACTCCGCCAGATGCTGCCGAATCGCCGCCGGGAGCCCCGCCGGCGGACGCCCCGCCAGATCAGGAAGCATTCCTCTGATACGTCTGCACTTGCTCATCTCGTCTGTCCCCTGCCGGTCGCACGTCTCGGCGCCTCGGCGGAGCAGCGTCAGAGGAGCAGATACGCGACCAGGCCCTGGAGCAGCACCGCCGCGCACGGCTTCGCCAGGAAACCGTAGGCCCCCAGGCGGCGCATATAGCGCAAGGTGTCCGTGGTGGCATCCGCGCTCATCACCACCACCGGGAGCCCAGGGCATCTTTGCCGGAGGCGTTGAAGCGCGGTGCTTCCAGCCGTATCCAGCAGGCACATATCCACGAGGACGAGATCGGGCGCCGCCTCCTTCGTGCACGCAAGCCCATCGGCAGCGGTCGTTGCCTCCCGGACCGTGTACCCAAACCGGGTGAGCATCTTGGCAAGCGACCAGCGTGTCAGCCTGTTCTCGTCAATGACGAGGATCTCGTGGGCCATTGGTCAGTCCTCCCAGGGCCGCCCCACTCCGACCGACCCGCCTTCTTCTGCTCGTCCGAAGCCCTCCGCGACAGCCCTGCCTGCTTCCACCGAACCTCCGCCATTCGGTGAATCGCCATCGAAGGGTAGCGCGACCGCGCGACCCGATCCCGCGAGGGCCAGCCGCGGCACCGAGTCCACCCGGGATCTCCCTGGTTTCAGCTCGTCTCTCTGACAGTCTGGTGCCGCCGACCGTCATACGTCACGATCTCTCGCCGTGCCGACATGCGGGGCAACTGTCGGTTCGGTGGGATCCCCCATCCGTCCCGCGCAAGGGAGGAGATCTCCGCCTCGCGAGCCGCGCTCAGCCTCACGGCCGGGGCGTCGTTGGCGGCGGGACCACCTGCATCCATCCTTCCGGACAGCTCGTGACATAGGGGTAGTACGCCCTCGCACGCGCACAGTAGTACCAGTACTGCGTGGGGGCCGACGGCGGCGGTGTCCATGGCGCCACCGTTGGGGGAACGTAGGGATCCGGGTATGGGTACACCGGCGCGGGGTAGAAGTACCATACCCCTCCGACGATCCACCACCACCCCAGCCGGCCGGCATGCCGCTCGTGGACCCAGTGGCCGCCGTGCCATTGCCGCAGGTCCTGTTCGTGGAAGCGGCGGATGTCCCCGTGCCGGCCATCCTCATGCCGTCCTCGGTCATCTGCCCAACTCCTCACCGCACCGATCGCGCCGCACAGCACTACCAGAACGACTACGACGGCGCCTCGGAGACTCCATGCGTGCTGATGTCGATTCACGACTCCTCCTTTCCGCCGGCGAGCGGGCTCTCGCGCGGCCCCCATCCTGGAGTGGCTGAAGGGTAAGCCCCTGGTCGGCCGCTGACACGACCGTCTATCCCCGGATCTGATCAGGCTCGAAGCACCTCCCGGGGGTTCCGTGCCGCAGGATCCCCCGGATTCCACCGCCATGCGCACGGCGCTATTCCCCGACTATTGCGCCAGAGGCGCCGGGGGCGGCGTCCCCGGCGGGGGCACGGATACCCCGGGCATTGGCGAATAATCTGGAGGGGCAGGCGGCGGGGGCGGCGCCGAATAGTAGCCCGGCGGGGGCGGCGGAGGGATCGGGGCCGGGGCATGGTATCGGCGCCTCTGCACCACCCCGGGGACCTGGTTCCCCTTCGCGTACATGCATTGCTGGTACGCCATGTCGTAGCGGCGCTGCATATTCCCGCTCGCCACCTGATCGGCGTTGGCGCCCGCCGCCGTGCCCATCAGAAGACCGGTCCCGGCCCCGATCGCGGCGCCGGTGCCCGCGTGCCCCGACGCCGAGCCGATCGCCGCTCCGAGGCCCGCGCCGACGACCGTGCCGATGGCGGCGCCGACCGCCGTCTGCTGATTGGCGGCTGCCTCCGAGACCGCCCCGCTTTGCTGGGCCGCCCACTGGCGGCAGCTAGCCTCCTCCGCCTGAAATTGTTCAAAGGGCTTCCCCGCGGCGGGGAGCGCCATCACGCTCGGGCCGGTCGGAACCGTGGCGCAGCCGCCCAGTACCACGAGACTCCCGAGAACTAGGGTCCATCGTTTTCGCATCATGTTTCCTCCTTTCATCTTGGCATACGGTCTGGGGATCGAAATCGTTTCAACCCAAAGGTTGCAATTGAACCGCGAAGCACGTAAGGGGCGCGAAGCATGGTCCAGGGATGGCACGCGGGTGAAACGGGGCCTACTGCTCCCCCGTACTGGTAAGCGAACCGGGAAGTGAACCAGAAAGACCCGGGCCGGGAGCGACCCCGGCGTTGAAACCCGTCACACCAAAGAGGCTTCTAGGGTACGACACGTACGGAACACTGGCAAGGTCTGGGCGCTGGTCTGGGCGCTGGTCGGAATCCTGCTCGCGGGCCTCCTCGTGGCCGGCCCAGCCCTGGCTCAACAGCCTGGAGGACACCGACCCTCCCTCCTCACCCCGGAGGACCGCGCCGCCATGGCGCAGATCTTCTGGCATCGCGCCCAAGCGCGCGTGGGATTGACGGATCAGCAGGTCACCGACATCCGCACCCCGCTTGACGCGCAGCGCGCGACGATGCGGACGAGAGTGCAGAGTCTGAGGGCCGCCCGCAAGCAGTTGCGGACGCTGCTCGAACAGCAGACGCCCGACCCGACCGCGATCCAGGCCATGGCGACACAGATCAAGACACAGCAAGCCGCCCTGTTTTACGCGCGCCTCCAGGCCCAGCTCGCCCTTCGCGCCAAGTTCACCCCGGATCAGTGGCAGCAATGGCAGGCCCTTCGGAAGGGCATGGCACACCGCGGGATGCATCGTGGCCATGGGTTTGGGTCGGGCATGTAGGCCGCCTGAGTGCGGTGCGACTCTCTATACCTTGGGGGCCGTCTGAGGCCGGATTCCATCCCCTTCGGGATCGGCTGACCCCGCCGCCTCGGATGGCTCCACTGCCTGCATCGCGTGTCTCGAGGTCACGGAGACGCCTCACGTGAAAGCCTGTCGCATCACGCCGGACCGATCACCATGGACCTGGGCGGGCTGCCATGCTAAAAGACACCGGGTGAGCGATTGCCCCTTCCGCCGGACCGAGCGTTTGGCGCGCCCGGTGATACCGATCGCCACGCATACGGACCGAAGGCCACCCAAGGAGACTGTACATGGCAAGACAGCGTCCTGCAACGATTGTCTCGGGCCACCTCGGCCTCGTGCTCCTCTTGGCCTCCCTGGTCGTCGGGACCGCCGTGCTCGCCGCCCCCCGCCACGCCCTCGCGAGCGGTGACGGAGCGTGCACGGAGTCCATCCCCGCCATCTATGACCGCGTCTCTCCCGCCGTCGTCTCGATTGCCTCCGTGGCGATCAACCCCTATCAGACCGTTGACCGCGTGAGCCGAGCGGTCGGCTCGGGCGTGATCCTGGACGCGAGCGGCCTCGTGCTGACGAACTCTCACGTCATCTTCGGGCGTCAGGCCATCACGGTCACCCTTGACGATGGCACCACGGTCCCGGGGAGGATGATTGGGGCCGATCCCGTCTTCGACGTCGCCATCCTGCGGATCCCACCCCCATCCACGGGAACGCTGCCTGTGGCGGTGCCGGGGAGCTCGGCGCGCCTCCGCGTCGGAGAGGAGGTGCTGGCGATCGGGAACCCCCTCGGCTTCGATCAGACCTTGACGCGGGGAGTCGTCTCGGCCATCAACCGTCTCCTCCCCGATACGCCCTTCTCGCTCATGGAGCCCATGATCCAAACGGATGCGGCGATCAACCCAGGCAACTCGGGCGGACCCCTCCTTAACCGCTGCGGCGAGATCGTCGGGATCACCACGGCCCTGATGCCCGACGCACAGAATATCGGCTTTGCCATCCCGATCGATCTGGTGCAAGCCATCCTGCCCGCGCTGCTGGAGAAGGGCCACGTCGTTCGCCCCTGGGTGGGGATTCAAGGACATCTCGTCATTCCGCTGTTGAAAGAGCTGCTCCGCCTTCCCCTCACGGACGGCCTCCTCGTCGAGATCGTAGAGTCGGATAGCCCGGCCGAGAAGGCCGGGGTCCGCGGCGGGCAGTTGGACCTGGTCCTCGGCGGGGTGGCCCTGCTCCTTGGCGGCGACATCATCACGCACCTCAACGGCAAGCCGGTGGACACGCCGGAGCGGCTCACCGAGGCCATGCGGAGTCTGCACGTCGGGGACACCCTGCGGGTGACGCTCTTTCGCCAAGGCCAGACCCAGGAGGTGACGCTCATTCTTCCTGAGCGGCCGCTCCTGCCCCAGGACGTGCCCACCCAGCGCTCCGTGGCGCCTCTGGGTGCCATCCGACGCGGCGATAGAACGGGCGACCGCCAATAGGCGGCCGGAGGCGCATGGGTGAACCCTTCGGTCGTCTAGAATGAGGCCGGAAAGTGGAGAGATGACATCCACTGTATTCCATAGGCGACTTGGTGTCCGTGCGTATCTGCACCACAATCCCTCCACCCACTGAAACAGAACGGGTCGCGGCGGCGTATTCTCTTCTATAGGAGATCGCCGATCGGGAGACCCAAGGAACGATCACGGGCGGCCGAGCAGGACATGGAAGAGCCTGCGGGAGGAAGCGATTGTCCCGAGACGCGCGTCAGGAACTCGCGGCCCACGTTCCAGAGATGTGACATGAGGCACCTGCTCCCGGTCAAATCTCGGGGATGGTGGACAGTCGTTCTCTGCGCACTGGCAACCGTCGCAATTTTCATGGCCTTCGAGGTGCTCGATCTCGACGGCTCGGATCTGTACAAGCGTCTATTCCAGTCCCCCATCCCCTCGGAGCCCACGGTGGCGTGGGCCGAGGAGATCATGCGTCACGGGGTCGTTGCGATCCCAGAGACCTTGGGGCATATGCAAGCACTGGACAGTCATCGACTGCCTTCCACGGATATCTCTCGCTGCCTGGACGCCACGTCTGCCCCCCTAGGTAGACGGCTGATGACGATCCGACCGCGCGCGAGCCTCCACCGCGCATCCTTTCACCCACCTGCGTCAAGCGACGAGCCCTCAGGTCCCACTCGCCGCGCGATCTGACCCGCCTCAGCCTGTCCCGATCGGCTGGGAACGGCGTCGGTCCCCTTGCAGTGGCCCGTGCCGCGTCCGGCTTGAATCACCGCGGGGGCCGGAACCCCAAACCGTCGGAGACACAGGGGGCAATATGGGGACATGGCCGCCCCAGCACATGGGGGAAAACGCCTGGCCGCCACCACGAGCAGCAGACGGTGCCGACAAGGTGCATGGAGGAGGGATCCATGAATGCTGAGAAGCCGAGTGACGAAATCTATTTCGCCGAGTTTGCCAAACGGCTCCGAGAGGAGACCACCCCGCTGTGTCCACAGTTCCGGTCGTGCGACGTCGATGGGCTGTTCCCGGTGCGCGGCTATTGTGTCCTTTCCCGGTCGCCAGGATGGCTCATGATCCCGCGAATCGAGGTGTACCGAAACTACTGCACCAGGCGGGAATTCGTCCTGTGTTCTTGGTTTTGCCAGACGGACGCGGCAGCCGTGACCGATCGCGGAGGACTTGAGGACCCAGCAGGCCCTACCCGAAACCGGAGGGGGCCCGACGCGGGTGAAAGCCGCTGCTGGGGACAGGGAGATTATCCCGATTGCCGGAGGAAGCGCTGTCCGCCTCTCGCGCTGGGCCGGTCAGAGGCGTCCGAGCGCGCGACGGAGGGGGCTACGCCCCCCCAGAAGGAATGGTGAGCCATGGCATCGATCTTAATTGTGGAAGAGGACGGAGTCCTGGCCCGACAGATGGCCCGCACCCTGCGTCAGGCGGGGCATCGCCCCACCCTGGTATCCGCGGTCACCGCGGCACTGCGCGAGGTGGAAACACAACCGGATATGATCCTGCTGGACTTGGAAGTGCCGGAGCTTCCCGAAGCCGCATTGCTGAATCGCCTGCCCCGCCGCCCCGAGACGGCCCGCATCCCCGTGCTGGCAATCACGGGGAGGTATGAGGCCGCTCTCCGTCTCCGCGAGGCAGGCCGCGTGGCCGCGGTGCTGCGCAAGCCGGTCTCGGGGGTGCACCTCCGCGAGGCCGTGGACCGCCTCGTGGGACCGCGCGGGTCGCTCAACTCGGAGGCGCAGCGATGGGAGCGGCAACGACAGGGGGAATTGATCCTGCACCTCCTCGTGAAAGGCTCAGACCCCTTGGTCTTTCAGATTGCACAGCGGATCTGTGCGGACAGGACATACGCTCCGCCCGCGGACCGCGCAATGGCCCTCACCTGGGCGGACATCGCCGACTGGGGAAGGCGAGAAGGCCTCTTGGAGGTGGAGCAGGCCCACCTGCTTCGGCGCGTCCCCCTGGCCAGGGCGCTGAGGGCGCAGGCCCCCGCGGCGTGACGGGGACGGCCCGGCGATGCAGTGCTTCGGGGCGAACCCCCATCGCTTCTCCCTCGGAGGCTCTTGTGTCATGCGGGTCGCCACGGCCGGTGCCCTGGGTTGAGGATGATGGATTCTGGGGCAAGCCCGTTTGATGCGAGCCAGGCCGGTAGAGCCGAGGTTGGCGGCCCTGGACTCACTGTGTAAGGTGGGCGTGGGATTCGGATAAGGGATCAGCGTGCTGAGTAGTTGAGGGGCGCAGGTTACCCAAGGAGGATTCTTCGTGAAGAAGCTACACTGCTGTCTTGGTGCCGTCCTGGTCGCGTTGTGCTGTGTCGTCTGGACCCAGGTGTTTGCCGCTGACACGGACAGTCGGCGGTACACACTCCCGGATCACGGCAGTCTCCAGTTGAAGGTGCCCGCGTTTTGGAAGGAGCAAATAGAGCAGGATCCCAATCGGCTGTTCTCGACGATCGTGTTCACGGCGAAATCCGGGGCGCCGTTCGGCGTCGTCTTGATGCCGATTTGGCCGACAGAGAAAGGCGCCCCCAACCCGGATCGCGAAGCGTTACAGAGATTAATGCAACGGGCGGCAGGTGGGATCGAGTCGCAGGCCATGGAGAAGACGATCGAGGTCCTGGAGTTCGAAGGCGCTGCGGGAGTTGGATATTACTTTTCGGTGACCGATCACGCGCCCAAACCGGGCGAGTACAAGTACATGACCCAAGGCATCCTTCCGGTGGGGGTCTTGATGCTGCCCTTCACGGTTTACACCAATGACGGCCAGCAAGACATCGTGACCGAGGCCCTGACCATGCTGAAGAGCGCCATCCACTCGAATGAAAAGTGATGAGAAGACGAAACCTTTAAAACCGTACGCCCCTTTCGCCGTGAGTCTGCTCGTCGCTGTGCTGACCGGACTTGGCGCGAGTTGCACAACCAAACGAACGGCGACGGTATGCTCACCCGGGCAGGGGGTAAAAAGTTCTTTCCCTTGCCGCTGGCGGATCGCATCGACGCGGCGTTCCTCCGGCTGGATCTCGATGGCGATGGTTGGGGGGATTCCCGAAAAGTGAGGTGTGGATGCCAGCACCCTCGCGCCCTTTTCGATCACGCTGCCTACGGC
>Ga0182017_10003910_pt1 | contig 11109 bp, 6 predicted proteins | sample 712E3DmetaG_FD_120492 | JGI IMG/M metagenome (GOLD analysis project Ga0182017, IMG submission 120492) | Permafrost microbial communities from Stordalen Mire, Sweden - 712E3D metaG | ecosystem: Environmental > Terrestrial > Soil > Wetlands > Permafrost | place: Sweden: Stordalen | collected... | reverse complement strand
TGAAGGCCTGTGCCACGTCAGGGGTTCTGGTGGAAGAGGAGCCGGGGCTCCGCGGAGCCGAAACCGATCTTGTCCCCGTCGTGTAGGACCACCGCGTCGTGGATCCGGCGGGCGTTCACGAAAGTCCCGTTGGGACCGATGTTCAGGACCGTGAAGCCGCGGACGGGATCCTTGGAAATGACGGCGTGATGGCGCGAGATCCTGCGGTCCTCTGTCAGGGCGAGATCCTGATCGGCGCTGCGCCCGATGGTGAACCGGATCTGGTCCAACAGCGCTAGCCGTTCTCCCTTCCGCGGGTCGAACAGCACCTCCAACCAGGCTTTGGAGGCGACTAAGAGCTGCTCCAACCGTTCCCGTATGACGGTGAAAGACTGGGGGCGCGCCTGGGGGTCCTTGGCAAGGCACTCGGCAACCAAGCGGCGAAGCGGCTCGGGAACCACGGCCTGCCCGAGCGGTTCGAGGTTCACCGGCCGCTCGCGGATGATCTGGAAGAGCTGCTCGACGGATTCGGCGGTGAAGGGCCGCAATCCCGCGAACATCTCGTAGAGCAGCACGCCGAAGGAATAGACGTCGGCCAGATGGGTGACATCGGAGCCGAGGATCTGCTCGGGAGACATGTAGTAGGGAGACCCGAGGGTATAGCCGGGACGGGTCAGGTTGGAACTCTGGGTCTTGGCGATGCCGAAATCCATCAAGCGGACCCGGCCGGAGGCCTCCACGTGGATGTTCTGCGGTTTGAGGTCGCGATGCACGATGCCGTGGGCGTGGATGTGTTCGGCGCCCTTTGCGATTTGCAGGGCGATCTCAAGCTTGCCCCGAAGGCTGGTGAGGCGCCGATCGCGGATCAGGTGATCGAGCTGCTCACCCTGGACGAACTCCATCACGAGAAAGGGGCGGCCCTGGTCTTCGCCATAATCGTAGACGCGAAGCACGTTGTCGTGCACCATTCCTCCGGCGGTTTGAGCTTCCCTGGCGAAGCGCGCCCGGGTTTCTGAATCCGCGGCCGACTCCACAGGGAGCAGCTTCACGGCGACTAGGCGGTTCATGGCAGGGTCCCAGGCCTTATAGACCTGGGACATTCCTCCCCCGAGGTAGGTTTGCAATTCGTATCGCCCAATTCGGGAGGGATTTTCTGGTGATGCCATCGGATTTCCATTATAATCCCGGCGCGGGCCTTTGCGGGACTCGAGTCCTGCGCCGGCGGAAGCCCGCCGTCCCGTCCTAAGAATTGGTGATTGAGTGTACTGTCACGGGTTTTTGGGGGAGGCGGATGAGGGCCCAGGCCAGGACGGCGAAGCCGACGAGGGAGAGCCAGCCGCCCCAGGCGGGGACGAAGCTGAAGCGGGCAAGCGGGGGGACGTCGCGGACCGCCAGGACTGCGAGGAGAATGCCGAGGAGAGCCTCGCCGGCAATGAGTCCGGCGGCGAGCAAGGTTCCTTTTTCCTCGGCGGAGGGGCGGTCCTTGGCGAGGCGGTCGGCGACCCAGCGCAAGAGGCCTCCAAGGAAGATGGCAGTATCAGTTTTGAACGGGAGGTACAGGCCGACGGCGATCAGCATGAGCGAACGGGCGCCGCAGAGGATAAGAGCCACGCCGAATGCGGCGCCGATGCCGATCAGACCCCAAGCCTGCTGGCCGCCGACGATCCCGGTGGCGAGCTGAGCCATGAGACCGGCCTGCGGGGCAGGCAGCTCAGCGCTGCCGATGCCGTAGGCCTGGTGGAGGATGATGATCGGCCACATGAGGAAGAAAGAGAGCATGGTGACGGCCGCAATCTCGACCACCTGCATCTTCCAGGGAGTGCCGCCGAGCAGGTGCCCGGCCTTGAGGTCCTGGATGAGGGAGCCCGAGACGCAACAGGCGCAGCAGACCACGGCGGCGACGCCCAGCACGGCGGCCACGCCGGCGACTCCCTTTACGCCAATGGCCAACATCACTAAGGCGGCAATGACCAGAGCGGCGAGCGTCAGCCCGGAAACCGGCTGGTTCGAACTGCCCACCAGACCGACCAGGTAGCCGCCCACGGCGGAGAGCAGGAATCCGGTGAGGGTCATGACCAGCGCCGCGACGATGGCGGAACCCCAGCCATGCGTGAAGTAGAAGTAGATGGCAGTGATTGGAACCAGCAGTCCCAGGATGCCGAGGAGCACCCAGCGAGCCGGGATGTCCCTTTCGGAGGGCGCGAGCGGCGCAGCGTCACGGGCGGCGGAGGAAGCCGCGAAGGCGCCTCGGAGGGAGCGCAGGATGGAGTCGCGCATCGAGAACATGGTGTGGCAGGCTCCCACCAGCATCATGCCCACGGCGATGGGGCGAACGATGTTCAGCCAAACCGAATTGGCGATCACATCCCAGGGAGCGTCGGCGGCAAAATGGAGGCGGGTGGAGAGGTCGGGATCGAAGAACAGCAGCAGTGGAACCAGGAGCCACCAGGCGATGATGCCGCCGGAGGCAGTGATGGCGGAGAGGCGGGGTCCGATGATGTAGCCGATGCCGATCAGGGCGGGCGAGAGGGCCGGCGTTTGCCAAGGGATGCCGCCCGCGTAGGTGACGTCGGCGAGAGGCTTGCTGTCCAGATCGGCGTGGTGCACGATGGCGCGCGAGAAGTGGAGGAATCCGCTGGAGGACTCGCGGAAAATCTGCATGCCGTGCTTATCTGTAAGGAACTGGAGGAGGCCCCCGAGGCCCATGGCGCCGAACAGGTAGCGCGGGGCGTCGCCGGAGCGGTCGCCGGCCTTCACGATCTCGGCGCTGGCGACGCTCTCCGGCCAGGGGAGATCGGATTCGACGCACAGGGGGCGGCGGAGCAGAATGATGAAGAACACGCCGATGAGACCGCCGGCGAGCAGGATGAAGGCGGCCTGCCAATAGTGCGAGGCGAGGTCCGTCCAGAGGCGCTGGCCGCCGATGTTGACCAACATGAAAGCGGGGATGGTGAAGACCGCGCCCGCCACCAGCGCTTCTCCGACCGACGCGGCGGTGCGGGTGATGTTCTGCTCGAGGACGCCGCCTCGGAAGCGGGGAATCCGGAAGACCGCGACGGCGATGACCGCGGCCGGGATGGTCGCGGCGACGGTCTGGCCGGCTTTCATCCCGATGTAGGCGTTGGCGGCGCCGAAAACGAGAGCCAGGAAGAGGCCGAGAGCGACGGCCTTGAAGGTCATCTCCGGCTGGGGAGCGGCGGGGGCGGGCATCAGATTCGACTTTACCAGAGGTGGCGGATGGCGGGCCAGTGCGAGGCCGGAGATGCGGCCGGCGTGCTAGACTTCGAAGTCACGCATGATTCGTAAATCCGGGGTTCCGGTTCCGGCCAGCATCCTCGTATTGCTGCTGTCGGAAGTAGTGTTACTGACGTTCTGCTACGCTTTGGCGGGGTACCTCGTTCTGGAGGTCGACCCGTCTACGTACCTGCTCTACGACGGCGGCCTGGCCCGCATCGCGGTGGTCGTGCTGGCCATCGTGTCGTGGCTGCACCTGCTGGATTTGTATGCCGAGATCCGGACCGTCTCCCGCGTGGCGCTGGTGCTGGAGATCCTGCAAGCGATCGGCGTGGCCTTCATTGTGGAGGCGCTGCTTTCCTACGCCGACCAGAACTGGCGGCTGCCGTTGCATGTCATGATCTGGGGCAGCGTGCTGGTTCTGGTCACGCTCTCCGTCTGGCGCCTGACATACTGGCACATCTTTGTGCGGGCATTCGCGAAGGAACGAATCCTGTTCGTGGGGATCAGCCCGGTGGTGGAGGACGTCTCCGAGGAGTTGGCCAAGCGGCCGGAGCTGGGCTACACGAACCTGGGGTACCTGGACGATACCCGCGAGCCGGGCACTCTGGTGAGCGGCGCGAAGGTGCTGGGGCCGTTGAAGAGCCTGCGCGAGATCGCCGCGGCGACCGAGCCGGACCGGATTGTGGTGGGCATGACCGAGCGGCGCGCCCGCATGCCGGTGCAGGACCTGCTCGATCTGCGGTTCTCGGGCATCCCCATCGAAGACGCCGCGACGCTTCATGAGGACGCCTGTAGGAGGGTCTGCACCAGGGAGCTGCGGCCGGCCCAGCTCATCTTCTCCGGGGAGATGGGGCCGCAGCGCGGCATGGTTGCGCTGCAATGGTTCTACTCGGCGGCGCTGGCCTTGGTGAGCGCCCTGATCCTGCTGCCGGTAATGTTGCTGGCGGCGCTGGCCGTGAAGCTGTCCTCGCGGGGCCCGGTCTTGTTCCGGCAGACCCGCGTGGGAAGGAACGGCAAGGTATTCACCCTGTTCAAGTTTCGTTCCATGTACGCCAATGCGGAGGCTCGGACGGGCGCCGTGTGGGCCAGCAAAGACGATCCGCGGGTAACCGCAGCGGGCCGCTGGCTACGCCGCATGCGGATCGACGAACTGCCGCAGTTGTGGAACGTGCTGCACGGGGACATGTCGATTGTGGGGCCGCGGCCGGAACGGCCTGAGTTCGTGAAGGTGCTGGCCGAGAAGATCCCGTATTACCGCCAGCGGCACTGCGTCAAGCCCGGCATCACGGGTTGGGCGCAGATCAACCACAAGTACGGCGACTCCATCGAGGATACGATCACCAAGCTGGAGTACGACCTGTATTACATCAAGCACATTTCTCCGACGCTGGATATCTACATCCTGTTTCAGACCCTCAAGACGGTGCTGACGTCTCGCGGGGCGCAGTGAAATAGCGCGCAGCGATCCTGTAGGAGCCCGCGGCGAAAGGCCGTTCAGTTCTGGGACGCAGGCGGACCGCTTGGGCCAGCGTCAGGCAGGCCGTTTGGCCTGCCTGGGACTTTCCGGTCCGGTTGGAATGGCGGTCCCGGCACGCGGGCTCGACAACCAGACGGCACGGGTGCGGAGAAACTTGTCAAATCCCTTGGGATTCCGGGGTTTCGCGCAGTCGCGCCGCCGCTTGTTCGGGAGTGGTGTCGCGTTGAGGCATCGCCAGCATTTCGTAGCCGACCATGAACTTGCGCACGGTGGCGGAGCGGAGCAGTGGCGGATAGAAGTGGGCGTGAAGATGCCACTCCGGATGGGCCTGACCGTCGGTCGGCCGCTGATGGAAACCCATGGTGTAGGGAAAGGAGACCCCGAACAGGTTGTCGTAGCGCGTGGTGAGGCGTTTGAGGATCTCGGCCAGATCATCGCGCGCAACGCCGGTAAGTTCATCGAGGGCGGTGACGTGGCGGGTGGGGAGGACCAGCGTCTCGAACGGCCAGACGGCCCAGAAGGGGACCAGCGCCACGAAGGAGGCGTTCCGGCAGACGATGCGCTCGGCGGATGCGCACTCCAGGGTGACGTAGTCGCACAGCAGGCACGCCCGCTTTGAGCCCTGGTACGCGGCTTGCGACTGCTGCTCCTTGAGCGGCTCGTTGGGCAGCGTCCGGTTGGCCCAGAGCTGGCAGTGCGGGTGCCGGTTGCTGCACCCCATCATGGCGCCGCGGTTCTCGAAGATCTCCACGTAGTTGATCGCAGGATGCGCGCCCAGCTCCTGGTACTGGGAAACCCAGGTGTTCACCACCTCGCGCAGCGCTACCAAATCCATTTGCGAGACGGTCAGATCGTGACGCGGCGAGAAACAGATGACGCGGCAAGAGCCGGGCTCGGTCTCGGCAACCAGCAGGCCTTGCTTCTCAAACCGCACTACCGGAGTATCGAGCTGCATGGCCGCGAAGTCGTTGTCGAAGACGAACGTCGAGGTATAGCTCGGATTACGCGCGTGGCCGGCGCGGGCATTGCCGGGGCACAGATAACACTCCGGATCGTAAAGCGGCTGGTCCGTGCGGGCCACATGCTCGACCTGGCCCTGCCAGGGCCTCTGGTTGCGGTGGGGAGAGACCAGCACCCACTCCCCGTTCAGCGGGTTATAGCGCCGGTGCGGCCCCCGGCTCCATTTCAGCATTACCCATTATTGCCTAAAAGGACCTGCGTATTACAATTCCAGTTTCCCGCGATAAACCATTTCCTTCAGTGTGAACTTGACTTTGATCTCGCGCCGTCCCACCGCGGTTTCGAAGTCGACTTCCTGGTCGTCGAGGCTGATCGCCTCGGTGCGAGGGAAAAGAAGAGAGATCACCCGCCCTCCTGGGGCGTTGGAGACCTCGACCCGGGTGGGCGCGATGCTGCCGCCGCTGCCTTTGAGTTTCAACACGGACAGTTCCTTGAGGCGGTCTTGCATCTGCGCTATGCGGTCTGAATCGGACTCCGGTTGTTCCTCGCCCCGGCCGCGCCCCTGCCGCATCGGCATTCCGGTGACGGTGACCACGTAGAACTCCCGCGCCCACTCCGCAACCTTTTTCGCCTGGGCATCATCCGGGTGAGCCTTGGCGGCCGCTTCGCGCAACGGCGCGGCGCTGTCCCAGCGCACGGTCACCTGGGGCTTGGACCTGCTCCCGCCCGAGCCCTCTTCGCCGCGGGGCCGGCCCATGCCCGGACCACCCATGCCACCGCGGCCGTCCATGCCGCCCATTCCGCCTCGCCGGCCCATCCCGGCTCCGTTACGATCCGAGTTGGCGCTGAGGCTGGCTTCCTTGGCCCAGGGCGACTTGGTCACCAGGCGCTGGATGTCCTTGTCGGTCCAGTCGGAAGGTTGTTTATCCTGCCAGAACTCGCCCGCCAACAGAAGGGCGGAACCGGAGATGAAACCGATGGCGGCTGCGGTGCGAAGCAACATCACGTCCTCCTTGTCCTACGGCAACAGCACCATGGGAGCGCGGCGGAAGGCGAACTTCTTGCCCAGCTCGTCGATTACGTTCACCTGGCAGGTGTACGGGCCGGGGGCGAAGGTGGCCAGCGGGATGCGGAAGTGGACCCCCACTACGTTGCCTTTCGCGGGGGTCTCGGTCAGCCGCAGAGGCTCGGACTGGAAAGCTTGCAGCTTGCCGCGGAAGAAACTCACGCTGGCGGAGATGTCCGCGGTTTTGTGGGTGGGTTCCGCACCCGGGTCGTAGACCTCGAAGAACACGTACAGGTCCTGATCTTTGCGGTAAACCTTGGTGATGCTCGGAACCAGCTTGTATCCGTCCTTGACTAACGGGTCGTCGGCGAGCAGCTTCTTGTTGCGTTCGGCCGAGCCTACCGCGGCGGAAAGCGGCTCGCGCTGATTGGCCCAGACCACCGAGCTGAGCCGCAGGGATTTCTGGTCGGCCACCACGTCGGGCACGGTGAACTTGGTCTCGAACGTGCCCATCTTGCCGGTGGCGTTTTCGCGGCACAGAAACTTCAGGGTGTAGTCTCCCGGAATCAGCGTGAAGCCGCCGCCGTACTGGAGGAAGCGTTTCCCCAACTGCCCCAGGTTCTCGCCCTTGAGTTTCACTTCGATCGAGTCGCGCACCGTGCCCGCGATTCTCCCCCGGGTGTCGCGGACCTGGCCGATGAAATCCAGAACCGTGCTCTCGTTGCCGCCCTTGCGGGCCAGTTCGAGTTCCGAGCCGGGAATCTTCACCGCCAGCGGCACAAAGTAGCGGTCGCGGGCCAGGCGGAAGTAGTTCACTTCGAGAGCGAGCGAGAGGTCGGTGATGGGGTCGCCCAGCAGCAGCGCCTCTTCGAGTTGGCGCTCTTTGTCCGAGGTGTTGTACTCCTTGAACTGTTTGGGAGCGAAGTACCCGGAGCGGTAGTCCAGCTTGGCCTTGAGATGCGAGGCGAGCTGCACTTTGACGCGGCGGTAGCGGCCGTCCAGCGCCGGGTTGGTGGAGTAGTAGCCGAGGATGTAGTAGCTGGAAACACTCTCCTGGGCCTGGCGCATGCCGAGGGTGAGATCGTTGGAGTCCAGCAACGCCTTTCCGCCGGTGTCTCCGGCGAGCGTGGTGAGGGTCTCCTGGGAATCGTTGAAACTGGCGGAGCGGGATCGCTGAGCGGATCCCGAATACATGGCGTTGCCCCTGGTTGAGGCCTGAGTCGCGTCGCCGCCGGCAGGTGTCGCCACCAGGCCGCGGGCGTCGATGGTGTAGAAGGAAACGTTGGAGCGCACCGCCGCATTGACGGTGGCGCGCAACTGCGACTGGTTCTCGACGCCGGTCTTGCCGACGCCGCTCGAGAAGTAGACGAGCGCTTTCTTCTCGGGCAGCGACGCGAGCATCTTGGCGGCCGATTCCAGCGCGCTGAGCTTCCGGTCGGTGTTGAAGATGTTGAACTCGGTGTCGTCGGCGGTGAAGGCGGCTCCGGTATCCTGGGCCGCGTCGTCCGTGTCGGTGGCGCCCAGGGCCGCGAGTTCGCTTCCCTCGCCGATGTGGAAGCCCTTGATCACTTGCAGTAATCGATCGCGGTCGCCGGTGAAGTCCTGAAGGACTTGAAGCTGGTTGGAGAAGGCCATGATCGCGACCAGGTCCGCTTCGGTCATCTGCTGCTGAAGGAACTGCGTGGCGGCCTTCTGCGCGCGGATCTGCTCGGGCTGCTCCATGGAGGAGAAATCGAAGAACAGGACCATCAGGCGCCGGTCCTTGTAGCGGATCTGACCTGGCTTGGAGGTGCTGATGGCCTCGCGCACCGGCGGTTTGGGCGCGGGCGCGGCGGGCCGAGCCGCCAGGGCGGGAGTGGGAACGATAGGAGGCAGCGGCGTCGCTTCGAGTTTCTGGTACTCGAACACCGAGAGTTTCTGCGGCTTGTCGTCCTCGGAGAGCGTGAAGTCGCCGGCCTTGAGGTTCTCGACAGCGCGGCCGGAGGAATCGCGCACCGCCACATTGACGATCACCAGTTGGCTGGTGACGTTGAAAGTGAATTCGCGCTGCGGCTGCTGGCCGCCGACCGTCAGCGCGGTGAGAAGGAGAACTGGTGTGATTCGCATGGCTAGAACCGGAAGCGCAAAGTCGCCTGCGTCGTCCGCATGCTGCCGGTCGAGAGCGGCAGGCCGTAGTTGGAAGCGTTCACCGTGGTCCCGACCCGGGTGACGTTCATGATGTTCAACGCGTTGGTGCTGTCCATTCGGAGGTTCACGCTGCGGCGGCCCTCACCGATCGGGAAGTCCCGGCCCAGTGAAATGTTCGTGGTGAAGCTGAACGGCCCCGGAATCGTGTTGCGGCCCGCGTTCCCAAACTGGCCGGACGGAGGCAGTACAAACGCCAGCAGATTGAACAGACTGGTTCCTACTTCAACCGGTAACCCGCTGGCCTCGGCCCGAGAGCTGCCGGCCGCCCCGGTGCCGCCCGCGTCGGATCGGTTGCCCAGAACCGTCGCGGTGAACGGGGAGCCGGATTGCCCGGTGATGGAGCCGCTCAGCGTCCAGTTGCGGACCAGTTTGCCGTGCCATCCTTTGGCCGCGAAGCTGCTAGTGGTCCCGCTGCTGGGGGACGAAAACACGTAGGACATACTGAGGCTGTGGCGGCGGTCGAAGCTTGACAAGCCGCGCTCGGCCCGGAGATTGTTGGCGTCCTGGGCAACCACGTTGCCGCCGCCGAAGGTTGAGGCATTGTCGATGGATTTCGAGAACGTGTACAGAAGGTTGCCCGAAATTCCGCGGCGGAATCGCCGGCTCAAGCGCGCCTGCGCGGCGTGGTAGATGGAGTTCCCGTTGGAGGTGTCGAAGGTGAAGCCCACCGCGTTGCCGATCTGGCGGCGCTGCTCGGCGGTCAGCGGCGATCCGGGCGCGGAGCGGTTGGGGATTCCCTGAATGTCCAGCCGCGTGCCCTTGGTGCCCAGGTAGCCCAACTCCGCCACCATGGAAAGCGGCAGGTCGCGCTGCACCGAGAAGTTCCAGGTCTGCGCGTAGCCAACCTTGTAGTTCTTGTCTACCGCGTAGGTGTTGGTGATCTGAGTGGTGGAGGCGCCGGTGAAACCGTTCTGCAAGGTGAGCGGATTCGCCAAGCTGGTCTGGAAGGTCGAGGAATTGGCGAAGGGCGGCTGCTGGGCCATCAAAGTGGCCGCCTGGTTGTACACGCTGCCGTTGAAGTAGACGCCGTAGCCGGCGCGCACCGTCATGGCTTTTTTCGGGAACGGCTTCCAGGCCACCGCGAGACGGGGCGCGATGTTGTTGCGATCCGGATTGATGAGCCCCGCGGGGAAGACTCCGGAGTACGGGCCGGTGGCTCCGGGAGTGACTGGGGCCACGGCGGTGAAGCCCGGAGCGATGTCCAGGTTCACCATCCGGTTGTACTTCTCCGTCAGCGGGGACGGCAACTCATAGCGCACGCCCAGATTGAAGCTGAGGTTGGAGCGCACGCGCCAGTCGTCCTGCGCGAAGAAGCTGTACTTGGAGCCCCGGAAGTAGGTGTCGGCGCTGCCGTAGCGTATGGTGCTGGAGTTGGGCAGCCCGAGCAGGAAGTCGGCAAGATCGAAGCCGGTGGAAGGTAGCGGTTGCCCATTGGAGTCGAAGGCGCTGGTGGAGAGTCCGGAGAAAGTGAACGAGCCGCGGCCGTTCTGGTCGCTGCGGTTGTTGAGCTGGAGCCGCTGATACTGGGCGCCGAAGGTCCAGGTGTGCTTCCCGCGCACCACGATCACGCTGTCGCCGATGGTCGAGGTCTGGTTGCGCATGAGCGCCGCGGCTCCGTCCGACAAACCCCCGAAGTTGGTGAACGAGAGATTGGGCGGGCCATAGTCGAGCGGGTTGCTGGAAGCGCCCGCGATGCCCAGTTGAGCCGCCACGTTGGGGCCGTTGGCGAAAAACGGCGAGGTGGTGCTGCGGTTGCGCGAGAAGCTCCAGTTCAGGTTGTTGATGAGGCCGGTCTTGAGGTTGTGCGTCCAGGAGAGGTTCAGGCTGATCCCGCGGCCGCTGAGCGAATCCTGGAACCCAAAGAGTTGTTGGCTGACCGATCCGCGTTGCTGGAGATTGAAGGAACCGCCGATCCGGTCCTTTTGCGTCAGGCTGTGGAACATGCGCAGGCCCAGGTTGTCGGTGTTCTGCGGCACGGATCTCACGATCTGGTAGTTCTGGACAAGCCCGGGCTGGTTCGGCAAGGGGATGAACTGGAGCAGGCCGCTGGCCACCGGGTTGATGCGCGAAGAGGGAATCTGGTTGTTCGAGAACGGGAGGTGAGTGGTCGGATCGTAGATGGTGATGGGCCCGTTCGCCATGGCCTGGGAGAAATCCCCGATTCTCTCCAGCGGCGAGGGCAACGTCGACGTGTTGTTGTATGGGCTCTTGCTGCGAGTGCCGGAGTAGTTGACGAAGATGAAAGTCTTCGGGCTGTTGATGA
>Ga0182017_10003908_pt1 | contig 11116 bp, 6 predicted proteins | sample 712E3DmetaG_FD_120492 | JGI IMG/M metagenome (GOLD analysis project Ga0182017, IMG submission 120492) | Permafrost microbial communities from Stordalen Mire, Sweden - 712E3D metaG | ecosystem: Environmental > Terrestrial > Soil > Wetlands > Permafrost | place: Sweden: Stordalen | collected... | reverse complement strand
GTGATCAGCATGGGCCGAAGCCTTAAGCTTCGAGTGGTCGCCGAGGGTGTGGAAACGCAAGAACAGCTTGCGTTTCTTCAGGCTCACCAATGTGACGAGGCACAAGGATACTTTTTCAGCCGGCCGGTGCCTCCCCGGCAGTTCGCCAAATTGCTCAAAACCGGCATTACAAAGGCAGCGTCAGCTGAATGAGTCAAAAGCGTCTAGCGCGTTCCAAGGCCTTTTAAGTGGAGAGAGTGAGACTTATATGAAATTGAAAATTCTGGTGTGGACACTCGTAGCAGTCACCGCCACCGCGGTTTCTGGCGCACAGTCCGGCATGGCGCAGGTACCCTCCCGTGCTTCGATCACTGCCAATTATGGCAAGCTGCCGCTGACCTTCGAAGCCAACCAAGGTCAGATTGACTCTAAAGTCAGGTTTGTTTCGCTTGGTCCGGGATACAGTGTGTTTCTCACCGCAGGTGGAATGGTGCTCTCTCTGCGTCCGAGTAAAGCCGTGTCTTCCCAGCCGGCGGACAACGTCGCTGCGACCAACAAAGCCCAGAGGTCCGCGAAGTCCACATTACAGTTCAAGCTGCTGGGAGCAGCTAAGAATCCAACTGTGATTGGAGAAGATCCGCAGCCCGGCCGTGTGAATTACTTTATCGGGAACGATCCTGCGAAGTGGCATAGGAACGTGCCGACCTATGGCCGAGTCCGCTACAAAAACGTGTACCCGGGCATTGATCTGGTCTACTACGGAAATCATCAGCAGTTAGAGTACGACTTTGCCATAGCTCCGGGAGCGGACCCCAGACAGATTCAATTCGAAATCAAAGGCGCCAATCAAATCAAACTTGACGGCGGAGGCGACCTGGTTTTGCAAACCGCCAACGGGGAACTTCATTTCCAAAGTCCGGTCGTCTACCAGGAATCCAACGGATTGCGCGTGCCCGTGTCCGGCGCATATGTCATGAGCGATTCGGCGCACGTCGCTTTCCATGTTGCGCAGTACGATGTGAGCAAACCGCTCGTCATCGACCCCGTTCTGGTCTACTCGACCTACCTGGGCGGAAGTGGCAATGACCAACCCACCGGGATTGCCGTGGACAGCACCGGCAGCGTCTACCTCGCGGGCTACACCGACTCCACTGACTTTCCGCTGGCCACTCTGGGATCGATTCCGGCCGGCGCGCCCCACGTCTTCGTCGCCAAACTCGATCCGACCGGTTCGAACTTGGTGTATGCGGACTACATCGGCGGAAACAGTCAGGATTACGGCTTCGCGCTGGTACTGGACAGCGCCAACCATGTGTACGTGACCGGCACCACAGACTCGAGCGATTTTCCTATGGTCAACCCGTATCAGGGTTCCTACCCAGGATCATTCAATGCCTTCCTGACGAAAATCTCTGCCGACGGCTCCTCACTCTTGTACTCAACCTACCTCGGAGGAAATGCTTCGGACGAGCCCTCCAGTATTGCGATCGATAGCTTGGGGAGCGTGCTGGTCGCCGGAAACACTTCGTCCACAAACTTCCCGGTGGTCAATGCGTACCAGGCCACGGCTTCGCCGAATCAAAACGGCTCCTATGGGAGCTATGGGTTCCTGACGAAGTTCAGTCCCGATGGATCGTCTCTTATTTATTCCACTTATCTCAGTGGCAACTCCAATGTGCCGCTCAATTGCGGGGGCAATCCCTGTTGGCCCTCACCCTACAGTGCCATTACCGGCATTGCGTTGGATTCGAATGGCAACACGTATGCCGCGGGCGTCACCAATACTTACAATTTCCCGACGACGACGGGTGCCTATCTTCCCACGAACTCGACCTCGCAGGACAATGCCGTCGGATTCGTCAGCAAAATCAGCAGTTCCGGAAGCCTCGACTATTCCACATATTTCTATGAATCCAGCGGCCAAATCATGAACCTCAGCGCCATCGCAGTGGATGCTTCGGGCTCGGCTTATGTGACCGGCGTTACTCTGAGTGATGGCACCTTCCCGATTACCGCGACCAGCATCTGCAATCCTTCCGTTGAAGGGTGGGGATGCAACTTCGCTTTCGTGACCAAATTCGATCCGACGGGCTCGACGTTGCTGTACTCGACTTTTCTGGGCCCGAACAACGATGCCAACCCACAAGCGATCGCGCTCGATGCCAACGACGATGCTTACGTCTTGGCGTCGACGTCCAGCACTACCTTTGGCACAGTCAACGGCATCGAGCCTTACGCAAATGGGTCAGACCTGCTGTTGGTGGAGATTGACGCAAGCGCAAGTACGGAACTGTTCGCTACCTACCTGGGCGCGAGCGGAAATGAGTCTCCCGCTGGTTTAGCTCTCGATTCCAATGGGAACCTCTACATCGCCGGTTCTACGGATTCAACCGACTTTCCGGTGACGCGCTCCGCGTTCCAGAGTGTATTGGGAGGAAACACCGACGCCTTCGTTCTCAAGATCGCAGCCGCGTCCGCACCAGCCGTTTCCTTTAGTCCCTCTTCTTTGCAGTATGCCAGTCAGACGGTCGGCTTAAGCAGCCAGCCGCAAACTGTCCTGCTGCGCAACATGGGTAGTTCGGCGCTTTCGATTTCATCGATCACGACGACTGGCGATTTTGCCGAGACCGATAACTGCCGGAACAGTGTGCCGGCTGCCGGCAGCTGCGCGTTGTCTGTTACATTCACTCCGTCCGCCACGGGGCCTCGCAGTGGGACTATCGTGATTCAGGATGACGCGGCGGGATCGCCCCATACCATTAGTCTGAGCGGAAGCGCCTTTGGTGCCGCTGTCACGCTGAGTCCCTCCAGCCTCTCATTCACCAGCGTGCCGGTAGGAACCTCCAGTGCTGCCCAGACGATAACGCTAACCAACAGCGGCGACACAACGCTGAGTATCAGCAGCATCCAGACCACGGGCGACTTCGCGCAAACAAACAACTGCCCGGCCAGTTTGTCCGCGGGGTCCGTTTGCGCGATCAATGTAACGTTTGTTCCGACAACGTCTGGAACCCGCAATGGAACGATGACGATCTCTGATAGCGAGGGAGGTAGTCCCCAGACGATGGGACTGAGCGGGGTGGAATCAGACTTCAGTCTTTCCAGTTCGACCAGTAGTCAGACGATCAAGGCTGGTTCTACTGCGACCTACACACTCAAGGTTGCTCCAGTGGGCGGGACATTCCCGAACGCCGTCAAACTGAGCTGCAGCGGAGTCCCCTCGAACACGACCTGCAGTCTATCTGCCAGCTCGGTGACTCCCGGTTCGAACCCGGCTGCTGTGACGCTGACGATCACTACCACGGGCACTTCCGCCGAAGCAAGACCGCTTCGTCTATCGCGGAATCAGCCACTATATGCGGTTTGGTTGCAGTTCCAGGGACTCGGCCTCTTTGGATTGATGTTGGCAGGCTCAAAGCGCCGCACGAAGAAACTTCCTGTGCTGATTGCGCTGGTCCTTCTGGTTGGAGCAATGCTGTTCATGTCCGCGTGCGCTGGCGGTACCGGTATCGCCCCACGAACCCAACCCGGGACTCCGCCGGGAACATACACAATCACGGTCTCTGGAACTTCTGGTGCTTTGCAGCACTCACTTCCCTTGACTCTGATAGTGCAATAGACACCGCGCCTACACAGGGTTTACGGCGGAGCTTAGTTGCACGCCATCATGTTCTGGGTCACACCCTGCAGGCTGACGATCGAGTTCGCGACCAGGGGCGCGCTCCAGAACTTGTGGTGGTGCTTGCGCAGGTAGTAGGCCGCGAACACAGAGGCAGCGGTCTTGGCGGAAGCAACGGCGTAGCTCCGGCCAACGGTAGGGTGAGTGCCATAGAGGTAGGCGGACTGAACTTCCATGTTGCAGACATTCGTCCTGCCGGCCAGCCAGTTCTGCCGGGCGAATAGCGTTGTGTAGGAATCTGCGAACGTGCTGCCGGCGGAGATCAGCGCGAGGCTGACAAACTTGGCATCGACAACTTTCGTCTCGGCAACTATCGGCGCCGGAGCTGGCAGGGTGGACCGTACGATGAATTCGGCGGCGGTTATTTCCGCGCTGGGCGCATTTGGCAATTCCTTCGCCGCAGCGACCGCGGTCAATACCAGCACGAGCAACGCAGAATGTAAGGTTGATTTCATGATCGTTTCTCCTCTGACCGGCGAGTGTGAAGCAGCAGCGCTTTGTTTCGCGTTTCCCACCGATTTGCTGAGATCCGTCATGAGTCGAGATTACGTTGGTACGTGTTCCAGCACAATTGGAAGAACGTGGTGGTGAGTGGAAGAACGTTCTAGTAAGTTAGTAACGGGTGGTAACCACCGGTTAGTACCTTGAGCAGGGCGCCTCAATATTAGGTGTGGGCTGGCCGTCTTTTCTCAATTCGACTCCCCGCACGACACAAAGGCATCCATTCTGTCCATGGCAGGTCCAACGAATACGAGATGCGCCATAATCCGTAGGTCGTAGCTTCGAGTCCCACCGCCGCGACCAATTTCAAACCGCTACTGCACTTTCCCGTCGGTGTCCATCAGCCGGAACTCGCCGAGGTTCAGCTCTCGCACACCGGCTTCAATCTTGGCGCGATCGCCCACCACGATCCAGATCAAATTGTCCGGACGCACCACTTCTTTTGCGGCCGCGCTTACGTCGCTCGTCTTAAGGGCGCGGACTTTCCCTGCGTAGGTGTCGTAGTAATCGTCGGGAAGTCCGAATTGCACCAGGTCCACGATTGACTGTCCTAGCGCGCTCAGCGTCTCGCGCGACCCCGGGAGCTTCAGAGTTTCGTTGGCCTGAATTTTCGCCAACTCGTCCGCTCCAATTGGATGGTCGCCGGTGATTCCGCGGAACTCCTTGTTCATCTCCACCAGCGATTCCTTGGTCTTGTCGGTTTGCACGGGCGCAATGGCGTAGAACGGGCGCTGCGACCGGGCATCGCGAAGCACGGTGCGCACTCCATACGACCAGTGTTTGTCTTCCCGCAGATTCATATTCATGCGCCCGCCAAACGTGCCGCCCAGACTGTCGTTCATGGCTTCAATCGCGATTTCCTGCGGATTCGCCCGGGGCGGTGCCACCACTCCCGCGATGATCACCGATTGCAGCGCGCCCGGTTTGTCGATCAGGTACACGGCGGACTTCGATGCAACGGCAACGGTCTTCACATTCTCTGCTGGCGCGCTTCCGCTCTTCCACCCGGCAAAAAGCTTTTCCAGTTTTGGCGTCACTTCCGCCAGCGTCGTGTCGCCCGCCACGATTAGCGTCGAGTTGTTCGGATGCAGCCATGTGTCGTGAAACTTTACCAGGTCCCCTCTCGTCAGTTTGGCCACGCTTTCCTTTGTCCCGGATCCCGTCAGCGGATTCCCGTACGGATGCCCCGCTCCGTACAAGAGCGCCGGCAATACTCGCAAAGCCAGCGTCGTGGGCGTGTTTTGTTCGCGCTCGATTCCGGCAAGCACCAGTTTCTGCTCGCGCTTCACTTCCGTCTCGGGAAACGACGGATTCAAAACGACGTCCGCAAACAAGTCGAGCGACCGGTCGAGTTTTGCCGTCAACGCCGAAAGGGACACGAACGACAGATCGAGATTTGAAGATCCGCGCAACGTGGCTCCAAGCGATTCCAACTCGTCGCTGAACTGCAGCGCGTTGCGCGTGCGCGTCCCGTCGGTCAGCACCTGCATCGCCAGGTTGGCAGTCCCCGGCGTCGTCGATGCGTCGGAGGCGAATCCGGCGTCGGTTGCCAGCGTGAGATTTACCAGCGGAACTTCGTGACGCTCCGCCAGAATGATCTTCAATCCGTTCGACAACGTCGCCCGCTGCAATTTTGGCAGCTTTAACTCCGGCGGCGTGCCGGTATCCGGCGCCTTGCCGCGATCCGCGCCCGCGGACGAGGTCTTGTAGTCAGGGAAAGGATCCACTTCCAGGATGTACACGCCGTCCGAAAGCCAACGCTGCGCCGCCCCCCTCAGATCCTCGGCCGTCGCCAGTTGTACGCGCTTGAGCGAGATCTTGTAGGCGTCCGGGCTTCCGCGAAACACCTGGCTCTGTGCCAGCCGGTCCGATTTTCCGCCGAACCCGCCGATCCGCTCGATCCCGCGGATGAGCTCCGCCTCATACTGCGTCTTGACGCGCTGCAATTCCTCCGGCGTCGGGCCGCTCTTCACGAAGCGCGCCAGTTCTTCATCCAGTTCCTTTTCCACCTGCGCAATACTCTGTCCCGGTCGCGCCGTCGCGCGTACGTAGAACTGCCCGCCAATTTCCCCCAAGTCGGTGAAGGCCAGAGCATCGGTCGCGATCTGGTCCTCATATACCAGACGCTTGTAGAACCGCGACGATTTTCCGGAACTCAAGCAATCGCTCACCAAGTCCAGGTAGTCGCCTTCCGCGCTGCCATACTCCGGAATGTTCCAGACCTTGTAGATTCGCGCCTGCGGCACGCGGTCCTGCACCACCTGGCGGTGCGTCCCCGTCATCTTTGCAATCCACACTTGTTGGTGCGCCACCGGCGGTCCTGCCGGAATATCGCCAAAATACTTCGTGACCTTTTCGCGCGCCGTCTTCGCGTCGATGTCGCCCGCTAATACCAGCACAACATTCGACGGACCGTAATACGTCTTGAACCACTCCTGCACGTCCTTCATCGACGCCGCATCCAGGTCCGCCATATCTCCGATCGTCGTCCACGAATACGGGTGCCCCGCTGGATACGTATTTTGCGTGAGCAGTTGCTCCGTCACCCCATACGGCTGGTTCTCGCCCTGGCGTTTCTCGTTCTGCACCACGCCGCGCTGCAAATCGAGCGTCTTCTGGTCCAGCGAGCCCAGCAGGTGCCCCATGCGATCGGACTCCATCCACAGCGTAAAATCCACCGCTGAGGTGGGGACATTCTCGAAATAATTTGTGCGGTCCGAATTAGTGGTGCCGTTTAAGTCCGTCGCGCCAATGTTTTCCATGGCGTCGATGTACCGCCCCGGCGCATGCTCGCTGCCCCCAAACATAAGGTGTTCGAAAAGATGCGCGAATCCGGTCTTCCCCGGCTTCTCATTCTTCGACCCCACGTGGTACCAAATATTGATCGCCACGATCGGAGCTTTGTGATCCTCATGCACGATCACGGTCAGGCCGTTGTCCAGGATAAAGCGCTCATACGAGATCTCAATCTCTTTGATCTTCGTCTGTGCCGAACCGCTCGTAACAAATGCGAGCACAAGGAACAAAACCACAAGTTCCATCCGCATCTTCAACCCTCCGAACCAATTTCACAAAACCATGTCTGCTTCAACTCTTTGACTCGGTAAACGAAAAATAGTCTACACCAGAGATTTGAAATTCCCTTCCCGGCCTCCAACCTCCGAATCAGCCCTTCCCGGTGTTATCCTAATCGAGGTCACGCCGCAGGGCTTTAACCTCATTCATGTCCAATCCAGAGACCTCATCCAATCCAAGCATGTCCGATCCAGACGCGCCCAACTCAGGCACTCCGGAATCCACGCCCGCCAAAGAGCCTTCCGAGGCGCTCCCGGCCGAGTCATTCAAAGATATTTTTTCCGAGTACGAGCAGAGTCATTCCCGCAAGAGCGAACCCGGCTCTCAGCGCCGCGAAGGCACGGTGATTGCCGTGGCCGCTGATTCCGTCGTTCTCGATATCGGATTCAAGACGGAAGGCGTTCTGCCGCTAACAGCTTTCCCAGCCGACAAGCCGCCGAAGCCCGGCGACAAAGTGCAGGTCACCATCAAGGGGCGCGATCCGGAAGGCTACTACGAACTGACTCGCGGCAAAGTCGAGCGTCCCACCGACTGGGCGTCGCTGGAGAAAGCTTTCGCGGAGAAGTCGACGATCATCGGCACAGTTACGGGCGTGGTCAAGGGCGGACTGAGCGTGGATATCGGCGTGCGAGCCTTCATGCCAGCATCGCGCAGCGGAACGCACGACGCGTCGGAATTGGAGAAGTTGGTCGAGCAGGAAATCCGCTGCCGCATCATCAAGCTCGACGTGGCCGACGAAGACGTGGTGGTCGATCGCCGGGCCATTGCAGAAGACGAGGAACGCGCCGGCAAGGAGCGCCGCTACTCGGAATTGAAGGAAGGCGACACCGTGCAAGGCGAGGTCCGCAGCCTGACCGATTACGGCGCGTTCGTTGATATCGGCGGCGCCGACGCTCTGCTTCACGTCGGCGAAATTTCCTGGCGTCGCGTCAACAAACCGTCGGACGTGCTTTCTACCGGCCAGCAGATCGAAGCCGTGATCATCAAGATTGATCCCGACAAGCACCGTGTTGCCATCAGCATGAAGCAGCTTCAGCCGCATCCGTGGGACGCCGTCGCCGAGAAATACAAGGCAGGCGAACGGGTACGAGGCACCGTCACCCGCATCGCCGATTTCGGCGCGTTTGTTGAACTCGATCCGGGTATTGAAGGCCTGATCCACATTTCCGAAATGTCGTGGGCCAAGCGAGTGCGAACTCCGAGTGACATAGTGAAACCGGGCGAGACCGTTGAAGCCGTGATTCTAGGAGTGAACGCAGCGGAGCGCCGCATCTCTCTCGGCCTGAAGCAGGCACTGGGCGATCCGTGGGCGGGGGCGGCACAAAAATATGCGCCGGGAACGGTGATCGAAGGGCCGGTGACGAACATCATGAAGTTCGGCGCGTTCGTGCAACTTACCGAAGGCGTCGAGGGCATGATTCACGTCAGCGAAATCAGCGCGGAAAAGCGCATCAATCACCCGCAAGAACTGCTGAAGGTCGGGCAAGTGGTGAAGGCGCAGGTGCTAGCGCTCGATACGGAAAAGCGGCTCATACGCCTGAGCATGAAACAGCTGGTCCCAACTGGCCTCGATGAATATCTCGCTGAACATAAAGAAGGAGACATCGTCACCGGCCGTATGGTCGAAGTCTCCGAAGGACGCGCACGTGTGGAACTCGGTGAAGGCGTCGTGGCAACGTGCCGGATCCCAGCGGAAGGCTCGGCGAAGGAAAACAAGCGCGCCGAACCGGCGCCGTCGTCCTCATCGAAGCCTGATCTGTCATCGCTCGGTTCCATGCTGCAAGCCCGCTGGAAGAGCGGCGGTGCCGCCGACGAGACGAAGCTGGAAGCCTTGCGGGCAGGCCAGATCCGCCAGTTCCGGATAGTCAAGCTCGATCCCGCGACCAAGACAATTGAGTTGGAGTTGGAGTAACCGCGCGCACGTCGGCGAGCGCTAACACGTTCACTAAGTCTCGTCAATTTATGTTGAAGATTAAATTACTGACGACTAACTGCCCGAGTTAACCATCATCAGCGCGAACAGCGCGGGTAGATAGATGATCGTTGCCCGCAGCAAGCGTCGAGCTGGCAGTTTCGAGGCCGCAGCCGTCGCCGGCAGTTGCGGATACGCCATTCCCATCGACACTCGGAACAGCGCCGCGCCCATCAGGATGGCCCCCACAAAATACACGCGTCCCGCCATTCCCAAGGCGAAGGGCATAATGCTCACAGGAATCAGCGTTGCGGAATAAGCCAGAATCCGCCACACGGTGGACTTTCCATCGGCATCCACCACCGGCAACATGCGTATTTCGCCCTGCGCGTAGTCCTCACGATAGAGCCACGCGATCGAAAGAAAATGCGGAAACTGCCAGACGAACATGATGGCAAAAAGGATCAGAGTTTCGATTTCCAGTCTCCCGCGCACCGCCGTCCAGCCCAGCACCACCGGCATCGCTCCCGGAAACGCGCCCACAAATGTGCACACCGGAGAAACTTTCTTCAGTGGAGTGTAAACCGCCAGGTACACCAGCGCGGTCAAAAATACCAATAACCCGGTTAGTAAGTTGGCATAAATCGCCAGATAAGCGGAACCGCCCAGAGTCAGCGCCAACCCAACCGTGGCCGCGTGTGCCCTGGTCATTCGTCCCGAAGGCAACGGGCGCAGCGCTGTCCGGCGCATCCGCGCATCCACGCTCGACTCGAGCACTTCATTCAGCGCCGCCGTTCCGCTTGAAACCAGAGCCACACCCAACAGGGCGTGGACGAGGCCTGGCGACCACGACGACACGCCCATCCGGTGCGCGCCAAAGAAATAGCCGCACCACGCCGTAAGGACGATCAAAGTCGTAATGCGCGCCTTAGTCAGTTCGGCGTAATCGCGCGCCAAAGAAACAAAGTTTTGCAACATGGACCCCATACCCGCGTAATTGCCTCCTTCCGCCCTCATCCGGCGGTTTAGTTCAAACCGGCAATCACGGAACAAATCCCCACGAAACACAACAACGCCAGAAGATTGCATTGGTAATGCCCCATCGCTCCAATGTCAAGCCAAAACCGAAAGCGACCCGGCGTCTCACTCGTACAATGCTCGCATCAAACGCAACAGTTGGCAATGGGGCATTCGCTTTACTCATAATGACGGCGACCTCTTGCACCGACCGCGTGAAGACAATACCCGTTTTATGAAGTAAACAGCGACCCGGCGGTGGAAACGCTCCTCTCCGCCGCCTGCGTACTTAGGTCTCCTATCGAAGTCCTATGTGAAGCACAAGTGTGGCCTGAAAGCCCTGCTCAGAGCGGGATTTCATCCGATAACGGGAATTTGCGCCCGCTAACCAGTCCCTCCGGCACGAACTACCTTGATGTCCGACTTACAAGTGATAAAATGCTTTTCATGGCAAACACACTCATTGATTCCGTAGTCAAACAACTCCAACAGGAACGCGCGCGACTTGAGGATGAACTCCATCGCGTAACCGCCGCACTAACTACCTTCGGGAAAGTCTACCTCGAGGGGAACAAGCGTAGATCTGCTGCAACTCCTGCACCTGCAAAGAAACGAACCATTTCCGCTGCCGGACGCAGGAGAATCGCAGCCGCGCAGAGAGCACGATGGGCAAAGGTCCGGGCGGGCAAGAAATAGGTAAGCCGATTTTCCGCTCACGAGGCGGAAAATCGGGTCCTCCCGCTTAGACGCGCCCAGCGTGAGGCGTGTCAATTGGGGAGTTCCCTCAGCACTGCCCCCACAAACTCCGCAAACTCTCGAACGTCCTCTTCGGTCGTGTCGAACGAGCACATCCACCGCGCCACCGACTCCTCTTCGTTCCACACATAGAAGAAGTAGCGCTCCTGTATCTTCTCAATTGCCTCCCGCGGAATTTGCGCAAACACCCCGTTCGC
>Ga0182017_10003907_pt1 | contig 11116 bp, 8 predicted proteins | sample 712E3DmetaG_FD_120492 | JGI IMG/M metagenome (GOLD analysis project Ga0182017, IMG submission 120492) | Permafrost microbial communities from Stordalen Mire, Sweden - 712E3D metaG | ecosystem: Environmental > Terrestrial > Soil > Wetlands > Permafrost | place: Sweden: Stordalen | collected... | reverse complement strand
GTAGGGCGGACGATTTCGGACATATCGGTCCACATGGAATCGAATCCTGAACCTGAAAATTTTCCCCTGTAGCCGGCTCCCGAAACCGGAACTTTTCCTGTTTCCGCCTCCAGCCACGTGGTACTTAAAATTTGCGGTTTCCAATATTCGTTGCCGAGTTTTTGATATTCTGAATTTAAGGCCAGTGTTAATAAATTCTTCGTGCAATTCTGGACACATGAAAAGCATCCCATACATTCATAATAGAGTGTATGCACTTCATCTAAGTCTCTAATGAATGTGCTCTCTTCACGGTATTTGTCGTAAACACATGCCTTCTTTACACAGTTATGACAACGTGCACAATCTTCGCGCCAGTCCACAATTCCGCATCTGCCAATACGGGGCAGCCTGGGGGGAACATGGCTGGTTTTAATATGATATTTTTCAGGCATAGTGAACTATTTATAATCCGGCACTTGAAATGATTTCATTGATGATATCTTCTTTACCCCCTGAAATGATATGAATACCGCTCAATCCTTTCATTTCCTTTATTTTATTGATCGTCTCAACACAGATGGCGATGCCTCTCTTCTTTTGCTCGGCAGGGCCGCCGGCATCTCTCATACTATTGATATGCGATTCTGGGATATAAAAATCGGTATGTTTTTTCAGAAGATTGACTGCTTCGTCATAACTTTCAAGCGGATAAATTCCTGCAATGAAAGCGGCCTTCTCTGTGAGACCTTCCTGATACACTGCATCGAGCCAATCATGAAAATCCGTGGTATTGAAGACTCCCTGTGTCTGAATGAACTTTGCCCCTGCTCTGATTTTCTTCGCCAGACGCATGATGTTCAGCTCCAGCGGCCGTAAATAGGGATTGGCGACTGCGCCGACAAGCATGGAAAAATTTCCGCTGATTTTTTTCCCGCTGAGTAGGACATGTTCGTTGTTCATCCTTGTAACAATATCTATCAGTTGAATTGAGTCGACATCGTAGACATTTGCCGATTGCGGAATTTCCGTTATGCTCTGATGGTATCCGGAAAGACACAATATATTTTTAATGCCCAGTGATGCGGCGCCCAGAATATCCGATTGAAGAGCGATTCTGTTCCGGTCACGCGTGACAAGCTGGTACACGGGCTCAATTCCTGCCCGTTCTAATTTTACCGCCGATGCCAATCCTGATATAATAGGCCCGTACGGATTGTCAGACACATTCACCGCCAGCACGCCTGAAATTTGTGATTTATTGATGGGATCGGAATCAATATTAGTACCGGCGAGATATTCGGCTGTAATAATGAAATCCCCTTCTTCAATTTTTTTTGCTAATAAGCTTTCCATGGTATTGTCTTAGACCGTTTCGGTTGCTTTTTCCTGTTCCTTGATTATTTGCCGTATACAGCTTGTTAATTCACTTACTCTATTTTCAGATTTATTTTTATTATCAATTTGAACAAACCAAACGCAATCGTTCCCCATGCCTGTTTCATCTAATAAATTATTGACGGCGTCTATTCTTTTACGCGCGCGGAGATTGCCTTGAAGCAGTTTGCATTCACCCGTCATACAGCCGGCAAGTATCGCGGTGTCGGATCCTGTCTCGATAGATTTTAAAATATATTCAGTGGCGATCTTTCCTGAACATGGCACACTGATGGTGTTTAATTCACATTGACCCAACTGTGAACCAATTTGATTTATTTCTTCGGGAGAAATTGAGTTCGAACAATGAAAGAGAGATATTTTAATTAATTGATTTTTCATTTTAACTATTCATATGAACCTACAACATTTTGACATATAACAACTCACTCGTTCGTATCACACACACTTCCACACTTGATAGTATTAAATTTTTACAAATTGGGATTGCCAATTAGGATGTCTCTCAAAGGGATATCGATATTCGGTGTGTGTTCCGTCTATCAACCCTTTAAAACGATCGATGAGGCTTTACGTATTTATCGCTTGCACAATCAATTCATGGAGAGCACTTTACTTTGTTAGTAATATTTAAGGGTTATTCAAATAAGTGTCAAGTAGAAAATTGAAAAATATTAATATTTAATTTAGGAGGCGCATATTTCTTTACATAGATAGGATGGTCAATTTATTGCTAATCATAATATATTTTTCGCAAGAGAAAAACCGAAGTAAAAGTTTTAACTAAAATGGATCTCAATCTGAGAAATATTTAATCAATTTTCTTAAGAACGAACAACATTGAGTAAATTTTAATCAGGAATAGTTGGAATTACGGCATGAAAATAAACAGTGTAGAGAAAATATTTCAGATATTTGATTACATTTTGCAGTGACATATGGATGAGTATTTCATCAGTTATTCAGGTGTCACGCTCGAGTATTTTCAAGTTCGATCGGTAAATCAGTCTGTTATTCTATATTTTTTCATCGAAGTAAACGCAACTCATTCAGTCACGGACAGACTTGAAAATATAAAAAACCGGCTCAGTAACGGGCCGGTTTCTTTATTCCAAGCAGGGTATACATAGATAGAGAGACTCAACGGCCTTTCCTGCCGCCCAGAAGCTGGCAGGACTCGACGAGTTTCACGAACTCTGCCTTATACCCATCTGCATCCGTTCCTCGTGATTCTTTTCCATACTTCAATACAAGGTCATAACTTGCATCCGCCTGGTATTTTGATTCTCTCAGGATCATTCCGAACATTGCGACTGCAGATGCAAATCGTATATTTCTTGATGCGTCGTCAATGCGTTCAATCTCTTTTTTTACCGGAGTGGTCATCAGTACGCTTACCGTATCAGCGGGAAGTTTATAGCGCAGCTGCACCGTGAGGAGTTCGTCTGTTCGAAAAGACTCCGGCTTAATGTGCGTTGTCTGGTATTTCAGGGATTCGGCTGTGTGCATATCCGAAGCCGGTGAATTCAAAACCAGTTCGTACAACGCTGTCACAGTATGGCCTGCGCCGAGTTCGCCTGCATCTTTTTTATCATCCTTAAAATCCTCCTTATTGAGGAGACGATCCTCATAACCGATGAGCCGGTACGATTTCACAGCGGCGGGATTAAATTCGACCTGGATCTTCACATCCTTCGCAATTGTATACAGGGTTCCGGCCATCTGTTCACCGAGCACCTTGCGCGCTTCCTGAATACCGTCGATATACGAGAAATTTCCATTCCCATGATCGGCGAGTTTTTCCATCTTAGCATCTTTATAGTTGCCAGTGCCGAATCCAAGAACCGACAGGAAGATATTATCGCGGCGCTCTTCTTCTATGAGTCTCAGCAATTCACCTTCGCTGGAGACACCGACATTGAAATCGCCATCTGTAGCAAGAATGACTCGATTGTTCCCGCCTTTGAAGAAATTCTGCCGCGCGATGTCATACGCAAGCTTGATTCCTTCGCCGCCGGCTGTCGATCCGCCCGCTTCCAATGATTCGATCGCATTGAGTATCGTTTCTTTTTCGGACCCGGAAGTGGACGGAAGCACCATTCCCGCATTTCCTGCATAAACAACTATGGCAACCTTATCCTGTGGTCTTAATTGCCGGACAAGTACCCGGAATGCAGCCTTCACGAGAGGAAGTTTATTGGGTTCGTCCATGGATCCGGACACATCGATGAGAAACACGAGATTGCTCGTAGGCAGTTTTTCCAAATCGATGGTTTTCCCCTGCAGACCGACGAGCAGAAGAGTATTTGATGAATTCCACGGGCACCGTGCAACCTCTGTGTTTACCGAGAACGGATGCCGACCTGACGGCTGCGGGTAATCATATTTGAAATAGTTGATTAGTTCTTCGATCCTTACAGCATCATGAGGCGGAAGCTGTCCGTTCTGGATGAACCTGCGGACATTACTGTACGAAGCAGCATCGACATCGATCGAGAATGTCGATAGCGGATTTGTGAGGGCATCCTTGAATTCGTTCTCATCGACTTTGCTGTAATCTTCTGTATTGAAGGGCGGACGTGATTCAGACGGCCGCTTTACTTCCTGATTAGCGACATAGCCGTATCTGCGACTTAGCCCGTTCACAACGGCTGAACTTGCATCCGGCAATGCCCGAAACTCATCCTTAGATACTTTATTGACCATACTGCTGGAAGAAAGCTGTTGGTTAATCGCTGTCTGCTGGCCTCGAGCTTGAGCCGTGACTACGACCATTTCGCCAGCGATTGCCATCGGAGCGAGACGAAAATCCAACTGGCGCAAGGAATCTGATTGAACAAAAACATTTTGTACAATTTGCTGTTGGTAGCCGATATAGCTAATCGCAATATTATAACTGCCTGCAGGAGTATTCTTGATTGTATATTCGCCATTGGCATCTGTAGCAACTCCAATTGAAGTACCTTTAAGGACTACGTTTGCCCCTATCAATGGTTCTCCTGTCGACGAATCAAATATTTTGCCGCTCAGGATTCCCGCTCCCACATGTTTTGCATGAATTTTTTCTTGGCGTGGAGTTTCAACTTTCGCTGCAGATACAGGTGGGTTGGTCGTCATCGGCAGAGTCTGCTGTTCAGCAAGAGCCGGAAGAGCGCTATCTTGTTGAGTTGAAATAAGCGCATCAGATTCAACTTGTTTCATGCGTTCGCTGTTCTTTAGAACAGTATTCTTTGTCTCTCCATTGAGACTCTCTGTACCTGAAGGTATAGAACGAACCGGCGAAGGTGTTTCCATTTTCTGAGCAATGATATTTTCATGCTCTATACTCTTGTGCAGAGAAAACCACGTAACAATTCCAGCACCGATAAGCATAACAAATCCTGCTGCGATGCGAAGAACCCAGGGAGAGCGAAGAATTTTAACGGCTCTGTGATCTCGCTCCGCATGGTGATTCGAGCCGTATTGAAGCAGTTTTTGGTTTATTGCTGTCTGTAAACTCTCAGGCGGAACAATTGATTTGGGCAAGGCGTGAAGATCATGGACAACTGCCTCAAGTTCTGAAAGTTCCTTTTGACAATTCGGGCATTCCTTGATATGCAGTTCTACGAATGTTCGATCTTCGGCGTTTAATATGCCATCGATGTAATCGTCGATGAGATGGGAAACATGCTTTTGATTCATCGTCCTAACTCCTCTTTTAAAAGTCTTCTCGCGGCATGCAGGTGAGCTTTGGATGTGCCGGCGGCAATCCCGAGCATACCGGAGATTTCATTATGAGAATATCCTTCGATATCATGGAGAACGACTACTGCGCGCGCCTGGGGCGGCATCGTAGCAAGCGCCTGTTCCATGTCCATCTGATTTTCCCGGGGAGAGGAGAGATCGGGTTTCTCAAATTCTTCGAGGTTATCTGTGAACTCGACACGTTTGCTTAAACGGTTTCGTGCCCTCAGATAATCTAATGCGGCATTGACGGCGATGCGATGGATCCAGGCAGACAGCGGGCTTTCTCCGCGATAGGAGCCGAGCATCTCCCAGGTCCTGATCAACGCCTGCTGGGTAACTTCTTCTGCCTGTTCACGGCTGGCCACGATCCGTAAACAAACAGCATAGATGCGCGGAAGGTTTTGCTGGTAGAGATTAAGGAACGCTTCGGAATCGCCAGATACAGCCCGGCGAACGATCGTAAGATCGCCTGCGAATTCCTGCTTTTCCAATCTCAGTACCGGTGTCATTGCTATCGATTGTTGTTCCATACGTCCTCTCTTTTCTTACCATGAGGACGTCGCTCACAAAGGAATGGTTTAGTGAAGATGAATGAATGAGATCAATATCTGCAGAAAAGATTAAAGATGTAAGATGGAAGTAGAGTTCGACGCCCCGTCGGATAAATAACGATATGAATAAAGATTTAAAGGAAGAATACAGATTGAAGAGCGAAAATTCATTTGGTTTGCCCGCCGTTTGTATGGCAGGACGTGCCCATTATTACCGCGATTCGTGAATCGCCCCTACGATGTTTTTCCTCCACAATCCTTATCTCTTCCTTCGTCAATATGGCGATCTTTTCATAGTAGAATCCCTGCCTGCGGCAGGCAGGCGGTCACCGACCGGATCAAACGCCCGCAAACGTTCAATTTAATAATCGGCCTCTGCTCTTTTTCTTCAACAATTCCGTCAATGCAAACTACTATCCATGATGTGGTCGATGGAGAACTAGTTATGGCTATCTTACTCTTTCCCATTCAGCGATGCGATAATCTCTTTGAAGTTCTCCAGTCCCGCTTCAAGGTTCTCAACTATTTCTGTTGCAAGCACATCTGGATCGGGAAGATTATCAAGATCGGACAAGGATTTATCTTTGATCCAGGTAATATCGAGAATTGTTTTGTCGCGATTGACAATTTCATCGTATGTAAATTTACGCCAGCGGCCATCCGGATTCGATTCGTTCCATGTTGCTTTGCGCTTGTTTCGATTCTTTGGATTATAGCATTCGATAAATTCTTTTAAATCTTCAAACAGCATCCGATTCTTTTTGAGTGTGTGGTGTGTGTTGGTACGGTAATCAAAGATCCACACATCTTTTGTCCACGGTTCTTTTGCTGCGGATTTATTGTCGAAGAACAGCACATTTTCTTTAACGCCGTTCGCATAAAATATTCCTGTTGATAAACGCAGGATGGTGTGCAGATCGGTCTTGTCCAATAATTGCTTGCGGACAGTCTCGCCTGCGCCTCCTTCAAACAAGACATTATCCGGTACAACGACTGCGGCTTTGCCGTCCGTCTTGAGCATCGTGCGGATGTGCTGGACAAAGTTCAATTGTTTGTTGCTTGTCGTAACCCAGAAATCCTGACGATTATACGTAAGCTCCTCTTTTTCCTGCTCTCCTTCTTCATTAGTAAATGTCATACTGCTTTTTTTGCCAAACGGAGGATTTGCCAGCACAAAATCAAATGTTTTGGACGGAGAAGAAACCAACGCATCGGCAGATGAGATAAAATTTTCACTGTCAATATCGCCGATGTTGTGCAGAAACAAGTTCATTAAGGCAAGACGGCGTGTGTTTGTATATATTGAATGTAATTGATTTAAATAAATGTATAATATTTTCAATATACTCATTTTAGAGTATGATACCTCGCCAGAGCTTAGAATAATTAACATGGGTTTTAATAACCGGAACGCGCAGACAGATTGATATATCATTCCCATCCCTTGTAATCGGGAGAGTGACGCATTTCCCCTGGTTGAAAATAAGTAAGGAATAAAGGTCGGATACACTACAGTAACGGATCTGGTCATTTATTTTGATGCCTGACGCATCAAAATATTTTCCACTGACAACTTCGGTTATTAAAAATAATTCGCCTTCTTTAGTTTCAGGTGTTGAATAATCGAATCCCAATTGGGAGTTAACCTCTCTCTCAAGGATCAAATAAGCAGTTATCTGAAGGTCTGCAAGAACAAAAATGAGAGCAGCCGTAAATGTAATAGCAATTTTCAGAAATTCAGCAGGTTTTCGCGGATTAAGTAAAAAATCTAAAGTATCTTTTTCAAATTTCCAGAAATACCATGATAAAGACCCGAGAAGAATTGTAAACATAATAAGATCGTTTTCTCTTAGTTTATCGTGAACAAACAACCAAGTATTACAGAGCATAACAAAATAATGCCCGTTTTGCCTTCGCCTTTTTGGGTGTAATTATCCGGAAGAAATGACACACAGTCTTTTTCCTTCATTGTAAGTTTACGAGCATTCTCCCTGCACATCTGAAATAAAATATTAATATTTTACAATTTTATGTTCTTCCTTCACATCGGTGAGGGTAGAACTGACGAATACTCGGAATATCTTTGTTTGTTGCGGCATAGTATTATATGATTAGTGATAGTGATTATATATAACTTTCATTCGGAATTATTTTTACAAGTCGTAATTCTGACGCCATTCATGCAATTCAGGATAAATATATTTCACCCACCAATTGTGTTCTGTGTATATATAAAAAGTTGATGAACTAAAAACTTGAATTGTTTTCCAGCGATTTGGGGGGAAGTATCGATTTAACCAGACATAAGACTACCTCTCGAATAATGAGAAGATATAGACAAAAGGCATCTATCAGCAATCCGCGCGTTACTTAACTCTTCAAACCACTTCTTTGTTCAATAATAATATCAATTGAACTCATTAGAAATAATAATAAAAAAGGGCAATTAATCTTCAGCGCAAAAATAATGTTACACACATAATAAAGCATTACCTGTACAATTACAAGCGTCTTAAAGACATCACCCTTTTCTCCCTCCTATAATTCTGAAATTCCACCATCATTCATTAAATCGCGACGCATGGATCCCACATACAACCGAGCACACTTCTCTATATTCCGTTTATTGATGTCGCATAATCATACGTTGAGGATGCGCCAAGAATTCTTCTTATAATATTTTACTGCAATTTATTCGATCCGGACAGGCCGAATGGCAATACATATCCCGCATTAACCATCCATACTGTTCAATAAAATCTATCATGCCCTGAGAAGGATCAGAAATTTGACGCAACCACTTATGGGTTTCCAGATGCTTTTCGATTATAGGTATTTCTGCATCCAACAAATCTTTTAGCCTACTACAGGATTTTTGTTCTTTTTGGAATAAATTCTTTTCGACAACATTATTTGCTCTTATCATGTCGGGTAAACACTTCAGCAGTGTATCAAAGCCCAGCCGCCACTGTTCCGGCTTCCCTTCATAATCAAATTCTTTTTTTATTTGTTCAATAGTCATTTCCTCCTGCTCCTATAAATTCTTTGTAAACGGAATCGACCTCATCAGAATAGATTCATCATCGCATTACTTTCCCTCGGAATTCCTTTGCACTCCTCCAGCTTCCAATAAATTTCTTTGCACAAGGGTACTTATTCTCTGATATTCTCTTTGTTCTTTCTTCCGCAATGAGTAAATGTATAATGTTTTGTAAAATGTATCATGGAATAATCTGGACATAACGATCTTACGGTTATTGTAAATATTCTTGTATTCTCTCACTCTCGCTTCAGATACTGTTGCATTATTTTCAGGTGTATCTATTGGATGCACTTGGACTAAGTCAAGCCGATTTGTCCAGAGGTATTTATTCGGGAGCAGATCTGATTGATCAATCTCCCATATAAATCCATCGGGGATATTATAGAAGCGTCCGATCCATGTTTCATCTTTCACGGAAATAAACTCTACTGTTCCGGTTAAGAATACAACCATCAGCATCTGTCCATCAGGACTAAACTTTAATTCCCATATTTTATCTTTGCTATTACAGTGTATAGTACCGACTTGTTCTTTTGTCTCTAAAACAATTTTATGATTTATACCGCCTTTACTTCCTGCATATAATAATTTTTCATCCGGAGATAAAGCCATAGCATTATCGCCGCCATAAATAAAATATGTTGCCATTTGCATAGTCATTTCATTGAAATTCCAACAATAGATCTTACTGTCATCGGTTCCAATGTACAGTATTTTTTCATTCTTCGTCATGACCAGAGAAGTAACGCATGTAGGCAGCTGTACTGATTCTTTCAATGTTCGATCCTTCAAGCTCCAATTGTTTACCTTTCCGTCATCTCCCGCTGTTACAATAAAATCACTTCCAGCTGCAACAAACAACATCCTTGTTAGTCTCCTGTTCCCTGGATAATGGTCTTTCTTCATAAAGATTTCCGAGCCGGACGCAATATCATAAACGATACATCCTCCCTCTGCATCGAGATCATAAAACCCGATGTACAGCAATTCATTTTTCACTTTAAAGTCGCAGACTCTGGCGGGGGCTTGGAATTGTCTGATCACTTTCCAATCGCGGCAATCATACTGTTTCACAGTGCCATCCCATGATCCTGTTAACAGATATTCCTGGCCATGCAATGTCGTAAATGTCATGCATCTGATTGAATTATCATGAAAAACATCCTTCACGAAGGTACCTTCATGATAGTTAAATATTCTCGCCCTGGTATCTGATTCTCCAGAAACACAAAAAAGGTTTTGTTCCTCAGATAGTGCAATACTTCTGCAACCGTTTTCCGGAGAAACGATGATTTCACATTTTTTCGTTAAACAATTGTATCGCTGAACGGCACCATCCTCATAGGCGATATAAATATTTTGACTTGGTGCAATGAGAAAAGAAACAATAGTTCTAGCATAACCTTTTATCGTGTCGCTCATATTCTTCTTGTCTATATCATAGACAAGAATTCTCCTATCCCCTGTTAATATGAATAAGAGATCATGGAAAAAGCGCGCTGTCTCATCCGTAATGTTCCATTCCTCTGAATAGTTGGCATAATCGTTCGCGCCGAATTTTATATCCGTAATTTTACAACCTGTCTTTACCTGATCGATGAGTTCACCATCATGGCGATAAACAAAGACCTTCTCTCCCTCCGCAGCACACACATAGTGATGGGAAGCGGCTATACTCTGAATACTGGATATATTGGTAAATATCCGTGTATCACCAAATGAGTTGGGATCGGCATAAATATATATGCACCCATGGCAGGAAAAATAGACATGATATCCCGGCGGCACGATTCTGACACATGAGACCGGCGATGTCAATAACTCATGTTTGAAATTCCCAATTATTTTCTTTTTCCGAAGGTGGTAGAACCCTATGGACGCATCATTATAACAGATAACCAGAATATGTAATCTATTCCATTGAAAGATGGTTTTTATTCCACTCTCATTCCTTGGATCTACAATCGTTGAAGTAAAGGAGGAAAGTGAGATCATTTCTATCGATTTACCATCCTCGCAAACAGTACATAGATATTCTTCATCGTCCTGGTGCATAAAGCAACCGTGGTTCCGCTCTGAAAATGTTTTTGGCGTTCTTATTTGCTTTCCTGTTGCAATATCATATCCATAAAGTCTGGTATCTTGCGTATATTCAACAAATATATTTCGCTCCAAACTATCGATATGCATTTTTCTAATCGATCGCAGCGGATCAAAATCTATCGAATGCGTGAGTGTCGCAGAATTCATTTCCGGCAGAACGTTCTCATAAATACATGAGAGGTCCGACTGTATGCTCATGAGACTGCTGCACTGCTTTTCATATTCCGATGATATATCCTGGATCATAGCAATTCCTTAAATATTAGTTACAGATAAATCTATGTAAATCCACCAGTGAATGTTTCTTGAATTCATT
>Ga0182017_10003905_pt1 | contig 11122 bp, 6 predicted proteins | sample 712E3DmetaG_FD_120492 | JGI IMG/M metagenome (GOLD analysis project Ga0182017, IMG submission 120492) | Permafrost microbial communities from Stordalen Mire, Sweden - 712E3D metaG | ecosystem: Environmental > Terrestrial > Soil > Wetlands > Permafrost | place: Sweden: Stordalen | collected... | reverse complement strand
ACGACCCATGCACCATGACCAGCGGCGGCCCGTGGCCCCGCTTTTCGTAGGCGATATTGGTTCCATCGGGGGATCGGACTTGGTGCATCGAGTGCATGGTTGCGTGCAAGCCTCATCAGGGGCGGTTTCGGATGGCCCGAATCTACGCCACCAGATCAAATTCAGCGACCACAACCCCACCCTGCCTGTCTCCGGCTACGACCATCTGTCACCTACCTCCGGAGCCAAGCCTTCCCACGGACGTCTGTCAAACCTTGACCGCGACAAAGTCGGCGCCGATGGAAGACGGCCCCGACAACCCGCTCGACACCGATCGGAATTGACTATGCTCGATTGCGTCCGGATTCGTGGACTTGCTGCATTGCGGGCGCACATCCACACACACCCCGATCACCGTCATCTCGATAGCTCTGTTTCGGGCGGCGATGTAGGCTGTCGCCAACAGGAGTTTTCATGCATCCGAGCCCTTGCTTGCGAACGGTAGTAAGTGCCAGGCGCGAGGCTTCGAGGTTTCTATTCGGTGAGTACCAGTGCTCGCGCAGACTATTTCCGTGGCTCCTGATGGCCGTATGCATTGGCGGTTTGTCGGCCTGCTCGCAGGCAGATGTCAGTGTCACGAACGCCAGCGGTGGCACGGTTACGAGCACTGGTGGCAACAATGCCGGTGTTTCGACGGTGGGGCCCATAATCGCCCCCGATGCTGGCCGAATCCAGCCGCGCGACGCGGCGGTATCCAATGGGAAGACCTGTACTGCAGACGGTGGCAAGTGCTATGCGGTCGTGGACGCCGGACCCTACTGTGGTGACGGACTGGTGCAGGAGGATCGGGGCGAAACTTGCGATGACGGCAACCGAGTCGGTGGTGACGGCTGTTCCGGGATTTGCAAGCTGGAGCCCAATTTCGTGTGCCCGACACCGGGCCAGCCTTGCGTTTCGACTGTCAGCTGCGGCAACGGGAACCGTGAGCCGGGCGAAGCCTGTGACGACGGTAATACCGACAATGACGACGGCTGTTCTAGCAACTGCAGTGTCGAGCCCGGTTGGTACTGCCCCACACCCGGGCAGCCCTGTCAACGGCTCGTGACCTGCGGGGACGGAAGATTGCAGGCGGGTGAGCAATGCGATCTGGGAACTGCCAATGGTACCGGTGTGGGTTGCGACGCCAGGTGCGTGCTTCAACCGGGGTGGACGTGCAAGGGGCACACCTGCAATCAGGTACCCGTGTGCGGCGATGGTCTTGTCACCGGGGGCGAGCAGTGCGACGAGGGCGGCACCCCGTCGGGAACATCGTGCTGCGAAGGCTGCAAGCTCACCGCGAGTTCCTGTAGCTGTCCTGCAACAGGAGGAGTCTGCAAGGACAACGCTCGCTGCGGCAATGGAGTGCTGGAGAAGGACGAAACCTGCGACGACGGCAATACCACAAGCGGGGATGGTTGCAGTTCGACTTGTGGCGTGGAACCGGGCTGGCAGTGCCGGGCGTCTGGCAAACCCTGTGTACCGTTGTGCGGCGATTCTCGGATTGTCGCCAGCGAACAGTGTGACGACGGCAACACGGCCAGCGGCGATGGCTGTTCGCCCACCTGTAAGGAGGAACCGGGGTGGGGCTGTTCAGGCACCCCCTCCACCTGCACCCATGCCGTCTGCGGCAACGGCAAGCTGGAGGCGGGTGAAGGCTGTGATGACGGCAATACCCTACCCTTTGACGGCTGTTCGCCAACCTGCCAGGCTGACCCACGTTGCGGCACCTTTGACACTCAGGGGAAACCGACCAGTGCGGTGGGTGCGTGCAAATCGTTGTGTGGGGATGGCATCCTGCTGCGTGGCGGCACCGAAGAATGCGACGACGGCAATACTCTCGACGGTGACGGCTGCTCCCATGATTGCAAGCAGGAAGATGGTTTCACCTGCGTTTCTGCCTACGACGCCCCGCCGCCCAGCCTCACCATTCCGCTGGTGGTTAGGGATTTTCAGGGCTGGTCCCCCAGCACCAGCACTGGGCATCCGGACTTCGGTCACTATTGTTGCAACCTACAGAAGGGCATCGTTCAACCGCTACTCGATGCGAACCGCAAGCCCGCCTACGCAGGAACCGACGCCGCACCGATCGCTGAGACGACGGGCAAGACCGCGTTCGACCAGTGGTACCGCGACGTAACCGGAGTCAATCAAACATTCTACTACACGTTGACCCTGTTGCAGAACGCAACCGCCAATACCACCTTTGCGATGAACAGCGACACGGACCAGCCTTGGTACGACCGTTGCGGGTTCTTTCCCCTCGATACCACGCCGAAGATCGACCCCAACACGGGCAAAGCCTACACCTACACCGATTTCAACCGCACCTGCACCGCCTACGACAGCGTCGGCTTTGGTGACGAGTGGATGAATCACAACTTCGGATTTACCAGTGAACTGCGCTATTGGTTCCAATACCAGGGTGGCGAAAGCCTCAAGTTCACTGGCGATGACGACGTTTGGGTCTTCATCAACGGAACCCTCGCGATCGATATCGGCGGTGTCCACCCTCGAGCCGCGGCAAGCGTCGTGCTTGACGCCGCCAATGGAACCGGTCAAGTCGGTGATGGGGAACCGCCTTGGTCGTACACCACCGTCGACTTCAAGCTCACGCTTGGCAGCGTGTACGAAGTGGTGGTATTCCAGGCCGAGCGCTGGTGTTGCGGCTCGAACTACATGCTGACGCTCGCGAATTTCATCGCCGGCAGGGGTACCTGTACGCCCACTTGTGGCAACGGCGTCGTGACTTCGGCCGAGGAATGCGACAACGGTGCCGACAACAGTGACACTCTCTACGGCGGCTGCACGACTCACTGCAAATGGGGACCATTCTGCGGCGATGGCGTGGTCAATGGCTCCGAAGAATGTGACGACGGACGCAACACCACGGTTGGCTACAACGTGAGCGGTTGCGGCCCCGGCTGCAAGCTCCCCCCAAGTTGTGGCGATAGTATCGTCCAGGCGGGTGAGGAATGCGACAACGGCAAGAGCAACCAGGACAAGCAATGCGGCGGCTGCAGTTCGACTTGCCAGCTCAATCCCTACTGTGGCGACGGCAACACCGATGGTGCCTGCGGCGAGCAGTGCGACGACGGGTCGAACGCTGGCGGGTATGGTTTCTGTGGTCGGAACTGCCTGTTGGGACCGCGCTGCGGCGACACGATCGTGCAGACGGATCAGGGCGAGGAGTGCGACCTCGGGGCGGCCAACAGTGACGAGCCTGGCACCGCGTGCACCACCACTTGTCAGCGCCCTGGGTTCTGCGGCGATGGCGTTCTTCAGGCAGATCGCGGCGAAACCTGTGACGACGGCAAGAACGACGGCACCTGCGGCGGTTGCACCCCCGACTGTCAGAAGGGGCCCTACTGTGGGGACGGAGTCGTGGAGAAGGACTGCGGGGAAGTTTGCGACTATGGTACGGCGAACTCGCCACCCAGCAATGCCCTCTACGGGGGATGCTTGACCAGCTGCCAATTGGGTCCGCATTGTGGCGATGGCGTGGTCCAAAAGCCCGACGAGGAATGCGATCTGGGCGCGGACAATGGCCAACCTGGCGGCGAGTGCAGCGCAGCTTGTATGAAGATGATATTGGTCTACTAGCGCCCTGTACTACTGCTGCGAGTAGACGCGCACGTAGGTCGTTTGATCTTATCCCATCCGCCGCGCAAGTCCGGCCGGCCTTGCCTACTTCTTGAACAGCCGGTTCATGATTCCGCCGCGCGGGGTCTCGGGGTTCTTGCGTGTCGCGCTCGCCCGGGTTCGCCGCATTTCCAGCAGGCGCATCTCGCGGCTCGCCTCGAGGAAGTCCTTGTCCTGATTGACCGCTTCGCGGAAGGCGCGTTCGGCGCGGTCCGGCTCATTGAGGAACTTCCAGATCTGCCCGAGCCAGTAGTGGCCCCGCGCAAACCGTGGCTGTGCCGCGACCACGTCGGCAATGATCCGCTGCACCTCGCGCACCACGGCTTCCCTGCGGCCGCGCGGATTCTCGAAGCGCGCCCAGGCCCAGTAGGCCCGGTACTGTGGCTCACCCGGGTTGGCCTTGCTGGCTGCCGCAAAGCACTCAATGGCCTTTTCGTAGTCGCCCCGCTTGAGGAAGACTTCCCCCTTGAGGAAGGTCGTCTCAGCGTCGATCACGGTCGGGACGGTGCTGCCCGTCGGCTTCTTGCTGGCCCGCGCAGCCAGGTACTCGGCCCGACGCGCCGGATCGCCCAGGATCATGGCTGCCTCGCTCATGCGGGCCTGGACACGTTCGGCCTGGGGCACCAGCTCGGACAGGCCAGCCCCGGCCAGCCGGTCCGGGTGGAAACGCCGGGCTGCGCGGATGAAGGCCGAACTGACCTCGCCAGCGCTGGCTGACTCGGACACACCCAGCAGCTCGAAATGCGACAGCTTGTCGAGCTTTTCCGCCAGCTCCAGCACCGCGGTTCGCAACGTGGCGTCCGGCGCGGGCACGGCCTTCATCGAAGACCCGGTGGGCCGCACGCCCACAACCCGCGACGCGGCCTCAGGCGACGAAGATGGACGAACCGGAGTTGCGCGCGGAAGGGGCACTGCTGCCGCGGGCGGCGGCGCCGGCACGGTCGGGGCGGCCACTAGCGGCTGTGAAGGCGGCACCGTCGTCGGCGTCTCGATGATGGCCGAACCGCCAGGAGTCAAAACCATGCTGTCCGATGAGGTGAAGCGAAGCTTGGCGGCTGGCGCCGGATCGCCCTGGGTTGGACTGGAGCCCAGGTTCTGCCGCTCAAGCAAATCCGCGTAGTACAGGGAAAGCAGGACGGTCCGCACCTCCAGGGGCCGTGCAGTCACCGAATCGATCTTCTCCAGATTCAACCAGCCCGTGCGCAAAGCCGCCACCACCGGATCGTCCGCCGGGATGCCCATGGCAGTGATGAAAGGCGGCGACACCGACGCCAGGTGAAACTCTTGCCCCCAAAGTCGCGACAGCTCGCGGGTCACCCGCGGCAGGTCGTAGGCGGCCCGGATCGCCGGGAAATACAGGATGCGCGGATCGACCCGCATGGCTGCCAGGTCGTCGCCTTGGCCGAAGCTGTGCGGGTCCAGGTAGATGGCAAACCAGCCCTCAGCCACGCAAAATAGGCGCGTGAGCTTGCGCCGCATCTGCTCCTTCAGCACCTCCGCGAGCTTCTCCTTGCTAAGGACGCCCATTTGTTCCAGCGCCTCGCCCAGGCGCATCCCGCCGGCAACCATCGGCACGGCGCGCGCCACCGCCGCTTCTGACACAACCCCATATTCGACCAGCACGTGATCTAGGCGGTCGGTGTCCACCGGACGCTGCACGTGCACTGGCATGCCGTCGCGCAGATAGATATCGCTCTGGTCGCCCGTGCTGTCGCTGATGCACAGCCGGCCGGTCACCTGCTTGCGAAACAGTTGCTGCAGAAGACGCGCAACCGGTCGCTCGGTCAAGGATCCGGACGCAGAGGGGCGCTTTTCATGCGTCGAAGGCATCACCACTTCCCAGAGTTGGGGGAGCTTGAGACCGTCATCACCACAGTGTCAACCGCAAACTTGAGAATTCCTCGTGCAAGAGCCACCCAGGTAGTTGCCCCTCCAAGGTATCACTGGTTCTGACGGCTGGCTGTATTGGGTGTAAAGTTTTGTTTGCGTGTCCATCGTGGTCTTCACCAATCCGGCAGCTCGGGCCAATCGCCGAGATCCGAACTGCGCGCGCCACTTCGCCAGCATTCTCGGTGAGACGGGTCACGTTCTTTTTCCGGCAAATTCCGACGCCCTGGCTTGCGAAGCGCGGCGGGTGGCGCAAGCCCAGCCTTCCATCATCGCCGTGCACGGCGGCGACGGCACCTTGCATTGGACCCTCACGGCGCTGGTGCGCTCCTACGGCGAGCGTCCCCTGCCGCCGCTGGCCCTGCTGCCCGGCGGAACCATGAACGTGGTGGCTTCTTCGCTAGGCATACTGGCGCAACCCGAGGCGCTCTTGGCGCAGTTGGCCGCGGGCGAGAGGGCAGTCCGTCAGCCCGCTGTCGTGGTGCGCCGGTGCATAAAAGTTCAGGACGAATACGGCTTCGTTTTCGGCACCGGGCTCATCAGCAACTTCCTTGAGGAGTACTACGCCGCGGGCGACTACGGCTCCAGACGCGCCATCTGGCTCCTGCTGCGGTCCATCCTGTCCGAAGCCTTCACCGGGCGCTACGCGAGGCGCATCTTTCGCCGCTTCCATGGCCGGGTTTTCGTCGACGGGCAGATCCTTCCCTGGACGACGCTCCTCGGTCTGGGCGCCGCCACCGTCGGCGAGGTCGGCCTGGGTTTCAAGCTCTACCACCGCGCCGATGACCATCCTGGCCGCTTCGGTGTGCTGGCCATTCACTCGTCGCCGCTCGGCTTGACTTGGGACTTGCGGGCGGTACGCCAGGGCCGCGGCATCTCGCCCCGCCGCGCCTGGAGCGCGGTTGCCACGCGCCTGGTCATCGAGCCAGACGAGCCTGAAACCCTATACACCGTCGACGGCGACCTGTACCGGGCGCGCGGCAACCTGTCGGTAGAGCTGGGACCTGCCCTTTCCTTCGTCAGGCCGCGAATCGGTTGAAATGCGGCCCGCGCAGGCGATACCATTGACCTCCTCATGAGTACCTCCTTTCCCCTCGACGGCATGCGGGTTCGCTTCTCGGGCGAAACCAACGTGGGAAGCACGCGCGATCACAACGAGGACGCGTTCTATCTTCCCACCCGCGAGCGCCTAGCCATCGTGGCCGATGGCATGGGCGGCCATGCCTCGGGCGAGGTGGCCAGCCGGCTGGCGGTGGAAACCATTGTCAGCCGCTTCCAGACCACTGAGAGCGATCAAGACCTGACCTGGCCCTACAAGGTGGACCGAGGCCACCGTCGTCACATCAACCGGATGGTGAGTGCGATCAAGTTGGCCAATCTCAAGATTCACGAAGAGGCCGAACGCAACAGCGAATGCCACGGCATGGGAACTACCGTGGTCTCTGCGCTTTTTGCCGACGGGGCACTCCTGGTCGGTCACGTGGGCGACAGCCGCCTCTACCGCCTGCGCGCCGGCAAGCTTGAGCAGATGACCGAGGACCACTCCCTGCTCAACGACTACGTGAAGATGAAGCGCCTGTCCGCGGGCGAGGCCGCGAATTTTCCGCATAAGAATGTCATCGTGCGCGCCCTCGGCATGAAGCCCGCGGTCGAGGTGGACGTTATCGTGGATCAGCCCCGCCTGGGCGACCTCTATCTGCTGTGCACCGATGGCTTGTCGGGCATGGTGCCCGACCCGGAGCTGGCCGAGCTGGCGGCGAGCGAGACCGATCTCGACAAGCTGTGCGAACGGTTGGTGGCCGCGGCCAACGCCCACGGAGGCCTCGACAACATCACCGTCGTGTGCGCGCGCTTGGAGCCACTCTAATCCCCGTCTCCACGCGCGTTTCGCCGGTTCTCGATCGCCTGCTGGCCACCGGCCCCGACCCGGAGGGCGCGCGGCCGCGCCTGGAACGACTGATCGAGGCCGGCGCCTCGCTTCCCGAGGATGAAGCCGGCCTGGGCCTGCTGGCTGCGCTGGTGGCAAGCGGTAGCTTCCTCACGGATCTGCTGCTGGCCGATATCGATCGCTTGCCTGCGCTGCTCCACGATCCCTTCCGCGACCGGCTCAAGCCGCACGCGCAGACCATGGCCGAGGTCAAAGCCGCGGTGGCCGATTGCACCGAGCTGCCCGATTTGCAGCGCCGGCTGCGCCGCTATCGCCAGGTCGAGATGTTGCGTCTGGGCGCGCGCGAGCTCCAGCCCGGGGCGAGCCTGGAGGTAGCGCGCGATCTCTCCGCCCTGGCAGATGCTGCTCTGCAGGCGGCGGTGCTTTTCTGCGAATCGCAATTGCGCGCGGGCTACGGCGACCCGGTATGTACCGACGACAGTCCCGGCTTCGCGGTGGTGGCCATGGGCAAGCTGGGCGGGCTCGAGTTGAACTTCTGCTCTGACGTCGACCTCATCTACGTCTACTCGTCCGACGAAGGACAGGCCGGTTCGCTCAGTCTGCACGAGTACTATTCGCGCCTGTCACAAATGGTCACCCGCGCAGTGGACGAGCTCACTGGCGACGGCTTCGTTTTTCGCGTGGACCTACGTTTGCGTCCCGAAGGCGGCAGCGGCGCCATATGCAACTCGCTGGCCGCGGCCGAGAGTTACTACGAAACCTTCGGCCGCACCTGGGAGCGGCAGGCCTTGCTGCGCGCGCGACCGGCCGCGGGCAATCTGGCGGTGGGCGCGCGCTTTCTCAAGACGGTCGAGCCCTTCGTGTTTCCGCGCTCATCGGGCCCGCGCACCCTGGACGAAGTCCGCTCGCTGCGCCAGCAGTTCGTGGACAGTACCCGGCATCCGGGCTGGAACGTGAAGCTGGGGCAAGGCGGGATTCGCGATGTCGAGCTGGTGGCGCAGGCGCTGCAACTGCTCTACGCCGGTAAGCGGCCGGATCTGCGCGAGCGCACGACCCTGCCCGCGTTGCACAAGCTGGGACTCGCGGGTCTGCTGACTGCGCAGGAAGTCCGCACGCTCTCCGATGCCTATCAGCTTTGGCGCGCGGTCGAGCATCGCCTCCAGCTTGAGCAAGGCGCGCAAACCCACGAGCTGCCGGCTGAGCCGAGCGGCCGGAACCGGCTGGCACGACGGCTGGGTCTGGCCGGCCACGCCGAGCTGGATGCGCTGGTGGCCCAGCATCGCCAGGCGGTCAGTGCCGTGGCCGATACCCTGGGTGAGCCGGAACAAGGACCGTCGGCCATCGTGCTGCGCCTGCTCGATCCGGCGTTGCCGCGGCCGCAACTCCTAGCTGATCTGCGGTCCGCCGGCTTTTCCAATGCGGAAGCAGCCGCGGAAGGCCTGGAACTGGTGCGCGGCCGCCTGCCGCCCATCTGGCTGGAGGAAGCCATCGCCTCGCCCAATCCCGATCGGGCCTTGGACCGCTTCCGCGATTTGTCTGTGCGCGCATCGACTGGCCTGGAGACCATGCTGCGCGAGGATCGCCAGTTGCTCACCATCCTGGCTGCCTTGTTTGGCACCAGCGAGCGGCTGTCGCGCCACCTGCTCACCCATCCCGCCACTTGGCCCAATCTACTGTCAGGTCCAGGCGACCCGCGTCCGGATCCAGTCGAGTGGCAAGCCCGGCTGCCGACGCGCCTGGCTGGTTGCGACTACGAAGAGACCCTGCGCGAGATGCGCCGCTTTCAAGCCGAAGAAATCCTGCGCATCGGATTTCACGACGTGGCCGGCAATCTGCCGCATGAGGAAGTGTCGGCGCAACTGGGCCTGCTGGCCGAGGCATGTTTGTCCCAGGCCGTCAGTCGCGTGGCAGCCGAGTTGGAGACGCGCACGGGAAAACCAGACGCCGAGCTGACTATTCTGGTGCTGGGCAGTTGCGGTGCGCGCGAGATGCGCTACGGATCGGACCTGGAGCTGGTTTTCCTCTACCAGCACGGGGGCGTGACTGTAGCGGGGATTGAGTACCAGGACTGGTTTGGCCGGTTGGCCAAGCGGCTGATCAGTGCGCTCGGCGCCTTGCTGGAGGAGGGGCGGCTGTACAACGTCGACACGCGACTGCGGCCTTCGGGATCGCAGGGGCTGCTCGTCACGACCTATCAGGCGTTCCAGGACTACCACCACGAATCCGCCGCACCCTGGGAGCGCATGGCACTGCTGCGCGCGCGGCCGGCCTTCGTGTTGCCCGGCGCGGGCGCGCCCAGTGATTTCGGCAATCGGCTGCAAGCCATCGCCTATCAGACCCCGCCCAATGAAGACTCCCTGCGCGCCGATTTGTTGCACCTGCGCCAGCGCATCGAGAGCGAGCGCGCAGGTGACTTGCACGAGTCTCTGCATCTGCGCTTTGCCCCTGGCGGGCTGACTGATCTGGAGTTCATCGCATCCTGGGGCCAGCTTCGCCATGGCGAGGCTGACCCGGCCCTGCGCACCACCCATCCCCCCACTGCCCTGCAACGTATGGCCGACCAGGGCGAGCTCACCCCCGTAGTGCTCGACGACTATCGCTTCCTGCAGCGAGCCGGCCTGCGCCTGCGGCTAATACGTGATCAACACGACGACCGGTTGCACGCCGAGGATCGGTCGCCATTGGCGCGGAGCCTGGGGATGAGTGAGGGACAGCTTTCCGAGGAGCTGAGCAAGCGCATGGCGCGCGTGCGGGCGGAGTTTGTGCGGAGGTTGGGGTGAGCCGCTGGGCGCCGGGCATGGCGGCGACGGCGGGGAGCCCTGCGGAAAAGCCCCCCGCGCGAGGGATATGACGGCCACCTTATTGTTTTTCGCATTCGTCGTCGTAGCAATTATGGACTGGACAGTTGTTCATAATCGCAGCGCCGGACTGGGATGGACTGAGGGGGTCGCCATGGAACCCCACAAGTTCCATGCAGAACTTCGTGATGTGTTCAGGCGTTCCCTCAAAGATGTCGTGATACTTGGCCCATCCCCAAAAGTAGAGTCTGGTACGACGTGACAACAACGCCCCTACCTCGTTCGCGGGAATGGGGGCAGCCTCTATGCCTGCCTCCCCGTGAGGGCCAGCAGTTACAGGTGTGTTGATATGTGCCTCTGCATTGAGAGACCACCAGTCAGGGAAGGAGAACTCCCGCGGTAGTCCAGCCGGGAAATACTGAGAGCTGACGTGAGTGGTCATGTGTCGTGTCGGAGTCGTTCCGGAGTTTTTCCAAACAAAGCGAAACACAATGGATTCCACTCCTTGAGAGCCCAGGCTGCGAACAATCTCGGGCGTTTCAATGAACAGAAACGCCCTTTGAATGGATTGAAGCGCGGTCAGGTTCATGTGGTTGGAGTCCAGCATTGCCCTAAGCTGGCCGAAGTATATCGCCGCAATAAGAACAGCGACTACCAAACTCCAAGCCGCGATTCGGGAATCTGGTGGTTTGTTTCCCCAAACAGTTTTCATGTCTGCCGTTCGTGCAATTTCGTCGTGGGGAGTCGGAGGTACAGAGGAACCCTCGGGCCTCGGTGGACACCTCAAATCCGGCCAGTTGTGGACACTTCAAAACCGGCCAGTTGAGGTGAAGTCGCCAGGACTGTTTTTCTTTACTCCTTAGCCTCCTGTTGATGCAAGTTTTCCTGAGGT
>Ga0182017_10003904_pt1 | contig 11122 bp, 6 predicted proteins | sample 712E3DmetaG_FD_120492 | JGI IMG/M metagenome (GOLD analysis project Ga0182017, IMG submission 120492) | Permafrost microbial communities from Stordalen Mire, Sweden - 712E3D metaG | ecosystem: Environmental > Terrestrial > Soil > Wetlands > Permafrost | place: Sweden: Stordalen | collected... | reverse complement strand
TGGGATCTGGAACTGCAGCCCCATCAACCCATAGTTGGTAGTAGTGGAATCCTTCATCCTGCGGTGCACATTCTCCAGTCCATACTCCTTTATCATCCTTTTTCAGGTCATATTTTACAGCACCGATATCGAATTGGACTTTCAAAGCCTGCGGCGCTGATATGCTAACGCGAACGCGTCCTTCAGAATTGACTTGAGGATATTGCTTGTCCGGCTGATTGACGGATGACGGTTTGAAATCCTCAACAACCGCAGTCTGGTTCGTTTGAGCGAAGCAGATTCCACCCATTAATAAGGTTGTTAATAGTGCATGCCAATATTTCACTTGATACACTCCTTGTTTGATTTTTTAAATATTTTGTTTAGTCAAAAACCTATGTGAATAATTTATCTACCGAGTTAATCTTTAAATAGAAGCTGAGCGAATTCATGCAGACTTCGTCGCCACGATTGCCATTCGTGAGCGGTAAGTGGAGAAACATAAAAATGTGTCTTAATGCCAATAACACTGAGCGAATCGGTATTCACCTTGGGGTCACCGCCAAATGCTCCACCAGCTCTACGGTTTTCAAGTTCCCGGCTGCCGAAACTGACAAACACGAGCTTATTTTTTTCTTTGAATCCTGGAGCGTTATTGACATCTTCCACGCTGATGCTGCCACCACTGAAGATACCGACATGTGAAAATACATTAGAGTTTGCCAGAGTGATTACCCGTGTCTGCATACCGCCCATGGAAAGTCCCGCCATAGCCCGGTGCGGTTGGGCGGCAAGAGTACGATAGTTGCCATCAATCATGGGAATGATGTCCTCAAGCAGGGTCTTTTTAAAACCATCAGCCCAGCCTGCAGGAGGCCATGGGCCAGCAGGTCGCTCACCTTGACGTGGCGGACGAGAATTTTCCGGCATTCTCCAGGTGCCATTGTCCATCACAATGATGAAGGGCTTAGCCTTGCCCTCAGCAATCAGGTTATCCATGATGAGATTGGTTTTACCCTGATTGGGCCATCCGGTTTCATTTTCGCCACCGCCATGTTGTAGATACAGAACTGGATATCGTTTCGTGATGTCCTTATCATAATCGGGTGGTGTATACACAAAACACCGACGCATACTATTGTTGTTTTTTGAGAAGTACGGAAGCTCGCGTATTTGGCCATGCGGTACGTTCTTAAGTGCATAGAAATCTTGGTCCTTGGCAGGGATTTCAATACCGCTGCCCCATCGGCTTGCACCATAGAAGTACAGGCTACTGGGATCCGGAACTGCAGCCCCATCAACCCATAGCTGGTAGTAGTGGAATCCTTCATCCTGGGGGTTCGAGTCACCGGTCCAGACGCCGCCCGTATCCTTGGTCATATCGTATTTTACGGCGCCAATATCCAGTTGGACTTTTTGAGCTTGAGGTGCCGAAATTCTGGCACGGACCCGACCTTCAGAATTAACCTGAGGATATTGCTTGTCAGGTTGATTCGTTGATGAAGGTTTGAAGTCCTCCACAGCTGTTTGCTTTGTTTGAGCAAAACCAATTCCACAAGTTACAAGAGTCGCCAAGAACATACTTACATTCTTATATTTCACTTGATCATCTCCTTAAATGATATTAAGAATTTTTTCATTATACATATATCAATCTGTATCATTAATCCGACTGCTCAATCTTTAAATAGAAGCTGTGAGAATTCACGCAAGCTTCGCCGCCAGGATTGCCATTCATGAGCAGTAAGCGGTGAAACATAAGAGACACTCTTGATGCCAGCTTGCTGAAGTGAATCAGCGGCGATTTTTAGCCCATCTGCACCGCGTTCACGACTGCCAAAACTCATAAATACAAGTTTGACCTTCGATTTGTCTTTGATATCTGATGGCGAGACGGTACCGCCACTAAAGATACCGATATAGGAGAACTTATCGAGATTAGCCAGTGCGACGACTCTGGTCACAAAGGTACCCATCGACAGACCAGCCATTGCACGGTTACGACCTTTAGTTAAAGTCCTGAAGTGAGAATCAATAAAAGGAATCATGTCGTTTATCATGACCTCTTTGTATGTATCAAATGAAAACATCATACGCGGGCGAGCGCCTGCAGCAGGCTGGGCTCCCGGTCTTGGTCCGGCAGGTTGTGCCCGAAAAGGCTGAGGGGGAACTTCACCAGGTTTATACGCAGCACTGGTTTCCATCACAACGATGAATGGTTTAGCTTTCCCATTGGCGATCAGGTTATCCAGTATGATATTGGTTCGCCCCATTTCAATCCATACCCGTTCATCCTCGCCACCGCCGTGCTGCAGATACAGTACCGGGTACCGGGTCGAAGGGTTTGCTTCGTATCCCGGAGGGGTGTAAACGAAAATGTGACGCCAGGATTTAATCGTCTTAGAAAAGTAATTCTTGATCAACACATTGCCATGCGGCACATCTTTTAGTTCATAAAAACTGCCATCCGGATCGGGGATTTCAAAACCATTGCAATTATGACTGTAACCAATGAACGCGTTGGTAGCCGGATCAAGCACCAGAGCACTATCCACCAACATCCAGTAATTGTGATATCCTTTATCCTGCGGTTCACTGGTGTATGTCCACACACCATCATCACCTTTGACCATATCAAACGCAACGTTGGCAATAGAAACTTGCACCTTTTTTGCATAGGGAGCTTTGAAATGGAATGTTACACGAGAATCTGCTTCAATACGTGGAAACTTTGCTCCATAGAGATTGTACGGTGAAGGATGCGCTGTATCAGCAGTATTCGGAACGATTAAATTCTGACCTGTTTGGGCCAAACAGATTCCACCGACTGATAGAACTATCAGTACAATGAAAAACAATGTTTGTCTCATTTGAAAATCTCCTTTCGCCATGTTTGATTGTTATTAAATAGGTCGATACGAAAAACCCTTACATAAAACGAACAAGATTCTTTTTTGTTCCTCTTATTTTCTTTCTCCAACCGTTGGAATCCGAATGATGGTCAACGAATTTCCTGGGAACGATCGTGTTATGGTGTTACCGGAGATGATCAAGGGTTCAGTTTTTGGCGAGACCTTCGTTGGTTCCTCTAATGTGTTTTCATCCTCCGGGCTCTCCGAACTCAGCACGATGGCTTTGCCGCTTCCCAAAAGCTTTCCTGCTCCTCGAAGATCTAGCTTTGTTTGTAGGGATTCAGAAGAAGCATTAACAACCTTTACAATGATATCGCCCGATTTCTCATCACGGGCTGCACTTGCACAAAGACTTTTTACAGCCATGCGTACATCGCCGACTTCCTGGAACAATTTACCATCCAGGTACCCTTTGACGTTCGTGCCTCTGATGACAATTTTTATATCGTACCAACGGCCAATTTCAATATTGCTCGGCATGCTGACTGAAGTAAGGCCCATATCCATTAAGTTCGTTGAATTCCCGTAGCCGCCGATATCCCAACGGATACGTTGATATACGTTCTTGCAATGGAAATAAATCTGGAAACCATTCTCTCCGGATAGTTTTCGGGCTTTCAGCGCGATGGTGTAATCTGTCCAGCTCGTATCACCTACGAAGGCAGTGACATTTTGTGCAATTGCCGACTGACTTAATACGCCATCCTGAACCGACCATTGGCCCTGACCAATTTTTTTCCAGTCATCGATATTCGTCGAAAATTCATTTTTGTATAAGATCCTTCCATCGGGTGTGGTTACTTTAAGATCCTTGAACTCAGCTGCATTCAACCATGTGCCTAACCCAATGCGACCCGATGAATAGGGAGGTTTTATATTTGGAGCATTCTCGATTTTAACAGGCAGCGTGATTGTTCCCTGGTTATTCGCAAACATTTCCTGCACGTAATAACTCGGAAGTCCATACCAATGGTAACTGTCAAAATTAATTAAGTTGACCGGCCATGCTTTATGATTGAAATTGCACAGCAGCGGTGCGTAGGATCCCATGACGACTATATCCGAATTTCTTTCCATACCAGTCATCCAGGCTGCTTCCCCAACGGCTCCGCGCAGATTTCCTTTTCCCGTACCGCTGGTAACCGCATACTCACCGATAAATATTTTCGGACCCTTTCTATCATAACTGTCATACTTATTCGAATTCCAGATGAACCAGTCGGGATTGTCATAATAATGTTCATCAATAATTTCCGGATTGGGATCATGAGGATGACTGCCTGCCCATTCATTGGCAACGAGCTTCACCTCCGGATATTTTTCCTGTATCGCTTTCGCAATCAGAGCCCAGCGTTCGGCATACGGAGTCTGACCATTTTCATTACCAATCTCCATGTACTTCAGATTGAACGGTTTCGGATGTCCGTTCTTTGCACGCAAACTGCCCCACACAGAAGTCACCGGCCCGTTTGCATATTCTATCGCATCCAATGCATCCTGTACCCACTGACCTATTTGATCCAGCGGAATAATTTCCTTATGGGACATTCCAACGTTGATACAGAATAACGGTGCTGCGCCAAGATCTTCGGCAAGCTGTAAATATTCATGATACCCAAGACCTTGGGTTGCATTGTAGCCCCAGATATTCCACAATGGAGTTCGATCATCTATATTGCCGATGGTGTTCTTCCAATGATTCATATGTGCAAAATCATCGCCCTCTACCCAGCACCCCCCCGGGAAACGTAAGAATTTTGGATGCAATGCATCCAACGCTTCAGACAAGTCTGTACGTAAGCCATGATTTTTCCATGTTTGAACAGGCAAGAGGGAAACCATATCTATGTACAATTTGCCGCTGCCTTCGCCAGAAATTTCCAGGTGTGCTTTCGGGTCGCTTCCGGATGCAATCAGGTTCAATGAATAATACTTCCATAGACCACCGAACTCTTGTATTTGTCCCGATGCCAGTTCCTGTCCATCGGCACCGACAATTTTAATATTTAACGTGGCGGTATAGCCATCTGTTGACCGGGCTGCTGCCTTAAATGAATACCTGTTCCCCTGAACGATATTCATGCCCCAGTAACCAACGTTCTCTAATTTGAACGAACCATTCGCCATAATACAAAGTGATTTACGGTTGAAAGGCTTGAGCGGCGGCACGGGCGGTCGTGCTTGCACATCCGCTGTGGTGATCGAAGCTGTGCTTTTACTGTCGGTACTTATAAACTTCCAGTTCTGCAGTGTGTCGGCATCTTCAAACGAACGGTTGCGCACGAGCTCCGGGTACATGCCTCCATCGGCGGAAAGATTAATGTCTTCAAAGAATATTCCAAAGAGAGTCGGAGAAATTGTATGTCCCGGCTGGTTGACCTGGACAATGATTTTTGCATCAGCTTCTTCACGAGTTTGTGCTTGGAGAAATGAAGTGAGTGCGATGATTGTGAATATGAAACGTACCCAAATGATTTTCTTGTTCATAGTTCGTTTTCCTATAGTATGATTACAATAGATCGCTAGATGATGTATAATTATGAAAAGCATTTTTTTGTAAAAGTAATCTCTCTACTCTTCATTGCTTCTTCAATAATTTTTTTAACAACAGGTTTTGCATGATATTGACGGTCGAACAACAACGGATAATCTGTCCTTCCCCGCACAGGCCAATTATTCTTCCAAGAATATGCATCAGTCACACCCCATAATGTCACCCTTGAAATATCTTTCCGGTGCTTCAAAAAGAGTTTGAAGAAATCCAGATATCGGTTTTCGAAAGCAACATTCACAGAATCAGGGAGGCCATTGATATATTGGTTTAGCTTTTTTTGATAATCAAAATTAGCTGAAACTTCAGCTCCTACTTTTCGGTCTGGCATGGGTAGCGGGGAAATATCCATTTCCGTAATCATTACTTTAACACCAAGGGCAGCAAAAGCTTGGATACTCTGCTCAAAATCTTTGATATCAGGGTAATCGAGACCAATATGACGCTGTTCTCCAATACCATCAATTTTTACTCCTTGTTCCTTCAGTTTTTTCACCATGGCAACAACGCCGTTTCGTTTGTCTGGATTAGATAACGAATAGTCGTTATAGTACAACTATGTAGAAGGATCCGCTTCGTGAGCAAATTGAAATGCCAGTTTAATAAAATCTTCGCCTATGATATTATAGAACCTGGATTTGCGGAATGATCCGTCATCGTTTAAGGCTTCGTTCACGACATCCCATCCTTTGACTCTTCCCTTGTATCTGCCGACTACAGTCGTGATGTGTTTCTTCATTCTCTCAATCAATACTTCACGGGTAACATCTTTCCCTAGGCTGTCTCTAAAAAACCAAGGAGGGGTCTGTGCATGCCAGACAAGAGTATGTCCTGTAATGAACAAGTTGTATTTCTCGCCAAAATCTACAAATTTATCTGCCAGAGTAAAGTCGAAAACACCTTCTTTGGGCTGCAGTGGTCCACTTTTCATACAGTTTTCTGCGACAATAGCACTGAAATTTTCCTTTACAACACGTACTGCTGCAGTATCGGCTTCTGTAATCTGAGTACCGTTCAAGGCCGTTCCAATATAAAATTTCCAAGCAAGAGCATCCTTTAAAGTGGACAGGTGCTCATCCTTTTTAATAATATCAAACGCTGCTGAGAGTAATGCCAATGTCAGAATGGGGATTAAATGGATTATTTTCATACGAGTCCTCATAACAAGTTGTCATTCAGCACTGTAGTTTATTAAATCGGGTCTATAATTCAAATTCATTTTTCTCATTGGTGTTCTGATTCCGTTGGTGCATACCAAGCTTTTTGAGTTCATATTGTAAAGAACAAACAGAAAACGGTTGAATAAGAAATAAAGGGAAATAACAGGGTGAAAATACAGATACGATCTAAAGTGGGCTATATCAATTTTACTTTATTGTTCAAAATCGCATCATCATGGATCTTCAAGCCCACTGCTTTGAGTGCATTATTTGCCACCTGAGCCATTCTATTATTTGATGCGAAGATAACTTCAGGAAGCAGATCTAGTTCCGACAGCTTTCTACATCCATTGTGGCCCGAGTAACCTGCCACCGAATTAACGATCTAATTTTAACTTAGCAAAAAGTATCGTATTGTTTGAGAAATATAAGTTTCTTGGTTTCATGAAATTTCCTGTTTCGAGTCTTCTGATCCCATCGTATCAAATTCTATAGACCAAAAAAATCACGACTTATTCTACTTCAATAAACTCAGGTTCAAAAGGCTCTAAGGTAAACCTGTCCGTATACTCTTTACCAAACAGAATGCTGTGTAATTTTCCCTTCACTTCAATTACTTTAGGATCAGTACTTACATTTAAGTAGAGTATATGTTTACTGTCAATATACCGAGCCATCACACCGACAGGGACATCGAGACTATTTTTAATAGAAAGCTCGACGATGAGATCATCAAGCAGAGGATTAAGTATATCGACTTTTGCAGGAAGCCCAACATACAGTGCCCTGCCCTTGCCATATTTATTGGAAGTTATAATCGGATAGTCTTTATCTATGCTGGTTATACTGCCAAGAATTTCAGCACCTGTCATTTCGATAACATCAAACCGCGATGATTCTGTAATGATGGATTTTCCTTTATAGGTTAGCTCAATCTTTTTACCTTTAAATGATTTTCTGGATAATTCATTCAACGCTTCAGGTTCCTCGAAACTTCCAACACGTATGCCAAACACATCGCTTAAACGGCCAGGGTGGGTGGAAGTAAATACCTGCCCGGTTTCATCAACAAGAGCCGAGTTGCTCGTCATGATAACCGTTCCGCCATTATTCACAAAGTCGCGGATTTTTGTGGCAGTTGTTTCGTCCATCACTGCTACCCCGGGTACGAAAAGTAATTTATACTGTAACGGACTTTTGGTTATCTCCACAATCCGGGCGTCCATATTGTGCCAATAGAATAAATCAAAGCAGGCTTGGAGTTGATGATCATGTTGTTCGGGAAAATATGCACTTGCAATCTGGCTGGGAAATGAAAAAGCCAGACCAACTTCTGCATGAGGTGTATATGGGAAGAATTTTTCAATCTTTTTAAATTCCGCAGCAATCTTTTTGAATTCATCATATTTGCGGTTTGGTATTCCGTCCCAATCAATCATTCCTTCCAGATATTGTTCCTCACCGGCATGCATACTTTGCCATGTCCACCCGCACACCATTTGATTGCCATACATTAATGAAGCATAAGCCGATTTTCTGATGGAATTTGGAACGGCGGTCATAGTCGTAAATTCGTTGCACCAGAAAGGGTTTGTGCTTTCAAATTGAATGCGTGAAATTCCGAATAAGGCATTCATAACGCCCCAATTGGTTGCTAACGATGGACCGGGATAAAAACCACAGCCTTCGCGTGTCATTTTTCCCGAATACGCTATGGGTGTATAATCAAAATATTTCATCTGGCTGTAATACCATGCATTTGTATTCACTAAGGCATTTGGTGCATTGGTATTTACCTTGTCAATGACTTTAAAAAGAAGCTGATTAATTTCCTCTGAAACAAAACGCCTGAAATCGAGCATTCTTTCAGGCACATCGGTAGTGTGGGTTGCCACAGGGAAGCCAATTTCTTCAAACTGGTTAATCCTTCTTGACCATCGCTGGGTTGCCCACGCTTTATTTAAATTGTCCAGGGTGGAATATTTATTCTTTAGCCAGGTAATAAATCTTTGTTTCGCTGTTTCTGAATAAGAAATTCTGCCATCACCTGATTCGTTGTCAATGCCAAAAGCCAACAATGCCGGATGCTTTCCATACCGTTTTGTAAGTACATCTGTATACCGCAAGGCATATGTCTGAAACATGGAATCCCCTATGTCTTCCATGTAACGATGGTTCGGATACAGTATGTTTCCATTTGCATCTGTAATATCCATGGAAGGATATTTATGGTGCAGCCAGATTGGGGCAGGCCGAATTGCAATATCCAAAATTACTTTAATGCTGGACTCGTTCATCAAATCCATCACCGTATCAAACCAATCAAAGTCGAATTTTCCTTCTGACGGTTCGTAGCTATCCCAAGCTAAATGACCCATGCGAACAACTTTGAATCCAGCATCTATCATGAGCTTGATATCACTTTTTATTTTTTCAGGATTTTTATTGTCATGAGGATGATAATTGGCTCCAACATATAATTCCTGAGCTTTTATGAAATAACTAAGAAAGAACAGAGCTGTCATGAATAATAGAATTATGTTTTTTCTTATTTTCATTTTGGTATCTGACCAATTACCTAAAATTATATCTCCTGTTTTTCTGTCCTGACCACGAAGCCGTCTACTTTGTGGCATTCGGGACAATCATTTTATTTCTTCAAAAACCATTTTGTCTATGTTCCATAACTCACCGTCCACAACCAGTTTCAGCACATGCTGACCGGCATCAAGTGATACGTTCTTTGTTATAACTTTCCAGTTTTGAAATCCTATCGTATTGGGGACGGAAATAGTTCCCGTTTTATTTTTGCCATCACATTCAAGATGGAATTTTCCACTATCGTACGATGAGGCGATAGTAAACGAAACCTGGTACGCCGCAGATTTACTCACAGTCACTGTATACGCCATCCATTCTCCAGCCTGGGTCCAACCTACATTGTATCCACCTGAAGAACATTTTTCGATATCTACACCTTCATTGGGACGATATTGACCACCCTGATTAATATCATCTTTATCATAGTACGCATCACCCGGGCAGCCGGTATCGAAGTCTTCAGCTTCAATGGTACACGGAATAGTATGAGGTTTGTATGCTTCCTGCTTCATCTCGCAGATCTCGAGAAGCTTCCAACCAAAAAAAGCTCCATTTTCTGATTTGAGCAATCCTGCTTTGATCCCTTCAACAAGGGGAGTGTTTACGGATAAAATGATATTTGGAAATTGCTTATTAGAAATTCTAAATAATCCATTGTACGCGTTTTCAATTTTCCAAAATTGATTGTCGTTTCCTGTAAAGTGAGAAATATTTAAATCCTGATGAGAAAGACTGCACTCAAATACCATTTCACTATTTTCACGGTTCAGAATTTTATAATAACCTTTACCAGCAGACTCTAATTTCCATTGGTTTGCAATGTTTTTTCTTTTGCCAGTCAGTGTCAAGTCCGATCCAAGTACTAAACTCCCCGTATTTTTACCCGGGACAAGATAATAATGTGGGGCGCAATTTAGGTCAGCATAGTTGTCGAGTGTTGGAATTCTGCCCTCGAATCTCAATTTCAAAACGTATGCCAGTTCTTCGAAAGAGCGGTCGGGCAAACTCACGATTAATCCTTCTGCATCTTGCTTGAAGGGTAATGACAAATATTTACCAGCTTCCCCATTGATAAGTTCAACGGATTTCAAATTTTTGAGATCGATTCTGCTAGAAGCCAAAGCCGTAAGTTTTATTTCCTTTCGATCTTTTTCCCAGCCGAGCAAAATTGCGTAAAGTGTTGTGTTATCTTTCGATCTGGTAAAGCGAATATCTTTGGCTGTTCCTGCAGTCGGAGCCATCATGACCCCGTACGCCGCTCCCATTTTTGTAGGGCCTTCTCCATATTTTTCCCAAGCACGAGTTGCATATACGGCTTCACCATATTTTTTGAGCCAGGCGCCCATCGCAAGCAACACATCTTTTTGTTCTTGAGGTATTGTACCATCGGATTTTGGAGAAATGTTGAGAAGCATATTCCCGTTTTTACTGATTCTGTCGATGAATGCATGGAGGATCTGTTGTTTTGAATAGTATCCGATTCCCTCAGTATAGCACCAGCTGGAAGAACTGATGGCGTCATCGGTCAGCCAATAATTTTCAGTAATATCAGGCGGTCCTCCGCGCTCATAGTCCAAAACAGCACATTTCTCATTAAGGCCATCTTTAAATGTGGCCACCACTTCTTTGTTCCATTCAGCTGCTTTGTTGTAGTAGTGAGACAAAAACTCCAGCAGAACAGGTTGTGAAATAATATGCAGATTGAAATCCTGATAAATGATATCGGGCTTATAGTTATCGATAATTTCTTTATGCTTCGCTAACCAATAGGCTTCGTTTCCCTCTTTTCCCTGTTGACCGAAAAGCTTTTTTAATTTTGGATCGCTTTGAGGCGGTACAGCTTCATAATATCCGGTGATATTGTATGCATGATGCATGGAAAGAATTATTCTCATATTCTTTTCTCGGATGGCATCCGT
>Ga0182017_10003902_pt1 | contig 11124 bp, 8 predicted proteins | sample 712E3DmetaG_FD_120492 | JGI IMG/M metagenome (GOLD analysis project Ga0182017, IMG submission 120492) | Permafrost microbial communities from Stordalen Mire, Sweden - 712E3D metaG | ecosystem: Environmental > Terrestrial > Soil > Wetlands > Permafrost | place: Sweden: Stordalen | collected... | reverse complement strand
GTGGCGTCGATGGCGTAGAGGTGGGCGGGTCCCGAGCCGGCCTCGGGATCCTGACCATTCGCCACGAACACTTTGTTCTGCCAGATCACCGGCGTGGCCAGGATCTCATTGCGCGTCTTCGGCCAGACGGCATTCTTGGGGTTGGTGTCCAATTCCCAGAGCTTGGCGCCGTTGAGGGCCTCGTAGGAGCGCACCCAGCCGTCGCCCTCGCCGATCACCACCTGGGCCGCGCCGCCCACCGTCGCCACCGCCGGCGACGACCATTGGCCGTCCAGGATCTTGCTTCCGACACTGTTCACCTGCCAAACCAGCTTGCCGGTTTTCTTGTCGATGGCGACCATGGAAGGCGCTTTCGGGGCGGGCACGTGTTGGCGATTCTCATCCTGGCCGTTGCCGGTGCCGGCGATCACCAGATGGTCAAGAGCCACCGGGGAGGAGTTTGCCTGGTTGCGCGGGGACACGCCGAGTTCCTTGATCATGTCGAACTTCCATATGACCTTGGCGCCGCCTTTGCCGTCGCCGTGCGTGTCCAGGCAAACCAGTTCGCAGCGGTTGGTCACGTAGTACAGGCGATCGGCTTCCACCAAAGGCGAAGAGCAGAGGCCGATTTCGGGCCAGTCCTGCGCCCCGCCGGAAGCCAGTTTCGGGTTGGTGTGCTGCCACAGGAAGGCGCCGTCGGATTCGCGGAAGCACATCAGCACGCTGCGGTCGCCGGCTTCGGCGGGGTTGCGCGGCGGGTCGTTGTTGGTGCCGACGTAGACTTGTCCACCCGCTACCACGGGGTTGCCATAGGTCTGCGACCCCAGTTTCGCGACCCACTTCACGTTCTTCCCGGTCTTAATGTCCCAGGTGGCGGGGGCGCCGCTCATGGAAGAGACCATGTTGCGGTCCGCCGTGCCGCCCCACATGGGCCAATCGTGCGCGGTTGGGTCGCCGGCCAGCAGCAGGCAGACGGTGCAGCAGAGAAGAGTCAGGCGTTTCATGAGGATCAGCGTTGGATGTCGTAACTGTAGAGGTTGTCCTGCTCGCGGAGGTAGAGCCGGCCGTTAGCGACCACGGGCGGCGTCCAGGTGGGCAGCGATCCGCGCGGAATTTCGAACCGCGATTTCTCCGCATAGGCTCTCGGCGTGGCCTCGATCAGGCCGGCGACGCCGTCTTCGCCCAGGCAATAGAGCCGCTGGTCGGCGTAGGCGCAGTTGCCCTTGCCGACGCTGCGGTTGCGCCATGCCACCTTGCCGGTGGTCCATTCCATGGCCGTCAGGATGTCGCTGGAGTAACCGTACAGGTAGCCGTCCACCAGCACGCTGGTGGTGTAGTGGTTGCGCATATCCTTATTGAAATAGACCTCGGACGCCTGCACGGATCCGCCCTGCGGCGTGAGTTTCAATAGCACGCAGCCAGTGCCGTAGTCGGTGGAAAAAAAGACGCGGTCCTGGTTGACGATGGGGGTGGCGATATTGGCGGTGCGGTTGGAGACATTGGTATAGCGCCAGAGCAACTCGCCGTCTTTCATGTTCAGGCCGATGGCGGCGCTAGAGGTGAGCGTGGCCAGGCCGCGGATGGCGCCGGCATCGAACGGCATGGCCGAGGAGTAGGCGGCGCCATCGCTCTGCGACTTCCAGATGACCGCGCCGGTGGCTTTGTTGAGCGCGACGATCGCCGCGCTGGGGCCGCCGGGAGCGACGATCACGCGGTCGCCATCCACCAGGGGCGATTCGGTATATCCCCAGTTTGGCGCGCGGCCTTTGAAATCGGCGGCGAAGTTGATTCCCCAAACGCGCTTGCCGGTGTCCGTCTCCAGGCAGACAAGGGTGCCGTCGGCAGCCACCGCGTAGAGGCGGCCGCCATCCACCGTGGGCGTGCCGCGGGGGCCGTTGCCTCTCTCGGCGCGCAGAGCCCGGCCCGTGGGCGTCTTCCAGAGTGGCTTGCCGGTGGCGGCGTCGAGAGCCAGGACGAACTCCCCATCGCCCTGCTGCCCCTGCGTGTAGAGGCGATTGCCCACCACGGCGAGCGAGGAATAGCCTTCGCCGATGCCTTGCGCCTTCCAGACCAGGCGCGGTCCGCCGGTTGGCCACTGCGCGAGCAGGCCGGTGTCGGCGGATTTCCCATCGCGGTTGGCCCCCCGCCACTGAGGCCAGTCGGCCGCCGGAGCAATCGTGCCGAAGCAGAGAAGGATCAGACAGGCAGATCGGAACATGCCGAAAGAGTAGCGCGGCGCGCCGCTCTTCGCAACGCGGCGCAGGTCTTGCTGCCCTCCGCGGTGAATCGCATTCCCGCTTACACTACATATGACCGTCGAAATCGACCTCCGTGTCCCACTGCGTCGTGGGCTCGAAGAATCCGGGCTCCCGCAGACCTGCCTTCAGAACCTCCGTGTTGATCTCGAAGCCCAGGCCCGGACTGTTCGGCACTGTGATGAATCCCTTATCTATGATCGGGTCGTTCGGCTTATCCGACCTTCTTACCCGGTCGAGGAAAGTCTTATTATCGGCCTGGTGATACTCGCACGCCAGGAATTGGTCGCCGGCGGCGGCGGCATGCGCGCAGGCGAACAGGGTCACGGGTCCGTTGTGGTTGTGGATGCAGGTGGCGATTCCGTATTGCGTGGCCAGATCCATCAGTTTCTTGGTTTCCAGAATCCCGCCGAAATTGGCCAGATCCGGGTGCGCGATAGAGATAGCCTGCCTCTCGAATAACTCCTTGAATCCCTCGCAGAGGTAAACGTCCTCGCCGGTGCAGATCGGCGTAGTGCAGGAATCCTTGAGTCTCCGTAGGTGGTCGGGGTAGAACCAGGGGACCACGTCTTCGTACCAGGCCAGATTGTACTTATCCAGCCGCCGTGCGAACTTAATAAAGGTCTCGATGGGCATGTGGCCGTAGTGGTCCGAGGCGATCGGAATTTCCCAGCCCACGATGCTGCGCACGGTGGCGCAGTAGTCCGCCAGCCAATCCAGCGCTTTGTCGGTGAAAAACGTCGAGCTGAACAGGTGCTCGCCGTAGGGGCTGTAGGCGCCCATCGGAATCGAGGTGCGGTTGTCGGTGGGGCCAGCCATACCTCTTCGCACCGGCCGGTTCGCCGTTGGGTCGGGTACGGGACCGGTATAGAGTCCCGCGTTTCCTCCCTGTCCACCGGCCCGCAAATCCATCTTGAGGAAGGTCCAGCCGGCCGCCATCCTTTCCTTCAGATGCTCGCCCATCTGTTTGCCGGTCGGCATACTCTCGGTGTCGCAATACATGCGCACGCGGTCGCGCATCTTACCGCCTAACATCTGCCAGACGGGCACACCCCAGGCCTTGCCAGCCAGGTCCCAGCAGGCCACCTCGATGGCGGAAACACCACCGCCGGCGCAGCCGAATCCCCCCAGCTTCTTGATCTTGCGGAATATCTCCGCGACATTGCAGGGGTTCATTCCGATAATGCGGCTCTTCAACATCAGGCCGCGTGTTTTGCTGGCGTCGTACCGGATCTCGCCGTACCCGGAAATGCCTTGGTTGGTATCGAGGCGCATGAGCATGGATCGCTCCGAATGCGCGATACGCATGTCGGTGATCCGCAGATCCGTGGGACCTGAGTTAGTGTTCACATCGGCGGTGAGATTCTCCAAATCGGCGTTGGTGACCAGGCTTCCCGCGGCTACCGCCGCGGTGGCGGATGTCGTACCGGTGATGAATTTCCGGCGGGACACATTCGGCTTTGGCTGAAACACGGCTATCCTCCTTTTACAATGGGCTAAGCCGGCGTTATTTTCAACGCGTAGGCGTAATCGTGCGGTTTCTGTTCCGGCAGGTTGACCACCAGTCCCTGGGCGTCCCGGGCGAAGGTCAACGCGCCCGGGCTGCCCAGCAGTTCGACCTTGGCCACTTCGCCGGGATAGCCGGCGCTACCCTTGGCCAGAGTCTTAATGGTGACTTTGCCGCCGGCCGGCCACGCCAGGGCGAAGGCGTACAGCGTGCGCCCTTTGGTGGTGAACCGTATATCTTCGGCCGTATACGGCCGGGCGGCGTTTTCGTTGAAGTTGCCGCTGCCCTTGACGTCGGGGGCGCCTTCGCCGTACACGCTGAAAGGCCGTGTGCCGAAAATCGCTTCCTGATTGGCCGGCATCCAGGCCGCGATGCCCGCCAGGACCTTACGCTCCTCGTCATCGATGGTGCCGTCGCCGCGCACCGGAATGTTCAACAGCAGGTTGCCATTCTTGCTGACGATGTCGACCAGCATCTTGATTACCGTGTCGGCGGTCTTGTACTTGTGGTTGTCGAATAGCGCGCGATTGTAGTGCCAGTCGCCGATGCAGGTGTCGGTCTGCCAGGCGGCGGGCAGAATGCGGTCGGCGCGTCCGCGTTCGATATCGAGCACCATGGTGCCGGTGTGGTCCGGCGTCAGCCCCTTGGAATTCAGCACCGCCTCCAGACGCCCGCCGTGATTCTTCATGTTGGCGTTGTAGAAGTGCGCGGCGATATCGAGGCCGGCCTGGCCCAGCGGCAACTCGGTGTTGTCGAAGTAGAGGACATCGGGCTGGTACTTGTCCAGCAGTTGCTGGCAGCGCAGGAACCAGTTGTCCACGAACGCGGGGTTGTTGGGCGGCGGCGCCTCATCCCACTTGCGGTCGTGCTGGTTATGCCACTGCTCGGCGGCCTTGATGGTGGTGATGCCGTCCGGCATGACCATGCTGGGGCCGACATAGAGTTCCTGCGGGTCGAGCCCCTCCCACCACTTGCCTTTGCCCTGCTCCTTCGTGGCGGTGAAGGCATCGTAGCGGACGCCCGCGAGCGGGCCTTCCGGGTCGTACCCGTAAGCCGTCTGAAACCAGTGCCAGGAGTGTGCCGAGTGATTGGACACGCCCACACGCAGCCCGTGCTTACGGGCCGTTTCCGCCCAGATGCCCACGATGTCTTTCTTCGGCCCGACGTTGACCGAATTCCAGGCGTGATGCGTGGACGCGTAGCAATCGAAGTTATCGTGGTGGTTGGCCAGGGTGAAGAAGTACTTGGCGCCGGCTTTGACATAAAGCTGCATGAGAGCCTCGGGCTCCCACTTCTCGGCCTTCCAAAGGTTGTCGATTTCCTTGAACCCGAACTTGGAGGGGGGGCCATAGTGTTCCACGTGAAACTTGTTCTGGGCATGGCCCTGTATGTACATGTTGCGCGCGTACCAATCGCCCTGCTCGGGGACGCACTGCGCGGTCCAGTGGGCCCAGATACCGAACTTGGCGTCGCGGAACCACTCCGGCGCCTGATACTGTTTGAGCGAATCCCAGGTTGGCTGGAAAGGTCCGGGAGCGATCGGGCGCGGCTTCTGCCACGCCGACGCCCGGCTCATCCAGGCGGCAGGGACAGCGCCCGCCAGCAGCTTCGTCATCGTGCGTCTGCCGATTTTCATGGCGCTCATGTTAACTCCAATCTCCCCTCAGCGCACCTCGACGGTATACGCCACCTTCACGCTCCCCTTGGCCGGCACCTCAACCCGAAACTCCATCATGCGGTCCCCCAGCTTCTTTTGCGGATGGGAACGCTCCGTGACGGTCCATTCCCCGTACCCCCAATTCTCCACGCCCTCGCGCACAAACGCCGTCGCCGCGTCGCCAGACCGGTTGCTGATCGTCACCTCCACCTGGGTAACCAGCTTCTGGTGATTGCGCGCCGTCGAATCCGGCACCTCCCGGCGGTCCACCACGCGCCGCGTCCCCTGGAGCACGTTGCTCCGCCCCTGCGTGACGCTGAAGTCGGCTCCCGCCGGGGTGATCGGAATCCGGTCCTGTCCCACCACCTGCGCCAGGCCGCCATCCTGCGAATAAACCGTCACGGTGCCGGCCGGCAGCAACGAGGGTGAATCGTTCCGGCTCACCAGCCTCACCTCCAGACCGCGCGGCAGCAGCATGAAACCGCCGCGGCCCAGGGTCTGGGTCTGGGCATCGTTTTCAAAGATGTTGCGCTGCTCCACCGCCAGTTTCAGCCGCTGGAACAGCGGAAAGCGCCCGATCAGGGTGTTGGCCGGTATGGCGATATTCCGCCCCAGCCCGATCCGCGAGAATACGCTCAAGCCCGAGACCGCTGCGCCCGCACTCTCCTCCTCGCTGGGCGCGGCGTCCGCTTGCACTAGTTGAGCGTTGGCGACGTAGTTCCTGCCTCCGCGGCTGCCGTCCGTCAGCAATTGCACTTCCCCCGCCACCAGATCCACCGCATCGGCACATACATCCAAGCCCGTGTTGTTGTGCACCGATACCCAGCCATCCAGCAGCATGTCCGTGGGCGCTCCGCCGCGCGCCGGCGGCCCCAGCACCAGCGAGTAATCGCCTTTCCAACTGAGGCTCGGAGCCAGGTAGTCCACCTGCACTTTCCGCGGTCCGGCGGCGGCGCCATTTTGCAGCACCAGGTGCAGCACCGGCGATTTCTGATTGCGCACTTCCGGCCCATCGAAAGTAATGTCCTGGCGTACCACCGCGACCTGTTCGCCAGTGACGCGCAGCGTGCCGATCACCGCCTGGGGCATCAGGCTCCGCCACTCCACCGTGTTCAATCCCGATTGCAACTCCAGCGTGCGCTCCTCAAGAACCTCCGCCATGTTGGCATCGAAGATCGCCAGATGGCGCACCGGGCAAGTGCCTTGCCCGTATGCCAGGAACGGAACAACCCACAGAAAACCAAAGCGTCGTGTCACAAGAACTCCTTTGCCCGGGGCAAACCCGAGCGCGTCAGAACTTCATGCCGAGCAGTTTTCTTCCCGCTATTTTCGCCATCCCCCAGGGACCATAGCGCTCCTGAAGGAGTTGCATGTAGAGCGCCTTCGTATCGTCGGGTGGCACGTTCCGCTTTTCCTTCTCCACCAGCTTTAGAGCGCCACTCGGACAAGTGGTGACGCACAGGCCGCAGCCGATGCAGCGCTCGCGGTCCACCTGCATTTTCCCGTCGCCGTCCCCATTCACCAGCGCGTCCATCTGGCAGCGCGACTGGCACACCGCGCACGCATCGCACAGGTTCGCGTCCACTTCGGCCTGGAAGTTCGAGCTGAAGTACTCCGCCGGCCGCGGGAAAACCTTGGCCGAGTTGAGCACGCCGCAACAGCAGCCGCAACAACAGCAGACGAAGAGCGGGTTCTTGGTATTCTCCGGTTGGAGGACGAGGCCCTCCTTGTCGGCGGCGTCCAGCAGCGCGAGCATTTCCTCCCGGGTGATGGATCTGCCCTGGCCGACGCGCACCATCTCGCGAGCCGCCATACCGAACGTCAGACAGTTTTCCTTGAGGCTGGTCTGCGCGCACTTCTCTCCCAACAGTTCGCGCCCGTGGCGGCAGATGCAATCCATGGTGGCGAAGGGCCCGCCGTGCGATTCGACATAGGACCGGATATCGGGGTAGGCCGCCACGTTGCGCTCGATGGCGATGGTCTTATTGACCGGCACGGTCCTGAGCTGGGTGGTCTTCTTGTTGTGCAAGGCCGCCTGTCCGAAGGCTCCCAGGATGTACTCGCGGCAATCCCGCTCGAGCTCCGGCGTCAGCCGTTTCAACTGGCGCTCGTAGAACCCGACGGCGAAGATCATCTTGGCGTAGAGCGGTTCTTCCTTTGGCTGGATGCGCATGATCAGCCCCTTGGCGGCCATCTGCTCCAATCGGCTGGTGACCTCGGCCAGCGGGATCGCCGGCTTGATGCGCCGGTGAATGCTGGTGGCGGGCTCGGGAATGGCGGAGGCCTGGAGCGTGAGTTCCGCCTCCTCGGGAGTGAAGAGTTGGCGCAAAATCCGGATCTCGACGCCGGATTCGGTGGCCGGAAACGGGACGGGCATCCGGTCGAGATGCTGCTGGAGTTGGCGATAAAGAGTTTCAGGTTCCATATGTATCCTGGTGGGGCAGGCGCTATCGCCTGCCAACTCCTACGGCCGGACGCCGATGGCGAACAAGTGTTTGCCTCCGCGGATGTAGAGCACGCTGTCGGAAATCGCTGGGGTGGCCATCACGGTCTCGCCGAGATCGTTTTCGGCCAGCACCTTGTACGCGCCGCCGGGCGCCAGCACGAAGCTGTGGCCGTCTTCGTTGGTGATGTAGAGCTTGCCGCCACTGGCAACGGGAGAACTGCTGAAGCCGCTCGACCCGCCGCCGAGGCGCTGCTGGTACAACTTCTCTCCGGTGGTCAGTTGGTAAACCGTGAGCACGCCGTTGTCCATGCAGAAGTAGCCCAGGCCGCCATCCAGCAGCGGGGTCTGCATGTAGTTGCCGGCGCGTTCCTGGGTCCAGGCGATGGCGGAGCGGTTTTCGGTAAGGTCGCCACTGGCGTCGGTGTGGATGGCGTAGATGGGCCGCGCCATCCCGTGGGCGCTGGTGATCACCACCAGGCCATCCGAGAAAACCGGCGTGGGGACGGGAATATCGCCGCCGCCCTTCAGCATCCACAGTTCCTTCCCCGTTTTCAGATCGTAGCCGCCGGTGTGCTTCCACCCGTTGACCACCACCTGCCAGCCCTTGGCGCCGCCGGCGGTGTAGGGCGCGACGGCGGGCGTGCCGAAGGTGGGCACATCGCTGCGCGGCGTGCGCCACAGTTCCTTGCCGGTGCGGACATCGAGGGCCGCCAGGAAGGAGTTCTTCTGCACGTCCGCCTGGATGATGACGGTGTCCTCGAAGATCACCGGTGAGCTGGCAAAGCCCCATTGGGCGGACGGCACCAAATAGAAGCCGGCATCCAGCGTGCCGAAATCCTTCTTCCACAGCAATTCGCCGTTCAGGTCGTAGGCGAAAAGCCCCTCCGACCCGAAGAAAGCCAGCACGCGCTTGCCGTCGGTAGCGGCGGTCGGATTGGCGTGGGTGGATTTCGGGTGGCGCATGATTTTGGGCTGGCCGCTGGCGGCCGTGCGTTCCCACAGGATCTTGCCGCTCTTGCGGTCCAGGCAGTAGACGCGGAAGCTCTGCTCCCCTTCACCCTTGACGGGAGCTATATCGCCATAGAGGCCGACTTTGAGTTGCGCTTCGCCGCTCGCCGGGACGGCCGAGGTGAGGAAAATGCGGTCGCCCCAAATTACCGGGCTGGAATGGCCCAGGCCCGGGATGGCGGTCTTCCAGAGGATGTTCTTGCCGGATTCCACGTTCCATTCGGACGGCGGGGAACCGGTCCCGACCCCACTGCCGGAGGGGCCGCGAAACTGCGGCCAATTGGAGTCGGCCGCGGCCGCCGTAATCGCCACCAAAACCAAGATAACGGTCTTCATAAAGCTCCAGTTTACAGCGTGGCTGCGTTTGGGAGCGCAACACCGGGCGGCGGTGGACCCGCGGCGTCTCCGGCGGCGGCGCCTCCCTGAGCCTCAATTCGAGTCCGAAGCGGAAAGCGTAGCGCTCGTGTCGCCGAGGCCTTGGACTGCCAACGCCGCCGGAACCTGACACAACGCCACGGAAACCACGAGGCCGAAGACACAAATCAGCTTCATGAAGATCATGTTGACGATTCTCGACTGTCTCGCACGTGTTTGGCAAGGCGATCATTTGAAATGCGCCGGAGGCGAGTTACAATCAGCCTGGAGAACCTATGATCAAAGCCCAAGTCCACGACAGGTTTAAGCTGTTCACCGGCAAACTGGCAAAAGACAAAACCATCGGCAAGCTGGCCGACGAAGTGGCCGCTTTCGCGAAACATACGCAGGCCGCCGCCAAGAGCATCGGAGTGGAATATATCGAGTCCGCGGGTCTCCTGTTGCTGACTCTAGGTTATCGCGACGACGAAGAGCCCTACCCCATCAAGCTGCATTGCGTCCCGCTAGGCAAGATTGACGCTGTGGCAGGCGACTTCTCCAAGCTGGAGGCCGCCATGGCGAAGGCCAGTGGCAAGATCCGCAATATCATCTGTCACGAGCTTTACCTGACCGGCGACGGCGACTTTGTTATGGTCTTCATGACGCACGAGAAAGCCTGAAGGCGGCGAGGCTGCGAAGCGGATACGCAAGGCGGGGCCCGATGCCGCCGCGGTACGAATAGACACCGGCGTATCGCGCCAGGCAGGGCGAGACGCGACCCACCACGCCCCTGCTCTGCTATTCATGAAGTATGGACTTCAATCGTTTTACCGAGAAGCTGCAGGAAGCCGTGCGGGCCGCGCAGAGCAACGCCATACGTTACGGCAACCAGCAGATCGACGTCGAGCACCTGCTTGCGGCGCTGGTGGAACAGGAAGGGGGACTGGCAGGTTCCATCCTGGCGCGCGCCGGCGTCAACGTGGAGGGGTTGGGCAAGAAACTGACCGGCGAACTGGAGCGGCTGCCGAAGGTTTCCGGGGGCGCGAGCGGGATCGACCAGATCTACGTCACACCGCGGCTCAATAAACTGCTCACGGCGGCCGAGGACGAGGCGGCCAAGCTCAAGGACGAATACGTCTCGGTGGAGCACGTGCTGCTGGCCGCCGTGGACGTGAAGGACCTCGGGGTGACGCGCGAGCGCCTGATGCAGGCGCTGCGCGAGGTGCGCGGAAACCAGCGGGTCACGTCGCAAAACCCCGAAGTCACTTACGAAGCGCTGGAAAAGTACGGGCGCGATCTGACGAAGCTGGCATCGGCGGGCAAGTTGGATCCGGTGATCGGGCGCGATGAAGAGATCCGCCGCGTGATCCAGGTGCTCTCGCGGCGTACCAAGAACAATCCGGTGCTGATCGGCGAGCCGGGCGTGGGCAAGACGGCGATCGTGGAGGGCCTGGCGCTGCGCATCGTGCGCGGCGACGTGCCGGAGGGGCTGAAGAACAGGAAAGTGGTGTCGCTCGACATGGGCGCGCTGATCGCGGGCGCGAAGTTTCGCGGCGAGTTCGAGGAGAGGCTGAAGGCGGTGCTGAAGGAGGTGCGGGAGGCGGCGGGCGAGATCGTGCTGTTCATCGACGAACTGCACACGGTGGTGGGCGCGGGGAAGACCGAGGGGTCGATGGACGCGGGGAATCTGCTCAAGCCGATGCTGGCGCGCGGGGAGCTGCACTGCATCGGCGCCACCACCCTGGACGAGTATCGCAAGTACATCGAGAAGGACGCGGCGCTGGAGCGGCGCTTCCAGCCGGTGCGCGTGGACGAGCCGTCGGTGGAGGATACGATTTCGATTCTGCGCGGGCTCAAGGAGCGCTACGAATTGCATCACGGCGTGCGCATCCAGGATGCGGCGCTGGTGGCGGCGGCG
>Ga0182017_10003901_pt1 | contig 11126 bp, 16 predicted proteins | sample 712E3DmetaG_FD_120492 | JGI IMG/M metagenome (GOLD analysis project Ga0182017, IMG submission 120492) | Permafrost microbial communities from Stordalen Mire, Sweden - 712E3D metaG | ecosystem: Environmental > Terrestrial > Soil > Wetlands > Permafrost | place: Sweden: Stordalen | collected... | reverse complement strand
GACCGCAACGCTGGGCAAGCATCCCGATCATCGCGAGTCCGCCTTGGCTTGTAAGAAATTCATCCGTCTCCGTAACGATAAACTTTGTCGGTTTGGGCATGGCACCTTCCGGGTGAGTGGTTCTTGTTGTATCTTAGTCAATTGCTTCTCACTCTTAATTTACCCGAAAAATGGGCCGTTTGCCAATATTTTTTTCACGGATTCAGGTAATACTCATAAAAAGCAGGTTAAATAATAACCCTTTTGCAAATTCTAGCCCACTCCAGAAAAATCTAATTTGCTCTGAGCTAATTTTTCATTGCTATTGCAAATTTCCAATTTAATAATATTCCGCCGGAAATTTGTATCCTTTCCCCATTCTCAAGGTTTTTAGTATAAGTTCCCATGCCTTTATTTGTTTTATCCTCTGGAATATCCATGTCCATTTCCATTTTTTTATGTTTAAAAGTATTATATCCAAGAGAATTAAATAGATTTTTAACTCTTTCAGCGGAGTAAACATTATAATATTTTTCCTGATAATTTCCTGTTTTATTTCTTGAATAATCTTTTATGTTTATTTCGCATTCTACCAGCGAATCATTCATTAAACATGAAAAGGCAATCCATTTCGGATTTAATTTTACTATTTTTTGAATAGCATTTTCATATTCCGGTAACCATGATAAAACCTGAAACAATAATATCCCATCAAATTGGTTAACATACTTTGGAGGAAAATCATATAAATCTCCAACCTCATATTTTATAACACTTGCTTCTTTTTTTTGGGATTGCTCTTTGGCTAAATTAATCAATAATGGACTTATGTCAATTCCGTATAACGTTAAATCTTTATATTTGTTCCAGATATAATAAGAATTGCTTCCCGCTCCGCATCCTAAGTCACAGATAATATTTCCAGCATTAAAAACATTAAATGATTCAAGCCATTTACAAAACAATTCTGTACTTCTATACGGAGAATCCCATTGTCTTAAAAAATAATTTTTAATTTCATCAGGATCTGGATTCAACCCTTCGTCTTTTCTTTGCTCCATTTATAGCCTTCTTTTTTAATTTTTCCTTTACTTGAATTTCATTTTTTCAACATTAATCTACTTTGAATTCACATACTTTTTAAATCAATAGGTTACTTTGTCTTGATTATTCTTCCACATATTTTGTCTAAACCAATTAATTTGATACAAATTGGGATTATTTGCAAACAATTTTTCAATATCTTTGCTCAATGCATAAGGGCCTAAAATTCTTACCACCGCAAGCAAAATATGATAATCTTCTTCATAATCCAGGGTCAGGCGAATCAGAGTCATGCGATCATTGGGTCGAGGATAATTGAATATTTTAATCCCTTTTATTTTTTCAATTATTTTCCACATCATTTCGGAGTCAGAGGTGTCAGCTTCATTTATTGCACGGTCAAGGACCGACTTTTTTACGGCATAGCCGGCGCTTCCGCAATAATAATCATCCGGAGGAACAACAAAATCAAACCCTTTCCGAAGAGTTGTAATAATTTGCTGATCCACTTCAGGATCAAAAAAAGGATCGTCTGCGTCGATAGTTATAAATTCTGAAATATTGAATGCATCACACGCGTCCCGTAAACGACGAATTTTGTCTTTCGTGCTTCCACGGAATACTTTCCATTTATTTTTTACCGCCAAATCATATATGGCATTATCTGATTCTTCTTCAGTTGTGCAAATAACTGGGTCAAAACCAAAGTGCATTGCCCGTTTTCCAACATGCTCAATTACTGAATATTCTCCAAAAGGAAGAAAACATTTTTTCGGTAATCTTGTAGAGGAGGATCTAACAAGAATCAGTCCAGGAATTGCAGTACACATATTATTTCCTTTCAATTTCTTTAATCGTTTTTCTTAATATTTCAAATTTAGCTTTTGCAACTTCTAAATTCCGGTAATTTGTTTTAAACTGCATCATCTTGGGTTGAACTTCTTCCGCATTTGGGCACATTCCTTTTGCATACTTAAATGCATTATTATAGATATCTATATCGGGAAGATAGCTTTTCAAGAAAGGTTTATTTACTAACACAGGCTCCATGTACGTAACTGAAAGCCCGCCATAAAAACCATCGCCCCCGTTCTTTTTATAAAGGTTATAAAAATCCTTCCAGGAAACGCCGTAAGCTTCCTGGCCTTCATACTTAAGAGTAAATGTCCAGTAACTGTTGACAACATCTGTAGGAACCTTTTGAGGGACCATCCAGGTGCAACCACTAAGAGCTTCAAGAATGTATCCGGCAACCTTTTGCCTTCGCGAAACAAGAAAATCCATGCGTTCAAGTTGCGCAAGACCTATTGCAGCGCTCACTTCATTCATCCGGTAATTCCACCCGAGCACATCGTGCCGTTTATAATGCGGGTCTTGGAAATCAACAGGGAGTATTTGACGGATCGCCTCACCAGCTTTGAGCGTCTTGTAGCCAATTCCCCCGGTTTTTCGTATCGTCACTCCCATATTTTCATCATCGGTAAGCACCATTCCGCCTTCACCAATGGAAAGGTGCTTTTTCGCCTCAAAACTGAAACTTGACATATGCCCTATCGACCCGGCCAATTTCCCATGATATTTCCCGAGAACGCACTGGGCGCTGTCTTCAATTACAACGAGATTGTGTTTTTGGGCGATCTTCATGATGGGATCCATATCAGCCGGAAGCCCATGCATATGAACGGCTATTATAGCTTTTGTTCGAGGGGTTATTTTTCTTTCAATATCTTTTGGATCAATGTTAAAGGTGTCGGGATCTATATCCGCAAAAACCGGTATTGCATTTTGATGCAATATTGCGAAAGCGTTCATTATTACCGTTTGAGCAGGGGAGATCACCTCATCTCCAGCTTTCACACCAGCGGCTACAAGACAAGTGTGCAGTGTTGAAGTTCCTGAATTATGCGCAATACCATATTTTTTATTAAATGCAGAAGCAAATGCCTTTTCAAACCTTTTAACCCAGGGATTTTTTTTGTTTTCGGGATCCTCAGAGTTTAGACAACGTAAAACATATTCTGCTTCGTTACCATTATATTTGCCGTTTGGATCCTTCGATAGATCAATCATGTAAAACATCCTCCTTTTTTAATGAAACTTTATTAATTAGCAACTCATAATGACAATTTATAGGCAAGGTGTTCTCGAAATACTTTCTCACAAACAAAAAAATCATTCATTGAATCGATTTGTGGCCATTTCCAATCTTCCTGAACATAAGTAATTATTTTCCCGAAAAGCCTGTTATTATTTTCAATAAACCCTTTTGGCTTGAAAATATAAAAACTTCCGTTTTCATGGTATTGTTTTCCATAAACCTTTTCCGCGTCTTGCCTTCGAAGTCGGTTCTTGTAATCATAATTAATCGAAGCAAACGTTCCATTTTTTTCCCGCCAGAGGTTCATTTCCCCAACATAACACGAGGAAAATAAAGAATCGGCATTTTCGCTTTTAATTAGTTCAATTGCCTGATTTATCCCGGTAGTTTCTCGTAAAGGAGAAGTTGCCTGAAGAAAAACAATATACTCGCATTCAGTTAATTTCTGCGATTTAATAACATGCATGAGAGCGCTTTCGGAAGTCGCAGTATCGCCTGATATTTCGGCAGGACGATTAATGACCTCAGCTCCAAAGTTAAAAGCTATTTTAGTAATTTTGTCATCATCAGTAGAAATATAAACTTTATTGATGTATTTTGACTTTTTTGCATCCTCAATTGACCAGGCAACCAAAGGTTTTCCGCAAAAATCAATGATGTTTTTTCTCGTAAGGCCCTTTGATCCGCCTCTTGCTGGAATAATTGCAACTATTTCAGAGGTCATAATTCTCATTAAAAAAGGCTAATTTAACATCCTTACTAAAATGTCTGCCAATTCCGCTACAGCTCCATCACCGCCGGAATTTTGTAGGACGATATCACATATTTCATGGATTTCTTTAACCGCATTACGCGGACATATTTTAAAGCCAACTTGATGAAAAGCTGAAATATCATGCTTTGAGTCACCTATGAAACAAGCTTCCTGGGCAGACAAATTTTCTTTGGTTAATATTTCCTGAATTGCCGTTCCTTTATCTTTGCATCCAAAAACAAAATAGTCCGGGGCAAAACGATTATTAAACCATTGCGTCAAAGGAGTCGTCTCTCCGGTAATAAATCCTGTTTTAAAACCAGCTTTCTTCAAGGCAAAAAAGGCATCGATATCCTTAAAGCTTACGCGTTTTGACTCCTGACCATCTTCCGAAATTAAAATAGTTCCATCGGTAAAAACACCATCGATATCGAATAAAACCATCTTTATTTTATTCTTATTATTCATAGTAACGCAATTTTTTTCTTATTTCCGATTCTTTTGTAGTGATTGTTTTTATTCCATCACCAACAATTACAGGAATAGCTCGCACATCCCGGACTAAACTTATCATATCCTCAACAGCTAAAGAAGCCGCTTGGTCAGACCCATACATTGCCCGATCAAGGGTTATATGCCGCTCAAGGGAAGTAGCGCCAAGCACACATGCCGCGAATGACACTATTCTGCCGGTCTCATGACCGCTGTATCCTATTCTGCATTTATATCGCGTTTGTAATGATTTAAGCATTCCTAAAAATGCTTCATCATTTTTTATGGGATATGTACTGTTACAATGCATTAGTTCAAACGGACAATTTTGTTTGTTATAAATATCAACGACATTATCTATCTCTTCAATCGTTGACATGCCCGTTGAAATAAATGTATACTTTTTCTCAGAAGCAACTTCATTGAGAAAATCAATTTTGCCCAACATGGCCGACGCAACCTTGTTATATTTGCAATTAAACTGTCGCATTACCTTTTGACTCTGAATGTCCCACGCGGAAAAAAACCAATCAATTTGTTTAAACTTACAATAATTGTCAATTTCTTTGTAGTGTTCTAGGGAAAATTCCAATCCTTCTTTTTGCTGACGATTAGTGGTTCCCCAGGGAGATTCCCTATATTTGTCAAGTTCTTCTTTTGAGTAAACTAATTCGATAGTCCGCTTTTGAAATTTTACCGCATCGCAATTCGCCATTTTTGCGCCGTCGATAAGTTTCTTCGCGAGCTCCATTGAACCATTATGGTTAATCCCGATCTCGGCAATGATAAAAGGTATGTTTTTGTAAGGAACTTCTTGCATTAAAAAAATCTCCTTTTTGAGGGTTTGGTCTTACAATTTTTTCCTACATTAATTAGTTATGCCATTGTTTTCTGCACTGCAAAAAAATTCCTAGCTCCCAGGGAAACACAATAAACAAATTGCACACTAAAAAAGCAAGGCTAATGCCTAATGCAGAAAAACTTCGACCAAGCATTAATGCCGAGGCACCAATGATCAATCCTCCAACAATCGAATAAACAACATAAGGTTCTCTTTTATGCGCTCTTAAATAAACTTGTGTAGGGTAGAGTACATTTGCAATTATTGTTCCGCATAAAAGAAGCGCAGTAGGCAATGGAGATAATAGCCGTGTCGCGAAAGAAACTTTGTATAAGTAAAGAAAATAAACGATCAACCACGCAGCTACCGCCCCAAGGAACATTACAAAAATAGTAGCAAAGGTAATGCGGGAAAGAAGTTGGTCGAGAGTATGGTAATCTTTTTTGGCTATCAGAATGGCAAATTGCGGCCCTCGCGGCGCAGCCCACATTCCGGATACCCTTGCTACGGCAAAAGCTAAAGTCCAGGTCATACCGAACTGGCCCGCAATTACAGGTCCATGAAAATGAAAAAGAATCGGAACGAAAACCTGCATAGAGAAATACACTCCTATGTAGGTGATCGCCGTACGCCATTGCACTTGCCAAATTTCTCTCCACCAGTTAATACGTGATCCTATTTTATATGTAAAAAAGGTAAGAAAAAATTTCCTGTATCGGAAAGAAAGATACATTAACGACCATAATGCCCCAACAGCGGAACAGACAGAAAGAGACCATAGCGACGCTCCAAAGAAAATTGCTATCCAACCTGCGACAGAGATCAGGACCGCTGCTACCATTCTAAAAAAATAAGTATGCGCTACTTGATTGCAGCCTTCCAGAAGTGAGAAAAAAGGCATCAGAATAAAATTAAAACTGCAAAGCATACACAAAACGATCCATTGCATTTGCCAATTTATATTAGTGAGTTTCGAATGAGTAAAGAATAAATAGCCGCCTGCACTTAATCCGACCGCAATAATTCCAGCACCAACCAGATACCATTTAAAAACCGCACGGCCAAGGCTGACCAACCTGGAGAGAGCGTCTGCATCTCCAACAATTTTGCCATTGCTATCAAGTGATAGTTTTGCCCATTCATGGCTGGAAAAATACGTAACGATATTGGAAAAACCGAGTTCAACAAACATTTGAAGCGCAAGGACGCTATAGAAAGTATAATAGAATCCTTGCGTTTCGGGAGTAAAACGCATTAAAATCAATAGCCCAGTAATTGGACCGGAGATACAAGACCATCCTACGTTAATAACGCCGAATGCCGTTGCACGAGTTACTTGCGCACGTTTCAAGAGGTTTTTTATAATATTAGTCACCACAAACCTTCCAAATTTCCACAGGAATGAATCAATTCTTCCTTTATTTTGTCAACAAGTCTTCTGTCCTCGTCAGTTTTTTCGATAGAAGAAAATACATGAAATATTGTGAAGACCAAACAAATCATAAAAAACATTCCAAACCCGAACACCAGCGGGTAGAGCTTTTTTTCCTTGAATGTCTTGGAGAGGTAGGCCGGATCGACAATCCTAACGCCTCCTTGCCAAAAACCTAAGACCTAAATCCGGCTTTAGCTGTTCGGTATTGAGTAACACAAAACAGGTATTTGCTGTTAGGTGTTGGGTATTGGGTTAAAACCAAAGACCGAAATCCAAAGCAGGAATTGGTTATTCGGGATTGGGTATTGGCTAAATCCAAAGCACTAAAACCGGTATTTGTAGCAACCTAAATCCTTTTCCCTTCATATCTTGTTTTTTAATTTTCCAATAAAAGCATTGATTTTCGCTTGCAGTACATGGATTTCTGTTAATCGCTCTTCGACGGTGGTTTTCTTCACAAACCCTATTTCGGCAACAATTATTAATTGCGTTTCCAATTCAAATGCCGACCCTATCGCAATTTCAAGGAAATGCTTAAAATCCTTCTCCCCAGCTCTGCTGCAACCTTCGGCAATATTGGATGGAATTGATACCGCAGCTCTACAAAGCTGGCTTATAAGACCATATTTCTCACTTGATGGTAATGATTCGCATAGAGCATATATGCTTTTAGCAAACAGTACCGCATCTTGCCATATTGTTAAGTCGCGAAAGTTACGCATATCTTAAAAAGGTGTTGGGCGTTCGGTATTGGGCAAAAACCTAAGACCTAGAACCCGCTTTCATTGTTAGCTTTCCGGGTTTGGGTATTGGCTAAAACCAAAGTGCGAAAAACCAAAACCGGTTTTTGTTTTATCCACTACGAATTTCCCCGCACTTCCCAGTATCGGTTTTCCTGACACCCACGGAAGCGGATCGGAAATGGCGAAAAGCAGCGGGTTCCCAACAAGCATTTCCTTCATACATTATGCAAAATCTTTTTCATTTTTTTCAGAAACTCTTCCGCAAATTCGATTCCGCTTTTTGCGTCCTCTGCGCCAAAGGCTTCATCCGGGGTCATATCCGGCACTCCATTGGGGTATCTCGTTGGAATGTAGAATTGGTCGAGTCTCTTTGCACCGGCCATCAAGGATAACAACGCTGGTTTATGTTTTGGGTATTCTCTCATGCCTTGATCCAACAGTTTTCCTATCGAGTGCCCCCACGGTTCATCTTCCATGGAATAAAACAGAGCTTTCACGGCCTTTTCGGCCGCCTGTTGCGCATGAAAACATGCAAGTGAATATTTGCCATGTTCTTTAAGAATTGTTGCCGCTTCCAAATCATTTCGGGCGGTTGAGAGCCATCTCAAGCCCTCATGTTTTCTTTTTTCATCGCTCATATAACACCACCCCCTCCGTAAGAATGCTCTTTATAAACGGCCGGCTGGCATTCCGCTTCAATTCTTCCGGCGAATAGATAAGCAAGTCTACCGCATACTCCTTCAGCAAATCGTAAAGCCAGGAAAAATCGCTGAACCTATCAAGAAATCTTTTGTTTGTTTCCTGAACAATCAGAATATCGACATCGCTCCTCTTGCTCGCAGTGCCTCGTGCGAAGGAGCCGAACAGAACCGCCTTGTCGACGCCACTCTTCCTAAAAAAGGGTCTTAATCTTTTTTTAAATTGTCCTGCCGTCATTTCGATTGTGACCCCAAAGACGGTGTTGAGTGACGGTGGCAAATTCTTCACTTTTTATTTTTCCCCGCCCTTGAAAACAGTATCATCTCTTTTTTTATCTTCATAACCAAGCAAACCAAAAAAACAATCCAAAACCGAACACAAGTAGGTTAATTTCGTCGGGGTCGTAAGGGAAAAGGGTGGTTGATGAGTTGGTGGGTTTTGATTGATATCCATAATGTTCAATATACAATTTTCAATGTTAAAGGTTCAAAGGAAAAGTCAAATTCAGAGTTTCGGGCTGCTGATGTTACCGGAGTAGGCAGGAAATGAAAATCTGTTTTCAAGGCACGCCTATTCTTGTTCGAGACGATCGACATCAAGCTTGTCCTGTGGACGACCTATCGCCTTCTTGGATAAAATGAGATCCTGCTTGCTAATAATGGGTATTTCAATTCCATCATAGCTGCTTAAAGTTTTTCTTTGTGCCGCCGTCCAAAATTCCACACCGGCAATACCCATAAGAATATCAATTCTATTCGGTGCAATTCCAATTTGAAAAATCATTTCTGGATCGGTAAAATCTTTTTCTGTAACACCGGAAAGCGGTGCACCAAATTTAGTTAAAGCGGCCATAGCTTTTAATGCATTTTCATGACTGGGATTAATCCAAATATCAAGATCTTTTGTATATCGAGGCTCGGAATAATAAATTACAGCGTGCGCCCCTACGACAAGGTATTCAACGTTTTCTTCGTTGAAGAACGCAAACAGATCTTTGAAGTCTTGATTGGCCGACATCTTTTTCTCCTTTGAAAAGAGAAGCCTCCCGAATCATTTCCCATGCCGCGGAAAATCGGGCCTGCGACCCGGCGTCCGACCAGAATTTTCGGTCAAACAATAGCGCTTCTTTACTATTTCTTAGGCCCATTTTGGCAATCACATGACGTTTTTTATTTATTGGAAAAGCCTTTGCGTCCAGATTCATTATTATTCCTTCTCCCGCCCGCGTTGCTTTTCGGGATATTCCCGGATAACACGCAGTTTCGAAGTTCTTGACAAGAACATAAATATATTCAAGTAGGTTTATTTCGTCGGGATCGTGGGAAATCCGATTCTGCAATTCGAATTAAGCCTTGTGATCTTTGGCAATCTCCTTTAAAAACATCACGAAATCAAGTATATCCCGTTTAAACACCTGAAAAGCATTCCCAAATTTATTTAAGAGATAGCCCAGCCTTTCACTGTTTATTGAAAATCCATAAATATTTCGAACAACATGTCTAAAGCTTAAAAACTCGGAAAGGATGGCTTCGGTTTCTCCGGAGATGACCGCCGGCCGAATATTTTCAAGGTTTAGACTCATCGCATGCAACAAACGTCTATGCCAATCGAGGGAATCAGATACTCCTCCGTTTACATCTTTTGCGATATTCTTAAAAACCCGCTCGCATCCGGTATAAAAATTATGCAATTTCAAAGCAAGCGATTCTTCATGAATCCGTCGTTCCTCCGGTTCATCCGGCAACGTTGCCCGCGTTTTTTCAATATTTATGGCCAACTTGTCAAGTTGCAGTACTTCATCTTCAATTTCGGCGATTAAATCGACGATATTATTTTTGTTCATACAAAACCGTTCCCCGAGATATACGCTCTTTCATGAGTTGCGTAGTGGTTGCAACGTCGACAAGGTCAACGGGGAAACCGGCGCTTTGGCATTCGGCAGCGGCTCTGAAATACTTTTCAGGCGTAATTCCTTCTACCGCAATATCAATGTCAGAATCCTTATCAAAGCGGGTCTTATGAATGACAGATCCGAACAGCCCGACTTTTTTGGCCCCAAATCTTTCGACAAGCATACCCGCAAGTTTTCGAGCACATTGTAAGGCTTCTTGCCTCCGGGACTCATTATTCCGTTTAATTTCTTCGGTATGCTCATTCCATGCTTGCCGATATTTTTCGGTCATTTCCACGCTATATTTCATTATCTTATCCCTTTTCCTGCCCGCGTTCCTTTTCGGGATATTCCCGGCGATTATTTCCCTTGCCGAATTTCTTCCAATTCTTTAAGGAGCGGGCGCCAATACACTCTGTCCGCTTCCCGCGCTATTTTTTCTTCTTCTGACAATGCAGCGAACAATTCATCTTCCGAACAATTGGGTAACAACCGAAGTAATTTTCGTTGCTTTTGCAATTCTTTGATGAGTTCCGGATTTTCGAATGCAAGTTGTCGAAGAATCTCCGGCGTACGCGCCTCTAAAAGCCAAAATCGAACATCTTCCGGCGTGCTCTTTCCATGGTTTTCAAGGTAATGGGCCTCAATAAGACGTCTGATATGCGACCAATCTTTATCACGCTGCGTTTTTTTTATGGCAACTAGATCTGGAAAGGAGATAACGTCTACAATCAAGCCGTCGTTTAGTTCCATCGTAGTCCGACGTTCCCATAGAGTTTCGAATGAAGAAGCATTATGTAGGACCGACATAATATCGACCCGCATATTCATCGCCTCCGGATGCTTGCACCGGAAATGGACCGCGTGTCCTTTGAGAAGATATTCAAGCGAAAGTTGCGGGACCGCTATATTTTCCGCTTTAAGTTCTAAAAGCGCCATGTCAAGATTGTTCAAGTTCCCCTGCTCAGGTAGCAGCGCAATATCGGTGTCGCGGCTGAACTCAGACCCGCCGTATAATATGCATGCTTGGCCGCCCATGAGTAGAAAACGCACCCGGCAACCATGCAGTACGGAAAGGACTTTGGTAATCGGGTTCGGGGTCAAGACTTCCTCCGGAATTTTGATAGAAATCCCATAATCTTTGTGTTTC
>Ga0182017_10003900_pt1 | contig 11126 bp, 8 predicted proteins | sample 712E3DmetaG_FD_120492 | JGI IMG/M metagenome (GOLD analysis project Ga0182017, IMG submission 120492) | Permafrost microbial communities from Stordalen Mire, Sweden - 712E3D metaG | ecosystem: Environmental > Terrestrial > Soil > Wetlands > Permafrost | place: Sweden: Stordalen | collected... | reverse complement strand
TTGTGGCCGTGAACTTTGAGCTCGTGCCCCTCTTTCTGCTCGCGTCTGGCGAGCATGGCTATTACGGCCGCTGTTTCTTTCTGGTCTTCCGTAGGAATGATGGGAACGCCGTAATCCACAGCGATGGATGCCATTGCGCCTCGTATAGCATTGGGATTGACCTGCCTGGTGTAAAAGTCCCTGCCTTCCAGTATCAAGACAGGCTTATCATAGCTTCTTGCCAGGTCGGAGATCTGCCGAAAAAGGTTGCGCTTTGGATCGATTATCGAAGCCACAAAATCCTGGGCGGTCTTTCGCTCCACAGCTACGCGATCGCTCACGACGTAATCCCCTACCTCCAGGACCTTCATGGTGATCTCTGCGCCCAGAGCCTCCAATAGCTTCCCCATGTCCCTCTCTCTGGGGTCTACATAGACCTGACATGATTCCTCCTTTGCCTCCTCCGTGACATCAGTGATCTGCATCTGCCCCGGATGGAACTCTATGGCTGTTTGGGCAAAACCTGCATTGGATTTGCCGGAGAGGCCCCGGATCTGCTTTTGCATTGTTTTTTCTTTCCGGTCGCTGATCCAGTAGTAGGCTTCGTCTCGTGTGCCCTTGGCCATGAGCACCACTACCCTTCCCGCTCGGGCCCGGCCCGTCCTGCCCTTTCGTTGGATGCTGCGGATCTCTGAGGGGACCGGCTCGTAAAACAAGACCATGTCTGTTGCCGGGATGTCGATGCCTTCTTCGCCTACAGACGTGGCGATGAGGACATTGTGCTCGCCGTTGCGGAACTTTTCCAGGATCTGAGCCTGCTTCTTCTGGGTGAGGCCCGGGTCGTCCTGGTGGCTTGACTGGCCAACGAACCGAACAGCTCGAACGGTCTCCTCATGCTCTAGGGACTTCAATAGGGCCGAAGCCGTGTCTCTGTAGTTGGTAAAGACAATGATCCTAGAGTCAGGCTTGGAAGCCAATTGCTCCTTTAGAATCTCCTCTGCAATGGCCAGCTTGGGATGCTCGATGGTCGTGGCGGCCAGAGCGTCTATGGTCTTACGAATTCTGGGGTCATCCATCAGCCGACGAGAGGCCTTGGACCCGCTCCTGGACATTGCCTCGCTCTCCAGTCTAGAGAAGTATCGGGAAAGGGCATCCGTCCCTTGGGTTTCGGCCAGCTCGACGGCGTGGTGCAGCTTGAGCACCTCGGCCATGATGGATATACCTTTGAAGAGCGACGGATTGGGCTGCCTGGCAGCCGATGACCTCATGCGGGCCTGGAGTTCCAGCAGCTCCCTCTTGGATGCCCGGGGATCTATCCTGGCCTGCGAAAAGCCCATAGACTGTCCGACCTGGCAAAGTCTGTTGATGTCTTCTATTCTGTCCTTCAGGACGTCCTCGATGAGCGCCCGAAGCTCGAGGATCTCCTCGGGAACCTTGACTTTTACCCACTCGATCTCCCGGTGGTGGACGAATGGCGCAACATCGAGGTCCTGGTCGGTTCTTGTCTGGATGTTGGCAAACCCGAGGTTGGTGCAGATCTCCTCGATCTTGTCGCTCTGGCTGCCCGGACTGGCTGTGATCCCCAGTGCCAGAGGGCTTGTGGCCTCGCGGCCGTACCTTTCGGCTATGTAGACATAGGCGTAGTTCCCCACGCCACGGTGGGCCTCATCGAATATCACTAGGGCAACGTCTTTCAGGTCGATCCTCCTTGAGAGGAGGTCGTTTTCGATTACCTGAGGTGTTGATGCGATTATCCTCGCCTTGCTCCAGATCTCAGCCCTCTCCTTTGGAGGCATCTCGCCTGTCATGCAGGCGACAACGCTCCCGTCTAAGAGGACGTTTTCCAAAAAACGGGCGTGCTGCTCCACTAGGGGCTTGGTGGGTGCCAGGAAAAGGGCTTTGCCCTTGTCCAGACGGGCCAGCAGGACTATCAAGGCAATCACCGTCTTGCCCAGGCCGGTCGGAACCACCACCAGCGTTGAATCCTTCAAAGCTTTGGAGGCCAGGTCGAGCTGGAAGAGACGCTTCTCTACAAAACAGGGCTTGAGGAGGGGATGCTCCAGATAGGAGGTCATCGTGGGATGGTTGGATCTCTATTCTATTTAAGGCATAAAGATATTGGACATGGTGAATCGCATTTCCAGCCAGTTTGTGTCTGAGACCTTAAAGACATATCTAAAATGGTACTGTTCTTGGGAGATTCTAGTCCAAGAAGATACGAAATAATTCATATCTCTCTATCGTAATCTTTATGACAAATGACCACAGATAAAGGCAATGGGGTAACGACAATGTCCAAGAAGCACGATAGCAGCTTGTACAATGCACCTCGCACAATAGAAGATATCGATACTCTTGCATCGGATGACTCTATTAGGATCGACAGGAGAGCAAAGAAAAGGCTACTGGGACGACTAAGGAACAAGACGTTCAGGTGGTAAGCTTGACTGATAAGAATTTTGACGCCGATGGCAAGATTCGGACCCGTGTGGTTTCAACTATGACCCTGGTTAAGAATCTGGAGGGTTACCGTGGTAAAACTTTCCAAGTTCGCGAAGTGTGAGCAGATCTTGAAGAACTCCGTGGCTTCCGAGGAGAATGCTATCGAAAAGGTATTTCCGATAAAGGACCGGACGGCGGCGAGGAAGATGGTGTGGTTGAGAATGCCTGTGGTAAAATGGATTGTAGGCTTCTGATTCTGCTCTTGTTATATAGCGTTTTTTAAGTAATTCGCTTACATATGTAATAGAATATCACATTCACCAACACTGTTTGTTGCTCGATGGCTATTATACAATCACTAGGATTCAGCCAAACGTTCAGTTTACTTACAATTCCGAGAACTCTCGAGAATCAACATTTGTTGCTACCTTCTCGAAACTCGATGTAAGATAGTGTTATATTCGTATAATGATCGAGTAACAATCCCATGCCAGCCAAAGTCTCTCGTAGTTATGCGTTCCGGGGTTCCGAGAAACCACTCATTGGAAAGACCATCGGCGATATGTTCGATGAAATTGCGGAAACCTATCCGGAAAACGACGCAATTGTCTCGCTTCACCAGGGACTCCGATACACGTACCGCCAGCTCCAACGCGAGGTCGATAGGGCAGCCAAGGGATTCGTCGGCCTGGGGCTCAAAAAAGGCGATCGTCTGGCAATATGGGCCACCAATATAGCGGAATGGGTCATCACCCAGTTCGCCACTGCGAAAGCGGGAATAATTCTCGTGAATATCAACCCTGCCTACAGGACCCACGAGCTGGAGTATTCTCTCAGGCAATCGGAGGCTCAAGGGCTTCTTCTGATGGATCGGTTCAAGACATCGGACTATGTCAAGATGTTCTACGAGGTCTGTCCCGAAGCAAAGGAGAGCAAGCCGGGACAAATTCACTCCGAGAAGCTGCCCTTCTTGAGGACGGCCGTTCTGATCCGAGGCGAAAAGCAGCCGGGGATGTACTCCTGGGATGAAGTCATGATGATGGGAGAAGAGATGCCCGACGATATACTACTCGATATCCAGGAGGATCTGGACTTCGACGACCCCGTGAACATCCAGTACACCTCGGGAACTACCGGATTTCCAAAGGGAGTCGTGCTCACCCATCACAACCTGGTTAACAACGGCTACTTCATCGGTGAGTGCATGAAGTTCACTGAGAAGGACAGGCTCTGCATACCTGTTCCCTTCTACCACTGCTTCGGCATGGTGCTGTCCAACATGGCTTGTGTGACCCACGGCGCTGCAATGGTCTTGCCGGCAGAGTATTTTGACCCAATATCGACAATGATGGCAATCGAAAAAGAGCACTGCACGGCCGTGCATGGTGTGCCTACAATGTTCGTCGCCCAGCTTGAACACCCCGATTTCAGCAAATTCGACTTCAGCACGCTACGTACAGGCATCATGGCCGGATCGCCATGTCCCATCGAGTTCATGAAAAAAGCGGCCACTCTCATGAACATGAAGGAAGTAGTGATAACCTATGGACAGACCGAGGCTTCTCCAGGAATCACCAACTCCTCCACGGACGATTCGATCGATAGAAGGGTTTCCACTATCGGCAGGCCGCTACCCCACACGGAGGTCAAGATAGTGGATCCAAAGACCGGCAAGATGGTCCCTCGAGGCGAGACCGGCGAGATATGCGCCCGTGGGTACATGATCATGCGCTGTTACTACAACAATCCTGTAGCTACGGACCAGGCCATAGACAAAGAGGGCTGGCTGCACACAGGAGACCTCGGAACCCTGGACGATGAGGATTACTGCAAGATCACAGGCCGCTTGAAGGACATGGTCATCAGGGGCGGCGAGAATGTCTATCCGAGAGAGGTCGAGGAGTTCCTCTACACTCATCCTGCTATCAGCGATGTTCAGGTCATAGGTGTGCCGGACTTGAAGTACGGCGAAGAGCTGATGGCCTGGATCAAGCTTAAGCAGGGAGCAAGTGTCACCCCGGATGCGATAAGAGAGTTCTGTAAGGGCAAAATCGCCCACTTCAAGGTTCCAAAGTACATCAAGTTCGTCGCCGATTTTCCCATGACGGTCACGGGCAAAATTCAGAAGTACAAGATGAGAGAGGAATCGATCAAAGAGTTGGGCCTGGAAGAAGTAGCGAAGATGAAGACGGCATGATTACGCTAGTTACCTTCTTATTTATCTACGCTCAGTCCGTCATCGACTAAGCTGCCCTTCGAGCCTAAGTACTCCGCTTTCATCCTTTATTTCCAATTTCGTGTTTAAGAATTGCCTCGCCGTCCAGATGTTGGTGCTTGCGTGCTTGGATATCTGCCTGACAGTGTAGCTCCCTCCTATCAATGCCAGGTAAGGTATTAGCTGATCGGCCAGGCGCAAGTCTACAGCAGCAGGCGATGAAAGTTCGGCTATAATCTCCCGAGCAGCAGCCTTTCCCACATCCTCCGCCCTGATGCCTCTTTCACCCAAAGCGCTCCCACCTTTGTGCCCACTCCACAGGGTTATGCCGCTTCCAGTGGAGGTCTCCTTGAGGCCCTCAATAGCTACCTCGCACTTGTAGCCTGCATCCTTCAGAGCCGCAGTAGCAGACTCCGCCTGTCGTCTGGCTACGTGTTCCGGAAGATTAGAACAGTGAGAGATTCCTTCTACAATGCCAGACTCACGGGGTTCCAGATGAGCGGGCTTCAGGCTCCCCGGGGTGACGGTCAGGACGACCGAGCCTCCGCCTCTGGGGTAGTAACCGCGTCGGGCGCTCTCGACCTCGACCCGGGCTCCGAACTCGCGAAGTGCTGGAAGAAAAACGCTCTTAAAATAATCTATCGTTGGGGACCATCTAACATCAGTCCCCCCTGTGACCTTCAGGGTAATTGGTCCATCTGCCCTTATCATGGCTGGCAGCAAACACTGCACCAGGAGAGTGATGCTACCCGCTGTGCCGATGTCAACGCGATAGCTTCCACCCTTGATCCGACCGGGCTCAAAGGTGATATCTGAAGATCCCGGCAAAATTCCCGCGGTTTTTGCGCTGCAGATCCCGGCCAGGGCCAAAATTGCCTGAGCATGCTGGAAAGCAAGACCAGGCTTTGGCCTTCCCTGCCGGATCTTGGAGACCCTGATGGAAGTTCCAGTTACTGCGGCCAGGGCCACAGCGGTCCTGACTATCTGGCCGCCGCCTTCGCCGTAAGATCCGTCAATCTCCATCATTTAGCTGCTTGGCAGCGTCGTTATTTGGCGGCAGCCGCAAACTCACTGCTGAACGTATCACACTGGCCAATGATCTTTGCCGCGGCCTCACGCAGAACGACCATAGGGTCGGCTCCTGATGTCTTGAGGCGGAACACTGGATTGTCCATGACGGGAAATTTGGTATCGTAGGTTGCAAGTGTGACACGCTCGTCGAGCAGAAGCTCTGTGCGCAGCAGGTTTAGGATAGTGTGGCCCTCTCCAATGAACTCTATGGAGATCTCATCGGCAGTCTTATTGATTATTTTGAGATCCATTAAACCACTCCCAGTCCGTAGTATGAACTCATCTTCCTTGTCTCGGTGTTGGCGCAGCTCGGACAGACCAGCTTTCCATCCTTTTTGACCAGGCCAGTCAAACATCTATTGCAGTAGGCTTTAATAACGCCTAGATCCTCGTCGCCCGTTGACAACCGAAGTTGTTTCTCATCGACTATCTTGGCCTTGAGAATGTCCCGCACAGAGAACATCTGCCTCAGGTCCTTTACATAGGAGTTCCGAACGTTGGAGATGTGAATCGTGGCCTCCTCATCTGAGATTGGTCGGTCCTCATAACCTTTCTTGAAGGCCAGCGAAACTATAACCAGACTCTCCTTCATGTCTATTACTTCGCCTACAACGATATCTCCCTGACAAAGCTTGGCAGGGGCGTTGGTCTTGGGAATTACACTGGCCTGCTTGTTCTTCTCGTCGATATTCAACAGACCGGCAGTTGTTGCGTATATTACCCCTCCCTTGACATAGGTGCAATCGCCTGGGATGAACTCCTCCGCCGACCCTACCACGTCACCTGGGAGCACAAAACTATTTTCCATCTCGAATTCCTCTAATGAGCTAGAATACTGCTTGTTCGATACCTACTGATTATTCCTGTCTTGTTGTGCCGTTTCGGCGGCACATTATTCTGTACAACTCAACCTCTATGGTCTTCACGTCCCTGCTGTGGAATGCGAAGCATCTTCTAAGGGGAAACTTTATCCTGTAGATCTCTTCAACAGTGCAGGGTTCTACAATCCTTCTAATGAACCCTTCGCTTCCCAGGTTGTGAATGGAATAGACCACATCTGCGATCTCCACAGCTTTTCGGAGAAACCCTCTATCTCCAGCGCTGGCTTTCTGCGCCCCGAAAGGAGGATTCATGACCACAGTTTTGATTCCCTTGAGGCTCACTGAGTTAGCGTCGCCCCTTATGAAATCCACTTCGACTCCAAGACGGGTGGCGTTTTCTCTGGCTGTCCGTAGAGACTGAGGATCTATCTCCACTCCCACTACTTTCGCACCCAAGAGCGCGGATCCTATGGCCAGAACACCGGTCCCGCACCCCAGATCACAGACGCTCTCCAGGTCTCCGTGCAGGTATGCCAGGTAAAGCAAATCCGTCGCAACAGACGCAGGAGTTGCGTACTGCTCCTTATCGGCTGACGGGTTGGAGAAGCCCTTAAGTCGCTCCAGTTGCATCTCGAGCTGTTTCTTCTTCATCCTGCAACACTGTTGTTCGGAGGGAAGCTATATCAAATATAGTATTACATCTATAGCCAGGAGGGTAAGCACAACAACCGCCAAGGCCTTCACCAGGTTGATGGCATTGGACCTGGTGAAGAGTCCATTACCGAAGGCGTATCGTCTTTCCGCGTTTCCCATCGCTGGAAAAGCTGAAAAGTCCGGGTTCTCCCAGGTTGCTCCGACCCTGACGGATTCTTCGGGCTCGTTTAAGTGGCCCCGAGCGACATTGGATGAATGATCGATCACTTCGGCTGATCTAGAGTCTATTCCCTCGAGGTTTATTACCGCAGATCCGGGCTCGAAACGGTAGGGTTTGTTGACCCCCCCTGGCTCCTCTCTGTGCTGTACCAGGACCCGGGAGTCGCGTGGAGAGTATACAATATGTGACATTGTCGGAACTAGACTGCCACCATCCGGGATTACCTCAACAACGGGCCCATCCGCAAAAAGAGCTCTTCCGGCGTCTATCTCCAAAATAGTGCCACGCTCGTTCATCTCATCCGGCTCTGAAACACATTCGATTATGGGCCTACTCTCCGCTTCTTCGAAGGCATCGTCTTCAATAAGGGCGCCTAAGTCAAGAATTGGAATCTCCTGCGTTCGTTGGGCCATTGATGCAGCCCCTTGTTGAAGTTGTCCTGCGGGTCTATTCTCCACCAGGTTCATCGATTCATCCCAGGAGTAGATGTAACCGGTCCTGTCTAAGGCTGGCAGAGCATTCATCACCAACACCCAACCGATCTGCAGGATAGCTTTTCTGTGTGTCCGGTAGTTGAGCAGCTCGTTGATGTTGGATGAGGTGGTCTTGAATTGATCAGTCTGTGCGCTGATCAGACGCTCTATCAGCGTCGCTGCATTCTCCAACCCAGTCGCGCTCTCAAATCCAAAGCAGTCGCAGTCTGACTTGAATCCTGTTTCAGCCTGTCTCAGCAGGGATGCTGTGGCCTTGAGCAGCTCGGTTGGATTTTTCCTTTGTTGCTCCACCTCGATAGCACACTTGAGGCTCCTTAGTGCGTCGCGGATGCAAACGCCTGCTTCTCCTGGAAGAGACACTCCTTCCATAAGGTATTCTATGGAATCGGCAATTGATTTGGCTAGCTTCCAGGGCTCTCTATTGGGCAGTCCTTGAGACCATACACCTCTCATTCCGGTCAGAGTCCTCTTGATTGCCTCAATCTGTTCCAGCTCTTTGTCATCATTCCTTGCCATCTCTTCCAGATTCGAGATGGCACCATCTGCAATTTTGACGGCCTCCTTATCTGTGTGCTCGGCCTGAAGATCCGCGTGGATTGACAGCAGTACTGCAACGCCTCCGGCTATGCTAATGTCGGTAAGCCCGATTCCGGATGCAGCTATAAGATCTCGGTAGCGATCTGCTGCCCTCGAATAGTACTGGGAGGCCAGCCTGAGAAGCTCCTCATACTTGTGGTCTCCTTCGATTCCTCCTGCAGATCTAGTAGTGTTTGCCTTCCCCTGGTTCTCCTTTGCCAAAATGCTGTAGGTCGCAGCCAGCCAAGCAGACGCGTTGCAGTAAGCAGGCTTTGTCTCCTTCCGCAAGATCTTCAGTGATCGCTCGAGGCAGTCCCTGGCTAAAGAAGCCTCGCCCCTGTCGAGATAAGCCCGGCCAAGATTGGATAAAACTACTCCAGAGCTTTGACCCTGGCCCAGGTCTTCGAAGATGGACAGACTCTGGTTATAATATTTAATTGAGGCATCCAGGCTCTGATCGGAGCTGATCCTACCTAGCCGGTTGAGAACCCATGCCTCACTTCTCCTATCTCCGAGCGTCTGAAAGGCCTTCAAGCTCTTCTCGAAATATCTGGCGGCGAGCTTTGACTCGCCCATCTCTGCGTAGACCCTTCCGAGGCTCCCTGTCATCTGGGCAGCTCCAAGCTCGTCTTCCAGTTCATCGAAGGCTCTCAGGCTCTTGTAGCAGTACTCAATGGCCTTATCCCATTCGTGGGCCCTTCTGTAGGCGGAACCCAAGTTTCCCTGGACGTGTGCCATACCGCTTCGGTCTCCTATGCATTCGAAGCGCTTGACTGCTTTCCAGTAGTATGCAACAGCCCTTCCCAGATCGCCGTATTGGGCATAAACCTGACCGAGGTTGTTGAGAAGCACCGCCTTCACGCCCTTATCCCAGGTCATTGATAGCGCCCGGTCGTAGCACCTTATGCCAAGTTCTAAAAATCCCGCCTTTTTGCAGATGTCTCCCAGTCTCTTCACTTCGTAAACATCCTGGAGACAGTCGGCAAGAGTTGAGCAGAGGTCGGCATCAATCTTCCCCTGATTAGAGCCTTCCAAGAGCTGGGCAACTTGGACGGAGCAGCTCCCTTCGATCGACCTCGGATCGATGGAGGTAAGCCCCTCCCTTCCCTTTGAGAACGATTCGTATATCTCTTGAAGAACAACCAGTTGATTCATAGAATATGAATTAACTTATATCTTTATAAAGTTTTTGAATAGTTTGATTCTGAGATAATTATCGATGGGTCGATCTCTATTTGAATTCTTCACGAGAAAAAAGAGAATCTGGACTGTAAGACAATACAACCTAAGATAATTGGAATCTAGATGATTTGGTTTAGATAAAAAAAGTCTAGATAACCGAAATCTGATAATTTGGAATCCAGAGACTTGCGCTACCTTATCTCCTTGATCGATTGATCGGAACGCCAGTATCGGAAACCAGAATCGTCCATCACACCGACGGCATCAGTGGTGGCCTGAAGATGCCCTTCTCAGTAATCAGCGCCGTTACAAGATTAAGCGGCGTCGCGTCAAAGGCAGGGTTGTATGTGTCTACGCCCGTCGGAGCAAGCTGGACTCCTCCAACCGAACACAGCTCCTCAGATCCTCTTTCTTCAATGGTGATATCAGCCTCACAGTGCCCAAGGTCGAAGGTGGACAGAGGGGCCGCGACATAGAAAGGCAGCTTGTGGGCTTTGGCCAGGACAGCATGATTGTAAGTTCCTATCTTGTTGAAGACAGCGTCTTTTGTTATCCTGTCAGCGCCTACGATTGCCTTATCGATCCTTCCCTTTCTCATGAGGCTTCCCGAGGCGCTTTCGCAGATCAGGGTCACTTCGATGCCCTCATGGACCAGCTCCCAGGCAGTCAGCCTTGATCCCTGATTCAGGGGCCTGGTCTCGCAAGCATACACGTGAATCTCTTTGCCAGCATCGACCGCAGACCGGATGACCCCTAGGGCCGTTCCCCAGCCCACGCAGGCCAGTCTGCCTGCGTTGCAGTGTGTCAGGACACTGTCTCCGTCGTCCAGGAGAAGTGCTCCTCTCCTGCCCAGTGACTTGTTGATGGCGATGTCCTCATCGGCGATGAGCTCTGCTTCGCGAAGTGCAGCCTCCCTAATCCCCTCGGCCGTATCCTGGACCACCACCGACCTCAGAGCTCTGTCCACCCCCCAGGAGAGGTTTACCGCTGTTGGCCTGGACTTCTTGATGATTTCGCCGGCCATCTCCAGCTCTTGCAAAAGCTGGAATGAATTATCAGTAAACGAGAGCTGGGCCGCCAGGGCGATCCCGTAAGCTCCGGCAGCGCCCAGAGCCGGAGCACCCCTGACTCGAAGGCTTGTTATGGCTTCGATCAGATTCTTCACGCTCTCAATCTTGATCGGCCGGAGCTCAACTGGAAGCCTGGTCTGATCGATCAGCCACAGGCCGTCGTCCCACCAGATGGTCCTGGACTCGCACATGCTCAAGGTCAAAATCATCTTCGCCTGATTTCACATGCTGCTATTATTATTTTTGCTTCCTGCCGACTCAATATCTTCGCCTCGCTGAAGAGGGCCCTGGTGCTGCTAATCCAATGTTATCAAAGATTCTATGCATGAGGGAGGCGTGGGCATGTGCCCTTGGTCGGGCGGCTTGGTCGGGCTGGTAGTGGGCGGCAGCGAATTGCGCTGC
>Ga0182017_10003899_pt1 | contig 11127 bp, 12 predicted proteins | sample 712E3DmetaG_FD_120492 | JGI IMG/M metagenome (GOLD analysis project Ga0182017, IMG submission 120492) | Permafrost microbial communities from Stordalen Mire, Sweden - 712E3D metaG | ecosystem: Environmental > Terrestrial > Soil > Wetlands > Permafrost | place: Sweden: Stordalen | collected... | reverse complement strand
TATGTCGCCATCGTGCGGTCGGGTATCCGGATCGAACCGGTCTTCCGCTATGCCAATCAGTTCCCCCTGGCGCTCGACGTGGCCGTCCGGCGACGCGAGCGGCTGGCGAAGCTCGTGACGGACTGCCTGCCCTTCGCGCAAACCGCGGAGGCCTTTGCCGTGGCCCACGCCCGGCGGGATGGCACGATCAAGGTGGTGGTGGAGTTCCCCTGATCGGAGCCGGTCCTTGCGGGCTGTGGCGTTCCTGAGAGCGATCCCTTCCGATTTTCCCACAGGAGGTGCACCATGATCCGAGCTGTCGCCGTTGCTTTCCTGCTCTGCCTCGCGCTGGCCTCGCCATCCGTCGGCGCCCAGTTCGAGACCGACACGTTCTCCACGTCGGCGGGGGACCTCACGATCACCTTCATCGAGCACGCGACGCTGATGATCCAGTGGGGAGGGAAGGTGATCCACGTGGATCCGCTGACCCAGTATGCGGATTACTCCCGGTTACCCAAGGCCGACCTCGTCCTGATCACGCACGAGCACCCGGACCATCTGGATGCCAAGGCGGTGGAGGCTATCCGGACGGACAAGACGGCTGTGGTGCTGACGCAGGCCTGCGCTTCCCAGGTGCAGGGCGGAATCATCATGGGCAACGGGGAGGTGAGGACCGTCGCGGGGATCCGCATCGAGACCGTGGCCGCCTACAACCTCGTCAACATGCGGAGCCCGGGGGTTCCGTACCATCCCAAGGGACGAGGGAACGGCTATCTCTTGACCCTGGGGAACAGACGACTCTATATAGCGGGGGACACCGAGAACACCCCGGAGATGAAGGCGCTGAAAGACATCGACATCGCATTTCTGCCGATGAACCTCCCCTTCACCATGACACCGGCGATGGTGGCAGACGCGGCCAGGGCCTTCAAGCCCAAGGTCCTCTACCCGTACCACTTCGGCGAGACGGACACCTCCACGCTGACGGATCTGCTCAAGGATACCCCGGAGGTGGAGGTCCGCATCCACAAGATGAAGTAGCGCCCCCCGCCCCTTGGAACGGAGAACACGGATGGCCGAGACCCTGATCTTCACAAACGTCTTTCTGATCGACGGCACCGGACGCGAGCCGCGGGAAGACGCCATGGTGGTCGTGGCCGACGGGCGCATCAAAGAGGTGGGAGGGCCCGCGACCCAGGCCCCCGCGGGCCGGGTGATCGACCTCGAGGGCAAGACGCTCATGCCCGGCCTGATCGACGCCCACGTTCACGTCGGAAATATCGAGATCCGGAATCACCTCACCGCTCAGCTCCCGCCGGCCGTTTACGTCCTGAAGACCTGCCGCAACCTGGAGACAGACCTGGATCTCGGGTTCACCACGCTGCGCGATGCCGCCGGGCTGGATCCGGGATTCCGCGCGGCCATAGACCAGGGGCTCGTCCGCGGGCCGCGGCTCTTGCTCAGCGTCACGCCGCTGGCGCAATCGGGCGGGAGCAGCTCGGTGTACGAGCCGGGCCCCGACCAGCCGATGGCGCGGAACGCGCTTGGCGTCTACCCGGAGATCTGCGACGGAGCGGATCAGGTCCGGGCCGCGGCGCGGCGGACCCTGGGCCGCGGCGCGGATCAGATCAAGGTGTTCGCCGACGGCGAGGTGCTGTCTGCCCAGGTGGCCGACCGGGCCAAGCCGGGCCAGTCGAAATTCTGCGTGGAGGAGCTCAAGGCCGCGGTAGACGTGGCCGAGGCCGCCGGAACGTATGTGATGGCCCACGTCTATGCGCCGCGGGCCATCCGGAACGCCGTCCTGGCCGGGGTCCGATCGATCGAACACGGGAACCTGATGGACGAAGAGACGGCCGGGATGATGGCCAAGGCGGGGGCTTTCTACGTCCCGACGCTGGTCACGTACGATCTGCTTGTAAAGGGCGGCAAGGCGATCGGGCTGGACGACCATAGCGTGGAGAAGCTCGCCCTGGTGGGGCAGTCGGGGCGGCGGGCCGTGGAGCTGGCCCATCGCGCAGGGGTGAAGATCGCCTCGGGGTCAGACATCGTCGGGCCGGGACAGGACCGGAAGGGGGAAGAGCTGATCATCAAGGCCGAGATCCTGGGAGCGATGGGCGCGATCGTGTCGGCGACCAAGACGAACGCGGAGCTCCTCAATCTTGACGACCGGCTGGGGACCATCGAGGTGGGAAAGCTGGCCGACCTCATCGTCCTGGATGGGAACCCGCTGAAGAACGTCGGGCTGTTCGCGGATGGACGGAAGACGGTTCGCCTGGTTCTCAAGGAAGGTCGGGTGATGAAGAACCTGCTGGGCTAGAGCTTCCGAAAGAGATTGACACCCGCGCGCCATGCCGACTACGCTACAGGGTTGAACACAAAACAGGATGGAGACGAGACGTGTTGACCACGAGTGATGACGCGATCCGCGTCCCGGGGCTGTGGGCGGTTGTGGGTATTCTGACCACACCCGTGGCGATCGGGCTGCTGGTGTTTCTCCGGCGCTATCGTGGGGCGGATCGCACCGCCATGGCCTTGGGGGCCCTCGTCGGCATCGGGCTCTGCGCGGTGGTGGGCCTCGCCTGGTTTCAGCGGAGATTCGGCGGAACGGAGATGAGCCGCCGGCGTCTCCAGTGGATCGGGTTTCGGTGCGGGGGAGTCGCCGGCATGTGCGCCGGAGCGGTCGCCGTGATCCTGCTGGCAGTCCGGTGGGCCATCGATCAAATGGAAGGGCCCGTAGGTGAGCAGTTCATTCCGGCATTCCTCCGCGCGCTGATGACGTTGTGGGTGGAGATGTTCACCGGGTTGCCGGCCTATCTGGCGGCCGGGATTGTGCTGGGTTCGCTGCTTGGCCTCGGCATCGCCGAGGCGATCGCCGCCTGTTCGCGACGGATTCCTGCCGCCTCCTCTCCGAAACGGGGACAGCCCGGGAGGTCGGCTGCGCCCTAACGCGGTCCTGTGAACCTAGCCCGGAGTCCAGACACAGGAGCGAGCACCCCTGAAGCAATGCGAGGTTGTTTCGTGCAGGTACTGTCTCGAGTCCATCGCCAATCCCCTTGCCCGTGCGGGGGCCGCCGACCGCTGGCCGCTTGTTGCCTTCCGTGGGAGGAGGCGTTCCAGCGTCTCACGACGCGACTGACGGCCTTCGCCGAGACGCCGGCCGTTCGCCGGCTGGAGGCGCCCGCCGCCGAGGTATTCTGGAGTCCCGAGGGCGCGGCGAGCGGTCGAACGAACCGGACGGCCGCGCGGCATCCGGCGTTCGCGGAATGGTTCCTCCTGGACTATGTCGCCCCGCGACGGAAGGGCCCGCTGCTGGGCGAGTATGCCGATCGCGCCGAGGGGCTTGGCGTGCAGGAGGTCCAACTGCTGTTTTCCCTGCTGCTCGCCCCGATCCGGGCCTACGAGGTGACGGAGTCCCCGACGTCGCACGGGGTTCGGGTGAAGGATCTCTTAACGGGATCGGAGCACCTGATGGGTCCCCTGGGTTTCCCGGACGGCGTGATCCGCTCGGACATCTGCGTCTGTCGACTGGTATCGCTGGGGCGGCTCGGGCGACCGGGCATCAGTCTTCTCAGACTTCCGCCGGGAAGCCAGGCCGAGATGCTGGCGTATCTGCGGGCCACCTACCGGATGACGCGACCAGGACGCCACCTCTCGCTTGAGGACTATCTGGACGGAGCGGCTCACCTCTACCACCAGTTCTTCCTGGACCGGGGGCGCGATCTGGGCGGCCGCGTCCACCGGACCTGCCGCTGGGCGGCCTTCGCCGCGGGCCGCGCCGTGTACCGCAGCCAAGAGAGCGCGCGGGTCCGGGCGGCGCTGGATCGCCAGCCGGAACTCGAGCGAACGGGGGAGGACGAGGCGGGGGTGCGCTATGTGTGGATCGATCCGAGACTGGGGGTAACGCGCGCGACGCTGTGCCTCGACACCGAGGGGATCCAGGCGAGCGCCGAGACCCAGGAGGATCTGGATACGATCAAGGGGTTCCTCGAGACCTCTTTACGTGGGCTGATCCAGCCGGCCGGGGCGCCGAAGGATCCCGCTGCCGCGCTGCCACCGGACGCCGCGGAGACGAAGCAGGATCCCGCCGGGACGGCGTTCCTTCGCCGGGTCATGGCGCGATGGCCCGATACCCCGTTACCGGCGCTCGGTGATCAGACTCCGCGGGAAGCCTGTGGATCTCCGGCCGGTCGAGAGGCGGTCGCCCATCTTCTGGTCGGTCTGGAGCGGGAGATGGCTCGCCAGAAGCGGATCGGGAGGGCGTGGGACGAGGTGGGACCGCTCTGGGAGGCGCTCGCATTGCCGCCGACCGCGCTGGCACGCGGACAGGCGTCGGCCGAGGGGTAAGATCGCGTGGCGCCTGACGGGTGTGAATTCGGGAATCACGGGACAGGGCAGGAGGCTCGGTCCGGTTTGGTTGTGTTGGCAACATTCATTCGCGCGAAGGAGGGTACCAGATGGATCCGGCACAAAACGGAATGACGGGAGAGGGAAGCGAGTTTGCACGCCGGGTGGCGGACGCTCTAAACACGATCCGGCCGGCGCTGCAGGCGGACGGGGGCGATATCGAGCTTATTGCGATCGAGGGACAGGATGCCCGGGTCCGGCTGACCGGCGCCTGTCACGGGTGACCCGGCGCCCAGACAACACTCCAGGATGGAGTGCAGCGCTTCTTGCAGCACGAGGTTCCGGGATTCGGCCAAGTGATCAGCGACACGCCTCTGCCGGGTCGTCGCTGGTGAAGGGATACAGCGCGGTGGATCCGGACTATGCGATCCGTTCGCCGGACGGCGGGTCGTGCGGGTGAACGTGGAAGACGCCAGGATGCTCGTGCTCGTGCTCGTGCCAATAGTCCTGGTGGGCGTGCCGGTGGCGGTGGATGAGGTTGGCCGCACGCAATACCGCCCGGTCCTGCAGGATCGCCTCGGGCGTGCCTGAGGCGAGTATACGCCGATCTTCCCCCAGCACCAGCACCCGCCCGGCGATTTCCGCCACGACGTGCAGGTCGTTGGTCGAGGTGAGCACCGTCCTCCCCCGCGCCTGCGCCTCCAGGATCAGGTCAACCAGGATGCGGCTGCTGCGGGGGTCGAGCCCGGCGGTGGGCTCGTCGAGGAGGAGGATCCGCGGGTCCGTGGCCAGGACGGCGGCCAGAGCGACCTTCTTCTTCTCGCCCCCCGAGAGCGCGAAGGGGGGCCGCCCGGCCAGGGGGCCGAGCGAGAACAGCTGCATGGTCTCGCGGACCTTGCGGCGCACCTCCTCTGGCGGGTCGCCGAGTTGGAGCGGGCCGAAGGCGATCTCCTCTTCGACCGTCGGATTGAAGAGTTGCGCATCCACGTGCTGGAACAGGATGCCGACCTCCTTCCGGAAGAACATCCCAAACGGGTCGCGGGAGAGGAGGGGGTCGGTGATCTCCCTCCCGAACGCCCGATAGGTCCCCTGCTGGGCGAAGACGAGGCCCCCGAGAAGCTTGAGCAGTGTCGTCTTTCCGCAGCCGTTCGCCCCCAGGATCGCCACCCGCTCCCCTTCCGTGACCGCGAGCGAGACGCCCGACAGCGCCGGGATGCCTTCGGCGTAGGCGTAGGAGACCTGATCCAGCTCGAGCAGTGGCTGCATGCGTTCCGACCCTCCGAGTATCAGTCTTCCATCAAGCGAAGTGGGCCCCGAGGCAGAGGCCGGCGACTGCGGCCAGGAACCCCCAATCGGCGGCACGGAGCCGCGATCCCGGGGCGACACGCACCTCTCCCGTGAAGCCGCGGGCGGTCATGGCCTCGCCGACGTCCTCCATCAGCCGGAGACTCTTCTCCCAGGCATAGGCGATGCGGGAGCCCACCCAGATATGGTCTGCGATCAGCGGGCGTCTGGTGAGCGTCCGGCTCTTCTTTCCGAGGTGGATCTCCTCCGATTGGCGAAGCAGGACGTGCAGATACCGCACCGTCATTCCGAGGGTCTGCAAGACGAGCGGGGGGAGTCGGAGGAATCGGAGCGCGCGCAACAGATCCATCCAGCGCGTGGTGAGGGCTAGGCAAAGGACTGCCGTCACCGAGGCCAGCGTCCGCAGAAGAAAGGTGGCCGCCGTGAGCACCCCCTCGCGGCTGATCCCGACGATCGGCGGGATCACATAGGGGCCGAGCCGCCAGGCCGCGTCGCGCACCAACAAGGGGAGCAGCGGTTCGCCGCCGCTCACGAGGTTCAGCGTGGCGGGGAGCGCCATCAGCGTCGAGAAGACGAGGGCGATCAGGAGCCCGGCGCCCATGATCTCGCGCAGGCGCAAGCGGGAGAGCCAGAGTGCTGCCGCCACGAGCACCGCGTGGGCGGCCAGGGCGGGGATCGAACGAGCCAGGCTGACACTCAGCACGAAGAAGAGCGTACCCAGCAGGCGGGCGCGCGGGTCGAGCCGCTGCAAAAGGCCAAGGCGCCGCGCCGTCTCCTCGCGGAGCAGCGCATCAGAGAAGAAGGCGGCCAACTGGTGGAGCGTCTTGTCCACGAAACCGTTCCGCGCCGGACGGAGACGGCGCGCGCGGGCCATCTCGAAGAACTCCTGTTCGCGCGGGGGGATCGGCATGGCGTCTCAGCGGCTTCTCTTGGTGAGCCGGCGGGTCAGGATGTAGGTCACGGCGCCGCAGAGCCCGATGCCGAGCAGGGCGGAGAGGATGTAAACCAAGCTGCGATGGGCGAGCGGCGCCGCATCCTGACCGGGGAGTGCGTAATCTGGAAGGAGGGCCTTCCAGACGTTGTTGAGTTGTTGCATTCCGGCAGGGACGTAGCCGACCATCTGCTGAATCTCTTCCAGGCTCCATTCGCCCCAGGCGGTGCCGGCCCGCATCAGTTCCGGCAGATAGAGTCCGAGGGGGGAGACGAGGGCCAGCGCAAGCAGGCTAATCCAGAAGGCGCGATATTCCTTCATCGGGACGCCACCGTCCGCAGCCTGGAGAATCCAGGCGGACCGGGAGCCGTGCAGGTGGTAGACGGCCAGGCCGGTAAGCAGCGCCTCGACGACGCCGAAGAGCAGAAGATGCTCCAGCACCATGACGGGCACCGTCACCGAAAGCGGGTAGGGGGCATAGAGCGCCCGCCCGTCTCCGGCGGTATGAAGCAAGGGCTGGATGCCGAGCAGGACGGCCGCGGCAAAGGCGGCGCAGGTGAGACCGGCCCACCCGCCGATTCCCGCGGCGATCGCCTGCCCCCTGGGCGATGGGAAGCACCGGGCGAGCCAGCGGTAGACGGCGTAGCCGGCGAAGGGCATGACGAAGGCCATGCTCAGGCAGTTCGCCCCGATCGCCGTGATCCCGCCGTCGCCGAAGAGGAGCGCCTGGATCGCCAGGGCGATACTGATGGCCATGGCCGCCCCCCATGGTCCGACGACGATGGCGATCAGGACGCCGCCGACTGCGTGGCCCGTCGTGGCGCCCGGCAGGGGGATGTTGAACATCATCACGACGAAGGTGAACGCCGCCGAGATGGCCAGGAGGGGAACGCGGCGCGCCGTCAGGCCGGCCTTCACCTTCCGGGCGGCCGCGCCCCAGAGGGGGACACAGGCGGCATAGGAGGAGAGGTAAGTTGCGGGACCCAGATATCCGTCGGGTATGTGCATGGCCCTTTCATTTCGGTGCAGCCGTACGAGCATCCAATGCTACAATACTATCGATCGTGGCACTCCGGAGCCCAAAAAAATCAGCCTAAAACGCGACCCTCCGCCGTGGCGGAGAAGGTGCCGTGTTTGACCCCGCGGGTACCGATCAGACGATCGGCAATCGCCCGGAGCTCATCGGCTTGCCCGCGCAGGACGAGGACCTCGAGACAATGGTGAGGGTCCAGGTGCACGTGCAGGGTGGAAACGATGACCTTGTAGTGCTCGTGTTGCAGGTCGGTGAGCTTGTCCGCCAGCTCCCGCACCTCGTGGTTATAAACGAGCGTCAGCGTGCCAACCGTCTCGCTGGTTCCCAGGTCCCACTGCTCGCGGACAAGGCTTTCCCGGATCAGGTCCCGGAGCGCCTCGGAACGATTGGTGTATCCCTTCCGGGTAATCAGACGGTCGAACTGCTGAAGCAGCCTCTCCTCCAGCGAGACGCCGAATCGGGTGACGACGGCCACCGTGCCCTCCTTCTCATCCAGCCTATTCTTACAGGACCGGCGGCGAGATGCAAGCCTTCTCTGAAGCATACGTGATCGAAAGGGTCCCTTGACCCTGCGGCGTGAGGTCGGTTATCTTATGGAGCGGACACGCCCCATGAACCCCTTCCGTAAGGAGGCGCGATGATCGACCCATCCGGCATCCTGAACATCGTCACGGATCTCCTGATTCGCTATAGCTTCCAAGTGATCGCCGCGGTCGCGATTCTGATCGCGGGTGCCCTGTGCGCCCGGATTACTGGACGGTTCGTCGAGCGGTCTCTCCAGAAGTCGACGATCGAGAAGCACCTCCAGCAGCTCTTGGTTCGGGCGGCGAAGGTCGTCGTCCTGCTCTTCACGGCCATCCTCGCCCTGGACAAGTTCGGCGTCCAGGTGACGGCCCTGATTGCTGGGCTCAGCGTGGCTGGGGTGGGGGTCGGTTTCGCCCTGCAGGGGGTCCTGGGAAATATCGCCGCCGGGCTCAGCATCATGTTCTCCAAGGTTTTCCGAATCGGGGACTACATCGAGATCGGTACCGTCCGAGGGCAGGTCCAGGCGGTCAATCTTACCTCGACAATCCTGCGCACCCTGGAGGACGCCAGGGTGATCGTGCCCAACCGGAAGATCGTGGGAGAGATCATCTACAACTACACCGGAGAGCGTCGAGTGACGCTGACGGTGGAGGTGAGCTATCAGGGCGACGTGGATCTGGCCCTGCGGACCGCGCGGGAAGTCCTGGCGGAGAACGCGCGGGTCCTCAAGACCTCGGAGCCCCAAGTGGGCATCGTGAGTCTGGCGGATTCAGGGGTGCGGATCACGCTTCGCCCCTGGTGTAAGGCGGAGGATTACTGGCAGGTTCAGTACGAGGTCTACCGGGCGATCCTGGATCGCTTTCACGAGCGCAAGATCGAGATTCCGTATCCAACGCGCGAGGTGCGCATTCTCGGACAGACGCACTAGAGGGGCCGAGCGGCGCGCGGTCTGATCGCGCGGTGTCCGGGCGACCAGAGGAATTGTCCGGAAGAGCGCGCCTTTTCCGGATTGCGCCGTCCGGCACCATTTTTTTCTTTCCGAGTGGACGATACTTGCCTATAGTCAGTTCGGTGGCGGTTTCCCTACAAACCCCGCGCGGTGAACCGCGCGAATCAGGAGGAGAGAATCCATGGCGTTGATGATCACGGATGAATGCAGCAGTTGCGGTGCCTGCGAGTCGGAGTGCCCGAACACGGCCATCAGCGAGGGGGAGGATCACTATATGATCAAGCCCGATCTGTGTACCGAGTGTGTCGGCTTCTTCCCCGAGCCGCAGTGCACGAGCGCCTGCCCGACGGATAGTATCGTCCCCGATCCTGCTCACAAAGAGGAGAAGGACGCGCTGTTGGCCAAGTTTAAGAAGATCCATCCCGACAAGCAGCCTGTGTAGGCCGAATTTCCGGGGCGGGTCTTGCCTTGACGGGGCCAAGCTGCTTTGGCATGCTTGGCCCCGTTGTCGTTTTTGGCCTGGGTATCGATCGGAGGAATCGTGCGCGGGACGATCATCAACGCAGTGGCGATCCTGGCGGGAAGCGGGATCGGGCTGGCGGCGGGCAGCCGGTTGTCCGAGCGCGGACAGCGGATCATCACGACGGGGCTGGGTCTCTGCACGCTCCTGATCGGCGTGCAGATGGCGCTGAAGGTTCAGAACGTGCTGGTGGTGATCGCCAGCATGGTCCTTGGGGGTTTGGCGGGAGAACTTCTGGACATCGAGGGGGCGCTGGAGCGGGTGGGGGAGTGGTTGAAGTCCTGGGCCCGATCGGGCACCGGCAGCTTCGTGACCGGATACGTCACGGCCAGTCTTGTCTTCTGCGTGGGGCCCATGACCATCGTGGGTTCGATCCAGGAAGGGATCAGCGGGAACGCCGACCTCCTCTATGCAAAATCGTTGCTCGACGGGGCGGCATCGGTGGCCTTCGCCTCCAGCCTGGGTATCGGGGTGAGTTTTGCCGCCCTGACCGTCCTCGTCCTCCAGGGGACACTCACGCTCCTCGGCGCGAAGCTGGCATTCCTGTTGCGGCCCGAGGTGCTGAACGAGCTCACCGCCACGGGCGGCCTCCTGATCATCGCCATCGGCTTCTTGCTGCTGGATGTCAAGCGTCTCCCCGTGGCGAACCTCCTGCCCGCGCTGCTCGCGGCGGTCCTCCTCACGACAGCCCGTCTTTCGCTGGGGTGGTGAGCGGTGCGTAAACTGAGCATCGCCCTGGCCTGCCTCAGCCACACGATCGTCGATGGGTCGCAGAACATCCTCCCCGTGGTGTTCCCGTTGCTGGTGGATCGCCTCCATCTGAGTTATGGACAGGTCGGCATGGCGGCCGCGCTGCTGAACGTGTCCTCCTCGGTCATCCAGCCGGGCTTCGGCTGGATCTCCGACCGCCGTCCCACGCGCTGGTTCATGCCCGTCGGCATCGCCTGGACGGGGCTCTTCCTGAGCGTTGTGGGGCTGGTGCCGAGCTACCCGACGCTCCTGCTGGTGCTCCTGCTCGCGGGGCTGGGGACCGCGGCGTTCCATCCGATCGCCTCCATCGCTGTGGCGCACGCATCGGGGAATCGGCGCGGATTCGGGATGTCGTTCTTCTCCGCCGGAGGGAACCTGGGCTTCGCAATCGGCCCGGTGATGGCGGCCTGGCTGATGACGTGGCTCGGCCTGCCCGGGACCCTTCTGGTCATCCTTCCCAGCCTGCTGATGGCTGCGGCGATGCACGTCTGGCGTGGCGAGTTCGCTTCCCCTACGCGCGCCGACGGTACAGGCGAACACCAGGCCCGCGGTCCCATCCCCTGGGGGCTGCTGAGCAGGCTCTGCGCCATCATCACGCTTCGGTCCTGGGCATACTCCGGTCTGGTGGTCTTCATTCCGTTGTTGCTCCATGAAAGAGGGGTGTCGCTCTTGCTGGCGGGGCGGGCCCTCTTCGTCTTCCTATTCTTCGGGGCTCTAGGCGGCATGCTGGGAGGCTATCTGTCTGATCGAATCGGACGCCAGCAGGTGATCGTCGCCTCACTGGTCGGCTT
>Ga0182017_10003898_pt1 | contig 11127 bp, 6 predicted proteins | sample 712E3DmetaG_FD_120492 | JGI IMG/M metagenome (GOLD analysis project Ga0182017, IMG submission 120492) | Permafrost microbial communities from Stordalen Mire, Sweden - 712E3D metaG | ecosystem: Environmental > Terrestrial > Soil > Wetlands > Permafrost | place: Sweden: Stordalen | collected... | reverse complement strand
CTACACCCTGGACTTTGTCGGCGACGACGATGTGTGGGTTTTCATCAACCGAAAACTTGCTGCGGATCTCGGAGGTATTCACACTCCGGTCATTGGCACGGTCGTCATCGGCGCGAACGGCAACGGCGCCACCACGGTCGCGGTCCCGCCGCTGCCACCCGCTACTGCGACTGCACCCATTCAAACCACCGTCAACCTTGGGCTGCAGAGCGGCCAGGTCTACGAAATCGCGGTCTTCCAAGCGGAGCGTCAGACCACCGGCTCGTCATACAAGCTGACCTTGAGTGGGTTCAATGCCTCGGCGAGTAGCTGCGGACCAATCTGCGGCGACGGCATCCTTTCGCCCGGGGAACAATGCGATGACGGAACCAACGCCGGCGGTTATGGCAAGTGCCAGCCCGGGTGCGTGCGCGGACCATACTGCGGCGACGGCGTCATCAATGGGCCCGAGGCTTGCGACGACGGGAAGAACGTGAGTGCCTATGGCACCAGCACCAGCGGCTGTGCCCCTGGCTGCGTGACGCCACCGCGCTGTGGTGATGGGCAAGTGCAATCGGTGTTTGGTGAGACCTGTGACGATGGAGTCAATGACGGAAGCTACGGCGGTTGCAGTTCCACCTGCCAGTATGCGCCGCGCTGTGGTGATGGGGTCAAGGCTGAGGAATTCGGCGAGGAATGCGACGACGGCGCCAACGATGGCTCCTACGGCAACTGCGCTCCTGGCTGCAAGCTCGGGCCGCGCTGCGGTGATGGCGTCCCGGCTCCGGAATTCGGGGAGGAATGTGATGACGGCAACACCCTTGGTGGCGATGGCTGCAGTCCCAACTGTCGCAACGAAGGAGTCTGTGGCGATGCCATCGTCGGCCCAGGTGAGGAGTGCGATGACGGCGTCAACGACGGCGGTTACGGCGAATGCGGCCCGGGCTGCAAACTCGGTCCACGCTGTGGCGATGGCGTGAAACAACCTGAAGAGCAGTGTGATGACGGCGTCAACGCTGGCGGCTACGGTGAATGTGCCAAGGGTTGCGTGCTTGGGCCCCATTGCGGGGACGGCAAGCTGCAGCCTGGGTACGAGGAATGCGATGATGGCAACAACATCGACAAGGACGGGTGCAGCGCGGCCTGCAAGATCGAGACTTACATAGTTCCCTAGTCGCGTTGCTCATTCATCGGTCTCGAGAAGCACGCGTTCCTGGAACTGCCTCCCGGGAGATCCGTCGGTCAATGGGGGTCTTTCGGTTTGGTGCGACGGTGGCGAACGAGCACCAGCGCCAGAATCGCAATCGCCAGGAGGACGAGTCCGCCGGCGACGGGAGTTCCGCGCACGAGGGGCGTTACTTCGAGCGCGGCACGCACCAGCCCGACGAGCAGGCGTATGAGAAAGGAGCCGAAGCGAATCAGGAGCGGCACCATGAAAAGCAAGGCGACGATCTGTAGCCAGCGGATGTGCTTGCGCGAAAGCGAGCCTGGTGAAGTGGCATAGGGCTGGCCGGTCGCGGGTGGCCAGAAGCCTTGGCCGCTGTCGTAGCCAGCCCGGCGCGCAGGCTCAGAGAGGATCTCGTACGCGCGGTTGATCTCGGTCAGCTTTTCGGTGGCCAGGTCTTCCAGGGGATTGCCTTGGTATCGGTCGGGATGGTACTTCGCCACCAGCGCATGGTAGGCAGCACGAATCTCTGCGTCGCTGGCGGTGCGCGCGACGCCCAGAACGGAATAGGGATCGGGTTCCGCCTTGGGCGTCATCGATTGGGAACCGCGGACTTGCCAGTATTTCCCACGGCGTTTTGCGACTGCAAATAGCGGAAGACATCCGTACTGGTGGACAAGACCAACCAACTCTCCTTGTCGATCGTGCTGCGGTAGGTTTCCATCGTCTTGAGGAAACGATAGAGTTCACGATTGTGGTTGTAGGCCTCGGCGTAGATGGAGGTGGCTTCGGCATCGCCGCGCCCCATGATTTCCTGGGTCTTGCGATAGGCCTCGGATTCGATCACTTTCAGCTCGCGTTCCTTCTTGCCGCGGACCTCGGCGCTCTTGCCTTGTCCCTCGGAGCGGTGGCGGTCAGCGATGCGCTTGCGCTCGGAGATCATGCGGTCGAAGACCTTGGCCTGCACACTCTCGATGTAGTTGATCCGTTGGATTTGGACGTCGACCAGCTCGATGCCGTAGTCGGGCACCACATTCGAAACCCGTTCGAGAATCAGCCGGGTGATCTTGTCCCGCCCCAACTCGATCTGGCGCATGGACTCGGCTTCCATGATGTCTTCCGCCTCCTCGGCCTTCTCGAAGGCGCGGTTGGTGGTGCGCACCGCCTCGATGAGGTCGTGGCTCGCGATCACGTTGCGGGTTTCTCCGTCGATGATGTCGTCCAAGCGCGACTGAGCGCCGCGTTCGTCACGCAACCGCTGGAAGAAGAGCAAGGGATTGGCGATGCGCCAGCGCGCATAGGTTTCCACGCCGATGTATTTCTTGTCGCGGGTGGGTACCTGGTTGGCGTTGCCGTTCCATTCCAACCAGCGTTTGTCGAACACGTTGGATTCCTGGGCAAAGAGCACCTTCAGGTGCAGACCAGCCTGGGTGACCGCCTGTCCCATCGGCTCGCCAAACTGGGTGATGATGACCTGTTCGGTTTCGGAAACCGTGTACAGGGCGGAAACGAGCGTCACCAGCCCCAGCACGGCCAAGGCAGCCAGGATGACCTTTGAGCGGCCACTCATGGCTTCACCTCCGCCTGCACTGGGCCGAGGGGAAACATGGGCAAGATCCCTTTGGCCTTTTCATCGAAGATCAGTTTCTTGCCGGCTGCGGGCAAAGCCGCGGCCAGGGTTTCGAGATAGATCCGCGTGCGCGTGACTTCCGGGGCCTTGCGGTATTGCTCTTCCAGCGCGACGAAACGTTGGGCATCGCCTTTGGCCCGGTTCACCCGGTCGATGGCGTAGCCCTCGGCGGCCTGGATCTTCTGTTCGGCCAGGCCACGTGCGCGCGGGATCTCCTGGTTGTACTCGGCCCACGCCTCGTTGATGGCGCGCTCCCGCTCTTGAATGGCCTGGTTGACCGCATTGAAGGATGGCTTGACCGCTTCCGGGGGATCCACGTTTTGCAGAATGAGTTGCTGAACCGAAATGCCGTTGTCGTAGAGCTTGCACAGGTGCGAAAGCAATTCCTTGGCCTTGGCGGCGATCGCCTCACGCCCCACGGTCAGAAGCTCGGTCACGCTGTGATCGCCCACCACGGTGCGCATGGACGCCTCGGTCATCAGGCGGAAGGTTTCCTCCACGTCGCGCATGCGGAAAAGGTACTTGTACGGGTCTGAAATCTTGTACTGGACGATCCACTCAACCGTCGCCACGTTGAGATCCCCGGTCAGCATCACCGACTCGGCCTCGGTCTTCTCGTCCTTGTGGAACGAGCTCTGAATGTCGGCGCGGGCAGTGCGAAAGCCAAACTCTTGCTTGAGCTGGCGCTGCACCGGAACCTTCTGCACGCGTTCGATGCCAAAGGGGAACTTGGCATGCGGGCCAGGAGTGCAGGTCCGCACGAAACGTCCGAAGCGCGTGACCAGGCCGACCTCGTCCGGCTCTACCTGGTAGTACGAGCTGTAGAGAGCCACCAGTCCGACGATTACCAGCCCGACCAACATCAGGGGCCTGCGCGATCCGCGCAGCCGAACTCCTGCTTCACGTGCGAGACGAGAGAATTCCTCTGGATCAAAACCAACGCCCTGGCTTGCCATGCCACCTTCTCGCAGAGTCTTGCAGAAAACTCAACACGCTCTGCGCCAAGCGTTTGCACTGATGCAAGAGACGCTCTCATGCTGCCTGGTTAGTGCTACTCTTGTCGTATCGTCGCGCTTCGCGGTGGCTCGCCGCTGGGTGACGATGACTTGCTCCAAGGAAAGATAATGCGGAACCGCATCAGGAGCTGGCTTTGCGTACTGGCTTTGCCGGTTTGCTGCGGATGCTCTGGTGCGAGCCAACCGCCGACTGGAAACGCAGGTGGTTCGCAGAGCACGGGCGGAGCGACCACCGGAGGCAGCGCGAGCACGGGAGGTTTTCCGACCGTTGGTGGAACGTTGGCGACGGGCGGCACCAGCGCCAGGGGCGGGGCGGGCGGCGCTCCTCCGAGTGGTGGCACATTGAGCAGCGGTGGGAGCAAAGCTACCGGCGGCCTAGGCGCAACCGGCGGCGCAGTTGCGACCGGCGGCTCAAGCTTTTCTTCAGGAGGGACAACCTCAACCTCTTCTAGCCCGGCCGGGGGGGCCAGCACCGGTGGCCAAACCACACCTTCTGGCGGCAGCGAGGCAGCGGACGCCGCCGTAGACCGCCCATCCTCGGGCGGCTCAGGCGGAACCGCGACCACCGGTGCAGGCGGTGCCGGCGGTGTCTTGGCAAGTGGTGGAACAAGGGACGCTGGGGGTCAGTCAACTGTCCCCGATGCCAGTGCACCGCAACTGCCCGACGGCGGAACCGGCAGGAGTTGGCAGCAGATCCAGAGCGATTTCATCGATTGGCGCTTCGGTATGTTCATCCATTTCGGCATTCTCACTTACACCGGATCCTGGGCGCAGGCCAATCTCCCCATCAACCAATTCAATCCCACCAATCTCGACTGCAATCAGTGGGCAACTGCAGCCGCAAGCGCGAAGATGAAGTTCGGCGTGCTCACCACCCGGCATCACGACGGCTTTGCCCTGTGGCCGAGCAAGGCCAGCACCTTCAACGTAGGAAACATCTCCTGGCGTGCCGGCAAGGGAGACGTGGTGCAGGAGTATGTCACGGCCTTCCGCGCCCAGGGACTGAGTCCGGGACTCTACTACTCGATCTGGGATTCAACCCAGAACAACGGCAGCAACGGGGCACTCTCGGCCTCGCAAATGCAATACATCAAGACCCAGCTTACCGAGCTATTGTCCAACTACGGCAAGATTCCGTTCCTGGTCCTCGACGGCTGGGCCTGGAAGATGGGTCACCGTAATGCTCCCTTCGCCGAGATTCACGACCTCATCAAGTCCTTGCAGCCTGACATCTTGATGGTCGACCATGACGGCGTCCAGGGCCCGTGGGACGCCGACCTGGCCATGTATGAAGAGCCCAAAGGTGTGTTCTCTCCTACGGGAAACACGGTGGCCGCCACCCAGGGCAACAAGGTCAATGGCAGCGGAGGAAATGACTGGTTTTGGGCGCCGGGCATCGGCAGCTTGATGACCGCCAGCTCGATCGTCGACGGTCATCTCAAGAAGCTGGAGGCCAGCTACACCAATTTCATCCTCAACTGCCCGCCCAATCGCGACGGACAGTTGGACGCGGCGATTGTGACCCTGCTTGGCCAGGTGGGGAGTACGTGGACGCCGAATGCCAGCCGGGCGCCCTTGCCCGCGCAAACCCCACTGAATGAGCATCCATACATGCCCACCGGAGCAACCGCAACCAGTGGGACGGCCGCCAACGCCATTGACGGCGTGAACGATGTCGGCAACAACACGGTCTGGACGTCCTCGGCCAGCTTCCCGCAATCGCTCACCCTCGATCTCGGGTCTGTGAAATCGGATGTGGGTTACTTCGGCTATCTTCCGGGATACTCAGGCAGCGGACCAACCACGAACGGCAACATCACCTCGTACAAGATTCTGGTTAGCGGCGACAATGCCACCTACACCGCGGCGACCTCGGGAACCTGGCCGGCAGATGGAAAGTACCAAGGGGTCCGCTTTGGGCCGGTAGCTGCGCGCTACGTTCGACTGGAAGCCGACGCGGTAAACGGTACCGGCGGCGCCCAGGCCACCGAGGTGGTGGTGGGCGCCAGAAGATAGTCTCAGGACTTTTCATACCAGTGAATGCCAAAAGAAACTCGCTTGTTCTCGCGTGCGCGCTAGGGCTTGCCTGCAGCAGCAAGGTCCCCGCCGTGACCCGAGATGCATCTGCCGGCGGGACCATTGCCGCTGGGGGCAGCTTGGGAACCGGAGGCACTACATCAACCGGGGGCGCCACCGGTGGCCTCTCGGCCCAGACCGGGGGCAATATCGGTGGGACAACCAGCACGACCTCATCGTCAACACCATCTTCAGGGGGCACAATTTCTTCTAGCCCGGCAGGCGGGGCCAGCACCGGTGGTCAAGGGGTGGGAGGAACCTTTCCCAGCCCGGCAGGTGGGACCGGCACCGGTGGTCAAACCACACCTTCTGGCGGCAGTAGCGCAGCGGACGCCGGCGTAGACCGCGCGTCCCTTGGCGGCTCAAGCGGAACCCCCACGACCGGTGGAGGCAGAACTGGGGGTGTCTTGGCAACCGGTGGGACAGGGGATGATGCACAGTCAACCATTGCCGACGCTGGTACGCTGCCATCGCCCGATGGCGGAACCGGTAGGAGTTGGCAGCAGATCCAGAGTGATTTTGTCGATTTCCGCTTCGGCATGTTCATTTGTTTGGGAATTCTCACCTACACAGGATCCTGGGGACAGCCCAATCTGCCCATCAACCAATTCAATCCCACCAATCTCGACTGCAATCAGTGGGCGACTGCGGCCGCCAGCGCGAAGATGAAGTTTGGCGTGCTCACGACTCGCCATCACGACGGCTTTGCCCTGTGGCCAAGCAAGGCCAGTACCTTCAACGTGGGAAGCATTTCCTGGCGTTCCGGCAAGGGAGATGTGGTGCAGGAGTATGTCACGGCCTTCCGCGCCAAGGGGCTGGAGCCTGGGCTCTACTACTCGATCTGGGATTCGACCCAGAACAACGGCAGCAACGGGGCGCTCACGGCTTCGCAGATGCAATACATCAAGACCCAGCTTACTGAGTTACTGTCCAACTACGGCAAGATTCCGCTTCTCGTACTCGACGGGTGGGCCTGGAAGATGGGCCACCGGAATGCTCCCTTCGCCGAGATTCACGATCTCATCAAGTCTCTGCAACCCGAGATCTTGATCGTCGACCATGATGGCATCCAAGGCCCTTGGGATGCTGATCTGGTAATCTATGAGGAGCCCAAGGGTGTGTTTTCTCCCACAGGAAACACGATCGCCGCAGCTCAGGACAACAAGATCAATGGCACCGGTGGAAACGACTGGTATTGGGCGCCCGACATTGGCAACTTGATGACCGTGACCTCGATCGTCGACGGTCATCTCAAGAAGCTGGAGGCCAGCTACACCAACTTCATCCTCAACTGCCCGCCCAATCGTGACGGTCAGTTGGACGCGGCCATTGTGACCATACTCGGTCAAGTGGGGAGCGCGTGGACGCCCAATGCCAGCCGGGCGCCCTTGCCCGCGCAAACCCCTTTGAATGAACATCCATACCTGCCCACGACGGCAACCGCAACCAGTGGAATCGCCGCCAACGCCATTGACGGCGTGAACGACGTGGGAAATAACACGGTCTGGACGTCCTCGGCCAGCTTCCCGCAATCGCTCACCCTCGATCTCGGCTCTGTGAAATCCGATGTGGGTTACTTTGGCTATCTTCCGGGTTACTCAGGCAACGGACCAACCACAAACGGCAACATTACCTCGTACAAGATCTTGGTTAGCAGCGACAATGCCACCTACACCGCGGCGACCTCGGGAACCTGGCCGGCAGATGGAAAGTACCAAGGCGTCCGCTTTGGGCCGGTGGCTGCGCGCTACGTTCGACTGGAAGCCGACGCGGTGAACGGTACCGGGGGTGCCCAGGCCACCGAAGTAGTGGTGGGCGCAAGACGCTAGTGCCGTCTCTCGTAGATTCGTAGCTGGTTCCAGTTTCCGGTGGCCGGGACCGGTAGCCGGATCCGGGACCGGCCACCGGATCCGGTTCCGGACGTCGGAACCGGCTCCGGCCACCGGCCTCCGGCTCCGCCGCCGGCAATCCGGCCGCTCAACCAGCTACGAATTTGCGAAAGACGGCACTAGCCGATCGGTCTGGGCGGCCGCTCGGTCTTGAGTTATCCTGGGTCCTGTCACAGACAATCGGCTCGGCCGACTCCTTGCCATGCCCAATCGCGCACTGACCGCACTGACTGCACGCCAGCAGGCCAGCCTGGATCTGCTGCGCGTGCTGGCCGGCGTGCTGGCCGGCATCTGGCTGCCGTTTGTGATCAGCCACAGTTCCATCGGGCACGACCGCGCTCTTTCGCTGGCGGTGGACATGGCCTTTCTCGTGCTTGCCGGGGCCAGCACTACCTTCGCCTTCAGGGGACGGCTCAGCTGGCGCCGCTGGCTGCGGCTGGCGCGCGACCTAGCCATCGCGCTGCCCCTGTGGACCATCTTCAACGCCGAGTACTCCACGCACTGGTGGCTGTGGGCGTGCAAGATCCTGGCGCTGCTCTACCTCGGTCGGCTCGCGGCGCTGCTGACCCGCATCGACGCCCTGCCGCCCTCGGCTGGCCGCCTGCTGCTGCTTGCGGTGGTCATGCCGCTGTGCGTGTGGTGGGCCGCGACGGGCTGGTTGGTGCTGGGCGGTGACTCGGGGACCACCGACGCCCGCATGCGCTTGGTGCGCGCCATCTACTGGGCCATCGCCACGCTGGCCACCGTGGGTTACGGCGACATCGTGCCGAAGACCATCCCGCAGATGCTCTACGCCTGCTGCATCATGATCTCCGGGGTGGCATTCTTCGGCTACATCTTGAGCAACATCGCCACCCTGATGTTGCGCCTGGATGCAGCCAAGCAGCACCAGGAGGAGATGCGCGACCGGGTCGAGTACTTCATGCACTACCATGCGGTACCGCCAGTTTTGCGCCAGCGGGTGCGCGCGTATTTCAAGTATCTGTGGTCTAGCCGCCACGGCTACGACGACGTCGAGGTGTTCGAAAGCCTGCCCCGCAACCTGCGCGCAGATCTGGCGCTGCACCTGCACCGAGACCTTCTGGCCAAGGTACCGGTGCTCAAGGACGCAGGCCCCGAGGTCATCCGCGACCTGGTGATCACGCTGCGGCCGATGGTGTGCGTACCCGGCGATATCGTCTGCCGCAAGGGCGCGCCCGGCGACGAGATGTACTTCATCGTCCACGGCGAAATCGAGGTCTTGGACGATAACGACGGCGTGCTGGCCCGCCTGCACGACGGCGACTTCTTCGGCGAGATGGCCCTGCTGACCGACAACCCGCGCAACGCCACCGCCCGGACGGCCACTTTCTGTGATCTCTACGTGCTGGACCGCAAGTCCTTCAAGCAGGTCGCGATCCGCCATCCCGTGTTCCATTCATCCATCGACGAGAAAGCGCGAAACCGCCTCTCGACCTCGACCCTGCCCACCGTGCTCTAGCCAGCATCGCTGGATCGAAGTTAGCCATTTCTCACAGAGACACAGAGGTCACAGAGCCGGATGAGAAACGGAAGGGTTGGGCTCAGCGCAGTCCGCTTCTGACCAAGCGCTCGACAGACCATAGGAAGATCGAACGGAGTTTTGAGCGTGCGGGGACCCTTGCGACCTGCACCCCGCGCAGCCTAGAACACGTCCATGCAGCGCGACGGGGCACCTCTTGCTGCCGTTCCCCGGGTGCTGATGAGGCAGCAGGCAGGGTTACGCGCTCAACTTCTGTGCTATGGTGTCGTCCGTTCTGGAGGTCTCTCATGAGCAGTTCCAGCGCGATTCGGTTGATTGAGTGGCCAGCAGCGGGAGACATGGTCGCGTCGAAGCGATACCCGCGTTTGAGCGCGCTTGCAGGCCCTGCATCGATCGCGAGCGTTCTTCTACTCATGGCAGGTTTCGCCGCGACCGGGTGCGGTTCATCAAAGAAGGCGCCCAATTGCGCAAGTGTTTGTGTCCCCTCGAAGCTCGCCCGGCTCGACTTGATTGCCGGACAACTGGGCGGTCTGGGTTGGGTGGATGGACCACGGGCCGCAGCGCACTTCGTGGACCCGTGGACCTTTGCGAGCGATGGACAGGGGCACCTCTATCTCGCCGATTTGAACGGCATCCGCGCCATCGACTTGGGGACCGGGATCATCACGACGCTGGCCGGCTCCGCCACCCAGGTCGGAACGGACGACGGCCCTGGCGCCCAGGCGCGTTTCAATCAGCCGAGCGGTCTTGCCTACTTGGCTGGTTCGCTCTACCTCACCGACACTGAAAACCATTTGATACGCAAGATCGACGTCGCGACCGGGCTCGTGACCACCGTGGCCGGTCAGGGACACGTCGGTACCACTGACGGCATTGGGAGCGCCGCCGGCTTCGACGAGCCCGAGGGTATTGTTCTAGACCCGGATGGGAACTTGTACATTGCCGACACGGACAACCAGACGATTCGGAGGATGGCGCCCGATAGCGCCGAGGTCACGACCGTGGCTGGTGTGGCTCACAATGGCGGCACCACGGACGGGGTGGGCGCGGCCGCGCTCTTTTACGGGCCAAGGGCCGTGGCCGATGATGGTAGAGGAAGTTTGTACGTCGCCGACGCCTACAACCAAAGCATTCGCAAGATCGACACCAGCACGCTCGCCGTGTCGACCGTGGCCACGTTTGGCACCGTGCCCCTGGGGCCTGTTCCGCAAGGTATCGTCATCGACGGGGCCGACCTCTTGGTCTCGCTCTTTGCCGACGGGAGCACGGTCGATGGCCGTATCGTACGCATCGCTACGGATGACACTGTGACTACGGTGGCAGGCGCCGAGGCGAAAGGTTTTGTCGATGGCGTGGGAAGCGAGGCCCGATTCTGGGGCCCGGCCGGCCTGTGGAACGATGGTGCCGGAACGCTGTACGTGGCGGATGAAGCAAACTACGCGATCCGCACCATCGATCTCGCAACCGGGACGGTGAGCACCTACGCGGGCGGCACGCGCGAGGGGAGTTCCGATGGAACCGGGACCCAGGCGCGATTCACGGGACCGCAGGGGATCGTTGCTGCTGCCAGCGGCGACAGCGCCTACGTCGCGGACACGGGCAGCAGCACCATCCGCAAGGTCTCCCTCGGCAAGGGGCAGGTCACGACCCTGGCCGGCGCCGCGGGCCAGGTCGGGTCAGGGGACGGCGCGCTGGCGGATGCTCGCTTCAACAACCCGTCAGGGCTCGCCCTCGATGACAAGAATCAGTTGCTCTACGTGGCCGACGTCCAGAACCAGCGCATTCGTCAGATCGATCTCCGCGCAGGCACGGTGACGACGCTCACCCCGACGCCAGCACCAGGTGACGCGTTCTCTGGCTTTCGTTCTCCT
>Ga0182017_10003897_pt1 | contig 11128 bp, 7 predicted proteins | sample 712E3DmetaG_FD_120492 | JGI IMG/M metagenome (GOLD analysis project Ga0182017, IMG submission 120492) | Permafrost microbial communities from Stordalen Mire, Sweden - 712E3D metaG | ecosystem: Environmental > Terrestrial > Soil > Wetlands > Permafrost | place: Sweden: Stordalen | collected... | reverse complement strand
GGCGAGCCAGGAGGAACCGGACGCTACGTGTTCGACGTTGACGAAGATGCCGCCCGGCGCCAGCAGGCCGTGAATCTCCTCGTAGAGTTCCCGCTTGCGGAGATCCGGCTGGTGGTGAATCGAGAGGCCGGAGACCACGGCGTCGAAGGGGCCGAACGGGGCGGCTGCGCGCGTCCATGAAGGCTGGCCGTAGTCGATGCTCAGCAGATCGACCGCGCCCGCCCGCTCCGCGAAGCGCTTGCCGGCCGCATCGAGCATGGGCTCGGAAAAGTCGAGCAGCGCGGCGCGGGCCTCGGGCCAGCGGTCCAGGATCGCCGCCGCGAGAACTCCGTCGCCGCAGCCGAGGTCGAGCACCCGGGCGATCGGCCGCCCGCACGCGGCGACCAGGCGGAGCATGATGTCGATCTGCGCCTGGGCGAACGGGATGGCTCCTCGAACGCCTTCGAGGAAGGTGGTGGCCAACTCGGGGGATTTCCAGACGGCGTCGGTGGGCTTGGGCATGTCCCAGTGTACTCCGCGCCTGCTAGAATCCACTGAGATGGCCCTTTCGGGGAGGTGGCGATGACCGAGAAGCGTTTCGAGTCGTGGGACTATCGGACGGTTCAGGAAGTGGAGCAGCTCTGCAACGCCCTCCCGATCGTGCCCCGGACGAAGGCCGCGGCGTTTTTCGAACAGGCGGGCCGCGCAACAAAACAAGACGCCGACGGGGTGGAGCGGCAGAGCGGCCGGGTTTTGGAGAGCCTGGCAGGCATGGTGTCCGCGTCAGACCGCAAGGATTTCGCCGTGACGTACGATTTCGGGACGCAGAGTATTGCGGACGGAATGCTGGTGCTCGAGACCTACGACGACTTGATCGGCGTGCTGTTTTGCGTGGCGCGGATCTCCGAGCGGTCGTTCCTCACCCGGGCGTTCACTCAAGGCGGCAAGCCGGCGGTCAAACGTCTTCTCGATGGGACCCCGGAAAGCGGCGCTCCCGGGGGGCAACGGCAGGCCAAGCCGGGTGTGAACGTTCCCGTTCTGGTTGCGCTGGCGGTGGCCGCAGCCGCGGTGGTGGCTGCGCTGGTGCTGACTCGCGGCGGCCCGGCGCAGGCGCCCGCCCCCGTGTTGACGCCGGAAGCGCGCGCCTACGTGCGTGCCGGCTACCTCCAGCTCAGCGAAGTCGACATGAGCGCGAAGCAGAGTTTCGCGCAGCAGACGCTGGTCGAGATTACGGGCAAGATCGCCAATACCGGCAACCGCCCGGTGAAGCAGATCGACCTGACCTGCGTGTTCCGCGACCCCTCGGGGCGGGTGGTCCTGCGCGACCGGGTGGCCATCGTCAAGGAGAGTCTGGGCGGGCTCAAGCCTGGAGAGACCAAGGGCTTCCGCCTACCGTTCGATACCATTCCCGAAAGCTGGAACCAGACGCTTCCGGAACTGGTGATCGCCCAGATCAACTTTGGGTAGGCGGTTGGCCGACTCGACCGGACCGCCCACGCGACCACGATTCTGAGGCAGGCCTGCCGTTCCCGCCTAGCGGCACTTCAGGGGGAGGGCCCGCTGGCACGCGACCCTGGCTCCCAGGCTTCCGCTGGCTACTGCGAGGCGGCCACGGCGATGGCGGCGGAGTTCGAAGCACGCAGCCGGGCTTCGTTGGTCCGGACCGGGAGCATCAGGACGGGCGCCATGGTCGTCGCCGGCCGCGTTTCCCAAGGCACGGGATACGAACGCAGGCATACGGGACACCGATAACGGCCGTTGACTGGCCACATCGGAGCCGGATGCGTCGTCTTGCACCACAGGTTTGCCAAGCGGAACCCCAGTACCTTCATATTTCCCCCCCAGGCCTTATCGGCACGCCCCCACTGAGATTGGATTCAATTCCGGCGGGCTGGTTGCGGAAAAGTTTGGTGGGGGGGCCTCCGAGGGCGGCGCCAATTCCCGCGGGCAGGTTGCGGAAGAGTGTGGCGGGCCCTCCGAGGGCGGCGCCAGTCCCCGGCGGGCAGGCGCTGCTAGAGTGGTAGGTTGAAACCCCACGGAGGCATATGACGACGCGCGAACTTGCCGCAGCCCTGGGCTGCGAGGTGGCGGGCGACCCGGACCTCGAAATCACGGGCGTCGCCCCGATGGAGCAGGCGGGTCCGAACGAGCTCACGTTCCTGGCCAACCCGAAGTACGCCCATAAGGTGAAGGACAGCCAGGCGGGCGCCATCCTGATTGCACAGCCGGTGAGGGACGGGCGGATTACCAGCCTGGTCTCCTCGAATCCCTATCTCGATTTTGCGCGGGCCCTGGAGCTGTTCTATCAACCGCCGCGGCCGGCGCCGGGCATTCATCCTCTGGCCTCGATCGCCCCCACGGCGACGGTAGGCGAAAACGCCTCCATCGCAGCGTTCGCGGTGGTGGGCGAGCGCGTCTCCATCGGCCGGAACGCGGTTCTGCATCCGCACGTGGTGGTTTATGAAGGCGCGCGGATCGGCGACGACTTCTATGCGCACTCGCACGCCACGGTCCGCGAGTTCTGCCGGATCGGCGACCGGGTCAGGCTGGGCAACGGGGTGGTGGTGGGCGGGGACGGCTTCGGCTTTGCCCACAAACCGGACGGCTCGCAATACAAGATCCCGCAGTCGGGCGTCACGGTGATCGAGGACGATGTGGAGATCCAATCGCTGTCCTCGATCGACCGCGCCACGGTTGGCGAGAGCAGGGTGAAGCGGGGGGCGAAGATCGACAGCCTGGTGCAGGTGGGCCACGCCTGCGTGGTGGGAGAGGACAACATCATCTGCGCGCAGGTGGGTTTGGCGGGCAGCACCGTGCTGGGGAAGAAGGTGGTGCTGACGGGACAGGTGGGCGTCTCGGGCCATCTGACCATCCACGACAACGTCGTCGTCTATGCGCAGAGCGGCATCGGCGGCGACGTGAAGGAAGGCAGCGTGGTGTCGGGTTCTCCGGCCTTCGAGGCGCGCACATGGCTGCGCTCGGTGACGGCATTTTCCAAACTGCCGGACCTGTTGAGGACCGTACGGGAGCTGGGCAGGCGAGTCGAGCGGCTCGAGAAGTCCTTGGCAGCGCGAAAGGAACCCAATGCGTGACCGATCCCATCTCAACTCCGAACTGCGGGTAGCGTACAAGAACGAAGACTTTCTGGACAGCGCGGACGCCCGCGGCATCCGAATCCTCTCGGAATACCTCGAGCCTCTGTCTCATTTCCGCCGCGAGAAGGTCCGCGACACGGTGGTGTTCTTCGGGTCGGCGCGAATTCACCCGCCGGACAGCCCGATTGCGCGGTACTACGAGGGCGCGCGCACGCTGGCCCGGCTGCTCACGGAGTGGAGCCAGGAACTCAAGAACAGCAGCCGCCGGTTCGTGGTTTGCAGCGGCGGCGGGCCGGGGATCATGGAAGCCGCCAATCGCGGCGCGGCCGAAGCCGGCGGAAAGAGCATCGGCCTGAATATCGGGCTGCCATTCGAGCAGCTTCCGAACCCTTACATCTCCAAGGGACTCTGTTTCGAGTTCCACTACTTTTTCATGCGCAAATTCTGGTTCGCGTACCTGGCCAAGGCGCTGGTGGTGTTTCCGGGCGGGTTCGGCACGCTGGACGAGATGACGGAACTGCTGACGCTGGCGCAGACCGGTAAGCTGGCCAAGAAGATGGTGATTCTGCTGTACGGAAGCGATTACTGGAAAGAGGTCATCAACTTCGACGCGCTGGTGAAGTACGGCACCATCGCCAAGGAGGATCTGGACCTGTTCCAGTATGCGGACGATCCGCAATCGGCGTTCGAAGCCCTCAAGGAAGGCCTCACGCGGCTATACCTGCGTGGCGAGGCGCCGCTCTCCGAGCACGAGCAGCAGACGCCGGCGATCGCGGCGTCGGTGGTACGGGATGAAGGGTAGGGCAGGACTCCAGTCCTGCGGCGGGTCTCCAGACCCGCCTCCACTGAGACGATCGCAACCGCGCCGGTACTCTGTTCTCGTGGACTGCTCCCGGCGCCGCCTGCCCCACGTCTACGCCATCGGGCAGCCGTTGTTCGTGACCTTTCGCTTGTACGGCAGCCTGCCGGTGGGCCGCGAGTTCCCGAAAGGGTCGATAACCTCCGGACAGGCGTTTGTTGCGCTCGACCGCCTGCTCGACACCGCCCGCTGCGGGCCCATGCATCTCGCAGCGCCGAGGATCGCCACGCTGGTCCGCGCTTCCATTTTGCATTGCGCCCGGGTTGACTACGACCTGCACGCCTGGGTGATCATGCCCAATCACGTTCACCTGCTCATCACCCCCCAGCGCGACGTTTCTTCCTTTCTGCGCCGGCTCAAAGGCTACAGCGCTCGACAGGCGAACCAGGCTCTGGGAGAGCCGGGAAAGCCGTTCTGGCAGGACGAAAGCTACGACCGGCTGGTGAGATCGGGGGACGAGTTTCGCCGTATTGGACGGTACATTGTCGCCAATCCGGTGAAGGCTGGCTTGGCCCAATCGGCGGAGGCGTTTCCGTGGTCGAGCGCGGCGGGCGGGCCTGGAGGCCCGCTGCAGGCGTGGACGCCTGCCCCACCTACGGCAGGCTGTGCAGCATGGCCAGCAGGGCGTCCTCGGCGATGATCTAGGCCCGCGTGCAGGCGTGGACGCCTGCCCCACCTACGGCAGGCTGTGCAGCATGGCCAGCAGGGCGTCCTCGGCGATGATCTAGGCCCGCATGCAGGCGTGGACGCCTGCCCCACCTACGGCAGGCTGTGCAGCATGGCCAGCAGGGCGTCCTCGGCGATGATCCAGGCCCGCATGCAGGCGTGGACGCCTGCCCCACCTACGGGAGACTGTGCAGCATGGCCAGCAGGGCGTCCTCCGCGATGATGTTGACGCCCAGGGCGCGCGCCTTTTCGAGCTTCGAGCCGGGATTCTCTCCCGCCACCACGTAGCTGGTCTTGCGGCTGACCGAATCGGTGACCTTGCCGCCGGCGGAGACGATGCGGACGGCGGCGTCCTCGCGGGTGAGGTTGGGGAGCGTGCCGGTGAGCACGAAGGTGAGGCCATCGAGCGGCCCGGCCTGCTTGCGCTTCCGCTGGAACTCGAACTGCAAGCCGGCCTCGCGCAGGCCCTGGACCAGCCGGCGGTTGCGGTCCTCGCGGAAGAACTGGAAGATGCTTTCGGCGACTTTGGGGCCGACTTCCTGGGCCGCCTGCAACGCCTCGCGGTCGGCCGCGGCGATGGCGTCGAGATTGGCGAATTGTTCCGCCAGAAGCTGCGCGGTGCGCTCGCCGACGAAGCGGATGCCGAGAGAGGCGATGACGCGGGGCAGCGGCAGCGCTCGCGAGCGGTTGATGTTGGCGAGCAACTTTTCCGCGGACTTTTTGCCCATCCGTTCGAGACCCAGCAAGTGCGGGAGCGCCAGGTTGTAAACATCGACCACGCTCCGCACCAGGCCGCGTTCGACGAGCTGGTCCACCAGCGCGTCGCCCATGCCGTCTATATCCATGACGCCGCGGGAGGCGAAGTGCAGAACGGATTCCTTGAGGCGGGCCGGGCAATCGGTGTTGATGCAGCGGCTGGCGACCTCGCCTTCCTCGCGCACCACCTTGCCGCCGCACACCGGGCAATGGGCGGGCATGCGGAAGGCCCGGCGGCCGGAGCCGTGCGAAGTGACGCGCACCACTTTGGGGATGACGTCGCCCGAGCGCTCGATCAGAACCGAATCGCCGATCTCGAGGCCCAGGCGCTCGATCTCGTCTTCGTTGTGCAGCGTGGCGCGGGAGACGGTGACTCCGCCGACCTCGACCGGCTGCAAGCAGGCGACGGGAGTGAGAGCTCCGGTGCGGCCGACCTGGACGTCGATGTTCTCGACCACGGTTTCGGCCTGGCGCGCGGCGTACTTGAAGGCGATGGCCCAGCGGGGCGCCTTGGCGGTCCAGCCCAGTTCGTCCTGCTGCGGAACGGAATCCACCTTGGCCACCACGCCGTCGATTTCGTAGGGCAGAGAGTCGCGCTTGGCCTCCCACTCGCGGTAGAAGGCGATCAGCGCCTCCACGTCCGCACAGAGGCGGCGGTTCGGGTTGACCTTGAAGCCCATCCCGGCGAGGGCTTCGAGCGACGCCCAATGGCTGTCGTAGCAGGGCTTGCCGTTCGCCAGAAGGAAGTAGGCGAAGTACTGCAGGCGGCGGGCGGAGGTGATCTGGGGTTCGAGAACGCGGATGGAGCCGGCGGCGGCGTTGCGCGGGTTGGCGAACCGGGAGAGCCCCTGCTCGTCGCGCTCGGCGTTGAGCCGGTCGAAGTCCTTGCGGTTCATCATGACCTCACCGCGGGTTTCGATGTCGGCCCGCTCGCTCCGGATGCGCAGGGGAAGCGAGCGGATGGTGCGCGCGTTCTCGGTGACGTCTTCACCGACGAGGCCGTCGCCGCGCGTCACGGCCTGATGAAGAGAGCCCTCGCGGTAGCGGGCCGCCATCGAGAGGCCGTCCAACTTCAGCTCCGCCACGTAGCGGTAGGGCGCGGTGCCGAGGAGCTGGCGGACGCGGCGGTCGAAATCCCGCAGTTCGCCCTCGTTGAATACATTGTCGAGGCTGAGCATGGCGGAGCTGTGGCGCACCTTGACGAAGCCCTCGCGGGGCTTGCCGCCCACGCGCTGAGAGGGCGAATCGGGCGCCAGGAGCTCGGGATGCGCGGCCTCGAGATCCCGGAGCCGCTGCATGAGCCGATCGTATTCGGCGTCGGAGATTTCGGGGCTGTCGAGGACGTAGTAGAGGCGCTCGTGACGCCGCAGGGTTTCGCGAAGAGACTCGATTTCGGCTTGGGGGCCGGTGCCGGGGATCGTTGGTCCGTCGTGAGCCATGCGCTGTCTACTATAATGAACACTTTCAAAGGACCTTGCCATCACTACCTACCGGAACATCGCCCTGATCTGGAATCCGAGCGCCGGAGCCATGCGCTGGCGCCGCGGCCTGCCGCGCCAGGTGGCCGAGGCGCTGGCCAGGGAGGGACACCGCGTCACCGTGATCGAGACCGAGGGGCCGGGCACCGCGGGGCGGATCGCAAGGCAGCGCATCGAGCAGGGCGCCGACCTGATCCTGGCGCTGGGCGGGGACGGCACGCTGAACGAGCTGCTGCCCGGCGTAGCCCACAGCAGCGTCCCGCTGGGCGTGATTCCGGGCGGCACGGCCAACGTGCTCTCGCGCGAGCTGGGCCTGGGGGCGAGCCCGCTCAAGGCGGTCCGCAGGCTGGCCGAGTGCGTTCCGCTGCGCGTTCCTCTGGGTGTGTTGCAGTGCGAATCCGAGGCGGAGCCGCGCTATTTCCTGCTGATGGCAGGCGTGGGTTTCGACGCGCACATCGTCTACCGGCTGAATCTGCCGCTGAAGGCAAGGGCGGGGCAACTGGCCTACTGGGTGAGCGCGTCCAAGGAGTTTCTGCGCCGCCTGGATGAGTTCCAGGTGGAGGCGAACGGGGAATCCTTCTCCTGCTCGTTCGCGCTGGCGAGCCGGGTGCGCAACTATGCGGGGTATCTCGAAATCGCGCGGCGGGTGACGCTGGCCAAGCCGGAGTTTGAAACGGTGCTGTTCGAGGGCGGCTCGGTGCTCCGCTATTATGTGAGGTATCTGGCCGCGGTGCTGACGGGCCGGACGGCCAATGTGAAGGGGATGTCCTTCCTGCGAGCCAAGAGCGTGCGCTTTACCGGGCCGGCCGACGGGCGCGTTTACGTGCAGGTGGATGGCGAGTACGCCGGGCGGCTGCCGGCCACGGTCGAGCTGGATGAGGACGCGCTGACGCTGCTGGTCCCCCCGGAATACGCCAGGCGCGGGTGAACTCATGGACCCCATCACGCATACGCTGACCGGACTGGCGCTGAGCCGGGCGGGCCTCAATCGTCTGAGCGCACATGCGACGCCGGTGCTGCTGCTGGCGGCGAGCGCGCCGGATATCGATATCGTCACGGCGCCGTGGGGCGCCCTCAACTACCTGCACTACCACCGGCACATCACGCACGCGCTGGTGATGATTCCCGCGATGGCGTTCCTGACGCTGCTGGTGGTGCGGCCGTTTGTGCGCAAGCCGTTCGCCTGGGGCTGGACGTACCTGGTGGCGCTGGTGGGCGTGGCGTCGCATCCGCTTCTCGATTGGATGAACGCCTACGGCATCCGCCTGTTCCTGCCGTTCTCGGACAGAAGCTGCGAGCTGGATATCGCGAGCCTGCCGGATTTCTGGATGCTGGGCGTGCTGGCGCTGGCGGCGGTGGCGCCGTGGTTTTCGAGGCTGGTGAACTCGGAGATAGGGGCGCGGCCCGGCAGCGGGCGCGGCTGGGCGATCGCGGCGCTGTGTTTCCTGGTGCTGTTTTCGTGCGGGCGCTACCTGCTGCACGAGCGGGCGTTGGCGGTGCTCGATGCGCGGATCTACGACGGCCAGGCGCCGGAGCGAGTGGCCGCTCTGCCGGGGCCGCTGAACCCGTTCCGCTGGCGGGGGCTGGTGGAGACCGAGCCGTTCTACGAGGTGTTCGACGTGAATCTGCTGGGCGAGTTCGATCCGGCGGGCGGGCAGCTACTTTACAAGCCGGAGCCGGATGCCCGGCAGTCCGCGGCGGCGGAGGCTGCGCGGCGAACCGAGGCGTTCCGCGTGTTCCTCGATTTCGCGCGGTATCCGTATTGGCGGTTCACGCCGCTCGAAGAGCCGCCGAACGGGATTCGTGTCGAGGTGACGGACCTGCGTTTCGGGATGCCGTCGCGTGGGGGCTTCGCGGTGCGTGCGGTGGTGGATGGCGCGGGGCACGTAGTGGAATCGGGGTTTGGTTTCCGGCCGTGGCGGTGAGCGAGGCGCGAGCGCCGAGCCGCTACCAGAGCTTGCACCTCTGGTCGGCGGGCCGCACCATCGGATCGCCGGACTTGCAGCCGAATGCCCTCTGGAACTCGGGCATGTTCTGAAGCGTCGCATTGCAACGGAACTTGGGCAGCGGGTGCGGGTTGTTGTCGAGCAACATGCGGGCCGCTTCCGGGCGGTACTGGGTGGCCCAGGCGTGGGCATAGGCCAGGAAGAAACGCTGGTCGCCGGTGAAGCCGTCCACCACGGGCGGCTGGGGCTTTCCCCGCAAGGAACGATGGTAGGCGCGGTATGCCAGCGTGAGGCCGCCCAGATCTCCCATGGCCTCTCCCACCACCAGCTTGCCCTTGTGGTGCAGTCCGCCGCCCACGTCGATGGCGTCGAACTGGCCGATCACGCAGGCGGCCCGCCGCTCGAACTCCGTGCGGTCGCCGGGCGTCCACCAGTCGGTCAGATTGCCGCTGGCGTCGAACTTCGAGCCCTGGTCGTCGAAGCCGTGGCCCATCTCGTGGCCGATGATGGCCCCGATAGCGCCGTAGTTGACGGCGTCGTCGGCGGCGGGGTCGAACAACGGCGGCTGGAGAATGCCGGCGGGGAAGACGATCTCGTTGCGAGTGGAATTGTAGTAGGCGTTGACGGTGGGCGGCGTCATGCTCCAGTCGTTGCGGTCGAACGGCTGGCCGATTTTCGAGAGGCGGTAGAGGCGGTTGCCGAGGCTCGCGGCGGCCACATCTCCGAAGTAGGAATTGCGGGCGATGGCGACCGCGGAGTAGTCTCGCCACTTGTCGGGATAGCCGATTTTGGCGTAGAAGGCATCGAGCTTGGCGGTGGCGTTTTTGCGGGTCTCGGGCGTGAGCCATGCGGCCGTGCCCAGTTCCTCGCCCAGAGTGGCGCGCAGGTTGTCCACCAGCTCTTTCATGCGCCGTTTGCTCTGGGGCGGGAAGTACTGCCGCGCGAAGAATTCGCCGAGCGCATCGCCCAGTTCGCGGTCGACAGTGGCGGTGCAGATCTCCCAGCGCGGCTGCTGCTCCGTAACGCCGTTGAGCACGGTCTGGTTGAAATGGAAATCCTCGTCGCGGAAGGGCTGGGAGAGGTCGGCGGCCGCGCCGTCCAATAATCGCCAGCGCAGCCAGGTCTTCCAATCTGCGAGGGAAACGGCGTCGAGCTGGCGGCTGAAGGTCTTCACGAACTCGGGCTCGGAGACGTTGACGGGGGTGGACTCGGGCAGAGCGAACTGGAGGAGCAGGCCCTTCCAGTCGAAGTTGGGGGCGAGCTCGGCGAGGCCGGCCAGGTTCATTCGGTGGTAGACAGCGTAAGGGTCGCGGCGTGCGACCCGGGTGAGGGTAGCCTGGGCCAGCGCCGTTTCGAAAGACATGACGGTGGCGGCGGCAGCGGCCGCGGATTCGGGGCTGTCGCCGGCCAGTTCCAGGATCTTGACGACGTGCTTCGAGAACTCCTCACGGATGTGTTTGGATCGCGGGTCGTCGTTCAAGTAGTAGTCGCGATCCGGAAGCGACAGGCCGCCGGCAGCGATGCCGGCGATGGTCTCTCTCGAACTCTTGAAGTCCTGGATCGCGACCAGCCCGACAGGGCCCGGGCGATGCAGGCGGTCGAGCGCGGTGAGCGCGGCCTTGAGATCGGCCGGCGACTGGATGGCGGCCACCCGGTCGAGGTCCGGCTTGAGCGGCTGAAAGCCCAGGGCGTCGATCGAGGCGGTGTCGAGACAGCTCGCGTACAGGTCGCCGATCTTCTGCTCGTTGCTGCCGGGGGCGGCGGAAGCGTTCCGCGCGGCGTCGAGGATGGAATGGAGCCGCTCGCGGTTCTGTTGTGCCAGAACGGCGGGCGTGCCCCAGGAGGAGAAACGCGCGGGGATGGGGTTCTTGTCGATCCACCCGCCGTCGGCGTAACGCCAGAAGTCTTTGCATGGTTTGCAGGTGGGATCCAGGTAGGAGCGGTCGATCCCCCCGGCGGGCGCCTGCTGGGCGGGCAGCCATCCGGCGAGCAGGAAGAGCGCGGCGAGTCCTTTTACGATTTGCACGGGACCTCCTCGGCTTCCCGCATTCTAGCGCAGTGTCCACGAAATAACTGAACAATCGAATCCTGAGGTCATCCGAAAACCCGCGTTCATCGGTGTTGATCGGCGGCCAATAATAACTGGGAGAGTGTTGGTCGAGAACGGCATTTTATGATGATGGGCCGCCGATGAACGCCGATCAACGCGGATACTTCGATGCCTTGACCGAGCGAGTGCTCGGAGCAGTCTTGGAAGTGTCCAATCCTCTGGGCGCGGGATTCCTGGAGAAGGTCTACCAGCGTGCGCTGCTCCACGAACTCCGCCTTCGGGGCATCCGGGCTGCTGCC
>Ga0182017_10003895_pt1 | contig 11129 bp, 7 predicted proteins | sample 712E3DmetaG_FD_120492 | JGI IMG/M metagenome (GOLD analysis project Ga0182017, IMG submission 120492) | Permafrost microbial communities from Stordalen Mire, Sweden - 712E3D metaG | ecosystem: Environmental > Terrestrial > Soil > Wetlands > Permafrost | place: Sweden: Stordalen | collected... | reverse complement strand
GCGGCAAGTTCACGACCTATCGCCTCATGGCCGCCCAGACCGTCGATGCCGCCCTCGGGCGAGTGGCGGCACAGGCACGCCCGTCGCCTACGGCCGAGGTCCCGATCGCCGGGGCCGCCTCGCTGCCCGAGCTCAATGCCCTCGCCGCGGCCATCGCCGGCGAGTCAGGTCTGGATGCTTATCTTGCGGGGAGCCTCGTGGCGCGCTTCGGAACCCAGGCATCTGAGATTATCGAGCTCGGTCGGGAACTCGATCTGCTCCGGCCGCTGGGACCCGACATCTCCCAACTCGAGGCCGAGGTGGTTTGGTCGGTTCGACAGGAAAGCGCCCTCTCAATCGACGACTTCCTCTCGCGGCGCACGCGGCTCGCTCACGAGCTCGCCGATCGTGGCGCGATCGTCGCTCCGCGGGTGGCCGAGCTCATGGGGGCGGAATTGGGCTGGTCAGCGAGCGAGAAGGCCGGGGCAGTAAGTGGCTTCCTGGCTTCGGCCCATCGTGAATTCGACGTCCCACCCGAAGCCTAGGGGCTGCGATGCTCAGCGAACACGAGGAGCACTACGGTGACTTCAGCGTCTAATCGAGACTACGTGGCAGCCCTCGATCTGGGCACGACCAGTAGCCGCTGCATCGTTTTCGACCGGACCGGATCGCCTGTTGGCTTCGCGCAGCGCGACCTTCGTCAGATCCTGCCTCAGCCAGGTTGGGTGGAACACGATCCGCTCGAGCTCCGGGCGCGCGTCGAAGAGATCGCCACGGGCGCGCTGACCGCGGCCGGCATCTCGCCGTCCCAGCTCGCCGCGGTTGGGATAACGAACCAGCGGGAGACGACGATCGTTTGGGACCGCGCGACCGGCAAGCCCGTCTACAACGCCATCGTCTGGCAGGACACGAGAACGGCGGGCATCTGCGACGAGCTCGCGCGCGAGGGCGGACAGGACCGGCTGCGGGCGAAGACGGGACTGCCGCTCGCGACCTACTTCTCGGGCCCGAAGATCCGCTGGATCCTCGACAACGTGCCCGGCGTCAGGGCTCGCGCCGAAGCCGGCGAGATCCTCTGCGGCACGGTCGACACCTGGTGCATCTGGAACCTGACAGGCGGCCCGCACGGCGGACTCCACGTCACGGACGTGACCAACGCCAGCCGCACCCTTCTGTTCGACCTCGAGACGCTCGAATGGGACGACGAGCTTCTGAGCCTTATGCGAGTCCCGCGGGCGATGCTCCCCGACGTCCGCTCGTCGAGCGAGGTGTACGGAACGGCCGTCAACTGCCTGCCCGGCGTGCCGATCGCGGGCGACCTTGGAGATCAGCAGGCCGCGCTCTTCGGCCACGCCGGGTTTCGCGCGGGAGATGCCAAGAACACTTACGGGACAGGCTGCTTCGCGTTGCTGAACACCGGAGCCACGCCGGTCCATTCGAGCCACGGTCTCATCACGACGGTTGGCTACCGAGTGGCGGGCCAGCCCGCGGTCTACTGCCTCGAGGGTTCGATCGCCATCGCCGGGGCGCTCGTCCAATGGCTTCGTGACAACCTCGGCGTCATCTCGACGTCGGATGAGGTCGAAACCCTTGCCCGAACCGTGCCCGACAACGGTGGCGTCTACTTCGTACCGGCGTTCAGCGGCCTCTTCGCCCCGCATTGGAGGAGCGACGCACGCGGCATCATCGCCGGCCTGACCCGCTATGCGACCAAGGGCCACCTCGCCCGCGCGGCGCTCGAGGCCACGGCCTGGCAAACGCGAGAGGTGCTGGACGCGATGACGGCCGACTCCGGCACGCCGCTGGCCGAGCTGCGAGTCGATGGCGGCATGGTCCGCAACGACCTGCTCATGCAGATCCAGGCCGATGTTCTCGGCCTGCCCGTGGTCCGGCCCCGGGTGACGGAAACGACCGCTCTGGGTGCCGCCTACGCGGCCGGGCTCGCGGTGGGCTACTGGTCGTCGATGGACGAGCTGAGGGGCCAGTGGGTCGAGGACCGCCGCTGGCTGCCGCAGATCGATGACCGGCGGCGTGAGCATGAGTACGCGAACTGGAAGCGCGCCGTCGCCCGGACCCTCGATTGGGTCGTGCCGGGCGAAGCGGACGCCGAGTAGGCCGCGGTCGAGGCGCTCGGCCCGGCCGTGCCCGTGCCTTTGGCCTGGCCGCTGCCGTGCCCGTGGCCGCGCGCTCGCGCGCGCCCGGGACCGACAGGCTAGGCTAACGACCGACCGACCGACCCTCGACCGAAAGGTGCCATGACGCCGACCGCGCCCCACTCGGCCCGCGAAAACCGTAGCCCGCGACGAGTTCTCGTCTTGGGCGCGGGAGCCGTCGGGTCGTTCCTCGGGACGCTGCTGGGAAGCGTCGGCTACGAGGTCACCCTCGTCCGCATCTTCGAGCCACCGTCGGAGAAGCCGGTCACGCTGGTTCGGCCGGACGGCACGCGCCAGGCCATCCCGACTCATCGCGTCACCAAGACCGAGAATTCCTCGCGTCCGGACCTGATCCTGGTGGCGGTAAAGATGCCGGTCCTGCGCGAAGTCCTGGCGCCGACTCTGGCGTGGCCGGACGCCCCGACGCTCACCGTGGAGAACGGCATCGGCGCGGAGGGGACCGCGGCAGAGGTCCGGACCTCGGCGCCGCAGATCGCCGCCTCGCTGACAGCCCCGATCCGCCTCGCCTCGGAGGACGAGGTTCTCTGGCTCGGGCGCGGCGGGATCGCGCTGGCCGCGGCCGATCCTGCGGCAGAACCTTTCGTTGCGCCGCTGCTGGCCGACTTCGCGCGAGCGGGCCTGCGCACCGCCGCGCTGCCCGACGTGAAGGCGATGAAATGGTCGAAGCTGCTCGCCAACCTGATCGCCAACGCGACGGGCGCCGTCCTCGACATGGATCCGGACGCGATCTACGCCGACCGGCGGCTCTTCGAGGTCGAGCGGCGGCAGCTCCTCGAAACGTTGGCGGTGATGACGGCGCTCGGGGTCCGGCCGGTGAGGCTGCCCGGCGCGGCGGTGCCGTGGCTGGCTCGCGCCATTCGGCTGCCGGCCTGGCTCGGTCGCCCGATCCTGCGACGAATCGTCGGCGGAGCGCGCGGCGGCAAGCTGCCATCTCTGCGGCTCCACGTCCAGATGGCCGGCGCGGGCCCGTCGACCGAGCAGACTGAAGTCGCATGGATGAACGGCGCGGTCGCCCGCTTCGGCCGGGGGCTCGGCGTAGCGACTCCGGTGAACGCCCGTCTCACCGAGCTGGTGGATGACGTGGCCGCGCATCCCGACCGACGCGCCTTGCTGCGCCACAACCCGGAGCGGTTCCTGGCCGAGCTGGCTGCGCAAGCCGCGCAAGCCGCGCCCGCCACTCCGGCCTCGCCCGCGGCCGGCTGACCGGGCCGTCCACCGGCCGCGATTCGCCGCCCTATACTTCCCGGCCATGCAGACCATCGACCTCGTCCGGGTCGGCGTCGCCCTGATCGCCGGGTACCTGCTGGGCGGCATCCCCTTTGGGATCATCGTTCCGCGCCTGATCGGCGGGCCCGATCCGCGAACGGTCGGCAGCGGCCGTACCGGCGGCGCCAACGTGTCGCGCGCAGTCGGCTTCCGCTGGGCTGCCGTCTCGGGGCTGCTCGACGTGGCCAAGGGTGCGGTCGCCGTGCTGCTCGTCGTCGCCATCGGCGGCGACCAGGTGGCGCAGGTCGCGGCTGCTCTGGCCGCGATCGTCGGTCATAGCCGCTCGCCGTTCATCGGCTTCCATGGCGGCCGCGGCGTGGCGCCGGCCACGGGCGGCGCCCTGATCATCGCGCCCCCCATCCTGGCGGTGATCTTCCCCGTCTTCGTGATCGTGATCGCGGTCACGCGCATCTCGTCGCTGGGATCGCTGGCCGCCACCCTGATCGGCGGCATCGTCATGGTGATCGCGACCGCGGTCGTGCCCCTCGCGCCGATCTACTACGTCTACGGCGTCGGCGTGCCGGGGCTCATCTGGCTCTTCCACGCCGACAACATCGGGCGACTGCTCTCCGGCCAGGAACGTCGAGTCGGCCGCGCCGGCAAACCCGGACCGACCGCCGACGGATCGGTCTGACGCAACTGCGGCTCGGCCCGAAGAGGGCCGCCGATTCCTTCCCGCACCACCTGGCGCACCGTGGTCCCATACTGCGGATTGGGGACTGAGTACCTCCCCGTTCGGCGTATCTTTATCGGGGATCCACGCCCGACCACTCCTGCAGGAGACTCAACCCAATGACCCAGGAACCAGCAGGGGACGCCATGGGAACGGGCATCGACTTTGTAGGCTTCGCCGAGGATTGCCGGGTCGAAGGACGCGTAGACCTCGAGGACTCGCGCCTGGCCGATCTGCTCAATCGACGCAAGACCATCACCCTTCACGACGTCACGCTTGTGAGCACGCTGGACGGTCACACCCAGGAATTCGACGAGCTCGAGATCTCCCGCGACGAGCTCGACATCGTCGTGGCCAGCGGGCCTCGCGGCGACCCGGAGCGACGTCTGGCGACCAAGCCCAACGGCGTCACCGTGAAGCTCGGCCCCTACTGCGCCGAAGGATTCATGCACGCTCCGCCGACGGCGAACCCGGTCCGCAGCTTCGACCGCAAGCCCGCCATGGTGGCGATCACGGACGCGGTGCTCGAGTACGACTTCTGCAGCGAACCCGTTTCGCAGTGGTTCCGCACGTTGCTGGTGAACCGCGAGCTGGCGATCTCGCTGCGGACGCTGACGAGCCCCGGCGGAGTGTCCGGCGCGGGTTAGCGGCTGATCGGTCTAGCCCGAACCCTCCGACGTCTCGCTGAGCCGCGCGACTATCCGCGCCCAGTCAGCTCCGCCGCCAAAGTCCTCACCGTCTCCGCGTCCGTGGCTGCCAGCGCCCGCGCCGCCAGCTCGCGCAGCTCCGCCGACATGACGCCCGCCAGTGCGGCGCGGACCCCGTCCAGCGAGGCCGCTTCCGCGGACAACTCGTCCACGCCCAGACCCACCAGGACCAGCGCCCCGGCCGGGTCGCCGGCCAGCTCGCCGCACGCCGCCACCGGTATCCCGGCCCCGTCAGCGCCTGCGACGACACTCTTGATCGTCCGCAGAACCGCCGGGTGGAGCGCGTCCTGGAGCCGCGCCAGCGAGGGGTTGCCGCGGTCGGCGGCCAGCACATACTGCGTCAGATCGTTCGTGCCGATGCTGAAGAAGTCGGCCAGGCGCGCCAGCTCCGGGGCCAGCATCGCCGCCGAAGGCACCTCGATCATGAGCCCGGTTGCCATGCGATCCGGACACGGGTCGCCGGCCGCAACTACCGCGGCACGGGCCTCGTCTCGCAACTCGAGGAGGAGCCGTGCGTCGGCGATGGTCGAGACCATCGCGGCCATGACGTAGGGCGTGACCCCGGCCAGGCCGGCCGCTCGCCAGATCGCCCGGAGCTGGGTCAGCAGCAACTCCCGCGAACCGTGCGCCAGTCGAATCGCCCGGACACCGAGGAACGGGTTGGGTTCGTCGGGCAGGCCCAGATACGGGATCTGCTTGTCGCCGCCGATGTCGGCCAGGCGAATGACGACCGGTCGATCGGGCCCGAAGGCCTCCATCGCGCCACGATAGGCGGCCATCTGCTCGGCCTCGGTCGGGGCCGACTGGCGGCGCAGGAACAGGAACTCGGTCCGGAAGAGACCGACGCCCTCCGCCCCGGCCGCGATCGCCCGAGCGGCATCTTCGGGGCTGCGAATGTTGGCCAGGAGCGAGACCCGCTGCCCGTCTCGGGTCGCGGCCGGTCGACCTCGCAGGGCGGCGGCGCGCCGGTCGCGCTCCGCGCGCACGATCCGGAGGCCGGCCAACCGCTCGAGATCGGCCGCGCCGGGATCGATCAGAACCTCGCCCGTCTCGCCGTCGATGGCGAGGACCGTGCCGGCGACGGGCGCCGCGGGCAACCCAACCGACGCGGGCAACCCGGGCACCGCGGGAGTCGCGTCGAGCAGCCCCGCCGCAGCCACGACCACCGGAATGCCCAGGCTGCGGGCCAGGATCGCGACGTGCGCCGTGGGCGAGCCGCCGGCGAGGACGACGCCGAGGAGCAGCCCCGGCGGCACCTCCGCCACGAGCGACGGCGCGAGGTCGGCCGCGACCGCGATCGACGGAAGCGCGGGCATGCCAGCTCCGGCCCCGACCAGGATTCGCGCGATTCGCGCCCCCACGTCGCGAACGTCCGCGGCCCGCGCGGCCAGCAGCTCGTCGTCCAGATCGGCCAGGATCCGCGCCGATGCCTCGGCCGAGGCCACGATCGCCGCGGCGGGGTCCAATCCGCCGGCGGCCAGCCGGACCGCCTCGTTCAGCAGTGCCGGATCGACGGCCATCAGCGCCTGTGCATCGAGAATCTCGGACTCGCCGACTCGGTCCAGTTCGCACAGCCGGGCCGCCAATGCGGCGAGCGCCGACGCTGCGGCAGCGGCGGCGGAGCGAATGCGAGCCTCCCGGTCGGCGGCACCCGGTGAACCCGCGCCGACCAGGCCTTCGGCGTCTGCCACCCCTTCGGCGTCCGGACGCCAGATCGGCCCAACCGCGATGCCGGGCGCGCCCGGCATTCCGACCACCCTCGTCGGCGCCCCGGCTTCCCCGGGCCGCTCGCCTAATCCACCCCTTAGCAGCTCGCTCAAGACCTCGATCGCCTCCGCCTCGTCGTCGCCTTCGGCCCAGATTCGGACCCGGTGGCCCCTTTCGACCCCGGCCGCCAGCACGCCGACCAGGCTCTTGGCGTCGGCCGTCGGTCCGGCCAGAGTGGCGTTCTCCAGGCCGATCCGCGACCGGAACCCTGCGGCGGCGCGGACGACGACGGCCGCGGGCCGGGCGTGCAGCCCGGATTCGGTCCGAATCTCGATTTCGACCGACTTCAACCCGATCTCCCGGCGTTCGACGAGGCGCCACGGCACCGTTCGGGGCGCTCCGTTATCGTAACCGCCGCGCCCCCGAACTCTGCCAACCTGGCATCATGGGTGTTCACCGGGGGCTTAGGCGGGAGAATCTCCTCTGTCGATGGATCGCGGCTTATCAGGCGCCGACATTTCGGACATCCCGTCCATCGCCGGGCTCGCGGCCTTGCAGGACCTGGACGTCCTTCTAGAGGGGTTCCCGGACCTCCGAATCAAGCGTTCGCTTTGCCGTCAGGTCATGGATGCGCGCCGCAAGCTTCTCGGACCGGAGCACCCGGCGACGCTCGAGGCCGAAGCCCGCGTCGCGGCGATCGGGCTCGAGCTCGACGACTACTCGCCCGCCCGTGACCAGTACACCATCCTGCTGGAGCGCTGCGAGCGCGTCTTCGGGCCGCGCCACCTGGACACTCTCTCCGCCGCGCACGGTCTGGCCGTAGCCCTCTCCTACCTCGACAGGCCCGAGGAGGCCCGCCCGATCTACGAGCGCGTGGTCGCGGGCCGCCGCAACTCGCTCGGTCCCGAGGACCCGGCCACGCTCAGCGCCCTGCACAACCTGGGCCTGACGCAGCGGGCCGTGGCCGACGACCTCTCGGCGCGCGGAACCTTCGAGGCACTCCTGGAAGTGCAGCGCAACACGCTGGGCCCGGACAGCCTGGCGGTTATCCGCACGATGGCGAACCTGGGCAGTGTCCTCATCTCGATCGAGGATTACCCGCGCGCCAGCCAGGTGCTCGCCGAGCGCGTCGATCGGAGCCGCCGCATCCTGGGGCCGACCCACCCCGACACTCTCGAGGCGATGCTCAGCCAGGCGCGGGCTCTGGTGGGAGCGGGCGAAGGCGCCAAGGGCCGCGCCCTGTCGGAGAAGACGCTCGCCGCCACGATCGCCACCCTGGGGGCGGACCACCCGGCGACACTCGCCGCACGCGGCCAGCACGGCCGGCTGCTTCTCCGCGTCGGCGACGCGGCTGCGGCCGCACGGACCTACGAAGACCTGTACCGCCGGCTCAAGCGCAAGGTCGGCCCCGAGGAGACCGCCACGCTCGACGCCCTGGCCGGCCTGGCCGACTCACTGGGCCGGTGCGGTGAGCACGCCAAGGCGCGCAAGCTCGACGAGCAGCTGCTGGAAGCGCGGCACAGGGTCCTGGGCGAAGACCACGTGGCCACGCAGTGGGTTCTGGGCGACCTGGCCTGGAACCTGGAGCAACTCGGCGATCTGGGCAACTCCGCGAAACGGTACCGCGAACTGGCCGAGGGGCGCCTGGTGACCCTCGGCGCTGAGGCGCCCGACACGGTCTGGGCCCTGACGGGCCTGGCGCGCGTCCTGGCGGGCGCGGAATCGCACGCCGCCGCCCTCGAGGCCTACCGCGTCCTGTACGAAGCGCAGGTCGGGATCGTGGGTCCGGAGGGGGACGAAGCCCTGACGGCCCTGGAGGCCTATACCTGGGAGCTGGGCAAGGTCGGCGAGCTCGAGAAGGCCCGCGCCCGATGGCAGGAGCTGGCCAACGCATACGAACGAAACAAGGGACCCAAGCACGAGCGAACGCTCGAGTGCCTGCTCCTGCTCGCCGAAACGCACGAGAAGCTGGAAGAGCACCACGCCGCCCAGGCCGTCTACGAGCGCATCGCCGGGCCGTACGGTCCGATCCATGCCGAGAGCCGCGACAAGGCCGGGCCAGACGATCCTCGAACGCTTCACCTGGGTCATAACCTGGGCCTGGTGATGGAGAGGCTCGGCCAGCTCGACGCGGCCCGGGCGATGTACCAGACGGTCCTGGACGCCTACATTCGCGACCTCGGTGCTCGGGACCGGAAGGTGGCCGACATGCACGCTCACATCGGCGACACGCTGCTCAAACAGGGCGATCCGGAGAGAGCGCGGGCTCGATATGCCGACGCGCTCGCGCTGCTGCGCAAGTTCCCCGGCCCGGACGACTCGGACACACTCGAGGTTCTGGGCCACGACGCCGACGCCATGGCGGCGCTGGGGCGCAAGGTCGCGGCCCGAAACCAGGCCCGCAACGTGGCCGAGGCCCTGCGCCGGACGCTGGGCGCCGACAACGGGCTCACGAAGCGGGCCGACGCGCACGTTGCGCAGATGACCCCGCGCCGCCGCTCGCACTGAGACACATCTCTCGTCGTCGAACGCGGGAGACCCGTCCGACAGGGTAGGATTCGCCGGACGCCTTTCCCGTCCCGATTGTCTCCTCGATCGAGCGCCACAGCGCCGTTACTCCAGGTCCAGCGCTAGCCAGCGGGCGGAGCGGCGGCGAAACGACACCTGAGTCCGCGCCGAGCTGAGGCGCCGGGACAGCCGCGAGACGGCCGATCTCGGGTGCCGCTGTTGCTCCAGGAAGAGTGTGGGCCCGACTCCGGCATTTGGCCTCGTCCTGCCATCGGTGAAGCGCCGCGGCGCCAACCCGTCGAGCCCCGGAATGGACCGCCGCGGCCTTTGAAGCGGAGATCTTCGGTGACCCCGGCGCGTTCCTGTAACCAATTCGACAGCCTCGCCGAAGGAAGCTGCGGATGAACGCTGGCGGCGAGCGAGCTTGCTCGGCGATGACTCCCGTGGCGTCACGGGCAGAAGCGACTCGACGAGACACGAGAGGCATGAATGCATGAAGCTGAGATTGGCATCGATCGCACTGATCCTCGTGGGGGTCGGGGCCGTCGCCTGGACCGTGGTCGGCCCTGTCTTCGGCGGGTCGTCAGGCTCTGCCTTGACCACCTCGACGGTCACGACCGGGACGGTTAGCGCGACGTCCGTGGCCACCGGGACGATCTCGGCCAGCACGGTCTACGGGCTCACCTTCGGCGTTGCGCCCGCTATCGCGACTTCGGTCGCCACCACGTCCGGCGTCGGCGGCTCGACCGGCAACAGCAGCACTTCGTCGGCAACCCTGACCTGGCCGGTCCAGAGCGTCGCCGTGACGGTCGGGCAAACGGTCAAGAAGGGGGACACCCTGGCCACCGCGGACGCCACGGCCGCGCAGCTGCAGCTGGCATCCGTCCAGGCGACACTGGCATCGGCGCAATCCAAGCTGACCACGGACTCGGCCGGGCCCACTGCCCTGACCAAGGCCCAGGCTGCCAATCAGCTCAACCAGGCGAAGAACAGCTATAGCCAGGCCGTCGCGAACAGGAAGATCACCGGCCAGCAGAACTCCCTGACCCTGAGCCAGTCCGAGGCGGCCGTCACGGCGGCACAGACGGCATACAACGGCGATGCCTCTGCCCAGAACCTGGCCGCTTTGCAACAAGCCCAGTCCAACCTGACCACGACGAAGCTCAAGGTCAGCCAGTCCAACCAGCAGTCCGCTCAGCAGGTCACCAACGCCTCCCTCAGCCTCAAGGCGGCCCAGCTGCAGTACCAGGGCAACACCGCCCCAGCCGCCAGCGCCACCGTCACGGCCGACCAGGCCCAGGTGGCCGCGGCTCAGGCAACGGTCAACGCCGCCCAGCTGGCCGTGACCGACGCCACGCTGGTAGCCCCGGCCGACGGCCTCATCACCGCCGTCAACGTTCTCCCGGGCGTCAGCGCCCCGAGCGGCTACGCCGTCGAGGAGTCCGTCGGGCCGATGGTGGCCACGGCCAGCTTCGCCGAGTCCGCAATAACCGGCCTCAAGGTCGGGCAGACGGCCACGGTGTCGGTCACCGGTCCCGGTGCCCTGGTACCTGGAACGCTGACCCAGATCGTGCCGGCGGCGACGTCCTCTTCGAGTGGCGGCACCGGCAGCAGTAGCGGCAGCAGCGTGGCGACCTACGCGGTCACGATCACGCTGACCGACCCGCCGGCCACCGTCCTGGCCGGCATGAGCGCCACGGTGACCGTCACGACTGCCTCGGTCGACAACGCCGTGCGCGTTCCGGCCACGGCCCTGTCGGGCTCCGCGTCGGCCGGCTACACCGTCCAGCTTGTGAACGCCGACGGAACCACTACCAGCGTGGCGGTCGAGGTCGGCGTCGTCACCACTTCCATGGTCCAGATCACGAGCGGCCTCAGCGACGGCCAGACGGTCGTGACCGGCACGTCCTCCGCCCGAAGCGGAACGACGACGAGCAGCAGCGTCAATATCAACTCGTTGACCGGCGGCGGCCCCGGCGGCGGGATCATCCCATGAGCGCGCATGCAGTCGAAGCGATCATCGAGCTCGAAGACGTCAGCCGCATCTATGACACCGGCAAGGTCCAGGTGCCGGCCCTGATCGACGTCAATCTGACGGTCGCCAAGGGCGAGTTC